>JADMIO011701061.1_pt1 | contig 104630 bp, 101 predicted proteins | sample 8958161 | NCBI WGS metagenome assembly JADMIO01 (sample SAMN16585339, study PRJNA669376) | soil metagenome | isolation source: Crop rotation soil | place: USA: Cullars Rotation, Alabama | collected 2011 | reverse complement strand
TATGGTGAAAGTTGGAACCTCTTACGTGCCGATCAGATTAAAACGAAAGGCCCAGTCTTTCGACTGAGCCTTTCGTTTTATTTGACCATGTTGGTATGATTTAAATTAATACGACTCACTATAGGGTCAGTGCGGCCGCGACTTCAAGTCACGTGAATTCCAAGCTTCGGATCCCACTGTGCTGGAAAGGGCCTTCTCGCCATCGCCGCCTTCGCCTTGACGACGACGTTCGCAGCGGCGCAGGGGCATACGAGCTCGAAATTTTCGGGCGCGAAGGTCAACGCCGGCACCGTGACGCACAGCGTGAAGGACGGCAAGAACATCCTCACGCTGTCGAGCGACTTCCAGGTGCCGGACACGCCCGATCCGCACTGGCAGATCGTCGACTCGAAGGGCAACACCTACCTGCTGCAGCGGCTCGGCGTGAAAAGCCTCGGCGGCCTCGCCAAGGACCGGATCAACACCGCGATTACGCTTCCCGCCTATGTGAAGGATGTCGCGAAAGTACAGATCTACTGCGCCTGGGCGGAAGCGGTGCTCGGCGAAGCGTCGTTCGGCGCCCCGCAGACCACCATGACGCTGGACAAGTAACGAAGCGCAGTGACCGTCATCGCTGCGTCGTGACGCGTGCGAGCAGACGCTGGAATTCCGGCGTCGCTCGCACGGCCGCGAACTCGGGTTCAACCGGCAGGAACACCATCCATCCCGATCGATCGGCGAGCACGCGCTCCAGCGCCCGCATCATCCCGCCCTGATCGCCGAGCCCGAGCGCGATGAGCGCCTGGTGATAGGGCGGCTGGTAGCGCTCCTGCGATTCGACGTCGAGCTCGCGCTGGATGCTCATCGCCCGCTCGCGATTGCCGGCCCTCGCCAAGCCGAACGCCAGGTGCGCACGCATGTAGGCGCTGTTGCCCGAGAGCTCCACCGCGCGCTGCAGCCCGTCGATGGCGCGTGCGTTGTTTCCGTTGCCGAGATGGGTTTGCGCCAGCCCCCAGTGCGCGATCGCGAACTCCGGGTGGGCGTCGAGCGTTTTCGTGAATTGAATCGTCGCCTCGGCCATCCGGCCGGCGTACCAGTAGCGAATGCCCAGGGTTGTCGATGCCGGCGCGGACAACGGATCAAGGTCCAGCGCCCGACGCGCTTCCGCGATCGCGTCCTCGAACTTCCCCATCGTCGTCAGCGTCGCCGAGTAGTACTGGTGCGCGACCGCGGAGCTCGGATTGAGGCGAATCGCCTCGCGGATCTCCTGCTCCGACCCGGCGCGATCCCATCGATAGGACAGTCGAAGCATCGCGAGGACCGCATGCGCCTCGGCGAGCTGCGAATCGATGGCGAGCGCGCGCTCGGCGTTCGATTGGGCGCGCTGCAGCAATCCCATGGGTTGCTCGACTTCCCAACCCGGCGAGCCAAGCAGCCAGTAGGCATCGGCCAGGCCGGCGTAGGCGCGCGCGTAGCGCGGATCGGCGGCGATCGCGCGCTGGAAGTACTCGATCGCCTTGCGCGCGCTTTCCTCGGTGGCCTGATCACGAAACGCGCGGCCGCGAAGGTAGAGATCGTACGCAGCGGACGATGTCGAGCCTTGCGCTGGTAGCGCTTCCGGGCGATGGAGCGCCAGGGTCAGCGAGCGCGCGATCTTCATCGCGACCTCGCTCTGGATCGTGAGGACGTCCGAGACGTCGCGGTCGTAGCTCTCCGCCCACAAGTGCGTCATGTCGCTCGCCTGGACGAGCTGCGCCGTGATCCGGACCCGATTGGCAGCGCGCCTGATGCTGCCTTCGAGGACATAGTCGACGCCAAGCTCGCGGTGAATCTGGCCGATGTCCTTCCGCGCGTTCTTGTACAGCCGCGTCGTCGTTCGCGCGATCACGCCGAGGTGATCCGGGTCGAGCTTGCCGAGCTCCGCGATCATCTCGTCGGTGAATCCGTCGGTGAAGAAATCCTGATCGGCGTCGGCGCTCAGGTTCTCGAACGGCAGCACCGCCAGCGTCATCTTCGTGGGCGCCGGTCCGCTCCGCCCGATCCTGAGATAGAACGCCGCAATGACGATCGCCACGAGCAGTGCACCGGCTGCGGCAAGCAGCACCGCGCGCGACGCCCGCGACACGAACGCGGCCGAGGGTTGAGGCTGCGGCGACGCGGTGGATTGCGGCGGCGGAGGGGCAGTCTGAAAGGCTGTCCCTCCGACAGGCGATCGTTCGATCAGCTCGATCGGCGCGATGAAGCGATAGCCGCGCTTCGGCAGCGTCTCGATGTATCTCGGGCTTTCGGCCGAATCGCCCAGGGCGTCTCGCAACCGGTTCATAGCGGAGTTGAGGCCGTGGTCGAAATCGACGAAGGTGTCGGCGGCCCAGAGCTGCTGCCGCAGCTCCTCGCGGCCGATCAGATCGCCTCGCCGGCCGAGCAGCAGCAAAAGAATGTCGAATGGCCGGCCGCGCAGTTTGATCACGCGGCCCTGCTTGCGCAGTTCGCCGAGACGGCCGTCGACCTCGAAGAGGCCGAAGCGGTAGACGCTCCCGGTCGCAGCATCGGGTGGCATGCGTGTGTGTGCGAACAGCGATTTTAGTCTCAATGAGACCGCGATCAAAGTCGCGCCGCTACAACGATTTACTGAGTGAGGTGCGTTTCACCGCGGATTGTCGCGCGTTGCATTGTGCGGGACCGTGCGCGTCGCTAGATTGCGTGCATTCGGAGGCGAGATGCACGACGACGACACTCTTCTGGCGGCCTTGAAATCGGGAGACGAGCAGGCGTTCGAGACCCTTGTCCGTCTCTACGGCGGGCGAATGCTGGCGGTCGCGCGCCGGTTCGTCAGGAACGATGACGACGCGCAGGACGTCGTTCAGACGGCGTACCTGAGCGCGTTTCGGTCGGTCGGCCAATTCGAGGGTCACTGCCTCGTCGGCACGTGGCTGCATCGGATCGTCGTGAATACGGCGCTGATGAAGCTGCGCTCGCGCCGCCGCAAACCGGAGACGTCGATCGACGAACTGCTGCCTGCTTTCCAGGAGGACGGCCACCACGTGGAGCAGTTCTCCGACTGGTGCGCACCGGCGGACGAGTTGATCGAGCGCGCAGAGACGAGGGCCATCGTGCGTGCGTGCATCGACCGGCTGCCCGACAACTACCGCGAGATTCTGATCCTGCGCGACATCGAAGAGCTCTCGACAGACGAGTCGGCCCGCGCGCTGCGCATGACGCCGACCGCGGTCAAGGTGCGGCTCCATCGCGCGCGGCAGGCGCTGTCGACCTTGCTTCGCAAGGAGTTCGCCGGCGCGGCCGCAACGGTGTAGCCATGTGTGGCATCCAAGACGCGAGCCGCGACGTGACGTCCGATCCCTTCCGCATCGATCAGATCCCCACGGCGCTTCGCTGGCCGGTCGAGGCCGCTCTTGCGATTCCGGCGCTGCGCCGAATCTACCGCCGCGTCCGCGATGGTGAACACACATCGCGCGAAGAATTCGAGACACGCGTCCTGCACGCGCTCGACGTCACGACGCGTGCGACTGACGCCGACCTGATGTCGATTCCTGCGCGCGGCGCAACGGTCATCGCAGCAAATCATCCGCACGGCGCGCTCGATGGACTTCTGCTTCTCGATCTCGTGCGGCGCGTGCGGCCGGACGTGCGCGTGCTGGCCAATCGCCTGCTCGATCGCATTCCGGAACTGCATGACTCGTGCTTCTTCGTCGATCCATTTGACAGACCGGAGGCGGCGGCGAAGAGCCGCGCCGGTTTGCGGGCGGCTCATTTGTGGCTGCGGCGCGGAGGAGCGCTGATCGTGTTTCCTGCCGGTGAAGTCGGGCATACCTGGGTCGACGGAACGCTCGCCGACAGCCCGTGGCACGCCACCTTCGAGCGGCTCGCCGCCGCGACCGGCGCGCGAGTCGTGCCGGCCTTCATCGACGGCCGTAACAGCTGGATGTTCTACGCGGCGGGCCGCCTGCATCCCTCGATGCGGACTGCGCTGCTCGGCCGCGAGCTGCTCGGGAAGCGCGGACACACGATTCGCGTGAGGGTTGGCGAGCACGACGAGATCGCGAGCGAGATCGAGCGGCTCGACGAACGGGCGTGTCTCGTCGAGAGCGGTGCCTTGCGGGTATTTTGTGCGACGGCCGACGCGATTCCGTCGACCTTACGCGAGATCGGACGGCTGCGCGAACTCACCTTCCGAGCGGTCGGCGAAGGCACCGGCCGCAGCATCGATGTCGACGAGTTCGATCGCTCGTACCTGCACCTGTTCGCCTGGGATGTTGAGAAACGACAGATTGTCGGCGCGTACCGAGTCGGCCGCTCGGATCGGATTGCGAGAACGGTCGGCGTTCACGGCCTGTATACGCGGACGCTCTTCAACTACGACGAGCGTCTCCTGAATCGTCTGGGAGCACCGGCGCTGGAACTCGGGCGTTCGTTCGTCCGCGCCGAATACCAGAAGACCCACAGCGCCCTGCTGCTGCTGTGGCGCGGGATCGGCGCATTCGTCGCACGCCACCCGCAGTATCGGTTCCTGTTCGGCCCGGTCAGCATCAGCCGCCGCTATGGTGACGCCTCGCGTGCGATGCTGATTGCGTTTCTGCGCCAGCACCATCTGGACCGTCAGCTGGCCGATCTGGTCGAGGCCGTCACGCCGCCACGATTCACCACGCCGGAGGAGCGATTTCTTCCTGATGCGATGCCTGTGTTGCTGCGGCAGTACCTGAAGCTGAACGCACGGCTGATCGGCGTCAACGTCGATCCGGACTTCAGCAACGCCGTTGACGCGCTGATGGTGGTGGACCTGCTGGCCGTCGCGCGCGGTGCGCTTGTCCGGTATATGGGGAAGGATGCTGCGGCGCGGTACGAGGCGTGGCACGATCGAACACGTTCGTCGCGCGCCGCGTGATCGCTCGGCTGCCGTAGTCCACGGTCCGGCTGAAGCCGGAGATACGGCATGTAGTTAAGTCACGCGCCGGACTCGAGCAAACGCTTGAGCGCCGCGAGATCCTTGCGGTTGGCGCGCCGCATCGCGATCGCCATGAACGGCGCCACCCATTTCGAGAACCCCGACGGGTTGCCGCGGTTCCTGAGCGTCATCCTGGTCCGGTGCGCGTCGACGGCCTGCCAGGTGTAGATCGTTTCCATTGGAAACGGTCCACTGGCTGTGCGCATCACCAGCCGGTCCATCGGTGCGAACTCGGCAATCTCATACGTGTACGCGAGCCGTCGTCCCAGAAACTCTGCGACAAACGCCACGCGTGCGCCGACACGCATTCCGCCGTCGGTCTGCCATTCGACTGACTTGATGTTCTCGTACCACGCTGGCGCGTGATTCGGATCGGCGGCGTACGCCGCGACCTCTTGCACCGGGCGATCGATCTCGACGTGCGTGAGAACGTCAACCATTGGTATGGCCGCGATGTTAGCGCGGGAGCAGGGCAGTCAATCAATCGGATAATGAAAGCGCAGGCCGTGTCGTGATGTGTGACCAGGCAAGGCCGAGCAGCCGCGCGATCGAGGTTGCGGGGACACCGGCCTGCCGGTTGGCGCGGCCGATCGTAAAGATGATCCGCCACTGCTCGAAGAGCGTGCGATACGCGCTCCACAGGCTGCCGTCCGGATCGTAGATGTCGGTCGACTCGGACGTGACCCCGTTCAGTTCGACAATCGCGAGGTCGCGTCCCGCCGTGAACGCGTCGACATTCGAGTAGCGGACGTCGAAGCGGCCGACGAAGAACCCACGATAAGCGCGGGCGATCTCGTCAATGTGGTCCTCCAGCGCTGGCGTGATCAAGTGGCGGCCGCTGCGGAATAGTGTCCCCTGGCAGTGATTGCCGGCGACGGCGAGTGGAAACCGTTCGCCTGCGACAAGCACGCGATCGAGCGACGCCTGATGGCGCGCCGCGAACGTCGACGCCTGCAGCCGGAATCGTGGATGGGACCAGATGAGCGCTTCGACCGTCGAGAGGCCGTCGCCGACGAGAACGGGGAACTGTTTGTCGGTGATCGAGAAAATCTTGCCGCGAGGCGACGCCGGCAGGCGGTAGTAGAAGACGCCGGCCTCGAATGGACCTCGATGATACGGCTGCGCGATGATCGCCGCGTCGACGGCGGCGAGATAGTCAGCCGCGCTGTCCCACGTGCGAACCAGCCTGACGCCGGCGCCGCGTTGACCGACATCCGGCTTGAGAATGACCGGCAGTTGCCAGCATCGGACGTCGCATTCCATGCGGAGACGATCGAGGCGATCGCCGATCGCGCCTGTTTCAATCAGCGCGGATGGAACGGTCCACTCCTTCGGCAGCTGCTGCAGGATGGCGAATTTCGACTCGCCGACGAGGCCGCCATCGGGCATGCCAGGATTCGCGGCCGTGATTGTTGCGAGGCCGCGGTGCCGGATCGCCAGCCATGCGATCCAGACGCTCACCGGCAGGTAGAAGAGCCAGGCCGGCCAGAATTCCCAGCGTGACCATCGCTGCAGGCGCGCAGTCACGCGGCGCCTGGCTCCGCGATCCGCAACCCTCCGACCCGCATGGATCGCCATGAACGCCACGAGCGCGGCGCCCACTCGTGCCGACCAGGCCGATCCGACGACTGGTGCCAGTCGCGCGGCAAACGCGTCGCCGAGCGACGCCGATAACAGCACGAGGGTTGGCGTCCACAGCAGCGCCGCAATCAACGACCACAGCGCGAACACGGCACCAGGGAGCCGGAGCACCCCCGCCATCACGTACAACACGAACCGCGTCCCGGGCAGGAACCGGCTGCCGACGATCGCGCCGGCGAGGTGCCGCTCGAGCCACTCGTGGGCGTCACGAACACGGCGGTGCGACAGGCGCTGCCGTGCCCAGCGCCACCGCAGCAAGGCGCTGCCGAACACGCGTCCGAACGCCCACAAGCCGAGATCGCCGACGTAGATGCCGACGACGCACGCGAGGATGCCGCGCGTCAGACCGATCTGGCCGCGCTGGATGAGCAGGCCGGCCGCGATGCAGGTCGCATCCTCCGAGACAAAAGTCCCGAGCACGATCGCGAGCGCCGTCAGCACGGCTGCAGCTCGACGCGCTGCGCGGGACGGCTCGGGATCAGCGACTCGTACTCGAGCGCGACGCATCGCGCCGAGACATCGACAACCGTGCGGCTCACCGTCGCCGCGTCTTCGCGCTCCATCAACACGCTGATCTCACGCTTGTCGATCCACTGATGACGATGGAACAGCTGCTGCCCTTGAGGCCGTCTGCCTGGATCGCGCATCAGGCATTCGAAGAGCCGCCGGCGCGGCAAGTCGACGAACACGTCGCCGAGGCTCGAGGCCGTAAACATGTACGGGTGATCGAGCGCGGCGTCGACGCTGGCGAGCTCGCGGGAGTCGCCAGCCACCAGCGCGATGCGGCGGTTCTGAACGAGCACCAGGAGGAATGGCTGAAAGGCAGCCGCATCGAGCGCCAGCACCGCCTGCCTGGCGGCATCGAGCGAATCGCACGCGAGTGCATCGCGAACAATCAGGCCGCGGCTGCAGAAGGATCGCGCATCCGGTTTCTGGGCCGCATGGCGATTCAACACCGTCGCGACGAGGCCCGCATCGTTGACGCCCAGCCACGAGCCGCCGCCGACCGGATCGATCGGCACGATCGCGGCGCGAGTGCCGAACGTCGCGACGGTGGGCTGATGGGCAACGGCACGGTCGCGCCGCTCGTCGCGATTCGACATCAGCGTGAATCGGTTGCCGTCGGGCACGATCGACACGGTACACATCACATCGCTCCGCTGTGCCGCGTTGGTGTCGCCGGGGCAAGGCCAAAACGATCGGGAACGTCGCCGCCGGCCAAGGAGAGGAGCACGGCGATCATCGCCTCGTGATGGATCGTGTGGCTGTTGACGAAGGCCAGCTCGCGGCCCAGCGTCGACCAGCCGGTTACCGACTCGCCGGCGGCGCTCAACATCGAGACGACGCACAGCGGTTCGTCCACGGCGCGACTGCCCCATCGATCGACGGCCGACTTCAGCCGCATGATCAACCGGAGCGCCTCGGCTGGATCGCGTTCGACCGCGGTGCCGCGCTCGCGGCGGTCGTACGAGAGTGGCTTCGAACCGGTGGCCGCAACCAGCGCGCCGATGTGGTCGAGACAGTGGCGCACGTGCTCGCCAATCGATCCCGAGACGCCGGCGATCGGCCGCGCCACGTACGTCGCTTCGTCTATCGACATGACGACGGCGGCGATGTCGTCGAGCTGCCGGCTGATGACGTTCGCCGGAATCATGCGAGCTCCAGGTAGTGCCTCACAACCGGAATCTGGCTGCGGCGGAGGACGAGCACGATCGCACTGCCGGTGAGCGCCGCCAGCGCGAGGCCGAACAGCAGCCCGCCGTCACCCATCACCTCGATGCCGAGGATCACGAGATGACTGACGATGGCGCCGGCCATCACGCCGATCGTGAGGATCGCACCCAGCGGCGCGGTAGCCGGGATCAACAGCAGGATGGAGGCGATCAGCTCGATGACGCCGGAACCAATCCGGCCCCACGGCTCGACTGCGGCGATGCCGATGAACGTTCCGACGGAGGAGAAAATATAGACGGACTCCTCGGCGCCGGTGAACTTGAAGAACAGCGTTTGCAGCAGGATGCCGGCGACGGTCAGCTGGAGCACCCAGCTCGCGGCAGATTGGGGTCTGGTGAGGTTGTGCATGCCCCTTGGATGACGGTGAAACCGTGTGGTTTCGGCGGCATCGAAGCGGACGTGATGGGCACCACACCCGAACATCTCCGCCTCGAAGAGGACCGTCAGCGCCGCAAGTACTGGAAGCGCTGGGGGCCGTACCTGAGCGAACGCGCCTGGGGCAGCGTCCGGGAGGACTACAGCCCCGGCGGCACTGCCTGGGATTACTTTTCCCACGACCACGCCAGGTCGCGGGCGTACCGGTGGAACGAGGACGGCCTCGCCGGCATCTGCGATCGCCATCAGCGCATCTGCTTCGCGATCGCGCTGTGGAACCACCGCGATCCGATCCTCAAAGAGCGGCTGTTCGGACTGACGGGCAGCGAAGGCAACCACGCCGAAGACGTCAAGGAGTACTACTTCTACGTCGACAGCACGCCGACCCACTCGTACATGAAGTTTCTGTACAAGTACCCGCAGTCCGCGTTTCCCTACGCAGATCTGGTCGACGAAAATCGGCGGCGCGGCCGATCGGCGCCCGAGTACGAGCTCGCCGACACCGGCGTGTTCGCGGACAGCCGCTATTTCGACGTCGAGGTCGAGTATGCGAAGGCGGATGTCGATGACATCCTGATCCGCATTCACGTCAGCAATCGAGGTCCCGTAGCGGCGGCGATCGACGTGCTGCCAACGGTGTGGTTCCGGAACATCTGGTCGTGGTACGAGAACCCGCAGCGGCCGTCACTCTCACGCGGCGGCGCACACACCATCGCGCTCGACGATCCGAAGTACGGCCGGCGCTACCTGCACTGCGACGACGGTTCGCGCACATTTCCGCCAGCCACGCTGCTCTTCACGGAGAACGAGACGAACTGCGAACGCGTCTTCGGGTCTCCGAGCGCATCGGCGTATGTCAAGGACGCGTTTCATCGGTTCGTTGTCAACGGCGAGCGCGACGCGGTGAACCCCGCGGCGGAGGGCACGAAGGCTGCGGCGCTCTATTCCTTGTCGGTCCCCGCGGGCGGAACGTCGACCTTGCAGCTGCGGCTGACCGACCACCCGACCGCGACGTTCGGCGCCGCGTTCGACGACCTGTTTGCCACGCGGATCGCCGAGGCCGGCGAATTCTACGAGTCGATCATCCCCGACACGCTCTCTGGCGATGCGAAGAACGTCGCACGCCAGGCGTTCGCCGGCCTCCTCTGGTCGAAGCAGTACTACCACTACGTCGTCAAGCAATGGCTCGACGGCGACCCGGGCCAACCGACGCCTCCCGCCGACCGGCAGCGCGGCCGGAACCGTGAGTGGACCCATCTCTACAACGCCGACGTCATCTCGATGCCGGACAAATGGGAGTACCCGTGGTACGCGGCGTGGGATCTCGCGTTCCACTGCGTGCCGCTGGCGCTCGTCGATCCGGAGTTCGCGAAGGACCAGCTCATGCTGCTCCTGCGCGAGTGGTACATGCATCCCAACGGACAGCTGCCGGCCTACGAGTGGGCGTTCGGCGACGTCAACCCGCCGGTTCACGCGTGGTCGGCATGGCGCGTCTACAAGATCGAGCAGAAGCGCCGCGGCAAAGGCGACCTGAAGTTCCTCGAGCGCGTCTTCCACAAGCTGCTGCTCAATTTCACTTGGTGGGTGAACCGCAAGGATGCCGAAGGGATGAACGTCTTCCAGGGCGGATTCCTCGGCCTCGACAACATCGGCGTCTTCGATCGCAGCGCACCGCTGCCGACCGGCGGCCATCTCGAGCAGAGTGACGGCACGAGCTGGATGGCGATGTACGCGCTCAACATGCTCGCCATTGCGCTCGAACTCGGCCGGCACAACCCGGCGTATGAAGACGTCGCCAGCAAGTTCTGGGAGCATTTCCTCAACATCGCGCACGCGATGAGCGGCGGCACGGAGCACGGCGGCGCCGGCCGCGATCTGTGGAACGACGAGGACGGCTTCTTCTACGACGTGCTCCACCTGCCGGACGACACCCGGAAGCCGCTCAAGGTCCGCTCGCTGGTCGGCCTGATCCCGCTGCTCGCGGTGCAGACGCTCGAGCCCGAGGTCCTCGATCGTCACGAAGGTTTCCGCCGCCGCCTCGACTGGTTCGTCGATCATCGGCCGGATCTCACGTCCGCGGTCGCGTGCATGCGCACGCACGGACACCGCGACCGCCGCCTGCTGTCGATCGTCGACGGCGATCAGCTGCGGCGCATCCTGAGCGTGATGCTGGACGAGCGCGAGTTCCTGTCGCCCTACGGCATCCGCTCGATTTCGCAAATCCATCGCGATCGTCCGTACGTCCTCGGCGTCGACGGCCATCAGTATCGGGTCGGCTACGAGCCGGCAGAATCGACGACCGGGCTGTTCGGCGGCAATTCCAACTGGCGCGGGCCGATCTGGTTTCCGATCAATTTCCTGCTCGTCGAGGCGCTGCAGAAGTTTCATCACTACTTCGGCGACGAGTACCGCGTCGAATGTCCGACCGGATCCGGTCAGATGATGACGCTCGCGGAGGTCGCGACGGAACTGTCGCGACGGATGACGCGCATTTTCCTGGACGATGCGCAGAGCCGGCGTCCCGTGTTCGGCGCCTCCGAGTTGTTTCAGCGCGATCCCGGCTGGCACGACCTGATTCCGTTTCACGAGTACTTCAACGGCGACACGGGGGCCGGGATCGGCGCGAGCCACCAGACCGGGTGGACGGCGCTCGTCGCCAAACTTCTTCAGCAGAGCGGAGAGACCGATGAAAGCGATCGCAGTCGTACCCGGGCGGCCCAACAGCGTGCATCTCGCGGAGCTCGCCAGGCCGTCGCTGTCTGAGATTGCGTCGGGACGCGGCGTCCTCGTCCGCGTGCTGCGCGTCGGCGTCGACGGCACGGACAAGGAGATCAACGCGGCCGAATACGGGACGGCGCCGGACGGCTACGACTTCCTGGTGATCGGTCACGAAGGGTTCGGGCAGGTCGAAGCGGTCGGCCCGAACGTGTCGTTCGTGCGGCCCGGCGACTACGTGGTCGCGACGGTGCGACGGCCGGGCAGGAGCATCTACGACGCCATCGGCCTGCAGGACATGACCACGGACACGGAGTACTTCGAGCGCGGCATCAACCTGCGCCACGGTTACCTGACCGAGTACTACGTCGAGGACGAACAGTTCGTCGTCAAGATCCCGCAGGGCTTGAAGGATGTCGGCGTGCTGCTCGAGCCGATGACGGTCGCGCAGAAGGGCATCGCGCAGGCGTTCGAGATCCAGCGCCGGCTCAAGGTGTGGCGTCCACGGACCGCAGCGGTGATGGGAGCGGGCACGCTCGGCCTGCTCGCGACGCTGGCCCTCCGGCTGCGCGGCATCGAGGTCACCACGTTCGGCAGAACGCCGCGCCCGTATCTCAACGCCGACCTGCTCGACGCGATCGGGGCGCCGTACGTGAACACCGCCGAGCGATCGATTCGCGATACGGCGGCCGACGTCGGTCCGTTCGACCTGATTTTCGAAGGAACCGGTTCGTCGGCGGTCGTGTTCGAAAGCATGCAGGCGCTCGGCCGCAACGGTGCGCTCGTGCTCACGAGCATCACCGGCGGCAACCACATGCTCGAAGTGCCGGCCGATCGCATCAACCTCGAATTCGTCCTCGGCAACAAGGTGATGGTCGGCAGCGTCAACGCCAGCCGCGAGAACTTCGAGACCGGCGTCCGCGACATGTCGCAGGCCGAAGCCGAGTACCCGGGATGGCTGCGGCGGCTGCTGACCGACCCGGTGCGCGGCCTCGATCGTTATCAGGAACTGTTCGAGCGCTTGCAAAATCCCAACGGCGCGATCAAGATCTTCTGCGAGGTTGCCGCGTCGTGATCACCTGCCGCGAGTTCGCCGACTTCATGGCCGACTACCTGTCGGGCGAATTGCCGCAGGACCGTCGATCGGCGTTCGAGGAGCACCTCCGCCTGTGCGTGAATTGCCAGAAATATCTCGCCGGATACAAGGAGACGATCAGGCTCGGGAAGCGCGCGTTCGCGGATGATGACGCGGCGCTGCCGCCGCACGTACCCAGGGATCTGGTGCGCGCGATTCTCACCGCCATCGGGATTCGACGGCTCTAGCCGGCTGCGCTCGCCAGCGTAACCCGCGCCGCTGCCCGGCATCCAAGCCGCATGGCATCGGAACGCTCTGGCCGCAAGGTGACGTGGCTCGAGCTGTTTTTCGATCTGATCTTCGTCGCCGCGGTCGCGCAGGTCGCCGAGCCGCTGCGCCACGACTACTCGCTCGTCGAGCTCGCGCGCCTCGCGCCGCTGTTCGTGCTCATCTGGTGGGCGTGGATCGGCCACACCTTCTTTTCGACCCGCTTCAACACCGACGACTGGGTTCAGCGCGGCCTGACGTTCGTCCAGATTTTCGCGGTTGCCGTGATGGCCGCGAACGCCAGGGACGCGCTCGACAGCCGATCCTCCGCGGGGTTCGCAGCCGCGTACGCGGCCGTTCGGCTGGTGCTCGTCGCGCAGTATCTTCGGACACGCGGCGTGCACGGTGCACGGTCGCTCACGCGCCGCTACATCGCCGGACACGGCATGGCGGCGGCATTGTGGCTGATATCTGCCTTCGTACCGACGCCGGCGCGCTTCTGGATCTGGGCGGCGGCGTTTGCAATCGATCTTGGAACACCGTGGACGGCCGTGCCGCACAACGTCAAGGTACCGCCGGATGCGGCGCATCTTCCCGAGCGCTTCGGGCTGTTCACGCTGATTCTGCTCGGTGAGTCGGTCGTCGCGGTCATGCAAGGGATGGAGAGCCAGGAGAACTGGCCGCCGGAGGCGGTGCTGTCGGCGCTCCTCGGCATGGCGGTGCCGTTCCTGATTTGCTGGTGGTATTTCGATCACGCGGCCGGCAGCGAACAACGCGTGCGTACACGACGCGACGCGATCCGGCTTCACGTCTGGAGTTATGCTCACTTTCCGTTGTATCTCGGCATTGTCGTCGTCGGCGTCGGCATTCAGCGGATCGTCACGGCGGCGTCGCATTACACGGTCTCTTCACACGAGCTGGTCATCGTCGTGGCCGCGGCGACGGCCGTTGTGGCCGCCTTGAGGACGATCAGCCAGACTACAGATCGGAGGTTGGAGATGCACTGCTGCCCGACCGATACAGATACGGAGGTATTCGCATGAGCGAAGAAATGGCCAATCGACGCGGTTTCCTTTCCCGGCTGCTCGGCACGGCGGCCGGCCTGACACTGGTGGCGGGCGGCCGCGCTGACGCCGCGCAAGCGCCGGCGCGGGCGGCGTCAGGCGCCGACGCGTGGATCGGAGAGGTCAAAGGCACGCACCGGTGTCTGTTCGACTTCCCGCAGCACAAGAACGGCGCGCCGCTGCTGCACATCCTCAACTACCTGAACACATATAGCGAAGCCTACAAGTCGGCTCCTGGAACGGTGGGAGCGGTTGGCACCTTCTACAGCATCGGCAACCAGTCGAGCATTGCGCTCGGCTTCAACGACGCGATGTGGGCGAAGTACGGCCTCGGCGAATATCTGGGCCTCAAGGACAAGGGTGGCAAGGCCTACACGCGCAATGCCTTTCGCGCACCCACGGCAGACGACGTCCATCTGCTGATCCAGGCGTTTCAGACACCCAACATCCCGGAACTTGCCGGCGCGGTGCCGGCGATCGGGATCGAGAGCCTGCAGAAGATGGGGACCAAATTCCTGGTCTGCGCGAACGCGCTCGGCGCGTGGTGCCTCGAGCTGCAGGCGCGCGGCAAGGGGAAGGCTGACGAGATCGAGAAGGACTTGCGCGCGAACCTGTTGCCCGGCGTCACGATCGTTCCGGCGATGGTGATCGCGATCGAGAAGGCGCAGGCGGCCGGCATCCGATACAACCGGCAGTAGCGTCAGCCCACGTGGATTGAGTCGACCTGCGTACCCGTGACATCCTGTCGCCGGCGGACCACGCCGCTTCATGGCCGCAGGTACAGAACGGGTGCACTCGGGATATCGGTTCGGGCGCTGCGAACTGGACGTGAGCTCCGGCGAGCTGCGGCGTGACGGCGTCACGACGCAGCTCCACGGACAGCCGCTCCAGGTCTTGCTGCTGCTGATCGAGCGCGCCGGCGACATCGTCACGCGCGAGGAGATTCGGCGGCAGGTCTGGAAGGACGAGACGTTCGTCGACTTCGAACGCGGGCTGAATTCGATCGTCAAGCGGCTCCGCGAAGCGCTCGGCGACTCCGCTGAAAACCCGCTCGTCATTCAGACCGTTCCGCGGCGCGGCTACCGGTTTCTAATCGCGCCCCAACCGCTCCACTCGGAAGGAGCGCGAGCCTTTTCCGCCTCCGCTCGCGCAGCCGTTCGGCGAGCTACGACGGACGCGCCGAAGCGCTCGCGGCGCGAAGGCGGGCAGGCGAGCGCGGTTGCGAACCGGTCTCCAACCCGGTGGATGTTCGCGTTCGCCGTCGTCGCGGCGCTGGCGGCAATCGCCTATGCGGTTCTCCGCCGGACCGACCGTCGCACGGGGCCAGGTGCGACGCCGCTGCGATTGGCGGTGCTGCCGTTCGAGAACCTGACCGGCCGCCAGGACCAGCAGTTTTTCGCGGACGGCTTGCACGAGGAACTGATCTTCCGGCTCGGCCGAGTCCAGCCGCGGCAGCTGACGGTGATCGCGCGCCCCTCGGTGATGCGGTATCGAGAGGCGCCGAAGGATGTCGTCGCGATCGGCCGCGAGCTGGGCGTCGACTTCGTCCTCGAGGGCAGCGTCCGGCAAGCGGGCGATCGCATCCGGGTCACGGCGCAGCTGATTCGCGCCACCGATCAATTACACCTGTGGACTGAAACCTACGACCGCAGCTGGAGCGATGTCTTTGCGATACAGGCGGACATCGGCGCCCGCGTCGCGGACTCGCTCGCGGTGGAGCTGCTGCCGGCGTCGCAAGCCGTCGCCAACTCCGGGACGGTACGGCCGAAGGCGTACGAGCATTACCTGCGGGGACGGTTCTACTGGAATCAGCGCACGCGCGATCCGTCGGCGCGGCTCGCGCGCGCGATCGAGGAATTCACGGCGGCTATCGCCGAGCAGCCCGATTACGCGCTGGCCTACGCGGGGCTGGCCGATTCGTACAACTCGATCTTCTTCGCGAACCCCGCAGTCGGCGATACGCCGTACGCGAGCGCGCGCGAGGCGCTGCGCCGCGCGCTGCAGCTCGACCCGCGGCTCGCGCCGGCCTACTCGACGCTCGGGTGGATGACGCTGCATTTCGATCGCAACCTGCGCGAGGCCGAGCGCGCATTCGACCGTGCGCTCGAACTCGATCCGACCGATTCGCTGACGCGTTTTCGGCGCGCGCACGTGCTGGCGATTCGCGGCCGGATGCGTGACGCAGAAGCCGAGGCCGAAGACGCGCGGCGCTCCGACCCGCTGTCGGCGCCGATCGCGGACATCCTCGGATGGTTGGCGTATTACCGCGGCGACAACGCCGCTGCGCTTCAACGGATGCAGGAAGCATCCGAGCTCGAAGGCAGCCCGACGAAAATGCACGTGTTCCGCGCCTATCTGCTGGCGCAGGCTGGCGACTGTGGCGCCGCCGCTAAGGAACTGCGCCCGTGGGCCGCCGATCCCGAAACGCTTCGCCTCGGGGAGAGCGCCTACGCGCGCGCCCGATGCGACGACCGGGCGGCGGTGGCGGATCTCGAACAGACCCTGTTGACCCGGCGCCTCACCTACTCGACGGCGATGTTTCACTTCGCCCGGCGAGAGATGGACGCGTTTTACGAGTGGCTCAACCGCGCGATCGACGAGCGGTTCCCGGAACCGTTGTACTTGGCGGCCGATCCGGTGTTCAACGGCGAACGAGCGGATCCGCGCTTTCAGGCAGCGCTTCGCCGGATCGGTCTCTGAGGCGAGCCATCAGCCACGGCCGCGTGCCGCGGACCGGCACGCCGCTCATGCCGAGGCGCCGCGCCAACGGCACCGACACCGCGCGCGACAGCTGCGCAAGCTCGGTGCTATCGAGATCGCCGACCAGCAGGATCGCGTGGTCCGTTCCATTGACCGCCACCACCGACAGTCCGTTCATCGGTCGCCCAATCACGTGCGGGATCACATCGTCAGCGATGTCGCCTGCCGAATCGTTGGCCGCCATCAGCAGCGACACGACGCGCCCGCGATACGCCATGATCACGTGACCGAAGCGGTGCGCGCCGTACGCACACGAATGGCGTTCCGTCACTCGCGCCTGGCCCTCGGGCGTGGGAATGTCGTCAGGCGGTGCACTGAGCAGCAGGCGATAGGCGCTGTCGAACTGCTGTGCCGCCTCCTCGAGCGGCACCGGTATCTTCACGAGGCGATATTGCAACGCGCAGTTCTGGTGGTCGCCGATCGCATCTCGCGTCAACGCGTCGATCGGATCGACCGGTTGCTTCATCAGGGCTACGCCGGCCGCGCCGACCGCGAGCACGACGCCGGCGGCAAGCGCGAACCATCGCCACGAGATCGACCGCAGACCGGTGCCGCGAACCGACGCGTCGTGGAGCCGGGCGCGCAGGCGGTTCTGGAACTCCGCCGACGATCGCAGCTCCGGCGCCCGGCTGAACGCGTCGCGCACCGCGCTCCGCAGCCGGCGGCGCGCGTCGATCTCCGTGCGGCACGACGGACAGGTGTCGAGGTGCCGCAGGATGTCGTGGTTCGTCTCCGTCAGCAGCTCCTCGCACAAAAACGAGTCGGCCATCTCCCGCACGTCACGACAATTCATGACGCCTCGATTCTCTCGTCCCGCGTGTTCACCCCGCCGACAGCCGACTGCTCGACGAGCGTGGCATCCGCGGCGGCAAGCTCCACTCGCAGCTGCGCGCGCCCTCGATGGAGCCGCGACATCACCGTGCCAATCGGAATCGCCAGCGCTTCGGCCGCTTCCTTGTAGGAGAAGTCCTCCACGTCACAGAGCAGGATCACCTCCTGGAACGGCGTCGGCAGCCGCCGCAAGCTGCCGAGGACGCGGTCGTCGGTGAGTTCCTGCGGGACCGGCGGAACAAAGGCCACGGTGTGCGCGATGCGATCGTCGGGATCGTCGACGACAATCGAACGGCCTGCCGTCCGTCTCCGGTTGCTGACGAGATGCTGGAGGATGGTGGTCAGCCAGGCGCGACAGTTGGTTCCGGGCTGGAAGCGGTGGAACGATTTCAGCGCCTGCATCATCGTGTCCTGAACGACATCCTCGGCGTCGGCACGGTTCCTCAAGAACCACATCGCCAGGCGAAACAGGCGGTCGGCATGCGGCAACACCTCACCTTCGAACGCAGCCCAGGCGTCCGGGACGTCGCGTGTAGCGGCCTGTTTCACCATCGACTGAGAGGATGAAGCACCACAGGACCCTCGAATATTCCCGGATACGCGCGGCCGGGCACTCAGTTCAACACGATCCGCCGGAACGCGCCACAGCAACCTCATAACCTGTATGTCGGAACAGGCGCGAAATATTCCGGCCTTCGTGCGAAATATTTTCGCGGCTGACCGACATTACAGATCCCGAGGTCATTCATGCGTTTGACAGCAACGAGATCCACGCTTCGCCAATGGGCCGTCGTTCCACTGCGGTTGATCGTCGGCTACGGCTTCGTCGCGCACGGTTACGCGAAGGTCGTCAACGGGCCGGCCCGTTTCGCCGCGTCCCTTCAGGCGCTCGGAGTTCCCGCATCACACGCGATGGCGTGGGTCACGATCGTCACCGAGCTGCTCGGCGGACTCGCCGTCCTGGCCGGCGCGTGGCTACCGCTCGTGAGCGTGCCACTGGCCGCGATTCTTCTCGTGGCGGCAATTACCGTGCACGCGCCGTACGGCTTCAGCTCGATCAAGCTTCGCGAGGTGACGGCCGCGGGACCGCAATTCGGACCGCCGGGCTACGAGACCGACCTCCTCTACCTCGCTGCGCTTGCGACGCTGGTGCTCGGCGGGCCGGGACGCTTCGCGTTCGACGGAATATTTCGCTCGGCTCCGGATATCCCTGACGTGTGAGGAGAACGTCATGTTGAAATGGAAAGTGTTGAGTGCCGTCGCCGCCTGCGTCGCGATCGCGGCGGCCACGACCGGGCTTCACGCGAGCGGCCGTGGGCGCACGCTCGTCGTGACGATGACCAACGACCAGAACGCGAATCAGATCAAGGTCTACGACGCAGAGAGCCATGCTCTGCTCCAGACGCTGTCGACGCGCGGCAAGGGCGGCGTCGGCGGCAATGCGCGCGGGATCAAGCAATACAACGGCGGGCTCGTGGCCGCCGTCAACAACGGATCCAGCAACGTCGCGCTGTTCCGTCGCGATGGGGATGTGCTGAAGTTCGATAGCCTCGTTGAGACGACCAGCGCGCCGGTCAGCGTGGATTTCGGCAACGATCATCTGTATGTCGCCGGCGCGACGACCGTCGATTCGTTCGTCCTTCATGAGAGCTCGGTCGAGTGGCGCGACGGCACAACGGGTTTGGCGCTGGCCGGCGGTGCGATTCCTCAAGCCGGCAGCACGGCACAGGTCGGCGTGGTTGACGACACACAGCTTCTGGTCACGCTGAAGGCGGATCCCGATCCCGGTACCGTTGACGTGATCGCGCTTCAGCGAGGCCGAATCACGGGATCGGCGCCGTCCCCGGTGTCGGCTCCGGATGGATCGCTGACGCCGTTCGGGTTCGCCACCTACCCTGATGGAACTGCGGTCATGACGCTGGCGCACTCGAACCAGGATGCGCTGTTTCGCAACGGCTCGTTTACATCGGTCGTCGCGGGCGGTCAATCGGCGTCATGCTGGATGACCAGGGCCGGCAAGTACGTCTTCGTTGCCAACACCGGCAGCCGGTCGATCAGTCGAGTGATTGGAACCGGCACCCACGTGTTCATCGACAGCCTCGTCGCGGCTCAGACGCCGACGGGATCTCCGGCCGATATCGACGCGGACGCCGGCGTGCTGGGCGTCATCGACCACGGCGCCGGCCAATCGCACCTGTCGCTGTTCACCTACAGCCGCTTCGGCGAGCTCGCGCCGGGCGGCGCGATCATCACCATCGGTGTTCCTGACGCCAACGGCGTGGCGATTCTATCGCCGCGCGCCGCCGAGCGGAACTGAGCGCCGACAATGAAAGCACGACGCTGGATTGGCTGGATCGTCACAGGACTGATGGCGGCACTGTTGGTGTTGTCAGCGGTGCCCGATGTCCTTCGGATTCCCGGCGCGCTGCAGGTGTTCGCACATCTCGGCTATCCCCGGTACCTGTTGCTGTTCCTGGGGACCGCCAAGATTCTTGCGGTCGCGGCTGTTCTCGTCCCGGGCCTTCCGCGGATCAAGGAATGGGCGTTCGCCGGCCTGACGTTCGATGTGACGGGCGCACTGTATTCACATCTGTCGATCGGCGATCCGCCTGGCGCCTGGATGCCGGCAGTCGCCGCGCTGGCGCTGGTTGGCGGCTCGTATCTCGCATATCGGATGTCGCATTGAACCCGTGAGGCCGCGCTACTCCATCACGACGGCGCGGCCACAGGATCTCGCGCGGCTGCCGGCGATCGAGCTGGCAGCGGCGCGGCTCCTCGCTGGTTACGCGCCCGAGTCGATCCTGAACGAGACGACAGGCTCGGACGTCCTGCAAAAGGCGCAGTGCGCGGGACAACTGTGGGTCGCGCTGCTGGACGATGTCGCGGTCGGCTTTGCACATGTCGAGCTGATCGAACGCGACTCGGCGCACCTCGAAGAGATCGACGTCGACCCTGCGCATGGACGCCAGGGCCTCGGAACACGACTGGTCTTGCAGGTGTGCGAGTGGGCCGTCGACAACGGCTACGCGTCGGTCACGCTGACGACGTTCAGGGACGTGCCGTGGAACATGCCGTTCTATGCGCGGCTTGGCTTCGAGGTCGTTCCCTCTGAGCAGCTGAGCCCGGCGCTGTTCGCGGTCGTCGAAGACGAAACACGCCGCGGGCTCGATCCCGCGCGTCGTGTGGTGATGCGGCGAGGGCCGACAACATGAGTGAAGTCGCGCTAATTCTCATCGATCCGAGTCCGGACGACGTTCAGTACCTCGAAGATCGAATCTACGAGTTCAACTCGAGCGCGACGGGCATCGGCGATGGCGAACTGCTCGCGTTCTTCGTGCGCGAGCGCGGTCGCATCGTCGCGGGCATCTGCGGCAACACGTGGGGCGGCACCTGCGAGCTGCGGCAGTTCTGGGTTGAAGAGTCGCAGCGTCGCCGCGGCCTTGGCACGCAGTTGTTCCAGGCGGCCGAGCAGGAGGCGCGGCGCCGGGGCTGCACGCAGATGGTGCTGATGACGTTCTCCTTCCAGGCTCCAGGGTTCTACGAGCGGCACGGGTTCGAGACCGTCGCGACCGTCGACAACCATCCGCGCGGTCATCGCAACCTCTTGATGCGCAAAGATCTGAGACCGGCCTAACGCGAGGCCTGTCCTCACGTCAGCCCGGCCTGTGAGCCGGGATCGCCGCCGTTTTCGCATTCCCCGTCAAGGAGAAGCGGCGTGCCCACCATCAAGACCCTTTCGTGCGTTCTGATACTGTCCGTCGGCTCCGGCGCCACGGCCTCGGCGCAATCTGGCTCGGCCGCGCCGGCGGTTTACGCCGCGCGATCCGAGCCATCGCCCGGTGCTCCGGGCGCATCAACAAGTCTTGCCAGCGCGGCAGCCAGCGAGGCGGGCCGGCTCGTCGTGGCCGAAACGAGGGCGAGCCGGGTGAATCGAGCGCGAACGCGCGCGCGAGACGACGCCGAAGGCACGGCCATCGCTCTCGGCGTCACCGCGGGCGCGATGGTTGGCTTTGGCGTCGCCGGCCACTATTGCCACTGCGAATCCGATAAGGGGATCTTGATTGGCGCGGCCGTCGGCGGCGTGGGCGGCTGGCTGCTGTTCCGGGCGTTGACGAAATGAATCAGCCCCCGCGCTCGGTTGCGCCGCCCGCGTCTCAGTATGCGAACCGCACCTCGCCGACGATCGAGCGCTTGATGATGTCGCCGAAGACGTGCTGCTGGATGTCCTGGTTCAGCAGGTTCGTCCCCTTCACCAGCGTCGTCACGCGCCCACGCATCCACTTCACGCCGAAACTGCCGTTCACCATCGTGTACGCGTCACTGTAGCCGTGGTACGGGCTGGACAGGACGTCGCTCCAGAACGCCTTGTCGGCGTACTGCACGGCGCCGCTGCCGAGAAACCGCGGACCGTCATAGTTGGCGCCGACGTTGAAGCGGTTGGTCGGCGGCAGCGCCAGTTCCTCCGCCGGAAACGGCGTTGCGCTGTCGATCACGGTCGGCTTCGCCTGCCACGAGTAGTTGACGAACGCCGACACGCCGGGAGCGATCCGCTGATCGAGCGACAGCTCGAGCCCTTTCTCTCGCACCGGGCCGAGATTGAGATACGTGAACGCCGTGCGCGGCAGGAAAATTCCGCGCGCGGCCAGCAAGGTGAGGACTGCCGGCGGCAGCGGCCATCCGGGCGGTGGATTCTGCGCCGTGTAGGGATCGAGGTTGTTCGGCAGCTGCACGAAATTGATGTTGTGATCGAGATCGTTGACGTAGAACGCCGCGGTCGCCGTGGTCCGCGCGATCGACGCGGTGTAGGCCACCTCGTACGCGGTCAGCGATTCCTCCGTCAGCTCGGTCTGCGCGGCACCGTTGATCGGGATCTTGCTGCCGACGGCGTTCACGACCAGCGGAAAGGGCTGCGCGATGCCGAGCGCGCTCAGGTCGGTCGGCGCGACGATCTGCGTGTCGAGGTAGTTGTTGATCACCGACGGCGACCGGAACGCGCGGTTGAACGAGGCGCGCACGCTGTGCTGCGGCGCGACCTTGATGATCGCGGCGATGCGCGGCGAGAACACGGGGTCGGCGAGGTTGCCGAACTTGTCGACCCGTCCACCGACGGTGAGCCGCACCGGGTCGATGAAGATTTCATCCTGCGCGTAGGCGCCGAGCTCGGTCCGATTCTCCGACGCCGGCGCGATGGTGATGTCGAAGTTGTTGCGGCGAACGTTGCCGCCGAAGGTGATCACCTGCCGCTGGCCGACGCGCACCGCGTCGCCTGCCTCGAAATCGTAGGTCTGGGTGGTGAAGTTCAACTGCAGCGGCTGCCGCGTCGACGGATCCACCAGCAGCAGGTTCGGCGCCTCCGCGCTCACCAGGTTGGTGAACGCGTTCAGCTTCAGTGCACCCTTGGTGTAGTTCACCTTGCCATAGCCGATGTACGAACCCTTTTGAATGTCGAACGGGCCGATGCCGGTGTGAATGATCCCGGAGCTTCCGGCGACACCGCCGGCGTACGTGATGCGCCCGCCCGCGATCTCCTGGTCGACGCGCATGTCGAACTTCGGTTGGCTGGTGCCGCGATTGGTGAACGCGGTACCGGTTGCGCCCGGGCCGTCTGTCGGATAGAACGCTCCACCGACGGTCGCACTCGGATTGCGCGGATCGGCGATCACCGGGATCCGGCCGGTCGGACGCGGGAACGCGTCCGAGTTGAAATACCCGGCCGACACGCGATACGACCACGTGCTGTTCGGCGCGTCGGCATAGGTCGCGTTCGCGCCGAAGATTCCGCCGGCGCCTTTGCCGACGCCGGATCCGGCATCACGGCTGAACCCACCGGCGCTCAGCGACACGGTGGTGCCTTGCTGCTCGCGCGGCGACTTGGTGATGATGTTGACGACGCCGGTGAGCGCGTTCGCGCCCCAGACCGCCGACGCCGGACCGCGAATCACCTCGACCTGCTTCACGTCGCCGAGATTGGTCGGTACGAAGTCCCACAGGACGAGGCCGAAGAAATCGAGATACACCGAGCGCCCGTCGACGAGCACCAGTTCCGAGTTCGAGAGCGTCGACGTCGCCTGGCGGCTGGTCAGGTTGATGTCGCGCGCCGAGAGCTGCACGGCGTTCACGCCAGGGACGCCGCGCAGCAGATCGGCGTAGTTCTGCGCCGGCGTGCTCGCCAGCGTCTCGCTGGTGACGACGCTCATCGTCGCCGGCGCATCGGCGAGCGCAGTGTCGGTGCGGCTCGCGCTGACGACCACTGTTTCGCCGAGCGTGCCGAGCGCGAGCGTCACGCGCGGCACGGTGACGTTGGTCGACGCGACCGTGATGCTTTGCGTCGCGGGAGCAAAGCCGGCGAGCGTCACCGTTACCTGATAGGTTCCGGCGGCGACGTTCCTGAAGGTGTACTCTCCCTCCGCGCCGGACACCGTCGTCTGGCTGCCGCCAGGCCCGGCGAGGACCACGGTGGCACCCGGCACGACGGCGCCCGACGTATCGGCGACAGCCCCGGATACGGCGACGGACTGCGCGAACACACCTGTCGGTAACAAAAGCAATACGCATAAGGAGATAAGGCAATGTCGGCTCATGCGGACATGATAGTACGTGGACCCGTGCCTCCGACACGTCCGCCGGGCGAGCTGCTCGAGTTCCTGCACCGGTATCCGGCCGCGGTTCAGTCGCTGACGCTCGCCACACGCAAGCTGATCCATGAGGAGCTCGCGCCGTGCCACGAGCACATCTTCAACATGCCGCGCACCGTCGTCCTCGCCTACAGCGCGACCGCTAAAGTGATCGCTGACGGCGTCTGCGTTGTTACCGCGTGGCGCCAGCACGTCACGCTCGGTTTTTCGCGCGGCGTCGACCTCGCCGATCCGGCGGGCCTCCTGCAGGGAGCCGGCAAGGCGATGCGTCACGTGCGGCTGCAGTCGATCGAGGATGTTGGCCGCCCCGAGATTCGCGCGCTGTTGCGTCAGGCGCGGAAGAACGCCGGGATCACGCGAAAGCGCGGAGCGACGCCGGAAGTCGTGACGACGGTGAAGAAGAAGACCGCGGCTGCTGTGTTCCCGTGGCCGCGGTTACGACAGTAGCGCGGCGACGGCTGGCGGGAAGAGCTCGGTGACGTCGCCTTCGAGGCGCAGCGTGACGGCGGGATGATCGTCGTGCTCGGTCGGACCGCGGTTGACGATCACATACGGCGTGCCGCGTTCGGCCGCGAGCAGCGGGATTGACGCCGCGGGATACACCGACAGCGTCGAGCCGAGCGCGACGACGAGATCGGCGCGGCGCGCGAGGGCGGCGGCGCGATCGAGATCGGCGGCGTTCAACGATTGACCGAAGCTGATCGTCGCCGACTTCAGCAGGCCGCCGCACGCGCAGCGCGGTGCGGTACGCGTTGCCCTGAAGCGCTCGAAATGCGGTTCGGGCGCGCTCCTCTCATGGCACGCTTGGCATTCCACGAGCAGATCGGTGCCGTGCAGCTCGATCAGCCGCTCCGCCGAGGTGCCGCCGCGCCGGTGCAGGCCGTCGACGTTCTGTGTCACGACGGCAAGGACGCGTCCGGCATGCTCGAGCGCGGCGACGGCGTCGTGCACGGCGTTCGGCTGCGCGCGCTGGTAGATGTCCCACGTCTCGAGCTTGTAGTCCCAGTACTCGATGCGCGCCGCTTCCGAGGCGAGGAACTCGTCGTAGTAGACCGGGCGACGCCGCGTCCACACGCCGTTGGGGCCGCGAAAGTCGGGAATGCCACTCGCCGTCGAGACGCCGGCGCCGGAGAAGATCAGACTCCGCTGCGCGGTGCGGAGCAGGTCGACGAGACGCGGGTCAGCCATGTGCGCGCACAGCATACATACGGAGGGGCACGCTTTCAGCGTGTCCCAGGTTGATGAGGGTACGATGAGCGGCGGTATGAAACGCGAGCAGAAGCTGCCGAAGATCGTTCGCGGGCGATCGGCGGTGCACGGCCATGGCGTGTTCGCGGGGGAGCGGATCCGGAAGAACACGCGGATCATCGATTACGCCGGCGAACTGATCCACATCAGCGAAAGCGAGGAGCGCGAGCAACGGTACCTCGCCGAGGGCTGCATCTGGGTGTTCCGCGTCAACCGCAACTGGAGCCGCGACGCGAACGTCGGCGGCAACATCGCGCGGTTCATCAACCACTCGTGCACGCCGAACTGCTGGTTCGAGGTGGTCGACAAGACGATCTGGATTCGCGCCAGCCGAGACATCCGCAAGGGCGAAGAGCTGACCTACGACTACTCGATCATCGGTGAACGCACCATTCCCTGCCGCTGCCGCCCCGGCTGTCCGAACAAGATCTGATTCGTCGTAGTGTCCGGCTCCGGACCCGGCGAGGTCCGCCTGAAAGCGGACACGACTGGTGAAGCGAAACGCTGGTATCGTAACGGTCCTTGTCTGACCGTGCGCTCGCTCGCGTACTGAACCTTCGCGACCTGATCCTGATCGTGATCGGCACGGTCATCGGCTCGGGCATTTTCCTCGTACCCGGCGGCGTGCTGCGCCAGGCCGGCGGCTATCCGGGGCCGGCACTCGTCGTCTGGATCGTCGGCGGCGGCCTCTCGCTGCTCGGCGCGCTCGCCTATGGGGAACTCGGCGCGATGAACCCGGCGGCCGGCGGCCTCTACGTCTACCTGCGCGATGCGTTCGGACCGGTTACTGCCTTTCTCTACGGCTGGACGTTCTTCCTCGTCATCGCAACCGGGTCGGCGGCGACGCTGGCGGTGGCGTCGGGATCGTACGTGCAGCAGTTCGTGTCGCTCGGTCCATTCGGCCAGAAGGCGACCGCGATCGTCCTGCTCGCCATCGTCGCCGCGATCAACGTGCGCAGCACGCGGCGGAGCGCCGACGTCCAGAACTGGAGCACCGCCATCAAAGTCGGCGCGCTGCTGGTGATGGGCGTGGTCCTGATCGCGTTTGGCGGCGGCCGGCCGCATCAGCCGACGCCGTTCTGGCCGCCGGCGTTGACGCCGGCGATCGCCTCCGGCATGGGTCTGGGCATGATCGGCGTCTTGTGGGCGTACGAGGGGTGGCAATACGTCACGTTCTCGGCCGGCGAGGCGATCGAGCCGCAGCGCACTTTTCCGCGCGCGATCGTGATCGGGACCGCGTCGCTCATCGGCATCTACCTGCTGGCAAATGTCGGCTACCTGGCGGCGCTCGGCGCCGACGGCGTCGCCACCTCGGATCGGGTCGCCGCCGAGGCCGTGAGCGCGATCGCCGGCGGCGCCGCCGGAAAGCTCATCGCCGCGGCGATTCTCGTCTCAATCTTCTCCGCAACCAACGGCCTGACAATCAGCGCCCCGCGCGTCTACTTCGCGATGGCGCGCGACGGATTGTTCTTCCGGACGCTTGGCGAGGTTCACCCGCGCTTCGGCACGCCGGCGCTGAGCATTCTCGCCGGCACAGCGTGGGCGATGGTGCTGGCCGCGTCCGGCACGTTCGAACAGCTCCTCACCTACGTCGTGTTCGTCGGCTGGATCTTCTACGGCCTTGGCGCCGCCTGCGTGTTCGTGCTGCGGCGAACCCAGCCCGATGCTCCGCGTCCGTTCCGCCTGCCCGGCTATCCGTGGTCCGCACTCCTCTTCATCGCTGCGGCGGCCGCCCTGGTGGCGAACACCATCGTCACACAGCCCGGCCGCGCGGCGGTCGGCATCGGCGTGGTGCTGCTCGGCCTGCCGGTGTACTTTGTGTGGCGGCGAGGCGAACGACGGGTAACGACGTAGGGCAACCCGTAGCGCAGCCCGTCAGGGCTGCCCGCGGCCGCTGCCGGCCTGAAGGCCTGCGCTACGAGTTCGCGGGCACCCCGACAGTACATGGCGAAACCAGATAAGGAACTCCTGACGATCGCCGGACGCGAGATCGCGATCACCAACCCGCGGAAGATCCTGTTTCCCGAGGCCGGGTACACCAAGCAGGATCTCGTCGACTACTACATGGCCGTAGCCGATGGCGCGCTCGCCGGCTCTGGCGGACGGCCGAACGTGCTCGTGCGGTATCCGAACGGCGTCGGCGGCGAGTTCTTCTACCAGAAGCGCGCGCCAGAGTCGCGGCCCGACTGGATCGAGGTCGTGGCGTTGAAGTTTCCGTCCGGCCGCACCGCCGAGGAGGTGGTGCCGCGCGACGCCGCCGCGCTCGCGTGGATGGCAAATCTCGCCTGCCTCGAGCTGCACCCGCACCCGGTCCGCGCCGAGGACCTCGATCACCCCGACGAGCTGCGGGTCGATCTCGATCCGGTGCCCGGCGTCCAGTGGGACCAGGTGCGCGAGGTTGCCCGAATCGTGCGCGCCACGCTCGACGCCTTCGGACTCACCGGCTGGCCGAAGACCTCCGGCTCGCGCGGCATTCACGTCTACGTGCGCATCGAGCCGCGCTGGACCTTCGATGAGGTTCGCCGCGCGGCGCTCGCCTTCGCGCGTGAAGTGGAGCGCCGCGCGCCGGCGCTCGCGACCAGCAAGTGGTGGAAGGAAGAGCGCCACGGCGTGTTCCTCGACTACAACCAGAACGCCAAGGACCGGACGATCGCCGGCGCCTTCTCCGTTCGGCCGACACCAGACGCGCGCGTTTCAGCGCCGCTCGCATGGAACGAGATCGACACCTGTGATCCCCGCGAGTTCACGCTCAAGACCATGCCGGCGCGCGTGCGATCGACGCCGAATCCGCATGCGGCGATGAACGATCGGCCGTGCCGGCTCGAGGCGCTGCTCGAGCTCGCCGAGCGTCACGCTCGCGAAGGCCTCGGCGACGCGCCGTGGCCGCCGCACTATCGCAAGCAGAAAGACGAGCCGGCGCGGGTGCAGCCGTCGCGCCGCCGCACCTCAAAGCATCCGCTGATCGAGATCGCGCGGTCGGGCAAGAAGGCCGACGCGCTCGCCGGCGTGGATCGGTGGAAAGCGCGCCATCCCGAGGCGGCGGCGCATCTGCAGCCGGCCGACGTCCTCGTCGACGCGATGCGCGGCCGCTTCCACACCTGGACGCGCGTCCGCATCAACCTGCAGCACGTGCCGGAGGATCTGCGACCGCCGCAGGAGCCGCTCGACCCCGACGAGACCCCCGACGACTGGGCGAACGTCAGCGGCGAGCGCCCGCGCCGAACACCTTCTCGAGCTCGTAAGGGGTCGTGACCTCGAGCTGATCGTAGCGGCAGTCGCGCGGCGGCTTGTCCGGCCGCCAGCGCAGGAAATTGGTGGCGTGGCGGAAGCGATCGCCCTGCATGTGGTCGTACTTCACTTCGCAGACACGCTCGATCCGCAGCGGCTCCCACGACAGATCCTTGCCGGCGCTCCACCGGCTCTGGCCGCCGGGCATGCGCGTCGTGCCGGCGGCGTCGGCTTCGGCCCAATCGCGCCACGGGTGATCGTCGAGCGCGTGTGCGCGCAGCGGCTCGAGCTCGATCGCCAGCTCGCGACGCCTCGCCATCGTGAACGACGAGGTGACGCCCACGTGATGCAGCTTGCCGCGATCGTCGTAGAGGCCGAGCAGCAGCGATCCGATCCGCTCGCCTTTGCCGTCCTTGTGCCAGCGGAAGCCTGCCACCACGCAATCGGCGGTCCGCGCGTGCTTCACCTTGATCATCGTCCGCTTGCCAGGCTCGTACACGCCGTCGTCCGGCTTTACGACGACGCCGTCGAGGCCGGCGCCTTCGAAGCGGGACAGCCATTCGGCGGCAAGGTCGCGATCGCGGGTGGCTGGCGTCAGGTGGATCGGCGGCGCGACGTCGGCGAGCGCGCGCTCGAGCCGGCGGCGGCGTTCATGCTGCGGTTCGCTGCGCAGATCGACGCCGTCGAGGGCGAGCGCGTCGAACGCGACGTACGACGAGGGAGTCTCCCTCGCCAGCTTCGCGGCTCGCGAGGCGGCAGGATGAAGGCGCAGTTGCAGCGCGTCGAAGTCCAGCCCCTTGCGCGTCGCGATCACGATCTCGCCGTCGATCACCGATCGATCCGGAAGTCCCGCGAGCAGCGCGTCGTGCAGCTCCGGGAAGTAGCGATCGAGCGGTCGCAGATCACGGCTCTGAATCAGCAGCTCCGATCCGCTGCGAAAGACGATGGCTCGGAAGCCGTCCCATTTCGGCTCGTAGAGAAAGGCGCCGGCCGGCGGCAGCTCCTCCGCCAGCTTCGCGAGCATCGGTTCGACCGGCGGCTCGATCGGAAAGCTCACGGCTGCGGCGGCAGGTGCTCGAGCAGGTAGCCGCCAATCAGGTGATAGATGTGCGCGGTCGTGCCCGGCCCCTCGCTGATCGCGTGCGTGCGATTCGGGTACACCATCATGTCGAACGGCTTGCCGAGCTCCACCAGCCGGTTCACGAGCCGTTCGGTCCCTTGGTAATGGACGTTGTCGTCGCCCGAGCCGTGGACGACGAGCAGCCGCCCTCGCAGTCCATCGGCAAAATTGATCGGCGATCCAATCCGATAGCCGTCGGCGTTGTCCTGCGGCAGGCCCATGTAGCGTTCCTGATAGATCGTGTCGTAGAGACGCTGATCGGGCACCGGCGCGACCGACACGCCAACCTTGAACGTCGCCGGATAACGGAACATCGCGTTGAGCGTGTTCGAGCCGCCGCCGCTCCACCCCCAGATGCCGACGCGGTCGCGATCGATGAACGCGAACCGATCGGCGAGCGCGGCAACTGCTGCCGCCTGTTCCTTCGACGACAGATCGCCGACCGTGCCATAGATGATCTTCCGCCACGCCGCGCCTTTCGGCGCCGGCGTGCCGCGGTTGTCGACGCTGACGACGATGTAGCCGGCTTCAGCGAGCGCGCGATGAAACAGATTGCGGCCACCGCCCCATTGATCGGTCACGGTGACGCCTGCCGGCTCGCCGTAGACGTAGACGACGACCGGATACTTCCGCGATGGGTCGAACGCTTTCGGCTTCAGCATCCACGCATCGAGCGCGACGCCGCTGCCGATGTCGACCGTGAGGAACTCGACCGGCGGAGCGACGATCGATTCGAGCCTGGTGGCGAGCGCGGCCGTGTCGGTGAGCGGCCGCAGCGCGTGATGATCCGGCAGATCGACGACCTCGATCGTGCTCGGCGAATCGAACCGAGAGGAGGCGTGGAACGCCAGCCGAGCGCGCGGCGCGACGTCGTAGCCATGCGTGCCGCGGTCCGCAGCCGGCGAGACACGCTGCGGAACGTCGCTGCCATCAAGCTTCGAGCGGTACAAGTAGCGATCGGTGGCGCGTTCCGGCGAGGCAATGAAATACAACCACCCACCTGATTCGTCGACGCCGGCGATGTCGATCACGTCGGCGTCGAAGCGGGTCAGCAGCGTCGGATTGCCGCCGTCGCGCGGCACACGGTAGGCGTGCTGCCACCCATCGCGCTCGCTGAGCCAGATACACGCGCGGCCGTGATCGATCCAGCGCAGATCGTCCATCACCTCGACCCAGGTGGTTGCCTCGTCGCGGAAGATTCGCCGCGTCTCGCCGCTGCCCGCGTCGGCCAGCAGCAGGTCGTTGCGGTTCTGAAGCCGGTTGAGCTGTTCGATGGCGACCGTCTGCGCGTCGAGCCAGTCGAGGCGCGCCAGGTAATCGTCGCGCGGGTCGCCTGGCGTCTTCATCCATCGAACCGCGTGATGCTCGTCGGCGGTGACCACGCCGATGCGCACCGCCGAATTCTTCGTGCCGGCTTTCGGATACGGAATGTGTGTGACGGTTGGATACAGCGATTCGGTGTCGTTGATCAGCATGAAGTCGCCGACGCCGGTCGTATCGAACTGCCAGAAGGCGATCTTCGTTCCGTCCGGACTCCAGCGGAAGCCGTCGCGGACGTTCAGCTCCTCTTCGTACACCCAATCCGACGTGCCGTTGATCGTCGTCGCCGACCCGTCCGCCGTGAGCTGCACGATGCGGCCGTCGTCAATGGACTGCACGTAGATGTTGTTCTGCTGCACGTAGGCGACGCGCGACCCGTCCGGGGAAAACTTCGCGAACATCATCGCGGCCGCCGGCGCCTGCAGCTGTCGCAGCGTTCGGGCCGCGACGTCGAACACCCAGTAGTCGCCGCGCGTGTTCTGCCGCCACACCTTCCGCGTGTTGGTGAACAGCAGCATTCGGCGACCATCGGCGGACCAGCTGTAATCGGCGACGTCGGAAGGAGCGGTACCGCCCTTCGGATCGAACGACGAGCCAGGCACCACCACGCTTCTCGCGCCGGTTCGCGCATCGTAGCGGACGATCTCGGGCGCGCCGCCCTGTTCCACCGAGTGCTCGACGATCGTGTAGGCGGCGCCGTCGGGCAGCCACCGGGCCGGCCCGAACCACGGCGCGTCGTACTCACGGCCGGCGAAGATGCGATCGATCTGCGCGTCGAGCGCACGCGCGCGCTCGTCCTGCTGCGCCCGCGGCGCGGCGACACACACAAGCACGGCGACGAGGGCGGCAGCGCGACGCGACATGCACCGAAGCTTACGTCATACTGATGTTCCTCATCATCACCGGGCTGGATTTGGACATTTACCTGATCGACGGCACGTACGAACTGTTCCGCCACTATTACGCGGTGCCGCCGGCGCGCGACGCGCAGGGCCGTGAAGTCGGGGCGGTGCGCGGCGTGGTGACGTCCGTGCTGGGGATGATCAACAGCGGCACGACCCACCTCGGTGTCGCCACCGATCACGTGATCGAGTCGTTCCGCAATCGGATGTGGCCCGGGTACAAGACCGGCGAAGGCATCGACCCCGAGTTGAAGTCGCAGTTCCCACTGCTCGAGGAGGCGCTGACCGCGCTCGGCGTCGCGGTGTGGCCGATGGTCGAGTACGAAGCCGACGATGCGCTCGCCGCGGCAGCGGCGGCGGCCGCCCGATCACCCGAAGTCGACCGGGTTGTGATCTGCACCCCCGACAAGGATCTGGCGCAGTGTGTCCGCGGCACCCGCGTCGTGCAGATGATTCGCCGCACCCGAACGATCCGCGACGAGGCAGGCGTGCGCGCGAAATTCGGCGTCGGGCCCGAGTCGATCCCCGACTACCTCGCGCTGGTCGGCGATTCGTCGGACGGCTATCCCGGCCTGTCCGGCTGGGGCGAGAAATCGGCGGCGGCGGTGCTCGCGAAGTTCATCCATCTCGAAGCGATCCCCGATGATCCGGCGACGTGGCGCGTGAACGCCTCGAACGGCGGCGGGCTGGCGCGGACGCTGGCGGCGAACCGCGACCTCGCCCTGCTGTTTCGCGACCTCGCGACGTTGCGCACGGACATCGCGCTCTTCGACTCCGTCGACGCGTTGCGATGGGACGGGCCAACGGCTGAATTCGCGGCGCTCGCCGCACAACTCGACAGCGCTGTCACGCAGCCGCGGCCGCCGCGATGATCACGGTCCGGCTACCAGCCGCAATAGTCGGTATTGTCTTTGCTGCCGCCACCGGTGTGAAAGTGCGCATCAGGTGCACTCCTCGCGAACATGAGGTGGACGGCGTGCGCCTGGACACGCTGCAGCCCGGCGCGGTCCGCGAAATGTCGCCTGTTCTCGCGTCGTGGCTGGTGGCTGAGCGGTACGCTGACGTTGAAATGCGACGGGATGCGCGCGCCTATGAGGAAGATTTTTCGAGCATGAGAGACGTCGAAGTGCCAACGAGGGACGCCGACACGCCCCACCGCCGCTTCAACGATCACTGATCAGCCGCTCGTAGTCCTCTGCCGTATCGATATCGGTAAACGCGCCCTCGTCGGCGATCGGGAGATCGCCTGCGGCTGTCGCGTGCGCGCGTACCACCGGCTTCGCGCCGGCAACCGGGTCCGCATGGCGGATGCGATCGAACAGCGTCCGATCGATGAGCAAGGGATGGCCATGTCGTGCGCCCGAGGTCGGCCGTACGACGGGAAGGCGCGACGCGCGATAGTGATCGATCACCGCGCGAACCGTCGCCGTTGAGACCAGCGGCACGTCGACGAGCGTCACCAGCGCGGCGACGACGCCTGGCCGATCGATCGCGTTGATGCCGGCGACGAGCGACGACAGCTGGCCGCGATCGTAGTCGCGATTGATCACGAACCGCGCCGCCAGATCGGTCGCCGCAAACGCGCCGGCGATCGTCTCCGCGTCGTGCCCGACGACGACGATCACGTCATCGACGCCGGCGTCGCGAAAGGTGCGCACGATGCGCGTAAGGAATGTGTCGACGCCGCCGATCGGCAGCGTCGCCTTGGCGCGTCCCATGCGCGACGACCGTCCGGCGGCGAGCACGATCGCGGGAATCACGACGCCATGTTATAGAATCGCCGCCATGAGCGACGTCGATCTCCACATCCGCTGCATGCGGTGCGGCGCCGACATGGAGCTGCGCGATCCCGGTCCCGGCATGCCGTGGACGCCGGATCAGTTCTGGGTCTGCAACCGGTGTGGACGTCACTTCTGGACCACGTACCCGCCGCCAAACCGCGACAAGCCGAAGCCGGCGACGGAGCCGGCGTCGTGACATCCGTCGACATTTACCGTGTCAATTACGTTCTTGATGACGACGATCCCGACGACGACGAAGACGACGACGACTTCAACGAGGACGACGACGACCCGGAAGATGATGAAGACGAAGAAGATGACGATGTAGAGACCTGGCAGGTGGCCGGGGATTGATGCCCGCCTAAACTCCCGCGATTTCTTGACTTCTGGGTCCGAAGTGCCTAGACTGCTGCGCAATTTCCAGCTCAACCGAGCTGGTCAGACTCGGCCGGACTCGCGTCCCGACGGCGTGTGACTGACAGGCGCCCGCACCGGCTGGGTTCCCTTGGGATTTCCCTAGGGGTTCGGAACGGGGAGGGCTTGGGGTTATGCCAACCGGGACTATCGCGCGGCTCCTGATCGACAAGGGTTTCGGCTTTATCCGCGACGAAGGCGGCATCGAGCACTTTTTCCATCGCAGCTCGGTGCGCGGGGCGGTGTTCGAGCTCCTCCGCGAGGGCCAGCGCGTGGAATTCACACCCGAGGACTCTCAGAAGGGACCGCGCGCCGGCGACGTCCGTCTGATCGAAGGATAAAGTCCACAGCGGAGACGATTGCGAATTCGCCGCGAATCCGCAATCGCTCCGCGCCCGTTCGCGCACCCGCCACGCTCGGAAGAAACCGCCAGTACAATCACATCGGAAGTGAACGGGGCCCGGTGGCCCTCCCGGTCTTCAAAATCGGTCGCTCCCCGTTTACGCGGGGAGGCTGGGTTCGACTCCCAGGCGCTTCCGCCAGCCTTCGCTCACTGCTCACGCGAAAGCTGTCGCGCCGAAGCGCGCAGCGCGAAGGCGGACGTACCTGCGACGACGGTCCGGCTGAAGCCGGACACTACGAGAAGATCGCGCGCAGGACGGCCTGCGTGTCCGCGAGATCCTGGAACACATGATCGGCGCCGGCGGCGCGCAGTTCGTCGATGCTGTGTCCGCCCGTCGCTACGCCGATCGACCGCGCCGATGAATGCGCAGCGCACGCGACGTCGAGCGGCGTGTCGCCGATGACGATGGCGTCGGCCGCCGCGAACGACGGTCCGCCGCACGCCGCAATGGTGTCGACCGCGCGCGGCAGCAGCCCGTTGCGATCCGGCGCATCATCGCCGAACGCGCCGCACGCGAAATACCGCCACAGGTCGAAGTATTCGAGCTTGAGGCGCGCAGCGGCTTCGTAGTTGCCGGTGAGGAGCGCAAGGTAGACGTCGGGGCGGCCGTGCAGCGCGTCGAGCAGTTCGCGCACGCCAGGCATGATCGCCTTGCGCGAGGTGCCGGGCTTGTGAATTTCGACGGCGAGACGCTCGAGATAGACGTCGCGAAAACGCGCCAGCGCCGCGGAACCGGCGGCAACGCCGTGCGCCGCGGCCGCGTCGGCGAGTATCCATGCGTCGGTGCGGCCGGCCATCGGCATGCCGCGAAATGCGTCGCGGACGCCGAGCAGGTCCTCGAAGGCGAGCGACATCGCCCGTGCACCGGCGCCGCCGGTGAGCACAAGCGTGCCGTCGATGTCGAACAGGATCAGGGAGGCGCGGTCGGTCGACAGTCTAGCCTTCGCTGCGCACGTTACCGGCGCGGGGTCCTTTCGCCGATGGCTCTTCCTCGAAGTTGACCCGCTGGCCTTCGTTCAGCTGGTCGAAGCTGCCCTGCACCGAGCTGCGGTGAAAGAACCATTCTTGTCCGCCGTCGTCGCGAATGAAGCCGAAACCCCGATCACGCACGAGTCGCTTGATGGTGCCACTCGACATCCGAGTCTCCTTGGGCACGCGCGGGTGCCCGGACTCGGAATATCAATTTCCGTTCCACGGCGGATCGTGACGAAAAGCGTGATTTCGCGCGCACCGACCGGAACTCAACCGCCCGCACACGCGGAAACGAATACGGTTGTGTACAAAACAGAGGGAAATCGGATCCGCGTTTGGGGAGAAGCGTCGCCGCACGCCTCTCCCGCTCGCCGCGGCGCGTTTCCGCTACTGCTTGACGTTGACCGTGATCACCTGACAGGCACCGGGCATCGTGTTGTGCAGATCGTCGCCGAGCTGCAGCGCGAGCTTGTGCTTGCCAGGGGTGAGCTGGCTGTCGAATACATCCTTGCCGTCGCCGAAGTGGACCCACGACGGCGTGCCTTTGACGATATTCTTGCCAGGTGGCAGGCAGTCCTGATCGATGCCGACGTGGTAATGGGCGACGCCCGGACGCGTCTCCTTCAGATCGCCTGGCGGCACCGGCGAAATCTCGATGCCCTCGGAGGCGAATTTCATATGGACCGGACTGGTCACCGTCGCGTTGTTCTTCGGCTCGACGAAGTAGACGCGGATCTTCTTGCCCGTCGCCGCCGACTGCTTGGCCTGCGCACCGAGAAAGGCGCCGAACGCCGTCACGATCACGAGGACCGGCAGCACGAGCTGCGTCCTGAGTTTCATATGCGATCTCCTTTCGCGGGTGACATTGTAGTCGAGGCGTGAGGCTTCGGCTCGTGGCTTGAGGCGTGAGGCTAACGCCGCCGGCGGGCGAACCAGCCACGGCCGCCTTCTTTGAGCCGCCCTGTCGCCGGCTCATGCACCAGGACGGCGCCACCGAGCGCGCGCGCGAAGGATTCGTCGGCGGTCAGCGCGATTACGGCGAGGCGACGGCCCTCAGCAACGGCGCGGACCGACGCGGCAAACTCCGCCGACGCTGCCGGCTGGAGCGGCGCCGACGCGTGTTCGAGCAGCAGGACTGCTGGGTCGAGCGCAACCGCGCGGCCGAGGCGGACGCGCATCGCCGCCAGCGTGTCGAGGCGAGTCAGCGGAGCGTCCCACGCCGATTCGCTGACGCCGACTTCCCGCGCGAGCGCCTCGGCGCGCATCCGTTCCGCCGGCGGCGGCGGCTCGATGTCGAGCGTGAAGGACATCGCCAGGTTCTGGACGACGGTCAACTGCTCGAGCAGCACTGCGCGCTCGCTGACGATGCCGACGCGATCGATCGTCGTCAGCCAGTCGGTGCTGTCGGTGATGGCCGAGGTAGGCCGATCGAACATCGCGACCGTGCCGGCATCGGGAAGCGTCGCGCCGGTGGCCAGGTTCACGAACACTTCGGCGGAGGGTCGATCGAGCCCGACGATCGCGGTGCGCTGCCCGGCCTCGACGCGCAACTGCGAAATGCGCAGCGGCCGCAGGCCGCCGTAGTTCTTGGCAACCGCCGCGAACTCGAGCACGCTCGCGGTCACAGTCCGATCTGCCGGTTGACCTCGTCGACGATGCGGCTCGACGCGGTGAGCGCGTCGATTTCGATTTTCGCCGCCGCCAGGTTACAGGCGATCGCACCGTAGGCAATCATCGCGTGGACCATCGGCGGCAGGACGCCGATGTCGACGCTCGCACCGATGATCGCCGTCACCATCGTCACCGCCATCGCGAGCGTCGCGATCGAGAAGACCGGCTTGCGGGCGAGCGCGATGCGGCGATAGTAATCACCGGCGACGCTGTGCTCCGCCATCGCGTCCTTCACCGCTTTGCCCTTGCCGATGAGATAAAACATCATCATCGAATGGGCGAGCAGCGTGATCATCGTCGAGAAGATGCCGAACGAGATGTGGCGCGAGATGTCGCTGCCGCGCAGACCGAACACGGCCGTCGTGACGAGACCGGTGAGACCGACGAACACTGCGGTGAGAAGGGCCTGAGCCACGACGCGGGCTCGATTATGTCACCTTCGCCGTTCGTGGTGGAGTGGGTGGCGCGCGCCGCGCGCGAGCTCGACACCGAAGGCGAGCGACGGCGGGCGCTCGACCTCGCAATGGGCCGCGGCCGCCACGCGCTCGTGCTCGCCGGCGCCGGCTTTCAAACCTTCGGTGTCGACGTGAAGCTCGATGCGCTCAGCAGCGCGCGCGACGCCGCGCGCCACGCCGGCGTGTCGATTCATACGTGGTGCGCCGATCTCACCGAGCATCCGCTCCCGGCGGCGCGGTTCGACGTCGTGGTGGTGACACGCTATCTGCAGCGCGACCTGTTCGAGGCGATCCGGCGCACGGTCAGGAGCGGCGGCTTCGTGCTGTATGAAACGTTCACCACCGCACAGCGCGCGCTGAACAGCGGTCCGCGATCGCCCGACCATCTGCTCGAGCCCGGCGAGTTGCGGGCGCGGTTCGTTGGCGCCAGCTGGACGACGATGTTTTACGAGGAGACGCGCGAGCCGGAAGCGCTCGCGCGACTCACGGCGCGACGGTCCGGGTTGCTCCCGTAGTGTCCGGCTTTAGCCGGACCGTGCGCAGCCGCTCGTAGTCGGCGCGCGGCAACGATGTGCTTCCGGGATCGAGCGCGCCGTGCGATTCATCCGCGTGGTAATCGGATCCGCCGGTGATCGCGAGCTTGAGGCGCTCGGCGATTGCGCGATAGCGCGCCGTGGCCGCCTCGTCGTGGTCAGTATGGTAGGCCTCGATCGCGTCGAGGCCGGCAGCGGCGAACTCGGGGATCCACCCATCGCGGCCGACGAGGCCCGGATGCGCCAGCGACGCGATGCCGCCAGCGTCGTGGATCCGCGCGATCACGTCGGCGGGCGCCGCGCCTTCGCGCGGCACGAACGCCGGCCGGCCGCGCGCCAGCCACACATCGAACGCCTCGCTCGTGGTCGCGACATGGCCGCCGGCGACGAGCGCACGCGCGATCCACGGGCGGCCAACCGCGGTGTTCGGGTTCGCGATCGCCGGCTGCAGGATCGCGTCGGCGTCGAGCGCGATGCCGAGCGGCCGCAGCCGATCGATCATCCGGCGGACCCGCTCGAGGCGCTGCTGCCGCTGCGCCGCAAGGAACCCGAGCAGCGGCGCCGACCGCGGATCGATGAAGTAGCCGAGGATGTGAATGTCGGCCTCGTTGCGAACCGCGGTGATTTCGATCCCGGTCACGAATGCCATCCCAGCGTCGGCACACGAGGCCTGTGCGGCGTCGCAGGCAGCGACGGTGTCGTGGTCGGTGACGCTGAGCACCGTGACGCCGGCGTGCTTCGCGCGCGTCACCAGTTCCGCCGGCGTGCAGCGGCCATCCGAAGCGGTCGTATGTGTGTGGAGATCGATCATCGCCGCGGGGCGGCGCGCCGCGGCGCCGGCGTCGATCCGCCGGGCGGCGACGTGCGGCGGGGGCGGCGCGCCGGCGATGGCCGCCGCGCCCGCAGCGCACGATATTCGCGAATCAGCAGCTCGAGGTGCGTGCGCTCCTCGTCGGCGAACTCGAGGAACACCTGCTTGCCCTCGGAATCCTCGAATCGCTCGCCGTAGCGCTTGAAGAACTGGTGCGATCCGCGCTCGCAGCGGATTCCGATCAGCAGCGCCTGCTCGTCGTCCACGCCCTCGCGCAGTTCCCGGGTGCCTTCGGCGAACACGCCGCTCGCCGCGCCCTTGAAGAACAGGAACGTCGGGTACGTCTCGAGCCGCGGATCGAGCGTCGACAGCTCGGCGTAGCGCTTCTCGAGCGTCGCCAGGTGCTCCTTCTCCTCGCCGGCGAGCTTCTCGAACACCGACCGGCCGCGGGCATCCTTGGTGAGCGCGGCAGCCCGCGTGTAGAACTCGAGGCCGCTGCGCTCGGTGGCGATGGCCATGCGGAGCGCGTCGCGCGCGAAGACGAGCTCGGTGGTCGCGCCGTCGAGCGGCGCCGCCGCCGCCCCGGTGCGGCACGCCTCGCAGGTCCCGTAAATCTGCACCACCGACTGAGTGGCGGCGAACTTTCGCGCCGCGGCAATCTCCTCCATCAGCGACTCCACATCGGAGCTGAGAAACTCCGACGAGGAATGACACGTGTTGCAGATCAGGTGGAAATGCCGCGGGTGGCGGTAGGACGGCTCGTAGCGCGAGCGGCCCTCACCGAAGTCGACTTTGCGCGCGATCCCCGCCTCGACCATCCACTGGAGCGTGCGGTAGACCGTCGCCCGCCCGATGCCCGAGGCTTCGCGCCGAATCCGCTCGAACAGGTCGTCGGCGCTGGTGTGCCCCTCCTGACGGAGAAACACTTCGACGATCTTGTCGCGTTTGGACGAGCGCTTGCTGCCCTCAGGGCGAAGCGAGGAGAGATCCGGGAGAGGACGATCCATCGCCAACTTCGTAGGGCCGTCCTTTCAGGACGGCCCGTGCGGGCTAAACAGCCCGCACCTACGAAATTTGGGGGCTGTTAATCGACCGAGAAGGACTGGCCGCAGCCGCAGGTCGAGGTCGCGTTCGGGTTCTTGATTGTGAAGCCGCCGCCGGTGATGGTGTCGACGAAGTCGACCTCGGCGCCGTTCAGATACCGGATGCTGATCGGATCGATGAAGAGCTTCACGCCGTGCGACTCGAACACCTGGTCGCCCGAGCCCTGGCCGTTCTCTTCGATCATCAGCCCGTACTGGAATCCCGAGCAGCCGCCGCCCTGGACGAATACGCGCAAGCCGCTGCCAGCCTTGTTCTCTTCGGCAAGCAATTCGTTGATCTTGGATGCCGCCGTTTCAGACACGTTGATCATGCGGACATTATAGCAAGGAAGGCGGTTGATATACTGCACTGCTGGCTCATGCCGTACGTCCCGATTCCGACGATTTCCCGGGAAAAAGTGCTCATTTCGGCGGAGGCGCGATGGCAGCGCATCGCGGCGGCGCGGCCCGACCTGGCGCCGGCGCTGGCGCTTCAGCGCGAACTCCTCGGCCGCGTGCTCGACGCCGCAGCGGTGCTCGACGGCGGACGGCTGCCCAGGCTCTCTTTGCCGCCGAAGTATCTCGCCGCGAAGCTCACGCGCGGCGTGCCGGCCTTCGCGGGCGAACCGATTCCGGTTCCCGTGCCGGTCCTCACGCCGACGCTCCTGCAGCTCTGCGACGCGCTCGCCGCCGGCGGCGCCGGCGATGCGGCTGAGCACATCAAGACCGCAATCGCGAACAGGACCATGGATGCCGGGTCGCTACTGACGACGTCGATGCACCGCGACCAGGGCGCGCTGCGCACGGGGGCCGTTCACCGCGGCCTGTCGCCCGACCTGCTGTGGCTCGTGGCCGAGCTCGCGGTCAGCCCTTTTGTTCACGCGCTGCAGCGGCTGGTCTTCGGCGGCGCGACGGGTGAACTGGATGCGGCGCTCGACCGATGGAACCGCGGGCACTGCCCGGCGTGCGGTTCGTGGCCGGCCGTTGCCGAGGTCGTCGGCGGACATCGCGTGATGCGCTGCTCGTTCTGCGCCGCCGCCTGGGAACTGACCACCTACGCCTGCATCTACTGCGACGAGAGCGGTGAAAAATTCGTCACCGCCGCGCCGGACGAAGAACGGAAGGATCGGCGCCTCGAAGTGTGCAGCACCTGCGGCGGCTACCTGAAAACGATCGATCTACCGGAACTCTCGCCCTTCCCGCTGCTGTCGATCTCGGACATCGAAACGACCGATCTCGACGTCGCGGCGATGGAGCACGGCTACATGCGCCCGCAGCTGAAAGATCTCGCGCGCAAGAGTTGAATCACACGCCGATCACTTCCAGGTGCGCGCCTGATTCCTGCTCGATGTCCTTGTGGAGCGAATTCCCGTGCGCGTCCATCGTCACGATCGCCGGGAAATCTTCGACCGTCAGGTGCCACATCGCTTCGGGTGTGCCGAATTCCATCAGCGACACGCCGTCGACCTTTTTGATCGCGCGCGCGTAGAACTGCGCGGCACCGCCGATCGCGTTGAGGTAGACGGCGCCCTGCTCCTTCATTGCGGCTAGCGTTTTCGCGCCCATGCCGCCCTTGCCGATCACCGCGCGCACGCCGTAGCGCTTGATGATCTCCCCCTGGTACGGCTCCTCGCGAATGCTCGTCGTCGGACCGGCGGCGGTGACTTTCCAGTTGTCGCCGTCTTTCACGACCACCGGGCCGCAGTGGTACAGCACCGAACCGCGCAGATCGACCGGCGGCTCATGCTTCATCAGGTGCGAGTGGACGGCGTCGCGCCCGGTGAACATCCGGCCCGAGATCATCACCACGTCGCCCACCTTCAGCGCGCGCACCTGCTCGTCGGTGAGCGGCGCGCGCAGCGCCACTTCCCGCCCGGTTCGCGTGAACCCCGACTGGTCGAGCATCGGGATGATCGGGTGTGATGGATCGCGGTACAGCCACTTCTCGATCGCGCCAGTCTGCGCGTTCAGCTCGACGCCGAGACGGCGGAAGGCCCAGCAGTCGTAGGCGACGGAGACGAAGAAGCTTGCCGGCAGCCGGTTCAGTGCGCCGATCTTGCAGCCGATCAAGGTCACCTTGCCGCCGAATCCCATCGTGCCGATCTCGAGATCGTTGACCGTCGCCATGATCGCCGCTTCCACTTCGGCGAGCCGCGGGTCGGGATTGACGTCGTCGAGCGTGCGGAACAGCTGTTCCTTCGCATGGGTATAGCCCGACGTCCGATCGCCGCCGACGCAGACGCCGACCGCGCCGGGCGCACAGCCCTTGCCCTGCGCGTTCCACACCGCGTGCAGGATGCACTTTCTGACGCCGTCGAGCGTGCGATCGGCGCGGCCGAGATGCGGCAACTCCACCGGCAGCGCGTACTGCGCGTTGGTGTTCTCGCAGCCGCCGCCTTTCAGAATCAGCTTGATCTCGATCGTGTCGCGCTCCCACTGATCGAAGTGGATGATCGGCGTGCCCGGCCCGAGGTTGTCGCCGGAGTTCTTGCCGGTGATCGAATCGACCGAGTTCGGCCGCAGCTTGCCGCGGCGGGTCGCTTCGGCGATCGCTTCGCGAATCTGCTGCCGCATCCAGATCTGGTTGGCGCCGACCGGCGCGTGCACCTCGAAGGTCGGCATGCCGGTGTCCTGGCAGATCGCGCCCTCGTTGTCGACAGCGAGGTCGATGTTCTGCGCGATGATCGTGAGCGCCTGGGACGAGCGCGTCTGCGCCGGTTCGGCCACGAGCGCGTGGCTCATCGCGGCGCGGACGTCCGGCGGCAGTTCAGTCGATGTCTTGACGATGAGGTCGAGAACGCTGTCGAAAAAGCTGGAAAGCATAACGCGTCAGTATACTTTCCAGCAGGGGGGCTGGGGGCTAGGGCTAGCCGTCAGGAACGCCGATGAGCGAGTACCGGATCGAGCGCGACCCGCTGGGCGAGCTGAAGGTGCCCGCCGCGGCGTATTACGGCGTGCAGACCGCGCGCGCCGTCGAAAACTTTCCGATCAGCGGCCTGCGGGCGGCGCCGGATCTCGTCACCGCCACCGTGCTGATCAAGAAGGCGGCGGCCGAAGCGAACGCCCAACTCGGGCGGCTCGATCGGAGCGTCGCCGCCGTCATCGTTCGCGCCGCCGACGAGATCCTCAGCGGCGGGCTGCGCGATCAGTTCGTCGTCGACGTCTATCAGGCCGGCGCCGGCACCTCGCACAACATGAACGCCAACGAGGTGCTCGCCAACCGCGCCGGCGAGCTGCTCGGCGAGGCGCGCGGCGCCTATACGCGCGTTCACCCGAACGATCACGTCAACATGGGACAGTCGACCAACGACGTGTTCCCCACGGCGACACGGCTGGCGCTGCTCCTCAGCGTCGAATCGCTGGTCGCGTCGGCGCGCGCGCTCGCCGACACGCTGGCGCGAAAAGCCGACGAGTTCGCCGGGATTCTGAAGACCGGCCGCACGCACCTGCAGGACGCGGTACCGATCACGCTCGGTCAGGAATTCAGCGGCTACGCCGCATGCGTACGCCGCGGCGGCGACGATGTCGCGTCGGCATCAGAGCAGTTGAAGGAACTGAACATCGGCGCGACGGCGGTCGGCACGAGCCTGAACGCGGGCGACGAGTATCGGCGCCTCGTCGTCGAGAACCTTGCCCACTACACGCGCCTGCAGCTCCAGCCGGCCGCGAATCTCTTCCGCGTCACGCAGAGCATGGGCGACGTGCTCGCGTACTCGAGCGCGATGCGGCGCCTCGCTGTGGAAGTCGGCAAAGTCGCGAGCGATCTCCGGCTCCTGAGCATGGGGCCGCGCGCCGGGCTCTCGGAAATCATGCTGCCGGCGGTGCAGCCCGGATCGTCGATCATGCCCGGCAAAGTGAATCCGTCGGTGCCGGAGATGGTGAACCAGGTCTGCTTCCAGGTGATGGGCTGCGACGCGACGATTGCCATTGCTTGCGAAGCGGGCCAGCTCGAACTGAACGTGATGATGCCGGTGATCGCGTGGAACGCGCTGCACGCGTCGACGATCCTCCGCGAAGCGATGAAGGTGCTGCGCAGCCGCTGCGTCGAGGGTATTGCGGCCGACGAGCCGCGCGCGCGCGAGCTGCTCGAGCGCAGCACCGCCGCCGCGACCGCACTGAGCCCATACATCGGCTACGCGGAGACGGCCGCGATTGCGAAGGAGGCCGTGAAGACCGGCAGGACGATCCGCGAGCTCGTCCTCGAACGCGGCTTGCTCGACGCCGCGCAGCTCGACGCGATCCTGTCGGTGGACGCGATGACGCGGGGCGGAATCGTGGGAAAGGGCCGGTAGCCAGGTGGGTCGCGTAGGCCGGGTAGGCCTGGTGGGTCGGACGGCGCTTCTGTGCGTCGCGCTCGCCGTGTCCGTGTGTGGATTTTCCGACCGACCAGACCAACCGGGCCCACCTGGCCCACGCGCGCAGCGCCCCAGCAGCGGCCCGCCGCCGAAGGCGAAGGGCCGGCTCTTTCAGGCGCAGGACCTGGGCCTGCTCGAGTCGCCGGATCGGGATCAGTGGCAGAAGCCGGATCAGATCATGGACGCCCTCGGCGTCGCCGAAGGCAACGTCGTCGCAGAACTCGGCGCCGCCGGCGGCTGGTTCACGCTGCAGCTGGCGCGCCGCGTCGGACCGAACGGCGTCGTTTACGCGGAAGATATCCAGCCGGCGATGCTCGAAGCGATCAGCCGCCGCATGCGGAACGAGAACCTGATCAACGTACGAACCGTGCTCGGGACCGCGAGCGATCCGCGGCTGCCGGTCGGCATCGACGCGATCCTGATCTCCGACGCGTTTCACGAGATGGACGAGCCGTCGGATCCGATGCTCGTGGTGAATCTGCTGAAGAACGCGGCGCAGTCGCTGAAGCCGGAGGGACGGCTCGGCGTGGTCGACTGGACGCCTGGAGACGGTGGTCCCGGTCCGGCGGCGAATCAGCGCGCGAACCCGGAGGTGGTGATCGCCAAGGCGCGCGCCGCGGGGCTGCAATTGCTGCAGCGCGAGGATATTCCGCCGTTCGTTTATCTGCTCGTGTTTGGCCGCACGACGTCGTAGCGCGCGCGGGCCGCGGCCTCGTAGCGCAGGCCTGCAGGCCTGCCGACGGCCGCGCGGGCAGCCCTGAAGGGCTGCGCTACGGTACGTGCGTCTGTTGACGCCAAAGCGCCGGCATCACCGACGCGGCGACGAGGAGCTTCACGAGATCGGCAAGCACGAACGGGTAGAATCCGGCGGCGAGCGCTGCGCGGACGCTGTGCGCCGGTTGAATCACGGTGAGCCACGCGACGCCGCCCGCGAACACCACCGACAGACCCGCAGCCATCGCGAGCACGAACGTCGTGTATCGGCGATCGAACCCGCGCTCCGCGAGGTACCCGGCGACAAACGCCGCGAGCGGATAGCTCATGAGATACCCGCCGGTCGGCCCGAGAAGTCGGGCGATGCCCTGCGGCAGTGCCGGCGACGCCGCGAACAGCGGCAATCCCATCAGGCCGAGCGCAAGATACAGCATCTGACTCGCCATGCCGCGCCGCGAGCCGAGCGCGGCTGCGCCAACCAGCACGACCATCGGCTGGAACGTAAAGGGCACCGGCGTGAACGGCAGCGGGATCGCGATCTGCGCGGCGACCGCCGTCAGCGCCGTGACGGCCACGACGGCGCCGGTCTGCTCGATCGCGCGTACACGCGCATTAGCGCGGCTCGTCAGCGCGTCGACAAATGTGGGATACATAGGTGCGCATGTTACACGTATGCCAACTGCGCTGACAATTGCCGGCAGCGATTCATCGGCCGGCGCCGGCGTGCAGGCGGACCTGAAAACCTTTGCCGCGTTCGACGTCTACGGCGTCTGTGCGATCACCGCGATCACCGCGCAGAGCACCACCGGCGTCGAGGCGGTCGCGCCGCTTCCCGCCGATCTCGTCACGGCGCAAATCGAAGCGGTCGCCGGCGACTTCACCATTGCTGCGACCAAGATCGGGATGCTCGCCACCGCGGCGATCGTCGAAGCGGTCGCCGCCGCGATCGAAGAACTCGAGTTGCCGCTGGTTGTGGTCGATCCCGTGCTCGTCTCGACGAGCGGCGAGCGTCTCCTCGACGACGATGGGATCGATGCGCTGCGCAGGCTGCTGCTGCCGCTGGCGCGCGTGGTCACGCCGAACGTCGCCGAAGCCGAAGCGCTCAGCGGCGTGCGCATTACGTCAGCGGACACGCTGCGCGAGGCGGCGCGGCGCATCCACAAACTCGGCGCGCGCGGCGTGGTGATCACCGGCGGGCACGCGTCGGGCCCGATGGCGGAGGACGTCGTCTTCGATGCGAACACGTTTTACGAGCATGCCGTCACGCGTGTCGACTCGCGGCACACCCATGGCACCGGATGCACGTTCGCGTCGGCGGTCGCCGCCGGGCTCGCGCTCGGACGCGAGCTGCCCGAAGCGGCGGCGCGCGCGCAGGCGTACGTCGCAGGGGCGATCGCGCACGCGCCGGGCCTGGGCCACGGCAGGGGACCACTCGATCATTTGTGGGAGCTTCATCGGCCTGGAGCGCGACGGCTTTAGCCGAGCGTACGCTCGCCCGAAAGGCTCGCGCTCCGACGAGCGAAGACGGGCCGGTATAATGAAGACGTGTCGCTGCCGAGGTTTGCGATTGGATCGGCTCCGCTCGAGGTCGAGCAGGTCGCCGCGGCGCTCGCGGCGGCCGATGGCGACAACGGCTCGGACGGCGCGGTGGTCACCTTTCTCGGCCTGGTGCGCAACCACAACGTCGGACGGCGCGTCCGATATCTGGAGTACGAAGCGTACGAGCCGCTCGCGGTGAAGGCGTTCGAGCGGATCGCAGCCGAGAGCGGCGAGCGCTGGCCGAGCGCGCGACTCGCGCTGCATCACCGCATTGGCCGGCTCGAAATCGGCGAGGCGAGCATCGTCATCGTCGTTCGCTCTCCTCACCGCGGCGACGCCTACGCCGCGTGCCGCTACGCGATCGAGCGCGTCAAGCAGATCGCGCCGATCTGGAAGCGGGAGTTCTTCGACGGCGGCGACGTGTGGATCGAGGGGGCGACGGCAAACCCCGACGACGAGCGGGCGCGCGCCGAGGCGGAGCGGGTCGCATGCGCGTGACCGTCCGGTTGTTCGCGCGGCTGCGGGATATCACAGGGACGTCGGAACTGTCGCGCGACCTGAGCGCAGGGGCCACCATCGGCGACGTCTGGCGGCAGCTCGCCAGCGAGTTCCCGGAGCTCGCCGCCTACGAGCGATCGATTTCGTCGGCGGTGAACGCCGATTACGCGCGGATGGATCAGGTGGTCGCGGAAGGCGACGAAGTCGCGTTTTTGCCGCCTGTCAGTGGCGGCTGAGCGGCACACTCAAGGGCGCCGAGGTGACCTTGACTGAATCTTTTTTATGTTCGATAAGCTGGCGGCGGAAGAACAACGCTACGAACAGCTGATGGCTCGCCTCGGCACGACCGAGGTGCAGAGCGACGCGGCTGAATATCGCAAGCACGCCAAGGCGCTCGCTGAAGTCGAGCCGCTGGTGGAGAAGTTCCGCGAGTACAAGAGCGTCGCCGCCGACCTTGCCGGCGCGGAAGAGCTGGCATCGGCCGGCGACAGCGAGATGCGCGAGCTGGCGCGGGAAGAACTGAAGTCGCTCAACGCGCGCCGCGACGTGCTCGTCGCCGAGCTGAAGATCCTGCTCATTCCCAAGGACCCGAACGACGAGAAGGACGTCGTCCTCGAGATACGCGCCGGCACCGGCGGCGACGAGGCCGCGCTCTTCGCTGCCGACCTGTTCCGCATGTACACGAAGTTTGCCGAGCGCAACGGCTGGCGCCTCGAGGTGATGTCGAGCAACGACACCGGCGTCGGCGGCCTGAAGGAAGTGATCGCGACGATCGAAGGCCGCGGCGTCTACAGCAAGCTCAAATACGAGAGCGGTGTGCACCGCGTGCAGCGCGTGCCGGCGACCGAGGCGAGCGGCCGCGTCCACACCTCGACGGTGACCGTCGCCGTCCTGCCGGAGGCCGAGGAAGTCGACGTCCAGATCAACGACAAGGATCTGCGCATCGACACGTTCTGCTCGAGCGGTCCAGGCGGCCAGAGCGTGAACACGACCTACTCGGCGGTCCGCATCACTCACATCCCGACCGGCGTCGTCGTCTCGCAGCAGGACGAGAAATCGCAGATCAAGAACAAGGCGAAGGCGATGAAGGTGCTTCGCGCGCGGCTCTACGAGATGGAACTGCGCAAGCAGCAGGAAGCGATCGCCAAGGATCGCCGCAGCCAGGTCGGCACCGGCGAACGCGCCGAAAAGATTCGCACCTACAACTTCAAGGAAAACCGGGTCACCGACCACCGCGTGAACTTCACCAGCCATCGCCTCGCCGACGTGCTCAACGGCGATCTCGTCGAAGTGCTCGACAACGTGATCACCCACTACCAATCCGAGAAGTTGAAGGACGCGACGGCGGTTTCGTGAGCATCCATCGACGGGTGAGTGCGGCGCGCGAACGACTGCGCGAGGCCGGCATCTCGCATGCGGAACTCGACGCCCGCCTGCTGGCGCAGCACGTGCTCGGCTGGACGACGGAGCAGTTTCTCACCGACGCGCAGTCAGGAGAACCTGACGGCTTTGCGCAGGACTACGAATCCGTGGTGGCGCGGCGCGCCACGCGCGAGCCGCTTGCCTACATCGTCGGCACGCGCGAGTTCTGGGGGCTCGACTTCGAGGTGTCGCCGGCGGTGCTGATTCCCCGTCCGTCGACCGAGCTGATCGTCGAGGCGGTGCTGGAGCGCTTTCCCGAGCGCAGCGCGCCGCTCGCGCTCGCCGACGCCTGCACCGGGTGCGGCTGCGTCGCGATCGCGCTCGCCCGCGAACGTCCGTCGGCGTCGGTGGTCGCGACCGACATCTCGCGCGAAGCGCTCGCGGTTGCGCATCGCAACGCAGCCCGGCATCGCGTCGGCGATCGGGTGGCGTTGCGCCATACCGATCTGCTGGAAGGCGTCGAGGGAACCTTCGACGCAATCGTGGCCAACCCGCCGTACGTGCTCGACGACGCGCGGCCGGCGCTGCAGCCGGAGGTTCGCGATCACGAACCGGCGGTCGCGCTGTTCGGCGGCGCCGATGGTCTCGGCCTGCTGACGCGGCTCGTCGCCGCGGCGCCGGCGCGGCTGCGCAAGGGCGGCTACCTGATCTGCGAGTTCGGCTTCGGCCAGGACCTCGAGATCGAGACGATGATCGAGGGCTCCCCCCACCTCGAGCTCGAAGCGCTGCTCCGCGATCTCGAAGGGATCGCGCGCACCGCCGTCGCGCGCCGCCGCTAGGCACGCGCGCCTCTGACAAGGAGCCTCATCGTGCACCGAGTCGTGCTGATGCTCGTCCTGACCACCGTGTGCAGCGTCGCCCTGCCGCGAAGCGCCGCCGCGCAGGAAAGCTTCGTCAATTTTCTGGTCGGGAACACCACGACGGCGAGCGACTCGGGCGGCGACGGTCCACGAGCAGTCTACGGCATCGCGTTCGGCAGCCTCGTGCCGATGGCCGGCGCCGAGATCGAGTTCGTCTACATGCCGCAGCTGTTCGACACCGGTCTGGCCCGCACGTCGCGATCGTTCTCGGTGATGGGCGACGTCTTCGTCGGCCCGACGATCGGGCCGGTGAAGATCTACGGCGCCATCGGGGTCGGCGATCTCTACGTGAACCTGACGTCGCCGGCTGCCGATTTCAGCTCGCACTACCTGACCGTGAACGGCGGCGCTGGCGTCGCCGTATTCTTCGGCGCGCATCTCGGCGTCCGCGGCGATCTGCGGTATTACCACCCGATCGGCGTCCTCGCCAGCGATGTCGCACCGTTCTCAATGGACGCGGAGCAGCTCAAATTCTGGCGGCCGACGGTTGGTTTAACGCTGAAATTCTAGGCACGGCCGGCACTACAATCGGCGCCGATGGCCGACTGCCTGTTCTGCAAGATCATCGCGCGCGAGATTCCGGCGTCAATCGTCTACGAAGACGATCGCGTGCTCGCGTTCAACGACATCAACCCGCAGGCGCCGACGCACGTGCTGGTCATTCCCAAGCAGCACATCGCGTCGCTCAGCGATCTCGCCGCCGACGACGACCGCATCGTCGGCGAAGTGGTCCGGCGCGCCGCCGCAATCGCGCACGAGCGCGGCATCGCGGCGGGTGGATACCGGACGGTGTTCAACACCAACCGCGATGCAGGGCAGACGGTGTTTCACATCCACTTGCATTTGCTAGGCGGCCGTTCGATGACCTGGCCGCCCGGTTAGCAGTAGGGGCGGGGGCTGGCTGCAATCGAGACAGCAAGCCCCGAGCCCCTACAGCGTCAGAACCCGCGAGGCGAGATCCAGAAGCTCTCTTGCCAGACGCCGCCGGGCGGGATGGTCTGCAGCTCCTTGTAGAGGCCCTTCTGCGCCAGGTTCAACGCGTCGGTGATGCCGGCCATCGGTTCGATGCAGATGAACGAACTGTCCTTCGGCGACCAGACGACCACCGATTTGTAGTTCGGACCGAGCGCGATATCGAGGCGCTGCGACCTGCCGGCGATCGACATCGTCGCGCGCCCCTGCGCGTCGCGATCGAGATCGCTGAAGACGTCGTCGAGATCGTAGCCGCGCAGCGTCGTCGCGCGCGGCTGGGGGAACAGCCGCTCGATCGGTTCGGTCTGGCCGGTCGGAACCTTGTTTGCCGCAAGCAGCCAGTGCGTACGCGCGGCCACCGAGATGGTCCAGTCGTCGCGGCGTGAGTCGGTGAGCTGGTAGTAGGGATGAAAGCCGACGGCGACCGGCATCGGCTCGGCGCTCATGTTGGTGATGCGCGTCTGGACTTCGAGCACGCCGCCCTGCATCCGGTAAGTCATGTCGATGGTGTGCGCGAACGGCCACTGCTTGATCCACGCCGGCTCGCGGAAGAACTCGAGGCGGCTGGTCACCCACGACGCGCGGCCGTCGGCCTTCTCCTCGACGACTTTCCACTTGTTGTTGGTCGTCAGAAACCCGTGAATCGGAATTGCGCCGCGCACGTTGCCCAGATCCATGTCGAACGCGTAGCGCTTGCCGTTGGCGTAGAACGCCTGTTCGTCGAGGCGATTTGCCCACGGACCGAGGAACGGGATGCCGCTCATCGACGGCTTCGCCTTGAAGTCGTCGACCGACGCGAACGGCCAGCGCAGCACGTTCTGCCCTTTCACCTTCAACTCGAACGCGATGTTGCCGACCGTCGGCAGGATCGAGACCGTCGTCCCGGTCGCCGTGTCTTCGAGGTGAACCACGTCGCCCGTGTGCTGGACGCCGTATTGCACGGCACGCGCCGGCAGCGCCAGCACGCACGCCAAGACGAGCGACATTCGTAGCGGCACCCTTTCAGGGTGCCGACGCCGTCCGGCCTGAAAGGCCGGACCTACGCGGAAAGTCACCGCGCCTCCGGCAGCGCGAACGCATACAGCGTGTTGCCGGATGCGAGCGCGATGAACTGACGTCCGTCGATCGCATAACTCATCGGCGACGCGGCGTTGTTGCCGCCGCTCGAGAAATGCCACAAATGCGTGCCGGAGCGCGCGTCGAACGCGGCGATGTTGCCGTCGCGCAGCGACGCGAACAGCACGCCGCCCGCGGTGGCGAGCACACCGTTGGTCAGCGAGCCGCGGAAGATTTTGAAATCCCAGAGCGTCTTGCCGGTGTCGGGATCGATCGCCTTGACGCCCGCCGACGGCGACGGCTCACCGGCTTTGGGCACGGCGCGCCCGCCCGCCGCGCTATCGCGGCCGATGTACTGGCGTCCCTCTTCGAACGGCACCGGCGAGCTGACGTACGCCTGTCCCGCCTCGTTGTACTCGAGGAACAGCACGCCGCGAACCGGGTCGTACGACGGCGCCTGGAAGTTCGTGCCGCCGCCGAGGGTCGGGTAGACGTAGAAGCTGCCCTCCTGGCTCGAGTTCGATCCCGGCACGACAATCGGACGGCCCTTCGCGTCGAAGCCGCTGTTCCAGTTCTGGTAGACGAACGGCGTCGCTGACAAAAATTCCCCGGTGGTGCGATCGAGGACGAAGAACATCCCGTTGCGATCGGCGTGCAGCAGCAGCTTGCGCGGCCGGCCGCGCCACACGCGGTCGACGAGGATGACGGCCTGGCACGAATCCCAGTCGTGTCCGTCGTTCGGCGTGAACTGGTAGTGCCACTTGCGCACGCCGCTGTCGGGATCGATCGCGACCACTGAATCGCTGAACAGGTTGTCGAGCTCGCCGCGCGTCGAGCGATCGATCTGCGGGCCGGGGTTGCCCACGGTCCAGTAGACGAGGTTCAGCTCGGGATCGTACGAGCCGGTGAGCCACATCGGGCTGCCGCCGATTTTCCAGCTGTCGCCCTTCCACGTGTCGTTGCCGAATTCGCCCGGTGCCGGCACGGAGTACCAGCGCCACAACCGCTTGCCGGTCGCGGCATCGTAGGCGTCGAGGAAGCCGCGCGCGCCGAATTCACCGCCGGTGATCCCGACGAGCACCTTGTCCTTGACGACGAGCGGCGCGCTGGTGAGGCTGTAGCCGAGCATCGTGTCGGCGACCTGCGTCTCCCAGAGCGGCAGGCCGGTGCGCGCGTCGAGCGCAACCAAAGCCGCGTCGAGCGTGCCGACGAACAGCCGTTGCCCGCCAATCGCGACGCCCCGGTTGAACGGGTTGATCTCGTACGGGCTGCGCGCCTTCTGCTGGCGGTTCGACCGCCAGATCTGGCGGCCGGTGCGCGCGTCGAGCGCGACCACGGCGCCCGGCTGCGTCATGTACATCACGCCGTCGGCGACGAGCGGGGTCGCTTCGAGCACCGATTCGCCGGGCATCGGAAACGTCCAGGCGGTACGCAGCTGGTTGACGTTCGCCGTGGTGATCTGCGACAGCGCCGAGTAGTGCGTCGCGCGATAGTCGCCCCAGTACATCAACCAGTTGTGCGGTTCGGCGGCGGCCTTGGCGAGGCGATCGGCCGTCACACCCCCGGACGCGAGCGACGACGGATCGATCGTCGGCGCGCGCTCGCGAAGCGTCGAGAGATACGCGACGACATCGTTCACGTCCGCCGGCGACAGACGGGTCGCATAATCGCCCGGCATCAGCGATGTGTTTTCGACGCGATACGCTTTCGCCTTGAGCTTGTCGACGAGATGCAGCGCGCCCGACGCGTCGACGATCTGCGCCGAGAAGGTGTCCTCGTTGCGACGAACGCCGCGGATCTGCCGCCCATCCTCGAGCGTGGCCGTAATCACCTGCGGCGGGACGGCGCCGCGGCCGGTCGTCTGCGCCCGGCCGGGATCGAGAATCTTCGCGCGCAGCGCGGCCGGCGAGCCGCGGCCGGCGGCCGATAAATCGGGGCCGACAATCCCGCCGCGGCCGTTCACCTGGTGACACGCCGCGCATCCCGCTTTGCCGAAGAACAGCGACTGCCCCGCTGCCGAAGAACCGTTCGCGACGGCAGGCGGGTTCGCGCTCGCTGCCGACGGCGACAGGCTTCGCAGGTACGTGACGAGCTGCCACGTCTGCTGGTCGGTGAGCGCCGGGAACGGCGGCATCTGGCTGCCGGGGACGCCCGCACGGATCGTATGGAACAGATCGCCGTCGTCGTTGCCGTGCGTGAAAGTGCCGCTGTCGAGCGCCGGCCCGCGATCGCCGCGCCCGGCCGCGCCGTGGCACGACTGGCACGTCTGGTCGTAGACGCGGTGACCGGCGGCGGCCGCGTCGGCGCGCCCGGCAAGCGGGTTCCGCGTCGTGTCGGACTGCTGCGCGAGCGGCGACGCGAGACCGAGTCCAACAGCACAAGCAACGAGCAGCCATCGGTTGATGTGCATAGGCGCGCAGCCTATCACGGAGCTCGACGGCTTCGCCTTTACTGCAGCTGCGGCGACTAACCGCCGCCGAAAAAGTTCGTCCAACCCAGCGTGCATCTCGATTCCTGCTGGGGAGACGTCCGCCTTGCGGCGCGGAACGCCGCGAAGCGGCCCGGTTTCACACTGCTCGTCGCCGTGACGCTGGCGTTGGGACTCGGCGTGAACAGCGCCGTGTTCGCACTGGTCGACGCGGTGCTCGTCCGGCCGCTGCCATTCCGCGAGCCCTCACGCCTCGTGTTCCTGTGGCAGACGCTGCCGCAGCAGAACGTGTTCGAGGTCGAGGCGACGCCGTTCGATTTCACGGCGTGGCACACGCTGCGCAGCCTCTCGCATCTCGGCATGGCCAGCTATGGAACCTTCACGCTGACCGGCTCGGGCGAAGAGCCGGAGCGCGTGCGCGGCGCGCGCGTGACCGCGTCTATGCTGCCGACGCTCGGCATCGCGCCGGCGATCGGCCGCACGTTCACCGCGGACGAAGACCGAGACGACGCGCCGGCGACGGCGATTCTCGCCGACGGCTTGTGGCGCCGGCGCTTCGGCGGAGATCCGGCGATCGTCGGCCGCTCGGTTCGGATCGACGGCACGCCGCGAACGATTGTCGGCGTGATGCCGCTGCGAGCGATGCTGACGGGCGCGCCGGGCGAGGCGATCGAGCTGTGGCTCCCGATGCGGATGTCGCCGGCGGAAGCAACAAACGAGATCAGCCACAACTACACGATGGTCGGACGGCTCGCCGACGGCGTCTCCATGAGCACGGCGGCGGCCGAGTTCGACACGCTGACGGCGCGGCTCGCGGCGGATCGCCCGTCGCATGCCCGCATCGGCGGACGGCTCGTGTCGCTCGAAGAGCGCAGCGTCCGTTTCGTGCGGCCGGCGCTGCTCGTCGCGACCGGTGGTGTCGTGCTGCTGTTGCTCGTCGCCGTCGCGAACGCCTCGACGCTGCTCGTGGCGCGGTCGGCAAACCGGCGCCGCGAGCTGGCGGTCCGCGCGGCGCTCGGCGCGACCCGCGCGCGGCTGCTCTCGATGTCGATCGCCGAGTGCCTCGTGTTCGCCTGCGCCGGCGCGGCGGTCGCGCTGCTGGTCGGCCGCGTGGCGCTGCGCGCCGTCGTGCCGCTGTTCGCGGCCTCGCTGCCGGCGGCGGCCGGCGTGGCAATCGACCGTCGGGTCATGCTCGCCACTGCCCTCTGCGCGATCGCGATCGGCATCGGCTCGGGCGCGCTCGCCGCCTATCGGCCGCTCGACGGCGGCGCGGCATCACTCGTCGGATCGTCTCGACTGACGGCATCGGCGACGGCATCGCGGACGCGGCATCTGCTCGTTGCGCTGCAAATTGCGCTCGCCGTCGTCCTGTTGTCCGGTGCCGGCCTGATGATGAATTCGATCGTGAAACTGTCGCGCGTGCATCCGGGCTTTGCGGCCGATCACCTGCTGACGTTTCGCGTGTCGCTGCTTGGCGAACGGTATACGAGCGCGCCGGCGCGGGTCACGTTTGTGAGCGAGCTGCTGGCGAAGCTTGGCGAGGTACCAGGCGTGCGCGACGCCGCCGTGTCGTCGATCGTGCCGTTTTCCGGCGTGCGCAATGCCAACGGGATCGAGATCGAGGGCCGCCGCGAGGCAGCGGGATCGCGGTTAATCGTCGATCAACGTCACGTGTCGCCCGGTTACTTCGCGACGATGCGGATCCCGCTCGTCAGCGGCCGACTCTTCACCGATACCGATACCGCTCGCGTCGATCGCGTCACAATCATCAACCGGACGATGCAGCGGCGGTACTTTCCGAGCGAGAACCCGATCGGTCGGCGCGTGCGGGTCACCGCCGGCTTCGAGGAGGGTACCTGGCTGCGCATCGTCGGCGTCATCGACGATGTGCGGCATCTCGGGTTGGACCGCGACCCGGTTGCGGAGATGTATCACCCGATCGCGCAAACCGCCGTTCCGAACATGACCGTGGTGCTGAGAACCGCAGGAGAACCGGCCGCGATCGCGCCGGCCGCGCGTCGCGTGCTGCAGGCCGCCGATAGCGATTTACCGATGTACGAAGTTCGCACGATGGACGAGCGGATCGCCGCGTCGTTCGCGCAAACGCGGGCAACGATGTTGCTGCTGCTGGCAACGGCGGCGCTCGCGGCGGCCCTCGCCGCCGTGGCCATCTACGGCGCGATCTGGTACTCGGTGCTGCAGCGAACGCAGGAGATCGGCATCCGCGTCGCGCTCGGCGCCACGCGCGCGTCGATCTTCCGCCGCATCGTCGGCAGCGCGCTGGCGCTCACCGCGTCGGCGACCGCGATCGGGATCGCCATCGCGATGGCGAGCGGATCGCTCCTGCGCGCGCTGCTGTTCGACACGCAACCGACCGATCCGGCGACATTCGCAGCGGTCGGCGTCACCGTCCTCGCCCTGGCGAGCGCGGCCAGCGCCGTTCCGGCGCTCCGCGCCACGAGGGTGAACCCGATTACTGCGCTGCGCGCGGATTGAGCGCGGCGTTCCCCTGGCGTCCGGCTTTAACCGGACCGTGATCGGCGCGCGACGGTCCGGCTAAAAGCCGGACACTGCGGGGAGCTTGACGTCACGCCGGAAGCAATCCGCGATCGCGCAGGACGGCCTGGACATCCGCGTGGTTGATGTAGCAGACGATTCGTGGGCCGTCGGCGGCACGTTCGACGACGAACGTCGACGGCAGCGTGATCTCCGTCGGTGCTGCCTCTGGCCGCTCGAAGGTCCAACGCCACTCCGTCCGCACCAGGCTGTAGCGTGAATCGAGCGGCGTGTCGACGACGGACTGCAGCGTCGTCGCCGTGCACCCGGCGGCCGCGAACATCTGCTTGCGGCGAGGAATCGCCTGCACCATGTCGGCGGCCTTGAGCACCTGCGAGCCCGACGGCGCGGCCATGAGAAACGCCGGCGCGAAGAGGGCGACGAGCGCGTCGACGTCGCCGGCGGCGCTGCTCTGCTCGAAGCGCCGGAAGAACGCGACGATCGCCTCGTCCATCGATTACTCCTCTCGGTTGGCGCGCGCGAGCAGGTAGGTGCCTTTGCGCGCCGGCCGATCGAGCAGAAAGTCGACCGCCTTGTAGCCGCGATCGAAGTAGGTGGTGAAGATGGCTCGCGTGCAGATGCGCCAGGCGAGGGCGAGCTCGGAATTGTTCGCCAGCATGTCGGTGAACCCCATGGGGATGTGGACCAGCAGCCGACGCGCGTCGAGCGAGAGATCGACGTCGACCGATTCGTACCACTCGCCGTTTGGCGCAATCCGGTTCGCCGAGACGGCGTCGGCCAGCTCGCTGGTCCTGATCACGAATGGGCCGGCCGCGTCGATCCGGCGCGCGACGTGCGGCTCCCGCACCCACCATTCGGCGACGAAGCGGTCGGTCGGATTGCCGCGGTGCAGCGGGCTCGACGACTCGCCGTAGACGTTCTCCTCGTACTCCGTGACGACGACGCCGAGCTTTGCGAAATTCAGGTGGGCGTTCATCGCCTGGAGCGGGTCGTAGGTCCACTCGATGAGATCGAGACCCATCGCGAGCGTGCGCTGGCGCTGCAGCAGCTTCAGCTCGCGGCCGACGCCGGCACTGCGGAACTCGTCGAGGACGCCGAGCATGTGCGACCACTGCATCGCGCGGCCGCCCTTGAGACCGGCCATCGAGTAGACGAACCCGATCATCCGGCTGCCGTCGAAGGCGCCGATCAGAATCGCGCCGCGCATCGCGGTGACCGTCAGGATCGGCACCGGCACGACTTCCTCGTAGCCGGGTCCCCAGATCACGCGTTCGAGGTCGACGACCTGCGCGAATTCCTCGAGGGTGGTGAGGTCGCGATACGTGATAGGCATCGGGAGCGCGAGCCTTTTAGGCGAGCCTCAGAAGCGGCGGCAATTCGCGCAGCGATCGTATCACCGGCACGCCAAGCTCCTCGGCCCGCGCCGGACGCGCCTCGCCGCGATGCAGAAGGATCCCGTGCATTCCGACGCGCATCGCGCCTTCGACGTCGTGGCGCAGGCTGTCGCCGACCATCACCGCTTCCGGCGGCGCGACGTCAACCAGCTGCAGCGCCGCCGCGAAGATGCTGGGATGCGGTTTCAGGAAGCCGTGCACCGACGAGGACACTGTCGCGGTAATCAGGCCCTGCAGCTCGAAGTGCGACTGGAACGAGGCGAGACAGCGGTGGGAGTTGGAGATCAGGCCGATGCGCAGTCCTGCCGACGACAGCTCGCGGAGCACGCCGGGCACGTCGTCGTACAGCTCGAAATGCTGGCAGGCGGCCCACTCACGGTAGATCTCTTGCGCACACGCGTCGAGATTCGGTCCGGTCCCGCCCATGCCTTCGACGATCTTGCGCGTGTAGACGACGAACAACTCGTCGGTGTAGCGGTCGTCGCCGCTCTCGAGAAACGGCGCGGCAGCGGCGACCGCCTCGTGAAACCGCTCGGCGTCGACGTCGATCCCATGACGGGCGCAGAACGCCTTGTACCCCTCGCCGAGAAAGGTCGGCCCCGGGTGGATCAGCGTCCAGTCGACGTCAAAGAAAACGGCGCGTGTCACGGAAGCCTCAAGCCGCAAATCGCAAGCCGAGCCTCAAGCGCGGGCGTGCGGTGTGAGGCTTGCGGCTGATGGCTAGCCCCCAGGCCCCTACGCGCCGGCGTCAGCATACGGCCCCGCGATGACAACAGTGGCGCAGTTCACGTCGAGCAGGCGCCGCGCGGCGGCGTTGGCCTGATCGAGCGTGACCGCGCCGAGCAGATCGGGCAGCCGGACGTCGTAGTCGAGGCCGAGATCGAAGAACTCCGCGGTCTGCAGGAAGTTGGCAATCGCGGCGTTGGTCTCGAGCGCGCGCGGGATCGAGCCGACCAGGTAGCGCCGCGAGTCGTCCAGTTCCTTCTGCGTGATCCCTTCGGTGACGATCGCGGTGATTTCCTGATCGATCGAGGCGATCGCGCGGTCGACGTTCGCGGGGCTGATGCCGGCGCGGATCGCGAGCGGCCCTTCCGCGACGTTCGCGTCGAGCGCGCTCGATACGTAGTAGGCCATCCCCTGCCGCTCGCGGATGCTGTCGCCGAGCCGCCCGCCGATCGAGTACTGGCCGAACACGTTGTTCATCAGCCAGCACGCGTAGTAGTCCGGATCGCGGCGCCGGATGGTGACAAAGCCGTACGCGATGTCCGCCTGCGCCTTGTTCATCATCGGCACGACCCGGCGGCGGCGTCCGCGCGGCTTCGTGAGCGGCGGCAGCGGGATCTCTGGCGCCGGCGGCTTGTTCCAGCCGTCGAACACCGTGGCGACCACATCCCGAGCCCGTACCGTCTCGACGTCGCCGACCACGACGACGGTCGAAGCGGCGGGCGCGAAGCGCGCGGCATGATGCCGCACGAGCTGATCGCGCGTCAGCGCCTCGACGATTTCGATTGAGCCCTTCGTCGGCCGGCCGTAGGGGTGTCCGTCCGGGTACAAGCACGCCATCAGCGTCTCGCTGGCGCGGACCGCCGGGTTGTCCTGGTCCTGGCGGATCGCGGTGATCACCTCGCGCTTGCGCGCGGCGATCTCGTCCTCGGGGAGCGACGGCCGCATCACGATGTCGCCGACGAGCGCCAGCACCGGCTCGAAGTCGTCGGCCAGGCACGTGCACACCAGCGAGAACAGATGACGCGTGACCGCGATGGTCAGGGTGATGCCGCGACTGTCGAGCTCCTCGGCGATGTCGGCCGCCGACCGCGTCGCCGTGCCGCGATCGAGGACCCGCGACAGCAGCCAGGTCAACCCGGGCTGACCGGCCGGATCCGCAGCGGATCCGGCGCGGATTGCCAGGTTGATCGCCACCGCGGGCGTCGTCGACGTCCGTTTCGCAAGCAGCACCGCGCCGTTCGGCAGCGTGGCGCGCACCGGGTTGAGTGGCATCAGCCGATCGGGAGCGGATCGAAGTAGCCAACCGTCCGGTTCGCAGCGGGCAGCAGGCGGCGGGCCGCGGCGGCCACGCTGTCGACCGTCACCGCAGCAATCCGCGACGGCGCTTCGAGGAACGCGTCGACGTTCGCGATCGTCTCGAAGTAACCGAGCTGATGCGCGATGTTGGTCACGCTGTCGCTGTCGAAGACGAGACGCGCGCGCAGCTGCGCCTTGGCTTTCGCGAGCTCCGCGTCGGTGATGCCGTCGCGCCAGACACGATCGAGTTCTTCGAGCAGCGCCGACTCAACGGCCGCAAGCGGCGTGTTGTCGGTGGCGGTTGCCGAGACCGTGTAGAGAAACGGCTCCGCGGTCGGCATCAACGCGCCAAAGACGCACGAGGCGAGCCCGCGTTCGACGAGCGCACGATATAGGCGGGCGCTGCGCTGCGGCGGCGGCACCCGGAAACTCGACCAGAGGTTGAGGCCCTTCGCGCCGGTGAGCACCGCGTCGAGCGCCAGCACCGGATAGAAATCGGCGTCCTCGACCGACGGCGCGTGATAGCCGACCTTCAGGTACGCGGTCGTGCCTTCCTTGCGGATGGTGAGCCGCCGTTCACCGGTTTGCTCCGGTTCGGCCGTGCGGATGCGATCGGGTTCGGCGCCGGGCTGGATCGATCGGAAATGATGATCGACGCGGCGCAGCGCTTCGTCCGGATCGACGTCGCCGACGATCACCAGCGTCGCGTTGTTCGGGACGTAGTAGCGGCGGTAGTAGCCGTAGAGATCGTCGCGTGTCATGGTCTGCAGATCGGAGAGCCAGCCGATCGTCGGATGACGGTAGGTGTGCGCCTTGAACGCGGTCGCGGTCAGCTCTTGATCGAGCAGTTGATCCGGATCGTTCTCGCCGCCCTGCAGCTCCGAGATGATAACGGTGCGCTCCGATTCGCAGTCGTCGGGATGATACAGGCAGCGCGCCATCCGCTCCGCCTCGATGAACAGCATCCGATCGAGCGCGTCACGCGTCGCCGTTTCGAGATACGTCGTCTGATCGATCCAGGTGTAGCCGTTCCAGCTGCCGCCGTACTGCTCGATCAACCCCTTCACCTGGTCGCGCGGGATGTTTTCGGTGCCCTTGAAGTTCATGTGCTCGCACCAGTGCGAGACGCCGGTGATGCCCGGGTATTCGTCCTTCGAGCCGACGCGGTACCAGCACCAGACCGACGCGAGCGGCGCCGTATGTTCCTCCTTGATGAGCACTTTGAGGCCGTTCTCGAGAGTCGTGCGACGCATCCAAACATTATAGAATCGGTGGATACCCATGCCTGAGTGGAAAGACACCGTCAACCTGCCGCGGACTGACTTCCCGATGAAGGCCAACCTGCCGACGAGCGAGCCGGAAACGCTGGCCCGCTGGCAGGCGATGGATCTTTACGGAAAGATTCGCGCGCGCCGCAAGGGCGCGCCGAAGTTCGTGCTGCACGACGGTCCGCCGTACGCGAACGGCAACATCCACATGGGCACGGCGCTGAACAAGATTCTCAAAGAGGTGGTCGTGAAGTCGCGGTCGATGGCCGGCTTCGACGCCCCGTACGTGGTCGGCTACGACTGCCATGGCCTGCCGATCGAGCTGCGCGTCGATCGCGAGCTGGGAGCGAAAAAGCGCGACCTCTCGGCCGCCGAATTCTGCCGCGCCTGCCGCTCGTACGCGGAGCGCTTCGTCGGCGTGATGAGCGATCAGTTCCAGCGCCTTGGCATCCTGGCGACGTGGGACGCGCCGTACCTGACGATGAACTTCAAGTACCAGGCGGCGATCGCGCGCGCGCTGGGCAAGTTCGTCTCGCAGGGGCTGGTCTACAAAGGCAAGAAACCGGTGCACTGGTGCATCCACTGCCGCACTGCGCTCGCCGAAGCCGAAGTCGAATACGAAAGCCACACCTCGCCGTCGATCTACGTCGAGTTCCCGCTCGCGCCGGAGAGCGCCGACGAACTCGCACGCCGCGTTCCCGCGCTCGCCGGCCGCACTGTTTCTGTCCTGATCTGGACGACGACGCCGTGGACGATTCCGTCGAACCTGGCGATCGCGTTTCATCCCGAGTTCGACTACGCGGCGTACGACGTCGACGGCCGCGCGGTGATCGTCGCCGAGGCGCTCGCGGAAAAGGTCGCCGCCGTCGGCGGACGGACGTTCGGCCCGCCGCTGGCGCGGATGAAAGGCGAGCAGCTGGAACACATCCGCTTCCAGCATCCGTTGTACGCGCGCCCGTCGGTCGGCGTGCTCGGCACGTACGTGACGCTCGAAGCGGGCACCGGCGCAGTCCACACGGCGCCAGGCCACGGCGCCGACGACTTTCAGACCGGGATGAAGTACGGGCTCGAGATCTACGCGCCGGTCGGCCCGGCCGGGCATTTTTTCGACACGGTGGAACTCTTCGGCGGGCAGCGCGTGTTCGACGCCAACCCGAACGTCGCCGAGGCGCTGAAGGAACGCGGGAAGCTGTGGCATCGCGAGTCGTTCTCGCACCAGTACCCGCACTGCTGGCGCTGCCATAACCCGGTGATCTTTCTGGCCACCTCGCAGTGGTTCATCGATCTCGACACGGTGAAGCTGCAGAACGCCGACGCATCCGGCAAGACGCTGCGCCAGGCGGCGCTCGATGCCATCGACCACGACGTGCGCTGGGTGCCGGCGTGGGGCCACGATCGCATGTACAACATGGTCGCGAACCGCCCCGACTGGTGCATCTCGCGCCAGCGCGTGTGGGGGGTGCCGATCCCGGCCGTCGACTGCAGCGCCTGCGGCGAGGCGATCATCACGCCCGAACTGGTCGAGAAGGCGGCGGGCGTGTTCGAGCAGTACGGCGCCGACTCGTGGTACGAGCGGCCGACGGAGGACTTTGTGCCGGCCGGGCTGGCGTGCCCGAAGTGCGGCGGCACGAAGTTCGAGCGCGAGATGAACATCCTCGACGTGTGGTTCGATTCAGGATCGAGCCACGAGGCGGTGCTCTCGCAGTGGCCCGAGCTCACGTGGCCGGCCGACATCTACCTCGAAGGCAGCGATCAGCACCGCGGCTGGTTCCAGAGCTCGCTGATGGTCGGCCTCGGCACGCGCGGCCGTCCGCCGTTCAAGCAGATCGTCACCAACGGCTTCCTCATCGACGTCGAAGGCCGGAAGATGTCGAAGTCGCTCGGCAACTCGCTGGAGCCGCAGGACGTGATCCGGACCAGCGGCGCCGACATCATCCGGCTGTGGGTGGCGAGCAGCGACTACACCGAAGAAATCCGCCTGAGCAACGAGATCCTCGCGCGCGTCGTCGAGGCCTACCGGAAGATCCGCAACACGATGCGGTATCTGGTGGCCAACCTCTTCGACTTCAACCCGGCGGCCGATCGCGTCGATCACGCGCGGCTCGAAGACGTGGATCGCTACATCCTCGCCCGCTATGCCGAGGTCGCGCAGCGGATTCTGCGCGGGTATGAAGAGTACGACTACAGCACGATCTTCCAGGCGCTGAACGCGTTCGCGACCGTGGATCTCAGCGCGTTCTACGCCGACGTGTCGAAGGACCGTTTGTACACGTTCGCCGCGCGTTCACAGGAGCGGCGGTCGGCGCAGACGGCGATGTTCATCATGGCCGACGGGTTGACGCGGTTGATGGCACCGATCCTCTCGTTCACGGCCGACGAGTTGTGGCGCTACGTCCCGTCGGCCCATGAGGAATCGGTCCACATGGCCCTGTTCCCCGGCGCCGAGGAGTTGAACGCGCTCGTCGACCGCGAGCTCGTCGCGCGGTGGCAGATGCTGATTGGCCTCCGAGACGAGGTGCTCGCGCAGATCGAGCCGCTCCGGAAGAACAAGCAGATCGGCAGCTCGCTTCAGGCGAAGGTGGTCGTATCGGCGACGACCGCAGAGCTGGCGCAACTCGAACCCTACGCGAAACAATTGCCGATGCTGTTCATCGTCTCGGAGGTGGAACTGCGGCCGGCGCCGGAGGATGTCGAAGCCCACAACGAAGCGCGGCCGCGAGTGACCATCGAGCGTGCCGGCGGCGTCAAATGTGAACGGTGCTGGCGCTACGTGCGCGCGGTCTCGACCGATCCGGCCTGGGCCGGCCTGTGTGACCGGTGCCAGGACGCGCTGGCCGAGACCGTCAATGGATAACACGCTCGACGACAGCGTCTACGCCGGCGAGCGCGATGCCGCGGTGCCGCCCCGCCGCCATCTCGAGGTCTGGCTGCCGATGGTGATCGTCGCCGTCGACCAGGCGACCAAGGCGATGATCCGCGCCTCGCTCGCCGAGCACGAGAGCCGGACGGTGATCCCGGGGCTCATCGACTTCACGCATGTGCTCAACAGCGGCGCGGCGTTCGGGTTCCTGAACGGCGTCGATTTTCCGTTCAAGACGGTCGTCATCGCGGTGATCGCCACCGCGGCGCTCATTGGCGTCGGCGTTTACGCGGCGAACCTCGCCCACCATCAGATCGTCGCGCGGCTCGGCCTCGCGCTGATCATCGGCGGCGCTGCCGGCAACCTGATCGATCGGCTGGTGTCCGGGTCGGTCGTCGACTTCGTCGATGTCTACTGGGGGACGCACCACTTCTGGGCGTTCAACGTCGCCGACTCGGCGATCTCGGTCGGCGTCGCGATCATGATTCTCGACATGCTCGGCGTCGATCGCCGCGGCACGTAGCGAAGGAGCGCGAGCCTTTCAGGCGGGCGACACGAGCCTTTCAGGCGAGCGGCATATGTATCCACGACTCTTTGAGGCCGGGCCGATTACGGTCTACACCTACGGCGTGCTGTTGGCAGCGGCCTACCTGCTTGGGCTGCAGCTCGCCCGGGTCCGCGCCAAGGCGCGAGGGCTCGACGCCAACCGGGTGCTCGACCTGGGCATCTACATCATCATCGCGGCGCTGATCGGCGCGAAACTGCTGCTCCTCATCACCGACTTCCGTACCTTCTCGTCCAACCCGCGCGAGTTGCTGACGCTGGCGCGCTCCGGCGGGGTGTTCTACGGCGGGCTGATCCTGGCCGTGACTGTGGCGCTCGTCTACATCAGGAAGATCGGGCTGCCGTTGTGGACGACGTGCGACGTGTTTGCGCCGGGGATCGCCGTCGGCCACGTCGTCGGGCGATTCGGCTGCCTGTTCGCCGGCTGCTGCTACGGGAAGCCGACCACGCTGCCATGGGGCATCACCTTCACCGATCCGTTTGCCGCTGCCAACGTCGGGACGCCACTCGGCGTGCCGCTGCACCCGACGCAGATCTACGAGGCCGGCGCCGAAGCGATCATCCTCGGCATCCTGCTCGCGACCGAGCGCAAGGGGCGGCCCTACCCCGGCCGGACCTTCTGGCTGTACATGCTGCTCTATGCGATCTCGCGCTTCATCATCGAGTTCTTCCGCGGCGACGAGCGGGGCGCAGTCGGCATGTTTTCGACCTCGCAGTTCATCTCGATCCTGCTCGCGCCGCTCGCGGTGGTGATGCTGGTCTACCTCGCGCGCCGCACGGCGCCGGAGCCCAAACGCGCCCGTAAAGCCGCTTAGAACTCTCACGAGGCCACAGAGGTTGACAGAGGAATACGAGGGCAGTGCCCGCGCACACCTTAATCGTCCCTGAAGAGAGCGACGGGACGCGGCTTGACGTTTTCCTGACCTCAGTACTGCCCCATCACTCGCGGTCGCAGGTGCAGCGGCTGATCAAAGAGGGGCACGTGCTCGTCGACCGACGGGAGGCGAAAGCGAATCAGCCGGTCAAGACCGGTCAGCCGATCGCGATCGACATCCCGGCGCCGGTCGATCCGGTGCCGCAGCCGGAAGCGCTTCCGCTGCCGATCGTCTACCAGGACGCCGATCTGATCGTCGTCGACAAGCCGGCCGGGATGGTCGTGCACCCGGCCGCCGGCCACGACAGCGGAACGCTGGTCAACGCGCTGCTGCATCATGTCGACGATTTGAGCGGCATCGGCGGCGAGAAGCGCCCCGGCATCGTCCACCGGCTCGATCGCGGCACATCGGGGTTGATGGTGGTGGCGAAGAACGATCGCGCGCACGAAGAATTGTCGCGGCAGTTTCGCGAGCGCGAGGTCGAGAAGGAGTACATCGCGCTGACCTGGGGCGAGGTGATGGCCGGCCGGCGGATCGACACGGCGATCGGGCGGGATCCGGCGAACCGCAAGAAGATGTCGTCGGAACCGGCGCGCATCCGCCGCAGCCGCGAAGCGGTCACGCGCATCGTCCGCGCCGAGCATTTCGGGCGCGTGCTGACCTTGGCGCACGTTGCGATTCACACCGGCCGGACCCATCAAATCCGCGTGCATCTCAGCGCGATCGGCCACCCCATCGTCGGCGATCCGCTGTACGGCGGCGTGCACCGCCGCGTCCCCGGCGATATCCGGGCCGTGACTCACCTGGATCGGCCGTTTCTCCACGCGGCGCGGCTCGCGTTCACCCATCCGATGGACAAGCGGCGGATGGCGTTCGAGAGCGAACTGCCGGACGACTTGCAGCGCGTGCTCGACGATGTCCGCGACGCGTTCAACCCGGAGTTGCACGAATAATTTCGATCCAGGGAGCGCCATGCCGATCGTCTTCAAAGGCCGCGTGTTCTCCGTCGAAGTCGACACGAAGCGTTATCCGAACGGCGCCGAGCACGAGGTCGCGGTGGTGCGGCACGCGCCGGCGGTGGTCGTGATCCCGCTCGAGGCCGACGGCCGCGTCGTCTTGATCCGCCAGTTCCGGGCCGCGATCGACCGCGTGTTGTGGGAAGTGCCGGCGGGTAGTCTCGACGAAGGCGAATCGGCCGACGCCGCCGCGAAGCGTGAGTGCGAAGAGGAGATCGGGCGGGCACCCCATCGTGTGCAACGGCTCGGATCGTGGTTTTCGACGCCCGGCTACTGCGATGAGGAAATGATCTTCTTCCTCGCCACAGATCTGCGCGCGCCTGCACAGGATTCACCACACCATCCGGACGCGGACGAGGACATCACGGCCGAGTCGTTTACAGTCGAGGAAGCGCGCGCCATGGTGGCGCGCGGCGATATTGTCGACCTGAAGACTGCATACGCGCTCACGTTGGTTGATGCTTGAGCGCTGCGCGCCGTAGTACATTGGGTTCCTTATGGGCGACCGTCCGGCTCACGACCTTGCCGGCACGTTCCTCGAATCGCTCGCGCACGAGCTGCGCAATCCGCTCGCGCCCATCCGCAACAGCCTAGATGTGCTCCGCCAGCTGGCGCCCGCCAATGGCGCCGTCGCCGACGCGCACGCGATTCTCGATCGCCAGGTCGCTCACCTCCTCAGGCTCGTCGACGTGCTGCTCGACGCCTCGCACGTCGCGCAGGGCACCGTCGAGCTGCGCCGTGAGCGATGCAGCCTCAGCGCTATCGTGCGGCAATCGGTCGACGAGCACCGGACGCTGTTTCGCGATCACGGTATCGCGGTGACGGTATCGGTGCCGCCGGACGACCTGTGGGTCGACGGCGATCCGGCGCGGCTGCGACAGGTCTTCGCGAACATCCTGCACAACGCCGGCAAGTTCACGCCCAAAGGCGGATGGGTGACGGTTCGCCTGCTGCGCGACGACGCATCGCGCGACGCCACCGTCGAGATCGCCGACACCGGCATCGGCATGGATCGGACGCTGCTCGAACGTGTCTTCGTGCCGTTCGTGTGCGCGCCGCGGCGCAAGGACGCGGCGCACAACGGCTTCGGCCTCGGCCTCGCGGTCGTCCGCGGTCTCGTCGAACTGCACGGTGGACATGTGACCGCGGCGAGCGAAGGAGCAGGCCGCGGCACGCGGGTCACCGTGACGCTGCCGGCTGCGGCGGCGCGAGCCGAAGGCTGCCACGACGCACCAGGTCAGGGGCGGAACTCGCTGCGCATCCTCGTGGTCGACGACAACGTGGACGCGGCGGAAAGCCTGCGGATGGTGCTCGAGATGCTCGGCCACGCCGCCACGACCGTCTACCTCGGTCACGACGCGGTCGGCGCCGCCGAGCGCTGGCGGCCGGACGTCCTGCTGTGCGACATCGATCTGCCGGCTGGCATGGACGGCTACGACGTCGCGCGCAGCTTTCGCGCCCATTCTGCTCTGCGCGACGTATATCTGATCGCGCTCACCGGCTGGGGACTGGAAGAGGATCAGCGGCGATCGCACGCGGCTGGATTCAACCTCCACCTCACCAAACCGGTGTTTCCCGATCAGCTCGAATCGGTCCTCGTCGATGTCGCGCGGCTTCGCTCAGCGTCGTAGCGCTTCCTCGACGGTCGCGGCGTGGATCGTCACCGTGTCCTCGACGTGCCGCGCATACCCTCCCGCGAGGACCACGACCAGCGGCGCCGCGGCGCGCTGAACTGCGTCGAACACCAAGCGATCGCGCGCACGCAGGCCATCCTTCGACAGCCGCAGACCGCCGAGCTGATCGTCCTCGTACGGATCGGCGCCAGCCAGGTAGAACACGCATTCCGGACGATGCGCCATCACCTGCGGCAATGCGCCTGCGAGCGCCTTGAGATAGGTGGCGTCGTGTGTCCCGTCGGCGAGCCCGATGTCCAGCGAGCCGCGCGGTTTCCACATCGGGTAGTTGTGCTGCTGGTGCATCGAAAAGGTGAACACCCGCGGATCCGATTCGAAGATGAAGGCGGTGCCGTTGCCGTGGTGAACGTCGAGATCGACGATCGCCACGCGCTCGGTGCCGCGGCGCTGGAGTACCCGGACCGCGACCGCGACGTCATTGAAGGGACAGAACCCCTCGCCGTGATTCGGAAAGGCGTGATGAAGCCCGCCGCCGAGATGAATTCCCAGACCCGCGGCTTGCGACCCGTGGCTTGTGCCGTGCGGCGTGCGACCTGGAACTTCGCCGCCGCAGGCGATCGACGCGGCCTGTATCGTGCCGCCGGTCATGAGCCGAAAGCCTTCGACGATCTCCGGCGACCAGGGCAGCTCGAGCTGGGCAATGTCCTCGATCGCCATCGCCCCGCTGCGCAGCTTCGCGAGGTAGTCGGGCGTGTGAACCAGCGCCAGGTCGTCCCAGCTGGCCGGCTCCGGTTCGACGAAATCCGACGGGCGGCAAGCGCCGGTCTCAATGAGACGGGCGTGGATGCGGCGGTACTTGTCGGTCGGAAAAACGTGCAGCCCGATATCGATCTGATATCTGGCGGAATAGACAATCACAGCTGTTTCAAGTCGCAAGTCGGCTGTCGCAAAATCAATCGCAAGCGGCTTGTGATGTGCAACCTGCGACTGACTGGCGGCTTCCTGACTTGCGACTTGGGACTCGCGACTACCGCGGCGCAGCGGCGCGTGCGACCGCCGCCGGCTTCTTCGCTGGCCGGACGTCGCTGGACACCGGCTGCAGCGCCAGCGCCAGCACCTCGTCGATCGTCGAGACGAGGTGGACGGTCAGATCCTGGCGGAGTTCTGGGGTCAGATCCTCGTTGACGTTCTTGGCGTTCTGCTTCGGCAGAATCACTTCGCGGATCCCGAGGCGCTTGGCGGCGAGCACCTTCTCCTTCACGCCGCCGATCGGCAGCACGCGTCCGGACAGGGTGATTTCGCCGGTCATCGCGATGTCGCCGCGGACCGGCCGACCGGTCAGTTCCGACGCCATCGCCGTCGCCATCGTCACGCCGGCCGACGGACCGTCCTTCGGGATCGCCCCCGACGGCACGTGCACGTGCATCTCGGCCTTGGTGAAGAAGTCCGGGTCGATGTTGTATTCCCTCGCGTGGGTGCGCAGCCACGACAACGCGGCACGCGCCGATTCCTTCATCACGTCGCCGAGCTGACCGGTGAGCGTCAGCGATCCGCCGCCGGCCATCTTCGAGGCTTCGATGAACAGCACCTCGCCGCCAGCCGGCGTCCACGCCAACCCGATCGCGACGCCCGGCTCCTTGGTGCGCTCTTCCATCTCCTCGTCGAGGAACTTCGGCGCGCCGAGGAACTCGACGACGATGTCTGGCGTGATGTTGATCGGGGTCTCGTTCCCTTCGGCGCGCCGGCGGGCCACCTTCCGGCAGAGTGCGCCGATCTCGCGCTCGAGGTTGCGGACGCCGGCCTCGCGCGTGTAGCCGCGAATCACCTGCCGGATCGCATCCGGCGTGAACTGGATGTACTCCGGCGTCAGCCCGTGGTTCTTCACCTGCTTGTCGACGAGGTGGTCGGTCGCGATCTTCAGCTTCTCTTCTTCGGTGTAGCCGGCGATCTCGAGCACTTCCATGCGATCGCGCAGCGGCGGCGGAACCGGATCGAGGACGTTCGCGGTCGTGATGAAGAGGACTTCCGACAGATCGAACGGGACGTCGAGATAGTGATCGCGGAAGCTGTTGTTCTGCTCGGGATCGAGCACCTCGAGCAGCGCCGACGACGGGTCGCCGCGGAAGTCGGAGCCGAGCTTGTCGATCTCGTCGAGGATGAACACCGGGTTCTTCGACTCGGCGCGGCGCAGGCCCTGGATGATCTGACCGGGCAGCGCGCCGATGTAGGTGCGGCGGTGGCCGCGAATCTCCGCTTCGTCGCGCATGCCGCCGAGCGACACGCGGACGAACTTGCGGCCGAGCGACTCCGCGATCGAGCGCGCCAGCGACGTCTTGCCGACGCCCGGAGGGCCGACGAAGCAGAGAATCGGACCTTTCACGTCCGGGTTCAGCTTGCGAACGGCCAGGTACTCGAGAATGCGATCCTTCGCCTTCTCCAGGCCGGAGTGATCGGCGTCGAGCGTCGCTTTCGTCTTCGGCAGATCGATCACTTCGTCGGTGCGCTTGGTCCACGGCAGCGCGACCAGCCAATCGAGGTAGGTTCGCGACACCGTGTACTCGGCGGCCGCGACCGGCATCTTCGACAGCCGATCGAGCTCACGCTGCGCTTCCTTCTTGACGCTCTCGGGCATGCCCGCGGCTTCAATCTTCTCCTGGAGTTCTTCGATCTCCTTGGTCTGATCGTCGCCCTCGCCAAGCTCCTTCTGGATCGCCTTCATCTGCTCGCGCAGGAAGTACTCGCGCTGGTTCTTGCCGACTTCCGACTGGACCTGCGACTGGATCTTCGACCCGAGCTCGAGGACCTCGAGCTCCTTGATCAGGATCCTGTTCAGGCTGTCCATCCGCGCGCGGATGTCCAGCGTCTCGAGGACTTCCTGCTTGACCGCGGTGCTGATCGTCGACAGCGAGGAGGCAATGAAGTCGGCGAGCCGGCCCGGCTCGGTGATGTTCATCGCCAGCGTCTGCAGATCGTCGGAGAGCAGCGGCGAGAGCGAGACGACCTGCTGGAAGTTGGTCTTGATGTTGCGCGCGAGCGCGTCGATTTCGAGCCGGTCGGCGTCGTTGGTGCCTTCGGTGGCGGCGCTGACGCGGGCGCGCAGGTACGGCTGCGTGGCGACGACTTCGTCGAGCTTCAGCCGCGCCAGCCCCTGGACGATCAGGCGGAGGCTGCCGTCGGGCAGCTTGAACATCTTGTGGATGTGCGTCGCCGTTCCGACGGAGAACAGGTCGGTCTGCCCCGGCTCTTCGACGGCGGCGTCGCGCTGCGTGAAGACGGCGATCAGCTTGCCGTTGGCGATCGCGTCGTCAATCAGGCGCACCGAGCTCTCGCGCGCGACGGCGAGCGGCATGAACGAGTTGGGAAAGAGGACCGTGTCGCGAAGCGGGAGGATCGGGAGTTCCGCTGGAATCGACAGCGGCCGATCGCCGATCGAGATGTCCTCGGCTTTGAGGTTCTCGAGTTGATCGCTCATAAATGCAATTGCTGATTGCTGAAGGCTGATTGCTGAAGGATTGCCAAATTGCCCAATGGACAATAAATCAGCAATCAGCCTTCAGCAATCAGCATTCGTGTCGGGGTGAAGCCGGCAGGAGGGGAAAGACAAGGGCCCCGCCCACCGGCGGAGCCCCATGGGACGCCAGGTCTTACACGTCGAGGAACAGGCCGCTGGTGCCGCGCCGCGCCGCCATCTGGCGCTCGCGCCGCTCGGCGTTCTCGCGAGCTTCCTCGCAGTCCTTGCAGCGGACGGCGAAGGGAAGCGCGCGCAGCCGCTTTTCGGCGATTTCCTCGCCGCACTCGAAGCAGTTGCCGTACGTCCCCTGCTCGAGACGAACGAGCGCATCGTTGATCTTGTTGAGCGTCTCGGACTTCATCTGGACGAGCGAGAACTCCAGCTCTTCCTGGATGTCGGCTTCAGCGCTTTCCACGGCGTCGAGGACCTCGTTGAGCTTGCCGCCCCATGTGCCCTCTTCGCGAACGCCGCGCATCTTGCCCTGGACCTCGGCCTGGATCTCGCGCCGCCGTTCTTCGAGCATCTGTTTCAGTTCGGCGTAACGCGACCGGGGTGCCCCTGCCGCTGCTGCCGTTTTGTGGTTGTCCTTCATCACCGCCGCTCCTTCCGTCCCGGCCTTGCCGGGCGTCGCCACGCTAAGATTGCCGCGAGTCATGCAAATGAACCGCCAATATTAAACTGAGCTAAAGTCATATGGCAAACGCGAGTTGAGCTCCAGCCCATGTACCGCGCGAGGACGCTGGTGTCACCGGCGAGGTGCACACGAACGGCGACACCATCTCCACGTGCGTCTGTAACCGCTTGTATCCCTTGCCGTTGTGAACCTTGGCGCATCGTCAATCTACCAGTTGTTCAAAAACAGTCGATCCGTTAGACGCCCGACTTCGTCGGACGGTTCGGGTGCGATGCAGCTATTTTGTCCGCTGGAGGAGACGCTGAAATGTGGGGAAATTACCGCGGCTCTGACGGAGATACTACGCTTGGTGTCTACGCAGCCGCCTCATCCGCGACGGGCAATCGTGTGCCGAAACGCGTCGCGGGTGACGGTTCTGTTACTGAATACGCGTACTTGTAATCGACGCGTTCGGGACCACGCCGCGCTCGACGAGCAGCTGCCCGCTCCGCCGGCTGCCGGTCTTCAGCCACTTTTCGTAGAGCCGGAGGAGGTCGCTGTTCGACGTGCACGACGTCCGCTCGCTGACCTCGCTGAGGACGTCGACGAACCCGACGAACTTCTCGCCAAGCTCCGCAAACACCGGCGAGAACGTATCGGTTTCGACACGACTGAGTACGTTGTACGCGCGGCCGCCGATGCTGACGTAGTAGTCGACGTCGACGAGTTTGCGGTTCAGCGAATCGGAAAAAAAGCCGGAGACGAAGAGGGCGACGTCGCCGATCTCCTTGAGCGTGACGCGCTGCCGGGCGCCGCCGCTTTCGAGCGCCTGCGCCAGCCGCAGGGCGAGCGGCGTGTCGTCGCGAGTATCGTCGGTGAGCGGCCGCTGCAGAAAACTCGCGAGGAGCTGCACGACGTAGTACGCGGTCAGCTCCTGCGTGTTCAACCGTTGATGGGAAAGCGCGACGTCGACGAGCTCCTTGAAGTACTCGACCGCCGACTCGCGGTGAAATACGACATCACTCATGCAACACCTGGCTCGACAGCCACGAACGTGAACTGCAAGCTGCGTTCCGATGAGTTCTGCTGATTTTGGGCGCGATTATACAATAATGCCTGCTGTGGTCTGCCCCTTGTGCGGAATTCGTCGCGCCCGGCGGAGCTGTCCCGCGGTCGGCCAACAAATCTGTGCGGTCTGCTGCGGCACGAAACGGCTCACCCAAATCGCCTGCCCGAGCGACTGCCCGTGGCTGGTGAGCGCTCGCGAACATCCGGCCGCCGCCGTCGTCCGGCAGCAGCAGCGCGACATGGGCTTGCTGATGCAGATGATGCGCGATTTCGATCAGCGACAGTCGCAGCTGTTCCTGATGGTGTGCACGTTCCTGAAAAAGTACCCCTCGCCGGAGCTGCAGCCGCTTGTTGATGACGATGTGGCCGAGGCGATGGCGGCGCTCGCATCAACCTACGAAACGGCGGCGCGCGGGCTGATCTACGAGCATCGGCCGGCCTCTCTACCAGCAGAACGTATCGTGACGACGCTGCGCCCGGTGCTCGCGAAGGCCGGAGAAGGCGGCGGAAGTGCGTTCGAGCGCGACGTTGCGGTCGTGCTGCGCCGAGCGGAAGAAGCGGTGCGCGACGTCCGCGCCGCCGACCCGGGGAATCGCCGCGCGTTCATCGACTTCCTCGTCCGCGTCGTCGTCAGGCGTCCCCCGGGGGAAGAGGCCGAGATGGCCGGCGAACCGGCCGCGGAGCCGTCGCGTTTGATCATCCCGTAACCGCTGTTATAATTGGCGTTTCTCCAAAGGACATCGAGAGCGGTCATGGCCAAGAAATGTGAGATTTGCGGCAAGGGTCCGGTCGTCGGCCGGCAGCACAGCCACGCGAACAACGTCAGCCCGCGGCGCTTCGAACCGAACCTGCAGCTCGTGCGCGCGATGATCAACGGCGGCATCCAGCGGATTCGCGTCTGCACACGCTGCCTGCGCTCCGGGAAAGTCACCAAAGCCGCGTAAGAGGTTCACATAACGGCGCCCTTTCAGGACGCCCACGCCTGGCCGACCCGACCATGCCGAAACAGACCGTCTCCAGCGACAAGGCGCCGAAAGCGATCGGCCCGTACTCACCCGCAGTGCGCGCCGGGCAGTTGCTCTTCGTCTCCGGTCAGGTGGCACTCGATCCGGCGACTGGGAACATGGTGGACGGCGGGATCGCCGAGCAGACGCGGCGCGTGCTCGACAACCTCGGCGCGCTGCTCACCGCTGGCGGGCGCTCGTTCGCCGACGTCGTGCGTACGACGATCTTTCTCGCCGACATGAACGACTTCGCCGCCGTCAACGAGATCTACGGCCAGTATTTCAAGGAGCCATATCCGGCGCGCGCGACGGTGCAGGTCGCGCGGCTGCCGAAAGACGCGCGCGTCGAAATCGACGTCGTCGCGAGCTACGAGTAGGTCCGGCGGGTCAAGCAGGTCGGGCAGGCCAGGCGGGTCGAAAAACCGGTTCTCCGACCTGCCAGACCCGCCCGACCTGCCTGACTCGCCCGGCCTAACTCGCGCGGCCGGCCCGTTCCACGCCGAGCACGCCATCGACGCCACGCAGCGACTTGATCACTTTTTCCAGGTGCTTGAGATCGCTGATCTCCACCGTCATGTCGATGCGCGCGTTGGCGCCTTCGTCGGTGCGCGCTTCCATGTTCTTGATGTTCGTGTTGATGTCGGCGATCTTGGCGCTGACGGCCGCGAGCAACCCCTTGCGGTCTTCGACTTCCATCGTCAGCTTCACCGTGTAGCGCGCCACCGCATCGGTCTTGTCCCACTCGACGTCGATGCGACGCTCGGGGTCGTAGAGCAGGTTGACGACGTTCGGACAGGTCGCCGAGTGGACCGAGACGCCTTTGCCGCGCGTGATGTAGCCGACGATCTTCTCGCCGCGGATCGGATTGCAGCAGCGGGCGCGGAACACCATCAGGTCGTCGAAGCCGCGGACCTTGATCTTCTCCTCGCCGGTGCCGAGGACGCGGCGCACGACTGACGCGACCGTCCCTTCGGGTCCCTTCTCGCGCAGTTTGTCCGCCGGCACCAGCCGCACCAGCACCTGCTTCGGCTGGATCTTGCCGTAGCCGATCGCCGCGAACAGATCTTCCGCCTTGGCGACGGCGAAGTCGGTGAGCGCTTTTGCGAACTCGTCGCCGTCGAGAATCGTTTTCGGATTCAGGTCGTAGCGCCGCGCCTCTTTCTCGAACAGCTTGCGTCCGAGCTCCATCGAGCGCGCTTTTTCTTCGGAGTGAATGAGGTGCTTGATCTTGTTGCGGGCGCGCGACGTGGCGACGAAGTTGAGCCAGTCGCGGCTCGGCTTGTGCCCGGTCTGCGTGACGATCTCGACGATGTCGCCGTTCTTCAGCCGCGTGCGCAGCGGCACCATCTTGCCGTTCACGCGCGCGCCGACGCATTGATGGCCGACATCGGTGTGAATCGAGTAGGCGAAATCGATCGCGGTCGCGCCGCGCGGCAGCGCCTTGACCAGGCCTTTCGGCGTGAACGTGTAGACCTCTTCGGGATAGAGCTCGACCTTCAGGTTCTGGATGAACTCCTGCGGATCACGCACCTCCTGCTGCATGTCGAGCAGCTGGCGCATCCAGAGGAAATAGCGATCGTCGCGCTGCGAGCCGGCGCGCCCTTCCTTGTACTTCCAGTGCGCGGCGACGCCTTCTTCGGCCATCCGGTGCATCTCCATCGTGCGGATCTGCACTTCGAACGGCATCCCGTGTTCGCTGATCACCGACGTGTGCAGCGACTGGTAGCCGTTCGGGCGCGGCATCGCGATGAAGTCCTTGATCCGTCCGGGCACCGGCGACCAGGTCTGGTGGATGATGCCGAGCGCCGCGTAGCAGTCCTTCACGCTGTCGGTGATGATGCGCAGCGCGATGAAGTCGTAGACCTGTTCGAGTTCGATCCGCTGCTTCTTCAGCTTCTGGCTGATGCTCCACAACCGTTTGATGCGGCCGTCGATCTCGACGACCGGCACCTGCGCCTCAGCGAGCTTCGCGGTGATCGTCTTCTTCAGCTCGCCGATCAATCCCTCGGTGGCGCGCCGCTTGGCGTCGACGCGCGCCCGCAGCGACTCGAACGCCTGCGGCTCGAGGTAGCGGAACGACAGCTCCTCGAGCTCGTTCTTGACCTTGCTCATGCCGAGGCGGTTGGCGATCGGTGCGTAGATGTCGCGCGTCTCCTGGGCGATCTTGATCCGCTTCTCGTCGGGAAGGTGGCTGAGCGTCCGCATGTTGTGCAGGCGGTCGGCGAGCTTGACGAGGATGACGCGGATATCGTCGACCATCGCGAGCAGCATCTTGCGAAAGTTTTCCGCCTGACGTTCCTCGCTCGACGAGAACGGGATCGCGCTGATCTTGGTGACCCCCTCGACGACATGGGCCACCTCGGGGCCGAACAGTTCGCGGATCCGCTCGATCGTGGTGAGCGTGTCTTCGACGACGTCGTGGAGCAGCCCGGCGGCGATCGCCACCGCGTCGAGCTTCATGTCGGCGAGAAAGTCGGCGACGGCGAGCGGGTGGATGAGGTACGGTTCGCCGGAATGGCGCACCTGCCCCCGGTGCTCGAAGGCCGAGAACACGTAGGCTCGGCGGAGCAGCTCGACGTCGGCGTCCGGGCTGTAGGCGCGGACTTTTTCGAGGAGATCCTCGAAGCGAATCATGGATTCCGGTGTCTAAATCAAGTGTAAGGCGCGCCTTGACGTACGTTTTTTTGCTTCACTATACTGGCCCGGTTTCAGCTACGGCAATTTTCTAGAGTGTAGGGGGATCAATGCGTTCTTTGTCGGGAGCATCGCTGGCACTGACGGCGGTGCTGGCCTTCTCGTTTGTCGGCTGCGCCAAGGTCGGCGAGATCAAAGCGAAAAAAGCGTTCAAGTCGGCCAATCAGGCGTACCAGTCGCAGGATTACAAGAAGGCCGCCGAGTTCTACGAGGAGGCCGTCGCGGCCGACCCCAACCTCGCCCAGGCCTACTTCTATCTCGGCAACAGTTACGACAACCTCTACAAGCCGAGCAAGAAGGGGGACCCCGCCAACGACGCGTTGCTCACCAAGGCGGTCGAGAACTATCAGCGCGCCGCCGAGAAACTGTCGGCGTCCGACGACCCCGCCAACAAGAAGCTCGGCACGCTCTCGCTCCAGTACCTGGTCGCCTCGTACGGGCCCGATAAGCTGAACGACCCGGCCAAGGCGGAGCCGGTCGTGCAGCGGATGATTCAGCTCGAGCCCGGCGAGCCGGCGAACTACTTCGCGCTCGCCAAGATCTACGAGGATGCTGGCGCCTACGAAGAGGCCGAGAAGATGCTGCAGAACGCGAAGCAGGCGAAGCCGAGCGACCCCGCTGTCTACATGACGCTCGCCGGCTACTACAACCGCCAGGGTCGCTTCGACAAGACGATCGAGGCGCTCGAAGAGCGCGCGCAGAAGGAGCCGAACAACCCGGAGGCCTTCTACACGATCGCCACCTACTACTGGGACGAGGCCTACCGCGACTTCAAGCTGAAGGAGAACGAGAAGAAGGAGTTCGTCGGCAAGGGCGTCGAGGCGGTCGACCACGCGCTTCAAATCAAGCCGGACTACACCGAGGCGCTCGTCTACAAGAACCTGCTTCTTCGCCTCCAGGCGAACATGGAAAAGGACCCGGCGAAGCAACAGCAGCTGCTCAAGGAAGCTGATCGGCTCCGCGACAAGGCGCAGGAGCTGCGCAAGCAGAAAGCGGCTGGCGTCAGCTAACCCGCCGCTTCGCGCGACGCGCTTCGGCGCGGCAAGCGCTACAGCCGTTTGGATCGACAAGGCCGTCAGGGCAACCTGACGGCCTTTTTCGTCTCTCCTGCGTTACACCCGCCCGGTAAAATTTTTTGTTGTCCTCATTCCCCGTTCAGCAGGAGTTTGAAATGCCCCATAAGTACAGGTCGCGGTTCGCGTGCGCGATCGGCGCGGTGCTGGCGCTCGTGCTCGCCGTGCATCCCGTTTCAGCGCAGACCGTCACCAACGGCACGTTGAGCGGCGTCGTGACCGACCAGCAGGGCGGCGCCCTGCCCGGCGTCACCGTCGTCGCCGTGCATGAACCGACCGGCACCCGCTACGAGGCGGTCACCGGCGCTGATGGACACTTTACGCTGCCCAACGTCCGCGTCGGCGGACCATATACCGTCACCGCGACGCTCAGCGGCTTCAAGGACCAGACCCAGTCGAACACCACCGTGAGCCTCGGCGAAGACAAGTCGCTCGACTTCAAGATGCCGATCGCGACGTTGTCCGAGACGGTCAACGTCGTCGGCCAGTCGACGTTCAGCGAGACGCGCGCCGGCACCGCGTCGAACGTCTCGCAGGCGGCGCTCGAGGAGTTGCCGACGATCTCGCGCAGCCTCACCGACTTCGCCCGGACGTCGCCGCACTTCAACGAGCAGAACTCCAACGGCGGCGATTCGTTCCTGAGCGTCGCCGGCCGGAACAACCGCTACAACAACATCCAGATCGACGGCGCGGTGAACAACGACGTGTTCGGCCTTGCCGCGTCGGGAACGCCGGGGGGCCAGACTGGCACGCAGCCGATCAGCCTGGACGCGCTGGCCGAACTTCAGCTGGTGGTGGCGCCTTACGACGTCCGGCAGGGCGGCTTCTCCGGCGGCAGCATCAACGCCGTCACGCGAAGCGGGACCAACACCGTCGGCGGCACCGGCTACTGGTTCGGCCGCAACGAGGGGCTGGTCGGCAAGATCGGATCGCTGACCGATAAATCAGTGACGACGTCGGTCGGCCGTTTCAAGGATCAGCAGGGCGGCTTCAGCCTCGGCGGCCCCATCGTCGAGAACAAGGCGTTCTACTTCGGCAACCTCGATCTCGGCCGCAAGACGCTGCCGAACGGGTTCTCAGCCAGCGGCACGACCGGTCAACCCTTCGGCCACACGGCGGAAGTCCAGCAAGTGCTCGACATCGCGAAAAACCAGTACGGTTACGACGCCGGCGGGCTCGACGAGTTCAGCAAGCGCGGCAACAGCGACAAGGTGTTCGTCCGCGCCGACTTCAACCTGTCGCCGAAAAACCAGCTGGTGGTCCGCAACAACTACGTGCACGGCCTCGCCGATCAGTCAGGCACGACGCCGTCGAACATCATCTACATCACGCCCGGAAACTTTTACGCGATTGACGATTCACTGACGTCGACGGTCGGCCAGTTGAACAGCACCTGGTCGAACGCCTTCAACGAGGCGCGCATCACCTACCAGCGCGAGCGCAACTTCCGCGATCCGGGGGCCCCCTTCCCGCACGTCCAGGTTGATCTCGCTGACGGCAGCAACGTACGTCTCGGCTCCGAGCTCTCCTCGCAGGCCAACCGCCTGAACCAGGACATCGTCGAGCTCACCGACGACTACACGATGCTGCGCGGCAAGCACACGATCACGATCGGCACGCACAACGAGCTGTACAAGTTCCTCAACGTGTTCGTACAGAACTTCTGGGGACAGTACCGGTTCAACAGCGTCGCCAATTTCCAGGCCGGCATCGCGCAGCAGTTCAATCACAACTTCTCCAACGATCCATCGAACCCGACGCTGCCGGCGGAATTCGCAGTACGCCAGTTCGGCGTGTATGCCGGCGACCAGTGGCGGGCGGCGTCGAATTTCACCGTCACGTACGGGATGCGATTCGATCTGCCGCAGTTCCCCGATGTGCCGCACGCGAATCCGCTCGGGCAGGCCACTTTCGGCTACCGCACCGATATCGTTCCGGCGCCGAAGATGTACTCGCCGCGCGCCGGCTTCAACTGGGATTTGAGCAACGGCGGCAACAAGCGGTCGCAGGTGCGCGGCGGCGCCGGGATCTTCGCCGGCCGGACGCCGTACGTCTGGCTGTCGAATCAGTACAGCAACACCGGCGTCGACTTCACGGCGCTCGCGGTGCCGTTCAATGCGGCGAACCGCGTCACGTTTGTCGCCGACCCGAACGCGCAGCCGACCTCGCTCGGCACGGCCGGCAACCAGACGATCAACTACATCGATCCCGACTACCAGTACCCGACGGTCGTTCGCGGCAACCTCGCGTACGATCACGATCTCGGGTTGTTCGGCCTGGTCGGGACCGCCGAGGTGCTGTTCGCGAGCAACCTGAAAGAGATCAAGTACCAGAACGTCAACTACCGGCAGATCGGCACGCGCAGCGACGGCCGGCCGGTGTACACGCGCGTGCTGCCATCGGTGAACGACGCGGTGCTGCTCACCAACACCGATCAGGGCGGGCAGTGGAGCCTCAGCTACATGCTGTCGCGGCCGTTCAAGAACGGCTTCCAGATCAGCGGGTCGTACCTCTACGGGCGCGCCAAGTCGATCATGGACGGGACGTCGAGCGTCGCCTACTCGAACTGGGCGGGCACCTACGTCGGCGGCGACATCAACAACCCGCCGCTGACGACGTCGGATTTCGACGTCAAGAACCGCGTTACGATCAGCGCCGCGAAGACGATTCCGCTCTTCAAGGGGCTGACCAGCATCGCCTCGGTCTACTACAACGGCCAGAACGGCCGGCCCTATTCGATCGTGTTCAACGGCGACGCCAACAGCGACAACCGCACGACCAACGATCTGATTTTCGTCCCGGCGACGCAGGATCAAGTCAACGTGGTCAACGGTACGTGGGCGCAGCTCGACGCGTTCCTCAGCGCCGATCCCGCCGCTTCGCAGTATCGCGGCCAGATCATGCCGCGCAACGCCGCGCGGGCGCCGTGGGTGAACACGATGAACGTGCGCTACGCGGTCAACATCCCGACCGGCGGGCGCGCCAAGGTCGAGGCGACAATCGACGTGCAGAACTTCCTCAACCTGCTGAACAGCGAGTGGGGCTGGGCTTACTATCCGAATTTCGGCGGCCCGACGATCATCGGCTACAGCGGCGTCGACGCGACCGGGAAGTACATTTACAACCTCAATACGATCACCGGGGCGACGTTCGTCAACCAGGGCGTGAACTGGGGCGTGCCGGGCACGTTCACGCGCGACGACCTGCGTTCGCGATGGCAGATGCAGTGGGGCCTGCGGGTGAGATTCTGACAATGCGGATGCGGAGATCCGGAAATCCGGAAACACGAATCCGATCGACGTAGGGCCACTCTTTTCAGGGTGGCCAATCAGCCGGCGCGCGAATGCGCGCCGGCTTTTTTTGTGTACAGCGGTAGAATAGGCGCCATCAATCGGCTCAAATTTCCGCAGGAGAGATTAATGAAGCACGTGGTCGGTCTGCTCGTGTGCGCCGTCCTCGCTATCGCCGCGCCGTCGTATGCGCAAGGCGTCACCACCGCATCGATTACCGGCCTGGTCAAAGACGCATCGGGCGGCGTGATTCCCGGCGCCAGCGTCAGCGCCGTCCATCAACCCTCGGGGACGTCTTACGAGGCGGTTACGCAGGCCGACGGTCGCTTCACGATTCCGGGCATGCGGGTCGGCGGTCCCTATACCGTGACCGCGCAGCTGAGCGGGTTCACCACCGAGGTCAAGAACAACATCACGCTGGTGCTCGGCGTCGCACAGGATCTCGAGTTCTCGCTGAAAGTGGCGACGATCTCGGAAACGATCACCGTCGTCGGCGCGACCGATCCGGTGTTCAGCACCTCGCACACCGGCGCCGCCACGGCCGTGATGCGCGAAGACCTGGCCACGCTGCCGACGATCTCCGGCCGCATCACCGACATCACACGCCTGACGCCGCAGTACAACGGCTCCGGCAGCTTCGCCGGTCAGGACAACCGCGCCAACAACGTGACCGTCGACGGCTCGTACTTCAACAACTCGTTCGGCCTCGGCGTCTCGACCGGCGGCATCGGCGACCGCACCGGCGTCGCGCCGATCTCCCTCGAGGCGATCGAGCAGGTGCAGGTCAACGTCGCGCCGTACGACGTTCGCCAGGGCAGCTTCGTCGGCGCCGGCGTCAACACCGTCACGCGCAGCGGCACGAACAACATCACCGCGTCGGTCTATCGCCGCATGCGCAACGACTCCTACGTCGGCACCGAGGCCAACGGCCAGGCGTTCAACCCGGGCACCTTCAACACCTACACCACCGGCGTGTGGGCGGGCGGCCCGATCATGAAGAACAAGCTGTTCGCGTTCGGCGCCTACGAGAAGCAGGACGACACGCGTCCGCTGACGACGTTTCAGTCGAATCCCGGGGGCGTCGCCGCCAACGGCAACATCACCCGCGTGCTCGCCTCGGATCTGAGCGGCCTCAGCAGCTTTCTGTCGAGTAATTTCCACTACGACACCGGCGCCTTCGACAACATCTCGAGGCTCACGCCGGGCAAGCCGTGGATGGTGAAGGGGGACTACAACGTCAACAGCGGCAACAAGGTCACCTTCCGCTACAACCAGCTCGACTCCAGCACCGACGTCAACCAGTCGGGATCATCGTCGCTCGGCACCAGCCGTCAAACCGGCACGACGCAGTTCCTCACCTTCGCCAACTCGAACTACCAGATCCTCGAGAACCTGAAGTCGGGCGTCGGCGAGTGGAACTCGGTGTTCGGATCGATGACGAACAACCTGCTGGTCGGCTACACGCACCAGGACGAGAGCCGCGGCGACAAAGGACAGGTGCCGCTGTTCCCGTTCGTCGTGATCGGCGACGGTACCGGCGGCGCCTACACCGCGTTTGGCAATGAGCCGTTCACGCCGTTCAATCTGCTCCGCTACAACACGTTTCAGGCCCAGGACAGCGTCACCAAGTTCGCCGGCAACCACTCGATCACCTTCGGCGGCAACATCGAGAAGTTCCACTCGGACAACTCGTTCTACTTCGGCATCCAGAGCGCCTACTCGTACAACACGCTCGCCGACTTTTACGCCGATGCGAACGGATATCTCGCGAACCCGAACCGCACGGTCGCCGCGACGCCGAGCCGCTTCCAGGTGAAGTACCTGCTGCAGCCCGGCCAGACGACGCCGCCGATGCAGCCGCTCGACGTCGTCTACGGCGGCGGCTACGTGCAGGATGAATGGCGGCCGCGCTCGAACCTGACCGTTACGGCTGGCCTGCGCGTCGACGTCCCGCACTTCGGGAACACCGCGTTCGACAACCCGGTGGCCGACACGTTGACGTTCCGCGATCAGGACGGCTCGCCGGTGCAGTACAACACCGGCGCGCTTCCGGACACGACGCCGTACTGGTCGCCGCGCGTCGGCTTCAACTTCGACGCGACCAACGACCAGAAGACGCAGCTGCGCGGCGGCACGGGACTCTTCAGCGGCAAGCCGCCCTACGTCTGGATCTCGAACCAGATTGGCAACACCGGCGTCCTCTACGGGTTCCTCGACACGTTGGGGACGACGACGAACTTCCCGTTCAATCCCAGTCCCGACAAGTACAAGCCGGCGCCAACCGGCGGCACAGCCGCCAGCTACGAGCTCGACGTCACCGACAAGAGCTTCCGATTCCCGCAGACGTGGCGGACCAACGTGGGCGTCGACCGCAAGCTGCCGTGGGGCCTCGTCGGGACGCTCGATTACATGTACAACCGCGACCTCAACGCGCCGGTCTATATCAACGCCAACCTGCCGGCGGCGCAGGCACAGTTCACCGGCGTCGACAACCGGCCGCACTGGGCCACGGCGGCGTTTCCGGTCCCCGGTGTCCCGATTTGCGTCACGACGCTCGGCCTCGAGAACGGTCCATGCGGCGTCAAGATCAACAACCTCCCGGGCAAGGACGTTACCGCGGCCTACGTGATCAAGAACCAGAGCCAGAACCGCTCGTGGAACGTCTCCGGCGCAGTGACCAAGAAGATGACCCACGACTTCATGTTCAAGGGCGGCTTCAACTACGGCGTCTCGCGCAGCCTCGTCGAGCCTTCGTCCACCGCCGGCAGTTCGTGGGGTTCGGCCAACCCGATCGTGTTCGATCCGAACAACCCGCCGCTCGCGATTTCGTCCAACTCGCCGGGCAAGCGGTTCTTTCTGGCTGGAACCTACTCGCATCGTTACTTCGGCTGGGGTGCGACGACAGTCTCGGCGTTCTATGACGCCCATCCGAACATCGCCAACCCGGTGATCAACACCGCGAACGCGAGCTATGTGTTCTCAGGCGACGCCAACGGCGACACGGTGAGCGGCAACGATCTGATCTACATTCCGCGCGACACCTCGGAGATGAACTTCGTGACGTTCACCGCCAACGGCCGCACTTACACGGCAGCCGAACAGGCGGCGGCGTTCGAGCAGTACATCCAGAACGATCCGTACCTGCGCGACCACCGTGGCCAATACGCGGAGCGCGACGGTCTGTTCTACCCGATGGTCAATCGCATCGACCTGAGCCTCACGCAGGATGTGTTCGCCGGTAAGCACCACGGCGGCCAGGTCCGGCTGGACATCACCAACTTCGGCAACCTGCTCAACCACAACTGGGGAGTCGGCCAGCGTCTCGTCAACAATCAGATCCTGACCAACCCCGGCGTCGACGCGCAGGGTCGCCTCAGCTACCGAATGCAGCTGGCGAACGGCAACCTGATCACGACGCCGCTCCAGACTGCCGCCGGCATCAACGACGTGTACGTGATGATGCTCAGCTTCCGCTACACGTTCCAGTAGCGGCTCGGGGCTGGGGGCTAGCTGAATCGATTGGATCGATACGGAGCACGAGGGCTTTAGCCGAGCGATCGGCAAAGCCCCAGCCTCCAGCCCTGACGCGCGTCACTTTCCGAGCGACAGCAGGTTCGCGAGGATCCGATACGCGCCGGGGACGCCGTACGGCAGCTGACGATGAAACGCGTACGCAAAGTACGTGTAGTGACCCTTGCCGTACTCGGCGGTCAGCCAGCCGCCGCGCTGCCACGGCTGGCCGATGTCGTGGGTCGCGATGACTGGCGTATACGCGCGGTCCCACTCGGACCAGAACTTCGAGCCGCGCTGCTCCACCCAGCCGGCGAAATCCGCCGCGGTGATCGCGTTCGGCGTCGTCAGCACGCGATGCGCCGGCGCCAGGATCTCCACCGGCGAATCCTCTTCTGACACTTCCTCGGCCCGCGCCGTCAACACACCGGGATACGGCGCGAACTCGTTCGGGACCAGTTCCTGCGTGTTGTAGAGCACGATCATGTTGCCGCCGTCCTTCACGTAGTCGAGCAGGCGGCGATTGTAGGTCTTCAGATCGTCGCGGACCGCGTAGGCGCGTGTGCCGGTGACGATGGCGTCGAACTGCCGCAGATCGCCGCGCGCCAGATCCGATTCGCCGAGCAGCGTCACTGACGCGCCGAGTTGCGCGATCCCCGCCGGCACCTCGTCGCCGATGCCCATCACGTAGCCGACCTTCAGCTTCGGCGCGATCTTCACGTCGATGCCGCGGACCAGGACACCCGCGCTGCGATACAGGTTTCGTGTCTCGAGGTCACGATGCTCGATGGCGTCGTACCCTTCGCTGTACTCGCGTCCGCCGGCGGTGGCGACAACCTGGAACCAGTAGTCGCGGCCACTTTGCACTTCGCGTGGCACGAAGTGGAGGCGGTGTGTCGATCGCTCGCCGGCTCGCGTGAAGGCCAGCGACGCCGTCGCTCCCGAGCCCGATACCGACATGCCCTGCGGCAGCCGCACCTCGAGAACGCCCTTCTCACCGGCATCGTTCGCCTCGGGCCGCAGGTTGCTCACGACGTCGACGACGATGTCGACGGCACCAGCCTGGATCCCGAGCGGCACGACCGCGATGCGTGGCGTGACGTTCACGGCGATCGCCGGCACCACCGCCAGCTCGCGCAACTCGTCACCGTACGGCACGTGCGGCTCGCGCCGTCGTACGACGGTTCGAGCCTCCACGACCACGCCTCCGACCTCGTAGCGTGCGACAGCGCTGACCGGCGGCTCGGCAACCGGCCGCGACACTTGCGAGGCATCACGGACTGTGTAGCGGGTTTCGCTGATCGTGTCGCGCGTGAAGTACGGGCGGGTCGGCTTCGCGTCGCGCGGCACGGCGAGTGTCAGCGTTCGATGCAGCGCCGCATTCCGAGCCAGACCGAAATCGAACATCGAAGACGCCGTTGCGTTCCACGCCGGCGGCGCCGCGAGGCTCACCTGCGGACTCTCGAGCGTCGTCGCGCCGTGATTCGTCAAGACAACGTCGACGCTGACGCGCTGGCCCGCCACGATTGGTCCCGGCACGTCGGCGATCGCCTGGAGTTCGACGCCGAGCGCGGTGTTGATCGCGTCCTGAAACTGCTGTTCCTTGATGCGCAGCACATCGACCACATCAGGATGGTCGGCGAGCTTCGCGATCGCCGTCCTCGTTGCCTGCAGCCCCCGCGCGAGCGCCGGGACCGAGGCGGACGGATCAGCCAGTGAGAATGCGCGCACCGCGTCCTGCACCTGTCTGTCGATGGCGGCGAGCAGATCGCCGGCGCCGTTCGGTTCGGGTCGGCCGACCGCGCGAAACAGGCCAGCGACGGCCGTGTCGATTCCGGCAAAGAACGATTCCTCCTTGTCGGGAACAGCCACGCGCGACGCGAGCCGCTTGTAGTACGTGAACGCGGGACCCGGCGGGCCTACACGTCCGCCGTTCTGCGATCGCTGGAAACTGAGGCCGGTGCGGGCGAAGTTGGCGTAGGTGTCACCGAGCGCCGGGCTGTACTCGCTCGTATCGAGGCGCAGCGTCCAGTCCTCGTTCTCGCGAACGCCGCCGGTGTACAGCTTCAACGGCTGCCACGGGCGCAGGCCGTCGCGGATCTGCTCGGGGAAGACGTTCGGGTCGCCAGCAATTCGATACGCCTCCTGCGTCAGCAGGCCGGCCGCCTGGTGATTGCCGTGCCCATCGCGTTCGTTGCCTTGAAAGCGGGCGACCAGCACGAACGGCCGCTCGATCCGGATCACGCGGACCATGTCGCGGAGGACGTTCTCGCGGCCCCATTTCTCGAGCGCTTCATCGAGCCGCTTGGAAAAGCCGTAGTCGATCGCGGTGGTGAAGTACTGCTGATCGACGCCGTAGTAGCGATCGGCCATCAGCAGTTCTTCCGTGCGAATCAGGCCGAGCGCGTCGAACAGCTCCGGACCGATGGCGTTGTCGCCGGCCTCGCCGCGAGTCAGCGTGAGCAGTGACACGCGCGCACCACGTCCTCGGCTCATCACCGCCAGCATGCCGCCGTGCTCGTCGTCGGGGTGCGCCGTCGTGTGCATCAGGCTCGCGGTCGTCCGCAGCTTCAACAGCCGCTGCCAGGTTCCGGCGGCGCCTTTGTCCTGCGCGAGCGGCTCAGGGCCGGCGGCGGTCACGGCAGCCAGCAGCGCGCACCCGGCCAGCGCGAAGAAGCTTCGCATCGCCGCGGATTATACTGGCGCCCATCGCCTTGCGCCTCGAGCTGCTCACCGTCGGCGACGCGTTCCACGATCTGATCTTCATGGGCCTTGCACGGCTGCCTCGGGTCGGCGAGGAACTGCACGCCGCCGACTTCGTCGCGACGATCGGCGGCGGCGCGGTGATCACGGCAATGGCAGCGGCCCGCCTCGGGGTTCGCACTCGCATCGTCAGCGCCTTGAGCGCGGATGCGGCGCGCACGCTGCGCGGCGCGTCGGTGTCGGTGGTCAACGTGCGGCGATCCGCGGAGCCGCACGCGATCACCGCGGCGCTGTCGATGCCGCACGATCGGAGCTTCGTCACCTTCGCCGGCGTCAACGATCGGCTGCAATCGCGTCTGCCCGCGGCGCTGGCGCGGCAGCGGGCCCGGCACGTGCATTTCGCTTTTGCACCGGTCGACTGCGCCCGCTGGGCCGGCATCGGCGAACGGCTCCGCGCCGGCGGCACGACGACGTCGTGGGACTTCGGGTGGTCGCCGCCGCTGCGCGGCCGCGCCGGGTTCGCGCGGCTGCTGCGCAGCGCCGAGTTCATCTTCGTCAACGAAGTCGAGGCGTCGCTGTACGCCGGTCTGCCGGCGCGGCGATCCCCGGCCGATTTCTGGCGCCGCGCGGCGACGAACACGATCGTCAAGCTCGGTCGGCGCGGCAGCCGCTGGCTCTCGTCGCACGCCGATCTCCGCGTCGCCGCGCCGCGCGTCCGCTCGGTCGATACGACCGGCGCCGGCGACGCCTTCAACGGCGGATTCCTCTACGCGTCGCTACGCGGCGCCGCGCCTCGAGACTGCCTGCGCGCCGGCAACGCCGTTGGCGCGCAGTCGACGCTGGCGGCTGGCGGGATCGCGGCGCTTCCGCGCCGACTCCCCGCGGGTCAGGCCGGTCAGGCGCGTCGGACGTTCTCACTTCAAACAGGTGAACCACTCCGACCTGCCCGACCTGCCAGACCTGCCTGGCCATGAAGATCGCCGTCATCGGCGGCGGCGGCGTCCGCACACCGCTGCTCGTCTCGGGCCTCACCGCGTCGGATCTGCCGATCGACGAGATCGCGCTCTACGACGTCGACGAGGATCGGCTGGCGGTGATCGCCGATATCGCCGCGCGCATGCTCGAACGCAGCGAAGCCGGCGCCCGCATCATCCGCTCGCGGTCGATCGGTGATTGCGTCGCGTCGGCTGACTTCGTGTTCACGAGCATTCGCGCCGGCGGCATCGCCCGCCGCGTCGCCGACGAGGAGACGGCGCAGCGGCACGGCATCGTCGGGCAGGAGACCGTCGGCCCGGCCGGGTTCGCGATGGCGATGCGCAACATTCCGCCGATGGTGCGCTATGCGCGCGAGATCGCGGCGGCGGCGCCGCGCGCCTGGATCATCAACTTCACCAACCCGGTCGGGATGGTCACCGAGGCGATGCGCACGGTCACCGACCGTGTCATCGGCATCTGCGACACGCCGACCGAGCTGTTCGAGAGCGCGGCGCACGCGCTCGGCCTCGATCCGCGCGACTGCTACTTCGATTACTTCGGGCTGAACCACCTCGGGTGGCTGCGCGAGATCTATGTCGCAGGCGAGCCGCAGCTGCCTCGTCTGTGGAACGATCGCGATCGGCTGCAGGCGATCTACAGGGTTCCGTTGTTCGACGCCGCAGCGCTGCGACAGCTCGAGCTCCTGCCGACCGAGTACGTCTACTACTACGACCAGCCGGCGCGGGCCTTCGACAACGTACGCCGCGCCGCGCGTACCCGCGGCCAGGTGATCGACGCGCTCACCACGGCGCTGTTCGAGTCGGTGCGCAGTTCGGCCGGCGATTCCGTCGACCGCTATCGCGCCTACCTGGCGGCGCGCAGCGCCGGCTACATGGCGCTCGAATCCGGGTCTGCGCCGGCGGCGCATGCACCATGGCAGCCGCAGATGAGCGGCTACGACCGGATCGCGCTCGCTGTCGTCCGCGCCATCGACGCAAATGCGAACGACATCATCCCGCTCAGCGTCGTCAACGGCGGCACGATCGCGGACCTCCGCGACAGCGACGTCGTCGAGGTGCCGTGCGTGGTCAACGCGAACGGCGCCCGCCCGCTGCACGTTGGCGCCGTACCCGAACGCGTCCGCGCCCTGCTGCAGCACGTGAAGGAGTACGAGCGACGCACGGTTGCCGCGGCGCTGGGGCCGTCGCTGGACGCCGCCCGAGCGGCGCTGGCGGCCAACCCGCTGGTACCGACCCGCGCCGCCGCCGACGCGCTCGTCGACGATCTCCTGCCGCTATGGTGACGCTCGATCGCGGCATGGGCCTGCTGCAGGCCACCGCGACGAACATCATCGGTATGGTCGGCGTCGGCCCGTTCCTGACTATTCCGTTCATGGTCTCGGCGATGGGCGGCCCGCACATCATCTACGCCTGGGCGTTCGGCGCGGTGCTGGCGCTATGCGACGGCCTCGTCTACGCGGAGCTTGGCGCGGCGCTGCCAGGCAGCGGCGGACCGTACGTTTACCTGCGTGAAGCCTACGCGCCGTTCGGTCTCGGGCGGCTGATGGCATTCGTGTTCATCTTCCAGGTGATGCTGGTGGCGCCGCTGTCGATCGCCGGCGGGGCGGTCGGGTTCGCCGATTACCTCGGCTTCTACTGGACGACGATGACGCCGCTCGCGCACAACGCGATCGCCGCGGCGGCGTGCGCGGTGGTGACCGCGATGCTCTATCGCGACATCGGCTCGATCGGCCGGCTCGCGGTCGTCATGCTCGTCGTCGCGATCGGGACGATTGCCTGGGTGATCGCCGCCGGCCTGTTCGCGTTCTCGTGGCAGCGGGCGTTCGATTTTCCGCCGGCGGCGACCCGCCTCGACGCCGGGCTGGTGCGCGCGATTGCCGCCGCCGGCCTGCTGGCGATGTACAACTACGGCGGCTACAACAACGTCTGCTACATCGGCGAGGAGATCAGGACGCCGGAGCGCAATCTGCCGCGCGCGATCGTGCTGTCGATCGTCGTCGTCGTCGTGCTCTACGTCGTGATGAGCACGGCGATCCTTGGGATGATTCCGTGGCAGGAAGCGAAGGAGACGCGGACGATCGCGTCGCTCTTCATCGCCCGTACCTTCGCCGATCCGGGCGCAGGCCGCGTCGCGGCCGTCGCGATGACGGCGCTGATCCTGTTCATCACCGCCTCATCGCTCTACGCGGTCGTGCTCGGCTACTCGCGGGTACCCTTCGCGGCGGCGCGGGACGGACAGTTCTTCAGCGCCTTCGCGCGAGTCCACCCGACGAAACACTTCCCGCACGTGTCGCTGCTGACGATTGGCGCGATCACGCTCCCCTTCTGCTTCTTCTCGCTCGGACAGCTGGTCAACTGGCTGATCCAGGTCCAGATCCTGCTGCAGTTCGTGTGGCAGTGCGCGGCGGTGATCCTGCTGCGCCGTTATCGCCCGGACATCGCCAAGCCGTTCAGGATGTGGCTCTACCCGCTGCCGGCGCTGGTGTCGCTGGCGATGTGGCTCTACATCTTCTTCGCGGCGCCGGCGTCCGGGATGATCTTCTCGGTCGCGTTTCTAGGCGCAGCGGTCGGCGCGTATTTCGTGTTCGATGCCGGCGCGATGCGCCGGCTATGACCGCTTGCGGGCGCCTTCGGTGATGATCCCGACGCGGTCGACGCCGGCGCCCTTGGCCGCATCGATGACGCGGACGATTGCCCCGTAACGCAGCGAAGGCGCACCGGCGATGAACATCGTCTTGTTGCTGCGCGGCGCGTAGATCTCGGTGAGGCGGTGCTGAAGCTGCTCGAGCGCGACGCGCTGATGGTTGATCGAGACGTCGCCGTCGGCCGTGTATTCGAGCACGATCTGGTTAGTCGGCTGTGCCGGCGTGATCGACCGTGGCGGGAGCTGGGTGTCGAGGCCTTTCTGCGTCAGCGTGATAGCCGACAGGAAGATCACGATCAGCACGAGCAGGACGTCGATGAGCGGCGTGAGATTCATCTCGGCGTGAGGATGAGCCATCGATCACCTCCACGCCGTTAGACCCCGCCGGCAAACAAAAAGGGCGGCTCGGAATGAGCCGCCCTCGACGAAGTCCAAGTCTTGCGATGCGGTTAGTTGCTGCCGGTCGACGCGCCGCCGGCTTTGCGCATGCCCTCGGTGACGATGCCGACCTTCTCGACGCCGGCGCCTTTGGCGGCGTCGATGACGTCGACGATGTCCTTGTAGCGCAGCGTGCCCGCCGCGATGATGAACATCGTCTTGTCCTTGCGCTGATCGAAGATGTTGCGCAGGCGGCTCTCGAGCTCCTGCACGGTTACGTCCTGCTTGTTGACCGACAGCCGCTTGTCGGCGGTGTAATCGAGCACGATCTGGCTGACGTCGGGCGTGACGTCGGTCGTTTTCTTGCTCTCCGCCGGCAGGTTGATGTCGACGCCCTTCTGCGTCAGCGGCAGGGCGGCCATGAAGATGACGATCAGTACGAGCAGCACGTCGATCAGCGGCGTGATGTTCATGTCCGCACTGGCGTGCGGCACTTCGCCGGTGACGACTTTGTCGGCGCCGAGATGATGATGTGCGTGGGCCATTACTTGCCTCCGCTCGGCGCGCCGGCCGTCTTCTTCGGGTCGGTGATGAGGCCGATGTCCTCGATGCCGGCCTGGCGGAGCTGGTCCATCGCCGCCATCACGGCGCCGTATTCGACTTCCTCATCGGCCTTGATGAGGACGACCTTCTCCTTGGCGTTCTCGAGGAGCTCGCCGACCTTCGACGCCATCTCGGCTTCCTGCACCGGCTTGGCGTTCACGTACATCGTCTTGTCCTTGGCGATCGCCACGACCGTCTGACCCTGCACCTCGGGCTTGTCGACCGTGTTGCTCGCCTGCGGCAGCTTCACGTTCACGCCCTGCTGCAAGAGCGGCGCGACGATCATCATGATGATCAGCAGCACCAGCATGACGTCGCAGAGCGGCGTCACGTTGATATCGGATTTGACTCCGCCTTTCGCGCCGCCAACGTCCATTGCCATAACGTTGTTCTCCTACACTGCTCAGTGTACGCGACGCGCCTAGGCCGTCTTCTTGACGAAGTAATCGACGAGCTCAGACGACGAGTTGTCCATCTCGACGTTGAAGTACTCGATCCGGCCGGTGAGGTAGTTGTAGAACCACACCGCCGGGATCGCGACGACCAGACCGAGCGCAGTCTCGACGAGCGCTTCTGCAATACCGGCCGACACGGCACCGATACCGCCCGAGCCCGACGCGGCGATGCCCTGGAACGCCGTGATGACGCCGACGACGGTGCCGAGCAGTCCGACGAACGGCGCGGTGGAACCGATGGTGGCGAGCGCCGAGATGCCCTTCTTGAGGTCCGACGCGGTCAGCGCCGAGGCGCGCTGAATCGACCGGCGCACGGTATCCATCAGGTCTTCACGCGACATCGCGCCGCCGCTCTCTTGCTGGAACTGATATTCCTGCAGTCCTGCGAGCACCACTTTCGCGAGATGGCTGTAGCGATAGTTCTTCGACGCGGACAGCGCGATGGCGTCCTTCAGACGGCCTTCCTTGAGGTGCTTGGCGACCTGCGGTGCATAGAGCTTCGACTGATTGCGCGCCTGGGTGAACGTGAAGATCCGCTCGATCGCGACGCCGAACGACCACATCGACATGAAGAAGAGCACGAACGCGACGGCCTTCGCCACGATGCCCATCTGTTGCCACATTGCCATTAAATCCACTGGTCTATCCTCCTCAAATCAATTGCTGCGTGCTGAGCACTGAGTGTTATTGCAAGGTGAAGTTGACGGTCACGGTCATGATGACGGGCACGGGCACGCCGTTCAGCAGCGTCGGCGTGAATTGCCACTGGCGCACGGCTTCGAGCGCCGCGGCGTCGAGCAGCGGGATCGAACGGAGCACCTTCGCTTCCTGGACGGCGCCGTTCGGCCCGATCGTCGCTTCGATGATGACGACGCCCTGCACGCGCGCGGACTGCGCGATCGCCGGATAGACCGGCTTGACGTCCTTCACCTTCGTCGGCTGCTTGATGTTGCCGCCGACGCGGACCGGGGCGGGCGGTGGCGGGGGCGGTGGCGGCGGGGGCGGCGCTTCGGCAAGACCGCCGACGATGCCGCCGGTGACGCCACCGACGACGCCGCCTTCGACGCCCCCGACGACGCCCTTCGCCTGCTCGATGCCGGTCTCGGCTTTGATTTCCTTCGGCGCTTCAACAGGCGCCGCGTTCGGGTTCACCGTCTCGACCGGTTTCGGCGCCGCGGCCGCGGCGGGCGGCGGAGGCGGCGGAGGCGGTGGTGGCGGCGGGGGGGGCGGCGCGGCAACGAACGCCATCATCGATGGGGGCGTTGGCAGCACGTCTGCCGCCATCAGCGGAATGATGATCACCGCCGCGATGATCGCCGTATGGACGATGATCGAGAGCGGGACCGTATACCACTTCTGGCTGCCTACCTTGATGGACGGCTCGACGACATCGCCGAACATGTCACGTGGCACGGATTACTCCTCCTCGGGATCTTGCAGGAAGTTCAAGCGCAAGGCCGCAGATTATAGTCAGTCCAAAAACAGTCAGTCAACGAAACTGTCGTCAGAAACTCAATACCGTTAGACACCGCGATCGCCGAAATGGGCCTCCTGGCTACCGCTGCCATTGCGCGGCAGCTCCGCAGGGCAGGCCCGCGGGCTCACAACAAATCGGCCTCAGGCGGCGGCCGACCCAATCCGCATCGCGTAGAACGAACGCCAGACGAAGAACAGGGAAAGGACGAAGAAAACCGCCGCCAATCCGAGACTCAGCGACGAACCCTGCTCGCGCGACAGGTTCACCGCCAGCGAGACCGCGAGCAGCCCGAAGAGCGTCGTGAACTTGATGACCGGATTCATCGCCACCGACGAGGTGTCCTTGAACGGGTCGCCGACGGTGTCGCCGACCACGGTCGCGGCATGGAGCGGCGTCCCTTTCTGTTTAAGCTCGACCTCGACAATCTTCTTGGCGTTGTCCCACGCACCGCCGGCATTGGCCATGAAAATAGCTTGGAACAGTCCAAACAACGCGATCGAGATCAGGTAGCCGATGAAGAAGAACGGCTCGAGGAACGCGAACGCCAGCGTCGCGAAGAACACGGTGAGGAAGATGTTGAACATCCCCTTCTGCGCGTACTGCGTGCAGATCTCGACCACCTTCTTGCTGTCGCTCACCGACGCTTTGGTGGCGCCGCTGTCGAGGCGGATGTTGGCCTTGATGAATTCCACGGCGCGATACGCACCCGTGCTCACCGCCTGCGTTGCCGCCCCGGTGAACCAGTAGATCACCGCGCCGCCGGTGATCAGGCCGAGCAGAAACGGCGGGTACAGGATCGACAGTTTGTCGACGTCGTGCGTGAGATCGCCCGTGAGCGACATGATGATCGAGAAAATCATCGTCGTCGCGCCGACGACGGCCGTGCCGATCAGCACCGGCTTGGCGGTCGCCTTGAACGTATTGCCGGCGCCGTCGTTCTCTTCGAGCAAATCCTTGGCGCGCTCGAAGTGGACGTCGAAGCCGTGATCGCGCTTCAACTGCTCCTTGATCCCGGGCAGCGTTTCGATCACCGACAGCTCGTAGACCGACTGCGCGTTGTCGGTGACCGGCCCGTAGGAGTCGACGGCGATAGTGACCGGGCCCATGCCGAGGAAGCCGAACGCCACCAGGCCGAACGCGAACACCGCCGGCGCCGTCATCAGCGCGCCGAGGCCGAACGTGCTCACGTAATACGCGATTCCCATCAGCGTCACGATGCTGAGGCCGAGCCAGAAGGCGCTGAAGTTGCCTGCGACGAACCCGGAAAGGATGTTCAGCGACGGACCGCCCTCGCGCGACGAGGTGACGACTTCCTTGACGTGGCTCGATTCGACCGAGGTGAAGACCTTGACGAACTCGGGAATGATTGCGCCGGCGAGCGTGCCGCAGGTGATCACGGTCGACAGCTTCCACCACAGCGTGCCGTCGCCGAGGTCTGGAATGAGGAAGTACGAGACGACATAGGTGAGCGCCACAGAGACCAGCGAGGTGAGCCACACCAGCGACGTCAGCGGCGCCTCGAAGTTCATCCGGTCGGCGGCGGCGTAACGGCCTCTCGCAACGCCCTCGTTGAGGAAGTAGGACAGCGCGCTGGCCACGATCATCATCACGCGCATCACGAAGATCCAGACGAGCAGCTGGACCTGGACGCGCGCGTTCGGGACCGCCAGCAGGATGAACGAGATCAGCGCGACGCCGGTGACGCCGTAGGTCTCGAAACCGTCGGCGCTCGGGCCGACCGAGTCGCCGGCGTTGTCGCCGGTGCAGTCGGCAATCACGCCCGGGTTGCGGGCGTCGTCTTCCTTGATGTTGAAGACGATCTTCATCAGGTCCGAGCCGATGTCGGCGATCTTGGTGAAGATGCCGCCGGCGATGCGGAGCGCCGCCGCGCCGAGTGACTCGCCAATCGCAAATCCGATGAAGCATGGGCCGGCGTAGTCGCCGGGAATGAAGAGCAGGATGCACAGCATCAGGAACAGCTCGACGCTGATGAGCAGCATGCCGATGCTCATGCCGGCGCGCAGCGGAATCGCGTAGATCGGAAACGGCTTGCCGCGCAGGCTGGCGAACGCGGCGCGCGAGTTGGCGAACGTGTTGACGCGGATGCCGAACCACGCGACGCCGTAGCTGCCGCCGATGCCGATCAGGCTGAAGAGCAGGATGATCGGCAGCGTCACACCGATCGACTTGCCGGGCACCGGCGCCAGCCACCCGAAGTAGGCGGCGATAATCACCGCGATGAACGCCCAGAGGACCAGGATGAACTTGCCTTGCGTGATCAGGTAGGTCTTGCAGGTCTCGTAGATCAGCTCCGAGACCTCGCGCATCGACGCGTGCACCGGCAGGTTCTTCAACTGCGTGAACGTGAGCAGGCCGAACAGCAGGCCGAGCGCGCAGACCCCTAGCCCGCCCATCAGCAGCGTGCGCCCGTTGATGCCGCCGAAGCTGACGATCGACAGGTCCGGCAGGACGAGGTTCGCCTCGCCTCCCTCGTGCGGCGCGGCGGCGGCCGGGCGCGTGGGTTGGCGCGCCGTCTCCAGCTGGTCGGCTTGCGCCGCCTGCACCGGTTGCGGCAGCGCGAGCACCGCGCCGCACAGCAGCACGGCCAGAACCAGGGCAGACGTCCGCCCCACGAATCGCTGAACGGTCACAATCATTCCACCTCGCTGAGAACGCACAAAAGCCGAGATTATAGACGTACCTTGGGCGGCAGCGCCATGCCACCGGTGAGGAAAATCCGGATCCCATCCTCGACCGTGATGTCCGGAAAGAGCGCGCGCGATCGCTCGACGATCACCACGTCGCCGAGGTAGAGGTGGTTGGTCGGGACGAAGACGGCGATCAGCGGCTCGGGCCCGTGACCGCGATCGACGGTGAACTCGCGCGTCTGGAAACCGATCGCGTAGCCGCGGCGCGGGTCTTCGAGCATCACCACGCGCTTGAAGCTCGATTCGTTGTCGGGCGCGAACGCCGCCATCAGCTGACGCACCGGCGCGTAGATCGACTTGAACACCGGCACGCGCAGCAGCCACGCTTCGCCGCGCGCCAGCAGGCGCCGGCCGATCACGTTGCGGGCGACCGTGCCGACCAGCACGACCACGATCGCCGTCGAGGCGATGCCAAGCCCGGGGATGCGCCGCCCGATCAGCCGGTCGTAGAGCGGCGTGGTCGCGCCGTCGACCACGTTGAAGAGCCAGATGAGCGCCGCGACGCTGATGAACAGCGGGACGGTGACGAAGAAGCCAGCGACGAAGCTACGCCGCAGCCAGTGCATAGATCGCGACGAGCAGCGCGACGCCGAGCACGATGCGGTACCACGCGAACGGCGCGAAGCCGTTGCGGCGCACATATTCGAGGAAGGGCCGCACCACCAGCGCCGAGGCAATGAACGCCATCACGAAGCCAACGGCGATTTCCTCGACGCGCGCCGTGCCGAGCTCGTGCCGCGCATCGAGCAGATCTTTGGCGAACGCCGCCATCATCGTCGGCATCGCGAGAAAGAACGAGAACTCGGCGGCGGCCGGGCGATCGACGCGCAGCAGCATCGCCGCGACGATCGTGCCGCCGGATCGCGATACGCCGGGGATGAGCGCCAAGGTCTGGCCGAGGCCGACGACGAAGGCGCGGCCGATCGGCATCCGCTCGGCGTCAAGCACGTCGGGATGCGGCCGCATCCGCTCCACGATCAACATCACGATGCCGCCGGCGATAAACGCCACGGCGATGATGGTCAGGCTGCCCTGAAGCACCTCGTGGACGAACTTCGAGAACAGCGCGCCGGCAACGAGCAGCGGAATCACCGCGACGATCACCGCGATCGCGAAATTGCGCGCGTCGCGGTCCGAACCGAGGTTCAGGACGACACGGATGATCTTGGCGCGGTAGAGCCACATCACCGCGAAGATCGATCCAAGCTGGATCATCGTCGTGAACACATTGCCGGGGTCGTCGAAGTGCAGCAGGCGAGCGCCGATCAGCAGATGCGCCGTCGACGATACGGGCAAAAATTCAGTAATCCCCTGCACGACGCCGAGGATCGCCGCTTTCAGGAGCGACGGCATGTCAGTCGCAAGTCACAAGTCGGAAGTCACAAGTCAGTCGCACGTCACAAGTCGCAAGTCAGTCGCAAGTCACAAGTCAGTCGCAAGTCACAAGTCAGTCGCAAGTCACACGTCAGTCGCACGTCGCAAGTCCGTCGCATGTCGCACGTCAGTCGCACGTCGCACGTCGCAAGTCCGTCGCACGTCGCAAGTCACGCTGACTCGCGACATGTCGCGTGCGACTGACTCGCGACATGTCACCTGCGACCGACTCGCGACTTGTCACCTGCGACCGACTCGCGACTTGTCACTTGCGACCGACTCGCGACTTGTCACCTGCGACCGACTCGCGACTTGTCACTTGCGACCGACTCGCGACTTGTCACCTGCGACCGACTCGCGACTTGTCACTTGCGACTGACTCGCGACTTGTGACTTGCGACTGACTTGCGACTCCCCGACTTGCGACTTGGATCTGTCAGGACGCGCGCGCTTTGCGCTGCGGTTTCTGTTTGCGCTGCGGCTGCTGCGGCGCAGCCGGCGCAGCGATCACGTGGGCGTGGGCTGCGGCACGCGTCGGCGCGTCGCCGCGCCACAGGCTGACGATCGCCGCGGCGATGAATACGCTCGAGTAGGTCCCGGTGATGATGCCGATGACCATCGTGAACGCGAACCCGTGCAGCACCTCGCCGCCGAAGAAGAACAGCGCCAGCGCGGTGAGCAGCGCCGTGCCCGACGTGATCACGGTCCGTCCCAGCGTCTGGTTGATCGAGACGTTGATGACGTTGTACATCGCGTCGCGGCGCATCGTGCGCAGGTTCTCGCGGATCCGGTCGAAGATGACGATCGTGTCGTTGGTCGAGTAGCCGGTCATCGTCAGGATCGCGGCGATGACGTTCAGCGACATGTCGTAGCGGAAGAAAGCGAGGAACGCCAGCGTGATGAGCAGGTCGTGAATCGTCGCGACCACCGCGCCGACGCCGAAGCTGAACTGAAAGCGGAACGCCAGATAGAGCAGGATGCCGACCAGCGAGAGCACCGTCGCCGAGATGCCGCGGCTGGTGAGCTCGCGCCCGACGGTGGCGCCGACGATTTCCGCGCTCTCGCGATGGAAGCTGCCGAGGTTGCCGCTCTTGAGCGCCTCTTCCACTTTCGCGGCCTCGGTGCTCAGCGCCGCGCCGCTTTCCGACCCGACCTGCGGGACGCGGATCATCACCATGTGCAGCGACGGGTCGCCGGTCGACTGCACGACGGTGTTCTGGCCGCCGCCCGGGTAGTTCCGATCGAGCGCGGCGCGCACCTGCTGCACGCTCACCGCCTGGTCGAACCGCTCGATCAGCACCGTGCCGCCGGCGAACTCGACACCCTTCGGAATGCCCTTCGTGGCGATGACGATGATGCCGCCGATGATGATCACCCACGACAGGGCGATTGCATGCCAGCGCCAGCGGAGGAAGTCGTAGTTGGTGTGCTTGAAAATGTGCATGGTGCTTTTCGCTCGTCTAAATGCTCAGCGTCGCGACCTGGTGCCGCTTCGACAGCGCCATCTCGAACAGTGTTTTCGACACGAAAATCGAGGTGAACAGGTTGGAGATCAAGCCGATGAACAGGGTGACGGCAAAGCCGCGGATCGCGCCGGTGCCGAACTGGAAGAGGAACGCGCACGAGATCAACGCCGCGACGTGGGTGTCGACCAGCGTCCAGAAGACGCGGCCGAAGCCGGCGTTGATCGACGCGCGGACGCCGCGCTGCGCCTCGAGCTCCTCCTTGATCCGCTCGAAGATCAGCACGTTCGAGTCGACGCCGATGCCCATCGTGAGCACGAAACCGGCGATGCCGGGCAGCGTCATCACCGCGCCGATGTAGGCCATCAGGCCGAGCAGGATGATGAGGTTGAAGATCAGCGCGACCACCGCGTTGACGCCGGACAGCCGGTAGTAGACGAGCATGAACGAGACGACGAGCAGCAGGCCGACGACCGAGGCGAGCACGCCCGATCGGATCGAGTCGGCGCCGAGCGTCGGGCCGATGGTCCGCTCCTCGAGATAGGTCATCGTCGCCGGCAGCGCGCCGGAGCGGAGGATGAGCGACAGGTTCTGGGTCTCTTCCGACGTGAAGTTGCCGGTGATCCGTCCTTCGCTCTGAATCTGCGACTGGATCGTCGGCGCCGACTGGACGCGGCCGTCGAGGATGATCGCCAGCTGGCGGTTGATGTTCTCCGACGTCACCTTGCCGAACTTGCGTCCGCCGTCGCTGCTCAAGGTGAAGCTCACCGCCGGCTGGTTGTTCTCGTCGGGCACCGGCCGCGCGTTGCGCAGATCCTTGCCGCTGACCGCCGCGACTTTCTTCACCAGGTAGAACACCGTGTCGCCGGCGGCGCCGGCGCCGCTCGACGCGCCGGGGACGATCTCCATCCCTTCGGGCACCTGGCCGTTGGTCATCAATCCTTCGCGGGTCGGCGACGGCCCCTGCTCGACGATCTTCAGCTCGAGAAGGCCGGTCGAGCGGATGATTTCCTTGGCGCGCTCGACGTCGGTGACGCCGGGCAGCTGCACGAGAATCTGGTCGCCGTTGGCGCCCTGCTGCGCGATGCTCGGCTCGGTGACGCCGAGCTCGTTGACGCGGCGCTCGATCGTCTGACGCGCCTGGATCACCGCCTCGTCCCGCAGGTTCACCTGGATGTTCGGCCGCATCGTGAACGTATACGTGCCGTTCGCGCCCGAGCCGCGCTCGAAGTTGGCCGACGTATCGTTGGCGACCTGGCGGAACGCCGCGTCCTGCGCCGGCGGAATCCCCTCGACGCGGATGTGCGTCGCGTCGGGCGCCTCGAGCTTCGTGAACGGGATGTTCTTCGTCTTCAGCTCGTCGCGCAGCCGCTCGGTTTCCTGATCGGTGACGAGCCGCAGCGCGTCCTCGGTCTGGACCCGCAGCACCAGGTGGACGCCACCCTTGAGGTCGAGACCCAGCTTCAGCGCCTTGTCGACCAGCCATGACGGCTGTTGGATGCCGTAGCGCAGCGCGATCAGCGGGTAGACGCCGACGCCGAAGAAGATGACGAAGACGGCGATGATCGTGACGACCTTCCAGCGAAGGTTGGACATGACAGTACTTCCTTATGTATTCGCGGGCTCGACGACCGGCGGCTGGCCCTGCAGACCGCCAATGGCGGCGCGCGAGACCTTGATCCGGACCTTCGGATTGTCGGCGATTTCCAGCTGGATGACCTGCTCGTCGATTTTCGTGATCTGACCGTGAATCCCGCTCGTGGTGATGACGCGGTCGTTCACCTTGAGGCTATCGAGGAACTCCTGCACCTTCTGCTGCTTACGCTTCGCCGGCAGCAGGATGATGAAGTAGAAGATGCCGAGGATCAGCGCGAACGGCACCAGCTGCAGGAGCGGACTCGCGCCATCGGCCGTCATGCCCATGGCAAACACGGGAGCAGCGAACATCATCATGAATCGAGGGGCTGGCGGGACAAACTCTCGAGGAACGCAACCCTGAAATTTTCGAACCGCCGGAACACAATAGCGTCTCTGATCCGACGCATTGTGTCAAGGTAAAAGTTGAGGTTATGCAACGTGTTAAGGGTCGCCGCGTTGATCTCGTTGACGACGTACAGATGTCTCAAATATGCACGCGAGCAGGTCCGGCAGGTGTAGCAGCCGCAGGCCGGATCCGGCGGCCGATCGTCTTCCGCATACCGCGCGTTCCGGATGTTGAGCTTCCCCTCGCTCGTGAAGAGCTGGCCGTTGCGCGCGTTGCGCGTCGGCAGCACGCAGTCGAAGAGATCGATGCCGCGAGCAACCGACTCGACCAGGTCTTCGGGCGTGCCGGTGCCCATCAGATACCGAGGCCGATTGGCGGGAAGATTCGGCGTCGTCCGCGCCACCATGTCGTACATCACGTCGACCGGTTCGCCGACGCTCAGCCCACCGATCGCGTACGCCTCGAAGCCGATATCGACCGTGTGGCGCGCGCTCTCCTCGCGCAGATCCGGAAAGAGGCTGCCCTGCACGATGCCAAACTGCGCCTGGCCCGGATTGCTGACGACGACGCCGGGCACGAGACCATCGCGCAGCGAGAGAAAGCGATCGCGCGCGCGGCACGCCCAGCGAAGCGTTCGTTCCATCGAGGCGCGGGCGATAGCGCGGCCGTCCGGCGTGGCCGGATGCGCGAGGCATTCGTCGAGCACCATCGCGATATCCGATCCGAGCTGCGCCTGAATGTCGGTCGCCTTCTCTGGCGTGAGCAGGTGAGCCGAGCCGTCGAGATGCGAGCGGAAGCGCGCGCCCTGCTCGTCGATCGTCCGGCGGCTCGCCATGCTGAACACCTGGTAGCCGCCGCTGTCGGTGAGAATCGGCTTGCTCCATCCGATAAATTTGTGGAGGCCGCCGCGCCGCGCGATCAGATCGTCGCCCGGCCGAAGATACAGGTGATAGGTGTTGCTCAGCAGGATGTCCGCGCCGACCGATTCGAGATCGCGGTGGGTCACCCCTTTCACCGCGCCTTGCGTGCCGACCGGCATGAACGCCGGCGTGTCGACGTCACCATGCGGTGTGGTCATTCGCCCGCGTCGCGCCGCACCGTCGGTGTGTGTCACCTGAAACCCGAAAGACACGTGCTAAGTTTATTCGAATGAAAAAATTACGGGTCGGCGTGATCTACGGCGGCCGCTCCGGTGAACACGAGGTCTCGCTCGCCTCGGCGGCGGCCGTGTTCAAGAACCTCGACCCGGAACGGTACGACGCGATCCCGATCAAGATCGAAAAGGACGGCCGCTGGACGCTGCCGCACGAACCGCCAAAGACGATGAAAGCGGCCGACGTGATCAAGGGAGCGATCGGCAATTCCGAGCGGCGCGCGCGCGAAGCTCACCTGATCGCGCAGCCGGGCGGCGACACGTTGATGACGGTCAGCGACGGTGCTGTCTCGGGCCTCGCACTCGACGTCGTCTTTCCGGTGCTGCACGGTCCGTATGGCGAGGACGGAACGGTCCAGGGTCTCCTCGAGCTCGCCAACGTCCCCTACGTCGGCGCCGGCGTCCTCGCGTCCGCGGTCGGTATGGACAAAGCGGCGATGAAGCTCGCGCTCGCCGCCAAGGGTCTGCCGATCTGCGACTACGACGTGGTGATGAAGCGCGACTGGCAGCGCGACGAACGGCGCGTGCTGCAGCAGGTGGTCAACCATCTCGGCTTCCCGGTGTTCGTCAAGCCGGCCAACCTCGGATCGAGCGTCGGGATCTCGAAGGCGAAGCACGTCGCCGAGCTGCGCACGGCGATCAAGCTCGCGGCCGAGTTCGATCGCAAGATCGTCGTCGAGGCCGCCGTTCCGGAGGCGCGCGAGATCGAGGTCGCGGTGCTCGGCAACGACGAGCCGGAGGCGTCGGTGCCGGGCGAGATCATCCCGTCGCGCGAGTTCTACGACTACGAGTCGAAATACATCGACGAGAACTCGCGATCGGTGATTCCGGCGCAGCTCACCGAGGCCCAGACCACCGAAATCCGCCGGCTTGCGATCGAAGGCTACAAGGCGATCGACTGCTCCGGCCTCGCGCGCGTCGATTTCCTCCTCGCCGGCGATAGCGGCGTCATTTACCTGAACGAGCTGAACACGCTTCCCGGCTTCACGACGATCAGCATGTACGCGCAAATGTGGGCGGCGAGCGGCCTCCACTACCCGCAATTGATCGATCGTCTCATCGCGCTCGCCGTCGAACGCCACGGCGAGAAGCAACAACTCCGCACCAGCATGTAGAACGCGCGCACGTGCGCGCATCAGATCACGATCGAGCACGCGATCGCGCATGCACGCGCGATCGCGTGCACGCGTTTTGATCTTTTTTTGACAATTTTGATCGATTTGTGCTTGACACTGCCGATACGGAGTTTAGAATCTACATCTGGTATGAGGATGGTTAACTCACGACCATCCCTAGTGAAGCTCGACGGTGAACCTTCGAGCTCGCCCTTCCGATACGTATCGGGAGGTGCCCCGACGCGACGAGCGCCAAGCATCCGGTGAGCGTGCCAGGCGGCAGCCATGAGCGATGCGAGGGAGCGCTCTCGCAGTTAATCCCACATGAAGGGGGGGATAACAGACAATGGCGAAGAAAGCCAAGGGCGGGAAGAAGAAGGCCGGCAAGAAACGGTAATAGCCGACCTCTCCCGTGAAAAAAAGGGGGCCACCGCGGCCCCCTTTTCAATTATTGGTGAGTGCTGAAGGTTGATTGCTGATTGATCGGAAGTACCGGTACTCTCGGCAGCGGTCCCGAATCATCCATCCCTCAATCACTCACTCCTCAATAAATCAGCAATCAGCCTTCAGCATTCAGCATTGGTCTCAGGGCGACATCGTGACGCCGTCCCAGATCTTGACGCTCCGGATGACATCCCACTGCTGAATCTTGTCGACGACTTCCATGCCGGCGACGACGCGGCCGAAGACGGTGTACTTTGCATCGAGGTGCGGCTGCGGCGAGTGGGTGATGAAGTACTGGCTGCCGCCGGTGTCGCGCCACGGGTCGAGCGCCATGCCGACGGCGCCGCCTTTCCAGCACATTGGGATCCTAAGCTTAGAATTCCACGTGGACAAGTTGTCGC
>JADMIO011545293.1_pt1 | contig 104634 bp, 82 predicted proteins | sample 8958161 | NCBI WGS metagenome assembly JADMIO01 (sample SAMN16585339, study PRJNA669376) | soil metagenome | isolation source: Crop rotation soil | place: USA: Cullars Rotation, Alabama | collected 2011 | reverse complement strand
CGCGACAACTTGTCCACGTGGAATTCTAAGCTTAGGATCCCAATGTGCTGGAAAGCCCGGTTGCCGAACGCGTTTGCGAAGTTGGTGCCGGAGAGCCCGAACGGATTCACCACTTTGCCGCCCAGCCCGTGAGACTCGTAGGGAGTGCCATAGAAGTCGTAACGAATGCCCAGGTTTACGGTGAGGTTTCGCGTTACCTTCCAGTTATCCTTGAAGAACGACGACCATTGGTTGGCGTGGTGCTCGCGATAGAAAAATACGTTCTTGGTGTAATCCGACCAGTTCGTGTCCGCGGGCGTGTTGATCCAGTATTGCTGAGAAATGCTCGCCACGGTTCCGGCCAGGTTGGCCAGCAGATCCTGAGCAGTGGTCACGTCGTTGGCGTTCAAACCCGCAAAGTTCGTGCTGTTGATATTCGGCACCTGAGTCGGGCCGACCCCCAGACTGACGCTGGGCCGAGTGGTCTGCGTGCCGCCGCTGTTTGACGATCGCGAAAACTCGCGAGTCATGTCGAACCCGCCCTGGAATGCGTGCGAGTTGCGGTTCCAGCTCACCGTGTCGGCGAACTGCATCATCGGGCTGTAGGTCAAGCGCGGTGACGCGACATTCATCTGAGCGTACTGCCCTAGGCCCAGCGTTCCCGCTCCGGCCGACGGCTGAATGTATTGGAATTGCCCGTTGATCGTGGGGAAGCTGGCGCGAGCATCTTTCGCTGCTTGCGCAAGATTGTCGCTGCTGACCCCGCTGTAGCCGCCGCCCAGATCGAACGCCGACGAGCCTTCCCAAGTGTCGCGTTTATAACCGAAGCGGAACTCGTTGAGCAGGCTCGGATTAATCACACTGGTCCACGAGGCGCTGTAAAAGCGCGGTCTGCGCTGAACATCACCGATATATCCGGCAGGGTATTGGAGCTGGCCGCTCTGTGACGAGACGCCCCAATCGCGTTCCCTGCTCATGACGAAATTCACTCTGTTCTTGTCGGTGACCTGATAATCGAACCGGAGAGTCAGGTGATCGCGGTTGGCGCTGGGACTCTGGCCGGTGGCCCCGTCGATACCTTCTTCACGCCGCTGGAACTGGTATCCCGCTGTGTTCAGACCGTCACCCACGGTCCAGTTATTGGGAAGCGGCAGACGCTTGAGGTACTGAGGCCCAAACCAAACCGGATCGATCTGAGTGCGGTTGGGGTCGTTAACCTGGGTGAACAGGTTGAACTGGTTCAGGAACAGCGGCGCTCCATTGGCCGATGTCAAAATGTTGCCGTTAATATCGACCGACGGAGTGCTCGAGAAGGCATTTCCGTTACGCCGCGAGGTCCCGCCCGCCGATCCGGCGGTCAGATAGCGGAAGATGCCCTGGCGCGCCTCAGCGGTGAGCACCGTGGATACGACGTTGACTTTTTGCAGGTACCGCTGGTTGTCGATCAGCGCAAAGAAGAAGGCCTTGTTCTTCACCACCGGCCCGCCGAGCCGTCCGCCGTACTGGTTGCGGTTGTAGTAGTCCAAAGGTTGATTCTGCAGATTCTGGAAGTACGTCTTTGAACTCAGGGCCGAGTTGGCATTGGTGTAAAACAGAGCGCCGTGGTAATCGTTGCCGCCCGACCGGGTAAGCATTTGCACCTGAGCCGATCCGCGGCCCAGCGCGGGGTCAATCGAATTGGTGCTGACTCGCACTTCCTCCACCATGTCCGGGCTGGTGAAAATTCCGGAATAGGCGCCATTGGAGTTGTTATAGCGCCCGTCGTTGGTGGTCATGCCATCGCGGGTGGTGTTGACGTTGCCGGTCGCTGTTCCCGCGAACACCGGGACGGTCTGGCCGGCCGCGGTGAACGTTCCCTGTACGCCGATCACGCCGGGCGTCAGCGTCACCAGATCCAGCACGTTCCGGGAAGATACCGGGAGATTGCTCACCTCCCGCAGGTTGAGCGTTCCGCCGACGGAGGCCGAGGTAGTAGCCAATACCGTGTCCGCTTCCGCGACGACGCTGACCGTTTCGCCCGCGGCGGCTACCTCCATATTGAAATTGAGCCGCACCTGCTGCCCTTGACCCAGCGCGACATTGTTGTACGTGGCCGTCTTGAATCCGGCAATTGTAGCCGTCAGGGTGTACGTGCCAGGCTGGAGACTCGAGAAATCGTAGCCACCGGTGGCGTTCGTGGTCGTGGTGGTGACGATACCAGTGCTGTTATTTTTCGCGGAGACCGCAACCGCAGCGATCACAGCGCCGGAAGAATCTGAGACAGTGCCGCCGACAGTGGCGTTCACCTGGGCAAAACAAACGCTTGAGAGCAGGGTAAGCAGCAAAACGAGGGCACTTACGAAAGACAAGCGGTTCACAGGTAGTCCTCCTTTGGACTCACACGGAGGAACACCCGCTCGCTGCGCCCAGACCTCGAGACGAGGTTCCACGAACGCTGCAAACGGAAACCCGGAAAGCGTGTTTCGAGCCCGTGAACAGCTACAGACCCGATGTGCCCCTCAACACTGCTGAGTACTTTACTGCCGGATGAGCACGGAGTCTATAGATATAGATTGATACTAAGTATCTAATTTAATGATATGACCTGCATGCAGGATTAAAGACGCGATTACCGGGAAATTGCTATTTCCCGACCATGTGCTGCACGTCTTTGTTGTTTTCCTGGCAGATGTATTCGATCAGCTCGCCGCGCAGCAAACTCGGATGCGTGGTGAACTTCCACGGCTTCGAAAAGGTCTTGGGATCCTCGATGGTGTGCTCGATTTCCAGATGGCCAAAGTCGGGGCGCCGGATGCGCTCGGTTACTTTCATGTCCTCCGAGTGCGGGACCCCACCCTGATCGAGCCAGGTGATATTGTTTTGTCCGACGGTCTCGATCACCAGAGTGTCGCCTTCCCAGTGGCCAATCGAGTCTCCCAGCCAGGTGAACTCGACCTTCGGGTCGTGCGGGCGGCCATCCATGAAAATCTTCCGCCAGATGTGCGCACCGCCTTCGTAAACGATCGCGATCAGCTGGGGAGTCTGAATAATCGTCCAGGGATAGGGGGTGGTGCTCATGCGCGGCACACCGGGCGGCAGGCAGAGGGATTCCGGGTCATCCTTGGACAGGGATTCTTTTCGCTGCTGATGAACCTTGGCGGCCTCGGGGAGCATCGGGATCGGCGTGCCCGCAGCGGCCAGGACTCCTGCCAAGTCGACGTTCTCGCGAATGGCGTTGGGCGCCCAGTTACCGGACAGGTCCGGCTTTTCATCCGCCGTACGCGGCGTGGGGCCTTCGGGCGGCCAGGCAGGTTTTGCCGCAGCGGGCTTGGGAGGCTGCGCCGCAGGGGTGGCAGGGGCCTGCGCCCATCCCAAGCCGGATGCCAGGACGGCCGCCGCCGCAGTATGCCAAATTTGATTCTGCTTCAGGAAATCCATGAGACTTGTGCCACCTTTGTTCTACGATTCGAGCCGCCCTGTTTAGGATAGCTTTGCGATCCTACTCAGTCGATGGAAACGCAGTGATAATACCTATCACACCAGTTGATGCCGGGCCAGTCTAGAGTTTGACCAGCTTCATTCCCGGCACGAACTTGCCGATCTCGCCGTTCTCCAGCGCGCTTTCCAGATTCCTGCGGGCGACTCGGGCGTGTTCCCGCGCGAGTGTTTCCGCGCGCGCGGCTTCGCGATTCACGATCGCGTTGACGATGTCGCCATGCTGGTCGATGGCGATGCGGAAAAGCTCCCAGGATTCCGGAGCGATGTACTGGCGCCTGACAAACGCGCTGGGGGACGCAAAAGGAAGGGAACAGATATGTTCCATGGCGCGATGCAGCATCCGGCATTCCGACATTCGGAGGATTTCCGCGTGGAACTTCGCGTTCAGATCGATATATTGCTCCAGGTATTCCAGGGTCAGCTTTCGCCGCTGCACCCAAAGTAGCAATTCTTTGTTTAACGCTTGCAGTTTTGCCGCTTGCGCCGGATCGTCCATTCGTTCCGCTGCCAGCCGCGCTGCCATGCCTTCGAGCAGTCCACGCAGCTCGATGGACTCGTAGATATCCGCGGTCGAGAAGCGCTGCACCACGAAGCCGCGGGTGGGACGGACGTCCAGCAGGCCTTCATGCGCTAACCGCTCGAGAACCAGCCGGAGGGGAATACGGGAGACACCCAGTTCCGCGGCAAGCGGGACTTCGCGGATCCTTTCGCCGGGCTGAAAGTGCCCTTCGAGCAACATCTCGCGCAGGACCAGGGCGGCCCGGCCAGTTTGCGCCCCTCCCCGCGGCTTGGCTTTGGGAGCGGCAGGGGGCGAGGTCAGCGGGCTAATGGCGGCGATCTTTCTTCGGGGCACGGAGTCTTTATTGTACGCTGAGTTCCTATCAAGGAACGTAAATCCCGATATCAATCCGGCTCCATCGACTTATTGGGCGGCCCGAGGTTATACTCGCCTTACCTCATACTCTGACCCCCTCAGAGTTCGGAGATTTTGGCGCGCCAGGCAGAAAGCGCATGGCTTGGCGCGCCGGATCTCCAAGGCTAACCCCGTAAATCAGGAAATCGCCACTAAACAAGAAGGCCGGACTTCCTTTTCGGGAAGCCCGGCCGTTACTACGAAAACGCGGCAGCCTTTACCGAGTGACCTCCACCTTCTTCTTACCCATGGCCGTCTCGGGAACGCGGATGGGCTCGAGAGATCCCACGATTTCCTCACGGCGATTTTCGAACCACGGCGGGATGTGCAGCTTGCTGCCCAGCTCTTCTTTGGTCTCGTCCTTCTCGAACGATTCCGGAGCGTTGCAGCAGCTCTCGATCAGGATGCCGCCGGGACACCGGCAGTACATCGAATAGAAGTAGAACCGGTCCTTGATCTCGGAAGCGTCGGTGTATCCGAGTTCTTCGTAAATCGCTTTCTGTTCCGCCAGGGCATTCTGATCCGCGCCCCACAGCGCGATGTGATGGACCGTGCCCGCGCCGAAGGTCCAGCTCCCGGCCGGACGATCCGGCTCATGCAGCAGGGTTACGGTCTTGTTGGCGCCGCCCGAACCGGTCTCGAAGCGGTGATACTTGCCCTCTTCGCCGGTTTTGCGGAAACCCAGGGCGTCGATGAAAAAACGCTCGGTCTCGGCGACTTCCCGCACCGAAAGCACCGCGCCATGAAATCCATGGGCGGCTTCGCTCTTGGCGATCTCGGGAGTGGTCCAGCCTTCGCGCTGGTCCTCGCGGTCTTCGATTACCTCATAGGAGAGTCCCGACGGGTGCCGGAAGCGGATGAAGGATTGCCCGAAACGCTCGGCAACCGGATCCTGGTCCACTTTATGCTTAGTGAGGTGTTCCTTCCAGAAGGGCAGCGATCCCTTGGACACGCTGAAGGCCGTCGCGGATACCTGACCCGACCCCGGCCGGCCCGGCTTCCGGCTGTAGGGAAACGTCGTCATGACGGATCCCGGCTCCAGGTTGGCGTTCGAATAGTACAGGTGATAGATCGGAATCGATCCATCCATAAGGACGGTCTGCTTGGCCATTCGCAGACCGACCACCTGGGTAAAGAAATTAACGTCTTCCTGAGCCCCACCCGCACACGCGGTGATGTGGTGGTAGCCGGTCAAGGGGTATTTCATGGTTTCTCCTCAAATGCGCAACGTCCTTCAGGTTAGCTCCTGTGTCCGTTCGCGTCGATACAATCCTGATGATACCTATCATCACATGAGCTGATGGGGGTCCCGAATCGAGAACAGTTCGGATACAACCGACCGCAGCCATCTGCTCGCGGGATCCTGGGTATAGCGCTCATGCCAGTGCTGCATGATGTAGTAACTCGGAATACTGAATGGCAGCGGCAGGACCTTGATGTTCCCGGTGCTCGCCAGGTGCCGGCCCAACTGTTCGGGAAGAACCGCCAGATAGTCCAGGGAGGTGATGATGGAGGCGATCCCGAGAAAGCTCGGAACAGCCAGACCCACTCGCCGCCGGATGTTTTTCGCTTCCAGCGTCTTTTCCACGACTCCGTGAGCAGTGCCGCAGCTGATGATTGCCAGGTGCATCTCCTCCTGGAATTCTTCGACGCTCAGCGAGTCCCCGATTCTTGGATGGTCGCGGCGAACAACGCAAACGAATCTCTCCTTGAAGAGCCGCTGCTGGCAGAATCCGGCGCCCATGGGCAGGATGAATCCCACGGCCAGGTCTGCTTGCCCTGCTTCCAGGAACTTGGGCGTGCCTTCCGAGAGCCTGCGCAGATCGATTCCCACGTTGGGCGCGATCTTCCTCAACCGCTGCATAAGGCGCGGCATCAAGGTAACCTGCGCGATATCGGTCGAATACACGTTGAAGCGCCGGTCCGAGGTCAGCGGATCGAAGACCACATGGAGATCGAGTGCGGTCTGCAGGATGTCTTCGGCGCTTTTGAGCAAACCGATCAGTTCCACCGCATGCGGAGTCGGATTCATGCCCGAAGAGGTCCGGACGAACAACGGATCGTTAAAATGCCTCCGGAGCTTTGCCAGGCTCATGCTGATTGCCGACTGGCTCAGGTCGAGATTTTCGGCTGTCTGAGACACGCTTCTGGTCTTATGTAGTTCGGTGACTACGGCCAGCAGTTTCAGGTCAATGTTGGTCATCACGTCTGAAACACCCCGCCATGCCCGGGGCCCCCCTTTTGAGTCTGAGCCAGCATATCACAAAAATGCATGCAATTCTCCAGCGGACTGTTAACCCCGGACAGCGGGTCTGGCGCCGAAAGCCACGCGTGGAAGAAGGGCTTAGAGAGGGGGGCTCGGCCGCAGTACTGCTCTGCTCGCACGCGCATTGCATGCATTGCGGCCCTCGCGCATCAAGCTGCTTGATGCGGGCTATCAACTGCTTCTGAAAAGACGCGGGAATCGGCGCGCAAAAGAGAAGGGCCGCAACGACCCCGTAAGAGTCGTTGCGGCCCGAGTGCGTGAACGCTTGCGAGTTCTAGAAAGTGAAGCGCCCGATGAGCTGGCCGCTACGCGGCGTGCCCAGCTGTGCTCCAGTCGCCAGATTGCCGAAGGTACCGAAACCGGCTGTATAGTTTCCGTTCGGCGCCTTCTGATACGTTGCCGTCACGTTGGACGGGTTGAAGTTCACAGAAGGATTCGGAAGCTGGATGCGGTTGAAAACGTTCTGGAACTCAATCCGGACCTGGAACGCATACCGTTCCTTGAACCGGAAGTTCCGCTGGAAGTTCATCGACTCGGCCGGCTTGCGCTGGCCGCGGAAGAACGGGTAGGTGGCCGTATCCCCGGTCCAGGTGGCGTCCGGAGTGACCTGCCATGCGTTCGGGTTGATCACGATCGTCTTGGCCGGATCGAAGCAGTGGCAGTTAATATCGATCGGATCGGTCCGATGATTGCCGTCGTTATCGGTCCAGTCGACCGACCATGGGCTCATCAGGCTGCCGTCGGCGTTTCTCTTCAACTGACCAGTGGCGGGGCCGCGTCCGAGCCAGCGGCTGATGTTGTTGGTCGAACCCGCCTGCGGGCGGGGGAGGTACGCCGCCGTCTGGTAATACAAGGCTCCGGAGACCGCCCAGTCAGCGAGAGCGTAGGAAACGATCTTGTTGCTGAGCACCGGCAGCGCGCCTTGATAGCGCGGTACGCGGTATTCAAAGGAGATGCGCAAGGCCTGCGGCGGATTTGCGCCCACGAGGTCTTTCCCCATATCGCTGGTGTAGATGTCGGGGTTGAAGATATCGGGTGCGCCGGCCCACTGCAGATTCTTGGAGAACGTGTAGGCAACGTTCCCGGTGAATCCATGCGAGAAGCGCTTGGTAGCCGAGAGTTGCAGAGAATCGTACCAGGATTTCGCCTGCGGAGCCGTGGGCGACAGCGCGAAATTGTATTGCGGAAAGTTCCGGATCGACTGGAACACGGTCTGAACGAACGGTCCGGAGTTCGGGAACGATGCGTACGGCAGACTGATCCCGCGGCTCGCCAGCGTCGACTGTTGCGCCGGCGTGAGCGAGTTGAGGCGAGTGTTCAGGAGTGTGGCATCGGCCAAGCCCTGCGCCGAGGTATCGATCGTGAAGCCGAGGCGCTGCAGCATTTGCGGAGAAACCGCGTTGAAGTCCTGGAACTGGTTAGTGGATCCCCAGATATTCCGGTTGCCCACATACGCGGCTTCCACAACAACGTTGCGGGTGATTTCCCGCTGGATGCTGATGTTCCACTGATAGGTGCGGTCCGGGCGGCCGCCGTTCGGATCTACGAAAGTGGAAAGGTTGTTATTGGGTACGGTTCCGCGCGCGAAACCGGCGCCCGGATCGGAGGTCGCTACCACGGGGTTGTACCTGCTGACCGGGATGCCGTCACCCAGCTTGAAATCGTCGAAGCCGTTGGGCAGGGTAGGCGTCGCAACGTTGTTAATGATTCCGCCCGGGGTAAACGGCGTCGCACCGTAAGCGATGCCGGCGCCGCCGCGAATGACCGTCTTCGAATCGAAGGTGTAGGCGATTCCCAGCCGGGGGCCAATCGCGAAGGGATAGTTCTGAGCGAACTGGCAGTTGCAGGACGCTTCGTAGATATAACCGCCCTTGCGTCCGTCCGCAGCCGGATTCGGAATGTTCAGGCTGAAGCCGGCCACACGGCCATAGTCTTCCTTGGCGTAGGTGCCGTAGTCCCAACGAATACCGTAGTCGATCGTCAGGTTGCGGCGGACCTTCCAGGTGTCCTGAATGTAGACGCCATACTGCTGCTTGGTTTTGCGGTACTCAGACGGTACGGCCAAGGTCAGGTTGGTCACGCTGCCCATCAGGAAGTTGGCGAAGGGGAAGCCGACCGCGCCTGAAAATCCGGTGAAGCCGGTCAGCCCGTTCAGCGCGGGCTGCCAGGTGATGCCGTTGCCGGTGGCAGCCGTCGCGTTGCTCGTTCCGAAAGAGTAGCTTCCGACGCTATTGGCGACGACGATGTTCACCTGCTGGTTTTGCCGCGCGTCACCGCCGAACTTGAAGGTGTGGTTACCACGGATCCAGGTCAGGTTGGCCGAGGTCGACGGGTACCGTTCGAGCTGCCGCGTGGGTCCAGGATGGCCCAGCGTGTTCAGACCACCGATCTGCGGGCTCGAGACAACCGTGGAATTGAAGCGGGGGAAGGAGTTCAAGGGGAGCTTTGCCCCGTTCGAGAACGTCAATCCGAGTGTGGATGCGTCGAAATCCGTCGTCTTGGGGCAGGCGCAGAAGTTGAATTCCTGCCAGCCTACGCCGAAGTGGAACAGCATCGTCGGCCGGACGTTGTAGTCGAAGTTGACCCGGTAGGTGGGGGAAGCTTCGAACGTTCCGGCGTTCATGCTGATCGGTTCCGCGAACCCTTCAGCAAACAAGCCCGGCGCCACCGTCTGGGTCGGCGAATCGGTGTGGTTGTCGTTCCAGGTAAATCCAACCCGCATCCGGGATCCGATATTCTGGTCGATCTTCACCGCCGGAGAGCGCGTGATGCGGGTTGCGCTGATTCCGTTCAGATAATTCGTGGTCAGGTTGCCCAGTGCGGCTTGCGGACCCTGAGGAAGCGGAACGTACTTGAGCGCCGCGATCGCCACTCTGTCCTGCATGGAGGCGGGAATCTTGTTGCCGACAAACGGAGTGCGAACCTGCAAGACCGTCCCGGGCGTGCAATCCTGCGACAGAGCGGCATTACACGTCACGTTTTGCGTCGTTCTGGGATCGAAGATGGTGCCCAGAGGGATCACGTTTCCGAGAGGATCTCTGTAATCGTGCGCGCCGGCCCCACTGCCGAGTCTCAAGTTGCCGCTTACGCCGGGCACGCTAAGCAGGCCGCTGAAGTCGCCGTCGCGATACGCCTGCGTGGGAACCGTGGGGACGGGATTGATGGTCGTCAGGAAGTAGTTGTAATCCCGATACTGTTCCCAGTTAAAGAAGAAGAAGCTCTTGTTGATGCCGTTATAGAGTTTGGGGATCCGGACCGGGCCGCCCACGTTGAATCCGTAATCGTTGCGGCGGATGCGGTTTCTGGCGTGCGAGCCGGCATCGTCGGCGTTGAAAATGTCGTTGGCGATGTAGTCGTACATCGTGCCGTGATACTGGTTGGTGCCCGACTTCACGGTCACGTTGAAAACGGCGCCGGAAACCGAGCCGTATTCCGCATTGAAGTTGCTGCTCTGAATCGCGACTTCCTGGATGGCGTCGGGGCTCACGTTGTTGCGAGTGGTGATGGTCCCTTTTTCACCCGAGTTGGTAACGGGTTCGCCGTCGATCTTGTACTGGTTGTTGGCGTTGGACAGCCCGTTCATGCGCGGCCCGAAGCCGGTACCGCCGCTCACCGCGCCGGGAAGCGTCAGTGCCAGCTGGTAAGGATCGCGGATGAAAGTGGTCGCCGGCAACACCGGCAGGTTTTGAATCTGCTGCGGGTTGATGTTCTTGACCATCGCGCCGGTCTCGGTCTGGAGAAGCGTGGACTCGGCAGTGACGGTGACGGACTCGGTGGCCGCACCGACCTCGAGCGAGACATCCAGCCTGAGCGTCTGTGCCGAAGCGAGCGTCAGGCCCGAGCGTTGAAATTTCTTGAAGCCGGGCTGCTCGACGGTCACTTCATACGCGCCGACCGGCATTTGCGGAATCGTATAGTTCCCGGTTTCGGTGGTTACGCCGACGATGGTTGTGCCCGTTTCCACGTGCACGGCCTTCACGGGAACATTGGCGATAACGGCCCCCGTGGGATCGCTGACCACGCCGGTCAAGGTCGCCCGGCCGGTTTGTCCGAAGCCCAAGGAAGCGAACAGTGTGCCCAAAAGGAATAAAACGCGGTAGTTCATTTGATCTCCTAAAGCTCTAAAGTGCCCCTTACTACAACGCTACGCCCAAGAACGTCTCAGCGATCCCTTCGCTGAGCGCTTGAAGCGCTGATGTGTTGCTATTGGGTTGAGGATAACATGAGGGCAAATCGCGGGGACGTCACAAGATTGATACTTTCCATCACGTGCGTTGATAGTCCCGTGCTTTCAAACAGATCGATCCGACAAGAAATCCCGGCTTAGGCGTTTTTATCGCCGCGCGCTGGGATCGCCGGTGGGCGGAGGAGCATAGTCTTTCGTTCCGGGCGGCCCAAGCAACTCTGTGAACAGGGGTTTGAGCGCATCCGCCCAAACCTGGTAGCCGGGAATCGCGGGATGGAGCCCGTCGGCGTTCATCATGCCGTCGAACAGCTTGCCGTCCGGACCGGCGAGCTTCGCGTTGACATTCAGATACCGGATCTTGCCCCCATCCGCCAGTTTCACCAGGTTTTCGTTCACCTTCTCGATAACCGGTATCACAGCCATGTTGTCATTGCGGGGAAATATCGCGGTCGCGATGATGGTCGCATTGGGAGCCTTCGCACGAAGAGCGTCCAGCACGGCTTTGAGTCCCCGCGTAATGTCGGCGACTTTCGCATCGTCGCCGCCCCGCGGAACGTTGTTGCCGACATTATTCGTCCCGGCCAGCAGAACGATCACCTTCGGATTCACGCCGTCAAGCTCGCCGTTTTCCAGACGCCAGAGGATGTTCTCGATTTTGTCCGCGCCCCAGCCAAAGTTTGCCGCATTCCAGCCGAAGAAGTTCTGGTTCCAGTTCGCGAGCAACGCGGGATAGTCCGTCGCTCCCCAGCGCCGGGTGATGGAATCGCCCTCGAAATAGATATCGATGCGCCCCTGCCTGGCTTTTTCGAGCAACTGGGCATGGGCGATCTGGGAGTTCTGATCCGTGCGCGGCGCGGGCCGGTCCGCGGGAGCCTGCGCCAGCGCAGTTATCGCTGAAAGAATGACCAGCGTCGCCGCCCTGCTCATTTCACTTTGAGGTTCTTGCTCGCCCAAGGAATGAAGTACTTCCAATTGGGGCCGTCCGTATGGCCGCCGTCATGCTGTCGCCAGGCAAGCTGGCCATCGAGCATGCTCACGTTCACGGCGGGCATCTTCTCTTTGTTGTAGTCGTCGGAGGTGCCGAGGTCCTTCGCGCCCAACAACCGGAAGACGGGTCCCGCGGCCACGGCAGCCATGTAGCTGCCCTGGTGATCGAGCCACCTCGCGTCGCCCTTCTCGGGCACCCCATAGCTGATAAACGTGGGCCTGGGCGCGCATAGCGCGATCAGCTCGTGCGCATCCACGGGAATATCGCCGGCGTTCTTGCTGCCGAAGCTCGCCTCCGACGCACCGTACTTGAGGAAATTGCCGGCCATCCAGTGATACTCGCCCGATCCCGTGAGGTTCTCCACCGCCTCCCCCCAGTTCCGCCGATGCAGCTTGGCTCCGCCTTCGCCCGACGAGCCGACCAGAACCACGGCGAATCGGGTGTCGTAGGCCATGGTGACCAGGGCGGCTTTTCCGTATCGCGAGACGCCTTCGATCCCGACGCGCTTGGCGTCCACGGTTTTGTCGGTCTCAAGATAATCGAGGCCGCGTGCCGCACCCCACGCCCACGCGCGCAGCGAACCCCAGTCGTCAGGCTTGCGAGGCTGGCCCTTGTTGACCAGCCCGATGATTCCCTTGGTCAGTCCCGCGCCGTTGTCCGCTTGGATGCTGCCGGGATTGATCGACGCGTAGCCCCAACCGCTGGCGATGAGCTGCTGGGTCGACGGGGGATCGGCGCCTGGTGCGGGAGCTGGTGCGCCCTTTCCGCCTCGACCGGCCGGCGGCGGATCTCCGGGGAGTGCGGTGCCGCCGCCGAACATCATCATGACCGGAACGCGGCCTTTCGCATCGGCGGGCGTGACCAGGGTCATCTGGATGTCGACGCTGATTTCCGGGTACGACGAATTGTCCACATGTCCGGTGAGCTGCTTCGCAATCACCGGGCGCGCGCCGAGCATCGCGTCCACCGTCCTGGTGACGGTCCAGGTGACTTTCGGAACGTTCTTGGGAACGCGGCCCAGCACTTCGCGATCGAAATCCTCGATGATTTCGGGACGGCGCTGGTTCCACCACATCGCGGGCGTCGTCACTTTCTTCCCGTTCTTCAGCTTCAGGACGTCGGGCAGGACCGGGAAGGGGTTCGCGGTAGCCTCGTCATAGTTGGCGTGATTCGGCGCCGATTCGTTGCCGCTGGGACCGGGCCGAAGCGCCTTGATGCCGAGCTGGTCCATCATGTTTCGATGGTCTTCGGCCGCCGTCCAGTTCGTTGCCTGGCCGCACAAAACGCCCGCCGTGAAAAGGGGAACGATCCAACGTGGTGTGTTCATGTTTGTGTCCTCAGTTAACTGGTGCGCCGGGAATCGGCGCCTTGCCATCTAAAGCGAGAAACAGCATGTGCGCAGGCCGCGGAGCAGGTGCGGGTGCATCCCCGGCCTTCGCGGCTCCTTGTCCGCCACCACCGCCGCCAAATGCTCCGCCAGTGGTCGCGGGACCACCCGAGACGGCGATGTACTGCTTGCCGTCGATCATGAACGAGATCGGCGGTCCCATTTGCGACATGTACAGGTCCAGCTCCAGAAGTTTCTCTCCGGTATCAGCGCGAAATGCCAGAAGCCGGTTGTTCACGCTCGAAAACACGAGGTTGCCGGCGGTCGACAAGCTCCCGCCCGAGAATGGTCCGGCACCCGCGCCGGCCGCGCGCCAACGTTCCTTCCGAGCGATCGGATCCCAGGCATAGAGCACATTGCCCGTGGGACCGTCCGGTCCGATCTGCGCCAGAGCTTCAGGTTTCGGAGCAGCCGCTGCCGCCTGCTGAGCCGCCTGGACCGCCGCGGCCTCCGCATTGTCCGCCGCGGGTCCGCCTTTGCCCTGATTTCCGCCGCGTCCGCCTCGTGCGAGCTGGCCGCCTCCGAGCGCGGTGCCCATGTTCATCTGTCCGCGTCCAGTGGGCCCGATTTCCGTGGGCGCCGGCGTGAACGTCTCGGCCGCCGTGTAGTTGGAGCTTTGACCCGCCGTGCCGGGAATGTAGACCAGACCCGTGCCCGGATTATAGGACCACGGCGGCCAAACATGCCCGCCCGATGGCCCGGGATGGACCGTGACCGGAGTCTTCTTGTAGCGCGCCGCCGGATTTACGATCGGATGACCCTTGGCGTCGATGCCCGTCGCCCAGGACACTTTCGTGATCGGATCGGCTGAGATGACCTCGCCGGTCACCCGGTCCAGCACGTAGAAGAAAGCGTCCTTGGGCGCGTGCATGATCACCTTGCGCTGCCGGCCGTTGATCGTTAGATCGGCGAGCATCAGGTCCGCGATCGAATCGTAGTCCCAATCGTCGCCGGGGACTTCCTGGTAATACCAGACCATCTTTCCGGTGGCGCCGCGAACCGCGATGATGCTGCAGGAATACAGATTGTCGCCGGGTCCGCGATGAACGTCGGTCCAGGGGCCGGGCTGCCCGGTGCCGACATAGACGATATCGTTGTCGGCATCGTAGGCCATGCCGTTCCAGACCGCTGCGCCGCCGCCGATTTTCCACCAGTCGTTGGTCCAGGTCTTGGCCGCGGCCGCGAGCTCCGGTTGCTCGAAGGGCTTCGATGGATCGCCGGGAACGGTGTAGAAACGCCAGGCCATCTTCCCGGTGTTCACATCGTAGGCGGCGAAGAAGCCGCGGATGGCGTACTCGCCTCCGCTCACGCCGATAATGACTTTGCCGCCTTTAATCACGCGCGGCGCTATGGTGATGGTGTAGGGCATCGTTTCCGGCGAGACTCGCGTCTCCCAGAGAACGCGGCCGGTCGCCGCATCCAGCGCCCTGAGCCTGCCGTCGACGGCGGGCGCGATGATCTTTCCTTCGTACATCGCGATCCCGCGATTCACCACGCCGCAGCAAATCCGCGATTGCCAGACCTGCTGATTCACTTCCGGATCGGCCCGCCAGATTTCCTTCTGCGTTTTCAGATCGACCGCGTAGACGATGCTCCACGGCGTGATGCTGTACAACACGCCGTTGAAAACCAGTGGCGTGGCTTCCTGATGCGTTTGTGGATTGCCGGGAGCGAGCGGAATATCGTAGCTCCAGGCCACGCCCAGCCGGCTTACGTTCGATGCGTCGATCTGTTTCAGCGGGCTGTAGCGCTGCTCTGCCCAATTCACGCCGTACGCGACCCATTCCTCGCCGGTCTTGCTCCCGGTCTTCAACAGCGCATCGTCGACGCGGCGCGGCTGCTGGGCGACCATGATCCAGCCCGCCGTTAGAGCCACGATCGCCATCGGGAAACCGAATTTCAGGAATCGAGTGGGAAAAAGCATCGGTTGTAATCTCCGCGTAGAAACGAATTAATTTTAGAACTTTAAGCAGCTTGATGCTGGAAGGCGCCGGGCGGCGGGAGGTTTGCTGTATTCTGATCACTAGCATTCGGATCAGGGGATCCGTCGGGAGGAAAACGATGGGAGACAGACAGAATGGCGGATCGGTGGTTGTGGCGATCGCGGCAGCGCTGCTGTGCGCCGGATTGCTGATGGCGCAGTCGGCGCCCGCTCCGCCGCCCGCCGCATCCGCTGCGAACCTGAATCAGATCATGCGGGTGCTTTTCTTCCCGCTCTCGAACGTGGTCTTCTTTCCGCAGAGATACGATCCCGCGGCGGTCAAGCCGGCGACGGAACCCTCCGGATCGACCGATCCGCTGACGGGTGTCTTCGGAGGCTGGGAGGCGGTGGAGAATAGCGCGCTTACGTTGTCGGACGCCGCGGATCTTCTGATGACGCCCGGCCGGAAGTGCAGCAACGGTCGGGATATGCCTCTTCAGAATGCGGACTGGGTGCAAATGGTGAAGGGGCTTAGGGACGCAAGTATGTTCTCGTACAAGGCGGCTCTAACCAAAGATATGGACCGCATGCTTGGGGCAGCCGAGGTGTTGTCGGCATCCTGCGCCGCCTGCCATAACAAATATCGTCCGGGTAACGCTGCGAATCGTTGCCGGCCGTAGAGCGGGCTTGCGTGGGGCGGGATTGCATCCTGCGCGCGGGTTTGTTACCCGCGCATCGGGCGGATTAGAAATCGGCCTGCAGGTTAAAAACCTGCCCCACCTACTTCGCCGGCGCCGGTTTTGGGTTGGCGCGCTCGAAACGCGACGTTTCGATGTAGTTCCGCACTGCAGTGTTGCCTTCGTGGCAGGCGTATTCGTACATCTCGTACTTGTTGTCGAGGAACATCGGATAGGCGACCGTGTAAGAGCCCGTGGCCAGCACCGTCGGATCCTCGATCTTCATCGTGAACAGGATGGTATCCGGAGCCACGCGCGTGAACCGCTCGGTGATCTTCTGGTTCGGAGTTTCCGGCTGCAGCGGGCCGGGGGATCCGGGGACGCCTGCGCTGGTATGTCCCACCAGTCCGTTAAAGTTGGTCGTCTCCACCACCAGCGTGTTGCCTTCCCAATGACCGCGCGATTCGCCCAGCCACTCCTTGATTTCAGAATCGAGCGGCGGCATCCCGATCGGAACGACGCGGACCTCGTGCGCCATCTCCACCAGGATCATTACGTAACCGGGAGACTGCATGATGCGGATGCCGTTGTTATAGTTGCGCGGCTCCATCGAAACCGGCATGCCGCGGGTGATGCAGCGGTCCCATGCGCTGAAATCTTCAATCGAGTCGAACACGGTCTGGCCCGGTTTGTAGCTGCTCTTCATCTCGGCCTGAAGCTTCTTGCCGTATTCGGTGAGCTCCGGGAACTGGCCGTCTTTCGGATCGACGATCAGCGAAAGCTGACGCATGAGCCGGTCCGGGTAGTCTCTGTCCGGGATCGGCCCGGTGCCGCGGGCGCGAGCCGTTAAGGCGGCGAATTCCTTGTCGGTGCGGTAAAGCCGGTCGCCGTAATTCAAGGGCCGCGTCGGCCGCTGCAGCGGCACTGCGATCAGATGGTTGATGGGCCAGATGCCCTGCAGGTCGGGATCGCCCCAAGGAGTTTTCGGAGGCACGTAATTCGGGACGGGCTTCACGTCGTACGCCCAAAGCTGCCGTTCCTTTGCGGTTCCGGGTTCGGCTGGTTGTGGCGGCGCCGCTGGTCCGCGTCCGCCTCGTGCGCCGCCCGCATTCTGCGCCAGGGCTACCGCGATGCTAATTCCACAGAGAGCCAGGATCTGCTTGAACATAGTAACCACCTCGCCGGATACACATTGGACCGCAAATCAATATTACATTACTCTTGCCGGGACATCCATCTGCTGGCGCCGATCTTGCGTGTTATTCTGTGAAGCGCAAACAACGGCGTACAATGGGAGTAGACAGATGCAATCTCGAGTGATCGGCTTGATCCTGGCGGCGGCGCTGACATCAGTCGCGCAGGCGCAGCAGGCTCAGCCAGCCGGGCAGGCCAAACAGGCGAAACAAGCTGCAAAACAGACTAAAGCCGGCCAGCCAGCGCAACGTCCAGCGACCATCGCGGGGCGTCCCAATCTTAACGGCATCTGGCAGGCGATAAACACAGCCAACTGGAACCTGGAAGCGCATTCCGCGCAGGCTCTGGACGACTTCTGGGGACTGGGCGCAATCGCCGCGATCCCGGCCGGTAAGAGCGTCATCAAGGGTGACGGAAAAATCCCATACCTGCCGAAAGCACTGGAACAGCGCAACAAGAATCGCGCGGAGTGGCCCGCGTCGGATCCCGAAGCCCGATGCTTCATGCTGGGAGTTCCGCGCGTCACTTATCACACCATGCCGTTCCAGATCTCCCAGGGCACCGGCGATATGCTGATGGTTTACCCGTTTGACGCGACCCACCGGGTGATCCATATGACGGGCCATGGAGAACCGCCCGTCGATACATGGATGGGCAAGTCCGATGGTACCTGGGAAGGTAATACGCTGGTGGTGGTCACCACGGGCCAGAACGAAAAATCGCAGTTCGATCGGGCGGGGAATTTTCACAGCAATCAGTTGAAGGTGACCGAACGATTCACCCTGCTCGATTCCACGCACATCCGTTACGAGGCGACGCTTGAGGATCCGAAGACTTTCTCCAGGCCTTGGACCATCGAGATGCCGCTGTATCGCTTGATCGAAGAAAATGCCCAGATCTTCGAACACAAGTGCGTGCCGTTCGCCGATAAACTTCTCTATAGCGACTTGATGCATTTGACGCCGCAGCAGAAGAACGCTCCGGATCCGACAACTTTCAGGGAGAGAACTCAATGAACACTAAACTCGTCACCATTCTGGGAACAGCCGCGCTGGCGATGTCCGTTGCGTCGGCCCACCATTCCTTCTCCGCCGAGTTCGATTCGAACAAGCCGGTGACCCTCGAAGGCACGGTCGTAAAGATGGATTTTGTGAATCCTCATTCCTGGCTGTATCTGGACGTCAAAGGTCCGGACGGAAAAATCCAGCACTGGTCGGTCGAGGGCGGCGCCCCCGGCGTATTGCTGCGCAACGGCTGGACCCGGAATACGCTTCCCGAGGGAACCAAGATCATCGTCCATGGATTCATGTCGAAGGATGGCGCTTACCGGGCGAACTCGCGGGATATCCAGCTTCCGGACGGAAAGAAGCTCGATACGGGCAGCAGCTATACCGGCGGCAAAGAAGCGCCCAAGGAAGCTACCAAGAAATAGTCATGCGCCAATTCCTGTTGCTAGCCTTCCTTCCCCTTGCAGCGTTTGCCCAGCCTAACGGCTGGAACGATCCGTTCCCTCCCCACAAGGTGATGGACAACATGTATTACGTGGGCACCAAGGAACTGGCTACGTTCCTCTTCGTCACGCCCGCCGGCAACATCCTGATGAACAGCAATTACGAAGCCTCGGTGCCGGTGATCAAGGCAAACGTCGAGAAGCTGGGATTCAAGTTCAGCGACACGAAGATTCTGATCGCCGGCCACGCGCACCCCGATCACGTCGAAGGCGATGCGATGGTCAAGGAATTGACCGGCGCGCAGGTGGTCGTAGGCCGGGTGGATGAAGCGAAGACCAAGGAGTTTCGCCCGGGCGGCAAGGAACATCCGATTGACAAGCTCATCGATGACGGCGGAACAGTGACGCTGGGCGGAACTACCCTCACAGCCCACATCATGCCCGGCCACACCCGCGGATGCCTGGCCTGGAGCACGACCCTCAAGGAGAACGGCAAATCGTATTACGCGTTCATCGAATGCAGCCTGAATGGCCGCTTCGTCCAGACGCTCGACCAATATCCCGGAATCCTCGACGATTTCCGGGCCACGTATAAAAAAGCTCTGACGTTCCCGGTCGAGTTGTGGGTCAGCTCTCACGCCTCGTTCTACAACCTGGCGGCAAAGTACGAAAAGCTGCAGAAGCGGGGCCCGAACGATCCGAATCCGTTCGTCGATCCGGAAGGCTACAAGGCTCACGTCGAGGAGTACGAGAAGAGCTTTGAGGCCGCACTCGCCGCGCCGCCGCCTGGCAGAGGCCAAGGTAAAGGCAAGGGTCAAGCCAAGTAACACCAGGCGCGATTGCGCTCTCCCACTCCTGTTCGCGCGGACTCCCGCCGCGCCTATCACCATCGTTGATGGCTGCCATCAACGCGATTCCATCGACTCCATCACGCTGCGGTAGTAGACTCTCCATCGTGTAACGCGATAGCAGAATTTCGCATCTGTTGCACCAGATTCATTCGGGTTAGTTCATCGTCCGCACATACGCATATAAAGGAGACGTTGGTCATGCTGACTAGACTCTTAAGCTGCGCAGCGGTTTTCGCACTTATCGTAAGTTTTTCCCTGATATTAAACGCACAAGGCACGAACGGATCGATTCAAGGAACCGTTACCGACCCCACGGGCGCGGTGGTGGCCGGCGCCAAAGTCGACGTTAAAAATCTTCGAACCGGAGTTACCCGTTCGGTGACCACAAACGATCAAGGCCGGTACCGCATCCCGGATCTGATCGTCGGCGAATACGAGGCGCAGGTAACAGCTGCGGGATTTCAGACCAGCGTGCAGCGCAATATTCCTTTGTCGGTCGGCAGCGAACGTGTCGTCGATTTCACGATGCAGGTAGGTCAGGCACAGCAGACCATCACCGTCGAATCACAGGTCAGCCAGGTCGATACGGCTACGGCGGGGATCGCAACGCTGGTGGAATCGAAACAGATCACCGATCTTCCGCTGAACGGGCGCAACTACGCTCAGCTCATCGGGCTCGCGCCCGGAGTCTTGCAGACGGTGTCCGGATTCCCATCGGGCTTTTATGGACGCGGCCAGGATTTCTCGGTCGCCGGCGCGCGGCCGGAAGGGCAGGCGTATCTGCTCGACAACACCAACGTCCAGGATTTTTGGAACCACGGGCCGGGCTCGGCGGTGCTGGGAACGACGCTGGGCGTCGAAGCCATCGCCGAATTCTCGACGCAAACCAACACCTACAGCGCGCAATTCGGCGGTACCGGCGTGGCGATCAATGCTGTAACCAAATCGGGCACCAATGATTTCCACGGCTCGGTGTACGAGTACTTGCGAAACAGCGCGCTAGACGCCCGCGCGTTTTACGATCCTTCCAAACTGCCGACGTTCCGGCGCAATCAATTCGGCGGAAGCCTCGGCGGGCCAATCAAGAAGGACAAGGCTTTCTTCTTCGCGAACTATGAGGGGCTGCGGCAGGCGCAGGGCCAGACGCGGCCCACCTTCGTGCCCGACGCGTCAGTGCATGCCACGCCCGGACTCTCGCCGCTGATCCAGCAATTGCTCAGCTACTATCCCATTCCTACGACTTCCTTGGGCGGCGGGATCGGACCCTACAATCCGGTCGCTACGCAGGTGGGGAACGAAGATTATTTCCTGGGACGCGTGGATTACACCATGTCGGACAAAGACTCGGTTTTCGTGCGCTACGTCCGGGACGGCGCTCAGTTCACGGATCCGTTCAGCGGAAGCGCCATTCCCCTTTGGCCCGAGACCCACAATACCGGGAATCACTACGCCACGATTGAGGAGCGTCATATCCTGTCGCCCACGATCGTCAACCTGGTGCGCGCCGGATTCGTTCGGACCAAGGAAGCTTCGGATTTGAATAACAATCTTCCCGGGCTCTCTTTCTATCCGGGCCGGAAGAACGGCACGCTGACGATTGCCGGCGGAATCGCGCCGCTGGGATCGAGCATCTTTCTGCCGTTCCTGTTCGTGCAGAACAAGTTTTCCGGGGCGGATGACGTTTACTGGACCAGAGGAAATCACAACATCAAATTCGGTGGACTCGTCGAGCGCGTGCAGTCGAACGTGGACGCGCCGGGGTGGCTGGGCGGACAGTACAACTTCAATTCCATAGCGGATTTCCTCGCCGGCCGGGCGTTCCTGTTCTTCGGGCCTCTGCCTTCGCAAAGCGACGGATACCGGGATTTTCGTGAGCTCGATTTGACCGGATATGTCCACGACGACTGGAAAGTGTCACGCACCTTCACCTTGAACCTCGGGCTGCGCTACGAATTTGTGAGCAACCCGGTGACGTCCAAGCACCCTCTCAGCGCCATCGTCGACTACCGCAAATCGACTGCATTCGAGAACGTGCCGAACGTTTTCAAGAACAATCCGTCTCTCAGGAACTTCGATCCGCGGTTCGGCTTCGCGTGGGATCCGTTCAGCGATCACAAGACCGCGATTCGCGGAGGCTATGGCATCTTCCACAACCCCATCGCGCCCCGCACCTACGCCTCCGCCTACTACTTCAATCCGCCGTATAGCTTTAACGTCCAGGTGTTCCCGACGTTTCCGACGCCCACGTTTCCGGCTGTCCTGCAGCCCTCACAAAGCAACGCCGTGAACTACGATACGTCCACCACTCCGTATCAGGAGCAGTGGAACCTCAATATCCAGCGCCAATTGGATAGCGCGACGATCTTTACGATTGGCTACGTAGGCTCTCGCGGCGTGCACCTGTTCATCCAGCGCGATCAGAATCCGCCTACTACGACCATCGGCGCGAATGGCAGGAGAGTGTTCAGCACGCCGGGTCCGTTCGGTCCGGCCACCAATCCTCGCGTAAATCCCGCGCTCGGTCCCTATAACGGCGCTGAGGCGATGGGTAACTCCGTCTATCACTCGTTGCAGGTAAGCGTGAACCGCCGGTTCCATCGGAATTTCCAGGGACAATTCTCGTACACGTGGTCGCATTGCATCGACAACGGATCGAACACATACGGACTTGAAGGCGGATTCCCGGTGATGGACCCCTACGATGCATCCTTGGACCGGGGGAACTGTCTCTTCGACCGGCGGCACGTCGCCAACGCCAGCGGCCTGTACTCGATTCCGTTTCACGCCGGATTCACCGGCCATCAGTTGTTGGAAGGCTGGCAGCTCAACGGATTCTGGAGTTTTCGAACCGGGATTCCGTTCACTCCATCCGACGGATTCGACTACCCGGCGATGGGTGCCGCGTTCGTAAATCCGCGTCCGGATCTGGTGGGCGGCCGCACTGCCGAAAACATCCAGGTCGGGACGCTGGACCAATGGTTCGATCCCACCGCCTACGTTCTTCCGCCCGCGGGACAATTGGGCAACGCCGGACGAAACACGCTGTTTGGGCCGCACTTCTGGAACGTCGATTTTTCCACGTTCAAGGACATCGCGATCAAGGAACAGCTCAAGGCGCAGTTCCGCGCGGAATTTTTCAACATCCTGAATCACGCCAATTGGGGAAACCCCAACTCCAGCATCTTTGTGGGCGGCGGTGCGCGCAATCCTTTGGCCGGCAGGATCACGACGCTCGCAGCTCCCATGCGGCAGATCCAGTTCGCGCTTAAGCTGGTTTTCTGAAACGCAACTGACATTTGGCGGCCGGGAGCGAAATACTCGCGCCCGGCCTCCCCCCTCGAACGGCCGCCCCCGGCCGGTCTGGCAATAGACGTGCTTCCCTCCAGATGGCACACGTAAGTGCAACTAACGCCGTAATCGGAGAGGCAAAAAATGCGCGGGTGGATGATACTTTTTGCACTGATGGCCGTCGCCGCAGCCGGTATGGGTTTTAAGGACGCCGACACGGTAACGTCAGCCAAGGTTAGCAGCGGTCTCTTCGCGGTTCTCTTTCTTATTTCTTTGTTGGCCCAAGCGATACGGGGCCGGGTTGAGTGACCTGGAGCCACAAACTTTTTTCCCGTAACAAAACACCCCGCCGCACTGTAATAGCTTTCTTCCCCGCTGAGGAAGGCCACACCTCGCAAATCCGCAACGCCGCGGAGAGCGCAGGGGTGCGTCAGGCGCGGCTTGTGCGGGGGGCCGGCGATTCGCGGTCGAGCGTTCAACCCTATGCCGGGTTGGCTCTCGAAGGCGAGCGGCTTCTGCTCGCGCAGGTCCCTGTCGGACAGGCAGTGCCGTTGGTGCAAGCCTTGCGCCAGGTAGGACACACCGCGGTGTTTGTCTTGCCGGACGACATCGTCCAGCCATGCGCCGAAGATGCGGGCGCGTCGTCGGACAACAGAGTCCGGCTCGGATTGAGCGAGAGCAGGCGGCTCATCCAGTCCGCGCACACCGATCTGAGCGAGGCCGTGGGGCTGGGCCACACACCGTCTCCGGCGGCTGTATGGTTCCTGGATAACGCGTATCTGGTCCGGTCGCATGTTCGCGAGATTCAGAAGGATCTCCCACGCGAATACCGGGGAACAGTTTTAGGCCCGGGATCCACATCAGCAAGACCGCGCGTTTATCGTTTGGCGCAGGATCTGATTCAGCCAGGACGCAGTCCGCTGAGTGAACAGGGCATCGTTGCGCACCTGCAGAAAGCGCAGAACAAGGAACCTCTGCGAATCGCAGAGCTGTGGTCTTTTCCGCTCTTTCTCCGGATCGCCATCATCGAACACCTGGCGGTTTTGGCGACGAATGTCGCCAGCTCGCAGCGATGCCGGGAAGCTGCCCAGCTGTGGGCCGACCGGCTGACGGCCGCGGCCCGGCGCGGCCCCGAAGAATTCACTCACATGCTCGCGCGGATGGATTCCCAGGATTACGTCCGGGCGCCGCATTTTTTGACCGTGCTTGCGGAGCAGCTTCAGGGCGAAGAGAACACCTTCGCCGGCCTGCAGCACTGGATCGAAGAGCAGCTGCACCAGCCGTTCACAGAAATCGTGCGCGCCGAGCATTCGCGGGAGGCGGCGGAAAGCGTCGCGACTGCGCAAGCCTTTGGCGGTCTGCGTCTTCTATCGCAGCTCGATTTCACCACCATCTTCGAATCGGTCAGCCTGGTGGAGGCGGAGCTGCGGTTGGATCCGGGCGGTATTTACGGCCGCAGCGACTTTGCCACGCGCGATCGCTGCCGGCGGATCGTTGAGCAGGTGGCGCGGCGCAGCGGAAAAGAAGAACTGGAAGTCGCGCGGCTTGCCGTCGAACTGGCGGCCGCCGCGGAAGAGCCTGCCGATCGGCACGTCGCTCACTACCTGTTGGCCGAGGGAATCCTCAAGCTGGAGCAGATCACGCGCTGCCGCCCGCCCTTTCAACTCCGGCTTCACCGCGCGATTCGCAGGCACGCAACCGGCGTGTACATCGGCGGAATCATCCTTCTGACCGCCGGCTTCGCGGGAATCGCCGCTGCTGTGGCAGGTTCCACGGGCATCACCCAGTCCTGGGTTCTGACCATTTTGGCGGCACTGGCGCTTTTTCCCCTGAGCGAACTATCGACGCAGATCATCAACGCGCTGGTGATCTCGCTATTCCCTCCGACCGTGCTGCCGAAGATGAATTACAAGCACGGTATTCCTCCGGATCGGGCAACGCTTGTGGTCGTGCCGATGATGCTGGCGAGCGAGATCGTCGTCAGGGGCGAGATCCGGAAACTGGAGGTACGCTATCTCGCGAACCCGGAAGAAAATCTGTTCTACGCATTGTTCTCGGATTTCGTCGATGCACCGGAACTGACCGCACTGGGCGACGCGGCTCTCCTCAACATCGCGCGCGAGGGCATCGCCGGCCTCAACAGCCGGTATCCCGGCGAGCGTTTTCTTCTGTTCCACCGGCCGCGCACTTGGTCTGAAACCCAGCAGTGCTGGATCGGCCGGGAGCGGAAGCGCGGAAAGATCGAGGATCTGAACGACTTCTTATCCGGAAAGCCGGGTCCTGAGCTTCTTCAGGTGGGACGCCTTCCCGGTCAGATCCGCTATGTGATTACGCTGGACGCCGACACGCAGTTGCCGCCCGGCACCGCGCGGCGAATGGTGGAGACGATTTCGCATCCCCTGAACGAAGTGGTACTGGACCCGGTTACGAAGGTGCGGCGCAAGGGATTTTCGATTATCCAGCCTCGGGTGAGCGTCTCTTTGCCGGGCGCCACCGCCACGCGCTTCACGCAAATCATGTCCGATACGGCCGGGACCGACCCGTACTGCAGCGCCGTCTCCGACGCGCAACAGGATTTATTCGGGGAAGGGATTTTTCACGGCAAGGCTATTTACGACGTCCAGGCCTTCCGCACCATATTCGCCGACCGCTTTCCGGCCGAGACCCTGCTCAGTCACGATCTGATCGAAGGCGCGCACGCAGGCGTCGCCATGGCGACGGACATCGAGCTTCTGGAAAATCTTCCACTCGACTACTCCAGTTTCGTCCGGCGCCAGCAGCGATGGATTCGCGGCGATTGGCAAATCGCGCCTTGGATATTTTCGAAAGTGCCCGCTCCCGGCGGGGCGACGCGTAATCCTCTGGCGCTGATCCACCGTTGGCGGATCCTCGACAATCTGCGGCGGAGTGTGGTTCCCGTCGCTTCGCTGCTGCTGCTGCTTTTCGGCTGGCTGCTGTCGGCGGCGCCTGGCATCACCAGTCTGGTGGTGGCCCTGGGCGTCGCGATTCCGGCGTTCGCGCCGCTGCTCGACCGCTGGGCCCGGCGGGTGAACGGATCGGTAAACGGATGGCGGGGCGCCGCCGACGAGCTGCTTCGCGCGGGTGCGATGATCGCCTTCCTGCCGCATCAGGCGTGGGTTTCCGCGGATGCGATCGTGCGCGCCTGGTACCGGAGTAATATCAGCCGCCGGCACATGCTGGAGTGGCAAACTGCCGAAGCTGCCGATGCCCACTCCCATCACTACAGCGGCGCCATCCAGAAGGAGATGTGGATGGCGTCAGGGGCGTCGGTATTGCTTGCCGTGCTGCTCCTGATTAAGGGGGCGTTCGTCCCTTCGCTCGGATTCGTGGTGTTGTGGGCATTGTCGCCATTGGTGCTCAACTGGCTCAAGCATCCCGTGGGCGTGCCTCCCTCGCAGCAAATTTCAGCGCGGCAGGCGCTTTATCTGCGGCGTCAGGCCCGGCGCACCTGGCGGTACTTCGATGACCTCGTGGGTCCGGATACAGGCTGGCTGCCTCCCGATAATTCGCAGCTCGCTCTGCGGGTGGAGGTGGCTCGCCGCACTTCGCCGACGAATATCGGCATGTGGTTCACAGCCGCGTTGGCCGCCCGCGATTTCGGCTACCTCACGACCGACGAACTGTGCCAGCGCTGCTCTTCCACGATGACCACGATTGAGCAGCTGGAGCGCTATGAAGGGCATCTGCTCAACTGGTACGACACCAGCACTCGCGAACCTCTGCTGCCCAAATATGTTTCCTCGGTGGACAGCGGCAACCTGCTCGCGAGCCTGTGGGTTCTGGAACAAGGATGCAGAGATGCGGTTCGCATGCCGCTGGTGGGAATGGAAAGCCTGCGCGCGCTGGCCGACACCGCGTCCGTACTTTCGCAGGTGAGCGGAGAAGATCCTGCGCTGTCGGTGCCTTTGCGGGCGATGCGCCGGTTGCTGCGCGGCGACTTAGCCCAGCATGAGTCGATCGCGCGCTTGCGGATGGCATCGCACGCGGCGGCTCAACTACAGGAAGTCCGGCATTGGCAGACCTCGCCCGCGGATGAATCCGCCTACTGGGCATCCACGCTGGCCCGAGAAGCAGCTTCGTGGACCGCGACCGTGAACCGCTACCTCCTGTGGATGGAAACGCTTTCGCGGCCTCCGAATTCGTTCCTGAATTCCGTGAACGACGAGCTGGTGGGATTACGCCGCGAAGCGGTGGAGACGATGCCGTCGCTACACTCCCTGGCGGAAACAGGCTCGCCCGCCACGGAAAGCATCCTGACGCGGCGCGGAGTGCCCGGGCTTCGGCCGGAGGCGGCGGCATGGCTCGACCAGATCGATAACGAATACCGGGATGCCAGAGCGCACGCCGCCGAAACACTTCAGAAGTTCGAGGCCTTGGTGGAGCGCGTGCGGCGCTTGGCCAACGGCATCAACATGCGGTTCCTGTACGACGAAGGCCGGCGCCTGTTCGCCGTCGGCTATGTCGTCGGTGGTCCGCTGGAATTCACGAGTCACTATGATTTGCTGGCGAGCGAAAGCCGCCTTGCCAGCCTGGTGGCGATCGCCAAGAAGGATGTGCCGGTGGCTCATTGGTTCGCGCTGCAAAGGCCCAGGGGAGCAGGGAAGGAGTGGGAGACGCTTCTCTCCTGGAGCGGCACCATGTTTGAATACCTGATGCCGCTGCTGTTCATGCGGAGCTATCGAAACTCCCTGCTAGACCAGGCATGCCGCAACGCCGTGGCGAGGCAAGTCGAATATGGTCGGGAAAAAGGCGTCCCCTGGGGAATTTCGGAGGCTGCTTACAGTTCCCTGGACGCTCACCAGATCTACCAATATCGTGCCTTCGGTGTTCCCGATCTGGCGATTCAGCCGGATCTGGATGAGGAGCCGGTGGTGGCTCCCTACGCCTCCATGCTCGCGCTGATGATGGATCCGCATAGCGCGATTCCGAATCTGCAGCACCTCGAAGAATTCGGCCTGGACGGACCCATGGGGTTCTACGAGTCCATCGATTTTTCCCGCGAGTCCAAACGGGATGGTTCGCCCGGCGTCGTCATTTATGCCTACATGGCCCACCACCAGGGCATGAGTCTGGTGGCCATGGACAACGTGCTGCACCACGGCGCGATGCAGCGGCGCTTCCATAACGATCCGCGCATCCGTGCCGTCGAGTCGCTGTTGTACGAGCAGATCCCCATCACCAAGCCGGTTCGCGAAGACACCCGCACGAAGCTCGCGGTGGCGCACGTGACGGCGGCCGAAGAAGCTCGCGAAGTCACGTTCAGCAAGGAGACGCCGGTTCCCAAAGTGCATCTCTACGGCAATGGCCGTTATGCGCTGATGGTTTCGAATTCGGGCGCGGGATACAGCCGCTGGAATCAGTTCGACGTAACCCGCTGGCGGCCGGACCCCGCACTCGACGATTGGGGAAGCTACCTGTACCTGCGGGACGTCAAAACCGGGACAGCCTGGGCGGCCACGCCTCAACCGTTGAATGCCGCCATCGGCCGCAGTTCGGTGACGTTCTCCGAGGATCGCGCCGACTTTCAGCGCACCGTTCTGGGAATCGACACGGTGATGAGCGTGACGGTGTCGCCGGAAGATGACGTCGAGCTGCGGCGTTTGACCATCGTCAACCGTACGGTCCGATCGCGCGTGGTGGAGATTACCAGTTACATGGAACTGGTCCTGGCGCCCGCGGCAGCCGACGCCGCTCACCCGGCGTTCAGCAAGATGTTCGTCGAAACGATGCATGAGGACGACGTGCTGATTGCACGCCGCCGCCCGCGCGCGCAGGAAGACCCGACCGTGTGGATCGCGCACATGCTCGTGGGAGCCAGTGGAACGGTCAAGCTCGAAACCGATCGCGCGGAGTTCCTGGAGCGCGGCAATACTGTGCATACTCCGGCGGCGCTCTGGCGGGATTTGACGGGATCCGAAGGCGCCGTGCTCGACCCGGTTTTCAGCATCCGCTGCCGCGAGACTTTGGATCCACGGGAGCGGCGGGAGCTGGTTTTCTTGACCATGGCCGCTCCGACGCGCGAGGCGCTGATGGCGCTGATAGCGCGCTATCGCCGGAGAGAATTGACCACGCGCGCGTTTGAGCTGGCCTGGACGCACGCTCAGCTGCAATTCCGGTTCCTGCAAATCGGAGCCGCCTCCGCGCAGGCGTATCAGGAACTGGCGGGCCATCTGCTTTATCCCAGCGGGCGGATGCGTCCGTCGAGCCAGCGTCTGGCGTTGAATCGCCTGGGACAATCGGCGCTCTGGAATTACAGTATCTCGGGCGATCTCCCTTTGGTCACCGTAACCATCGCGGATGCTTTCAACCTGGCTCTGATTCGAGACCTGCTGTTGGCACATACCTATTGGCGATTGCGGGGATTCCATGCGGACCTCGTCATTCTGAATCAGGAACCCGCCAGTTATGAACGGCCGCTGCATTTTCAACTTCAGCGCCAGATCGACGCCTACGCACGCGAGGCTACCGGAAGTCACACCGGCGGCGTCTTCCTGCTGGACTGGCATATGGTTCCCGAGGATCACCGGAATCTTCTGTTCGCGGCGTCGCACGCTGTGTTGAGTGGAAATCGGGGATCGCTCCAGCGCCAGCTGGCCGGCGCCGAAACGCTGGCGCCGGTGCGGCCCTTTACGCCGCTCGCGCCCCAGCCCGAGGCGTCGTCTTCGCCGCTGCCGTTTCTCGAACTTCCGTACTTCAATGGGCTTGGAGGATTTACCGCCGATGGACGCGAATACGCTATCTATCTCGGTCCCGACGCGACCACGCCCGCGCCGTGGATCAACGTCATGGCGAACCCCGGCTTCGGCACTCTGGTGAGCGAAAGCGGCCTCGGATTCACCTGGAACGGCAACAGCCAGCAGAATCGTCTGACTCCGTGGACCAACGATCCGGTGAGCAATCCGCCGCCCGAGACGATTTACATCCGGGACGATCAGTCCGGCGCGCGCTGGACTCCCACGGCTTCGCCGATTCGCGAGCGCGACGCGTATCGGGCGCGGCATGGACAGGGCTATACGATCTTCGAGCACAACAGCCATGCGATCGCCCAGGAACTGACCGTGTTCGTTCCCGTAACCAGGACCGGCGAAGGCGACCCGGTGAAAATTTGCCGACTGCGTTTACGCGACGAATCCGGACGTCGCCGCCAGCTCAGCGTGATGTACTTCGCGGAATGGGTGCTCGGCTCCACGCGGGAAGATCAGCAGCTCCACGTGCAGACCGCGTTCGATCAGGTATCTGGCGCAATTCTGGCTCGCCAAAGTTGGCGCGAGGGCTATGCAGGCTCGGTTGCGTTCGCCGCGGCCAGTCCCCGGGCTTCCTCTTATTCGGGCGACCGCACGCAGTTCCTGGGCCGAAATCGATCGCGGGCGAATCCAGCCGGGCTGGATTATGTGACGCTCGACAATCGCTGCGGCGGCGGAATGGATCCGGCTGCGGCGCTGCAGCTCACTGTGATCCTGGAGCCCCGTCAAACCGTCGAAATCCTATTCCTGCTCGGCGAGCACGATAGTGTCGACGGCGTTCGGGAACTGGTGCGCCGCTATTCGGACATCGCCAGTGTCGAGCGCGCGCTGGCGGAGACTCGACAGTGGTGGGACGAAAGGCTCGGGGCCATTCAGGTCCGGACTCCCTATCTGTCGACCGACTTCCTGCTGAACCGGTGGCTGCTCTACCAAAGCCTGAGCTGCCGCTTTTGGGCTCGATCCGCGCTGTACCAGTCTGGCGGCGCGCTGGGATTCCGGGATCAGCTCCAGGACGCCATGGCGTACTTGTATTCGGCGCCGGACCTGGCTCGTGGACACATTCTTTCCGCTGCATCCCGGCAGTTCGTCGAAGGCGATGTGCAGCACTGGTGGCACCGCGAATCGGGCCTGGGTGTTCGGACTCGCTGCTCGGACGATTTGCTCTGGCTCCCTTACGCCGTCGCGCGGTTTGTCGAAGTCACTGGAAACGACTCGATCCTGGACACGGACGTATCGTTTCTCGAAGCCGCGGCGCTTGAGGATCGCGAGCAGGAAAAGATGTCCATTCCCCAAATCTCGGTGTATCACGCGCCGCTTTGGGAACATTGTGTTCGAGCTCTCGAGCATGGGTGGAAACTGGGAGCCCACGACATTCCTCTGATCGGCAGCGGCGATTGGAACGATGGTTTTAATCGCGTCGGCACGGAAGGCCGCGGCGAAAGCGTCTGGCTCGGCTGGTTCTTCATCGTGGTCCTGCGTTCGTCAGCGGCGATTGCCGACCGCCGCGATCCCGACCGCGCCGCCGAGTGGCGTAGACGAGCGGAGCGTCTGGCTGCCTCCATCGAGAAATCCTGCTGGGATGGAGAGTGGTATCTGCGGGCGTTCTTCGACGATGGTTCACCGCTCGGGTCCCGTGCCAACCAGGAAGCCCGCATTGATTCGCTCTCGCAATCCTGGGCGGCTCTATCCGGGGCCGGCGATCCAGTGCGTACGCTGCAGGCCATGAATTCGGCGACGCGAGAACTGGTCCGGCGCGATGAGAGCCTCGTGCTCCTGTTCGCGCCTCCCTTCGATCATTCGCAGCCGCATCCCGGATACATCATGGGTTATCCTCCCGGCGTGCGTGAAAACGGAGGCCAGTACACGCACGGTTCTCTCTGGCTCGCCATGGCCTGGGCCAGCTTGGCCGACGGGGAGAAGGCCGTGGGACTTCTCCAGATGATGAATCCGGTGGAGCTAACCAGGGATCCGCAAAGCGCGGCTCGCTATCGCGGAGAGCCTTATGTCGCCGCCGCCGATGTGTCATCCGCTTCGGGAAAGACGGGCCGTGCGGGGTGGACCTGGTACACCGGATCGGCGTCATGGATGTACCGGATCTGGATCGAAGAAATTCTGGGATTCCGCCTTCGCGGCGATCTCCTGCAGATCCGCCCGACGATTCCTCAGGACTGGCCGGGATTCGAGATCGTCTACAGATACCGTTCGAGCACGTACGAGATCTCGGTTAAGCGCGAGAAGGAAGTCTCCGCCGAAGTGGAGCTCGATGGCAAGCCGATGACGAGCAACACGATCCGGCTGTCGGATGACGGCGGCCGGCACCGCGTTACCGTCCGCTTGCCGCCCTCCGGGGTCCGCCGGGAAACGCCGCAGTTGGTACATCCTTAACTAGTGCCTTAACCGGGCCTTTGGAACTTGAGGTGCATCGATGGACAGCGTGAGTCTTACGAAATATCGCGAGAAGCGGGATTTCACCGCCAGTCCGGAGCCCAAAGGCTCGTCGCGCTCGAAAAGTTCCGCGAAAGATTTGTCGTTTGTAGTGCAAAAGCATCAAGCCAGTCATTTGCATTACGATTTTCGGTTGGAATGGAACGGCGTGCTGCTTTCGTGGGCGGTTCCGAAAGGGCCGTCTCTCGATCCCACCGTGAAGCGGTTGGCGATGCCGGTGGAAGATCATCCCCTGGAATACGGCGGCTTTGAAGGAGTGATTCCTGAGGGCCAGTACGGCGGCGGTACGGTCATGGTCTGGGATCGTGGCTATTGGGTTCCCGAGGTTCCGGACGTGGATGAAGCGCTGCGCGCAGGTCAACTGAAGTTTTCGTTATACGGCAGGAAGCTCAAAGGCTCGTGGGCGCTGGTGCGCACCGTGATCGGCGGGTCTCCGCGAACCAAGTGGCTGCTGATCAAGCATCGCGACGGTTATGCTTCCACGAAGGACATCGCCGTCGAAAAGCCGCGTTCTGCGATTTCGAAGCAGCTGCTCGCCGATATCGCGAAGGCCAGCGGCGGCGACGTTTCAAAAGCCGCTAAAGGTGATCCCCCTCCTGCGCGTGCCCGCGGTTAAGGGCTCTCCGCTTCTTCCATCGGGTTTTTCGTTTCCAATTTTATTTACTGCGACCGCGTTCGCGATTGGCACGTGTGGTCGTGCGATTGCTCACAAACAAAGCAAGGAGTTTGCCCAGGGTTCGACGAAGAAGGGCGGGTGAAGTGAATATTTCAAAACTCGGGCAACTCACGTTGGCGGGATTCCTATTGGCATCGTCAGAGCTTTCATTCGGGCAGCAACCCATGGTCGGCTACATTCCCGCGGAGCGAGGGAATGCGAATCCGGACGACGACGTCTTCGGCGAACGGCCCCATTCATTTTTCGAGCGCTATGAGCGTTCAGTACAAGCGGCGGCCGGACCCAAAGGAGCATCGCCCAGAACATTTCCGGCAGGTACCGTCTCGGTCGATCAGCTGCGTCACCCGCTCAAAGGAAAAGGGCGAGAGTTCATCGAAAACGGGCAGCGCTTCGCGAAAACCGGCGACCACCTGAACGCGATTTCGGAATTCAGGAAAGCGCTGAAGGATCCGGCGTCGGAAGGATATGCACACAGCCTGCTCGGGTCCGAGTATCTCAGAAGCGGCAACCCGGCGGCCGCAATCGCCAATCTGACCGAAGCCATTCGGCTCATGCCTCACCTGGCGGCCAATCATTCGAACCTGGGCTATGCGTTCCTGCTCGTCGGCAAGTCCGCGCAAGCGGAGAGGGAGCTTCGGGAAGCGATCCAGATGGACAAAACGGCGGCGCAATCCCGTTTTCTTCTCGGACTGGTGCTGATGGATCAGCGATCCGAGGAGGCAGGCCGCTACCTGACTTTCGCGCAGAAGGTCATCAAGACCGCGCGATTGGCTTCCGCAATTTTTCATTTCAGGCGTGGCGATCCCGCGGCCGGGGAAAAGGATCTTCGGGAGTACTTGGGATCGCAATGGGTTGAAGAAGCCACTCACGCCGTAGAGTGGGCCAGCACCGCAGCGCGGATGGAGCAGCCATCGCAACTATTCGGAATACCCGCGGAATCCCGCGGGCAGTAAACAACAAAAACTTGGAGGAATCGACTGTGGCGACAAAGTCAGCCGGCTCGAAAGGCAAACGCAAGGTTCACAAGGTGATGAAGGAGTACAAAGAAGGGGACCTCAAATCCGGGAGCGGAGGCAAGGTGAAGAGCCGCAAGCAAGCGGTGGCGATCGCGCTCAGCGAAGCCCGTAAGTCGGGAGCGAAGATCCCGCGTAAAAAGAAGAAGTCCTGAGGGCCTCGAAACAAATCCTGCTTCGAAACAAATCCTGAAAGACGGACTCCTACCCTGAGAGGACCACATCCACATGACTAAAGATCCAGTATGCGGAATGAAAGTCAATGAAAAAGACGCCCCAACGTCTATGTACCGGGGCAAGCAGTATGCTTTCTGCGGCGACGACTGCAAGCAGACGTTTGACGAGGATCCCGAGGAATACATCGCCGAAGAAGAACAAGAAGAAGTAAGAAGAACCTAAGGATTACGAGCGTCCGATGCGCTCGCCCAAGACCGCCTTGCATCCCAGCGCCTTTCGGAAAAGGGGCGGCTCGCGCAGAAGTGAATCGCCCCGCAAGACAATCTCGGCCGTCGAAATTCCCTCCACTCCCGATCAGGTTACGCTCACAATCGAGCGTAAAACCGTAAGTCTGTCCAACTTGTCCAAGGCCTTCTGGCCGGAAGAACGGATCACCAAACGCGATCTGCTGCAGTATTACGCCGATGTCTCGCGCTATCTGCTGCCCCACATCGAATCACGAGCCATGGTAATGAAGCGTTATCCGGATGGCGCTTACGGCAAGTTCTTTTTTCAGAAACGCGCTCCTGCTCCGAGGCCCGGCTACATTCCGGTGTGCGAAATTCTGCATCCTTCTGCAAACCTGGTAGATTTTCCAGTGATCAATGACGTGGCAGGGCTGCTGTGGGTAGTGAATCTCGGATGCATCGATCTGAATCCGTGGTACGCGCGCTGCGACGATGTGGATCGCCCGGATTACGTTCACTTCGATCTGGATCCGACTCCAGGCGCCGAATTTCCCCAGGTCCTCGAGGCCGCGCTTTTGATCCGCGAAGCTCTCGGCGAGCTGAAAATCAAGAGCTATGCCAAGACCACCGGCTCGCGAGGCATTCACATCTACGTGCCGATCGTGCGAGGGCCGCTGCAAAAACAGGTGTGGACGTTCGCGAAAGCGTTTGCTCTCGGCGTGGTCCAGAAGCATCCCAAGATCCTGGAGTCCGAGTATCGGGTAGCAAAGCGAACTCCGAAACGTGTGCTGGTGGACTATAACCAGAATGCGTGGGGCCGGACTCTCGCCTCGGTGTATTCGGTTCGGCCCAAGCCTCACGCTCCCGTATCCGCGCCGGTCACGTGGGAGGAAATCGAGCGGGGAATCGCGATCGAGGACTTTCGTATCGACAATATGATGCAGCGCCTGGCCAAGACGGGCGACCTGTTTCGTCCGCTCCTCGTGGCGAGGGGCCGATTCAATCTGGGTGCCCATTGATGAAATCGACATTGCCGATCCAGCCGCCTTTCTCTCCGATGGAGGCTAAAAGCGTCGAGGAAGTTCCTGTTGGTCCGGACTGGCAATACGAGCCTAAATGGGACGGCTTCCGGTGCATCGTGTTTCGCGACGGCGAATCCGTCGAGCTGCAATCCAAGGCCGCGCAATCGCTCACCCGCTATTTCCCGGAACTGGTCACGGCGTTTGGAAAACTCAAAGCGGAGAAGTTCGTTTTGGATGGCGAGATCATCGTGCTTGTGGATGGGAAGCTGTCCTTCGACGATTTGCTCCAGCGGATCCACCCGGCCGAAAGCAGAGTCGCCAAGCTGTCGAAGGAGACGCCTGCGCAGTTCGTAGTGTTCGACCTCCTGGTGGACGCGGCGGGCCGGCTGCTGACCAGCGAGCCTCTTTCGGAACGCCGCTCGAAACTCGAAGCGTTCGCGGCCAAGAATTTGGGCGGATCCAGCTTTCTTCTGTCTCCGGCTACGCGCGATATCAAGGTCGCCAGGCAATGGCTGAAAGAAATGCGCGGGCAACTGGATGGACTGGTCGCCAAGCAGTTTAACGGACCCTATTCCGCGGGCGAGCGAGCGATGCAGAAGATCAAGAACCTGCGCACAGTGGATTGCGTGGTGGGAGGCTTCCGGTACGGAGCCAAGAGCAAAGAAGTGGGTTCGCTGCTGCTGGGGCTGTACGATAAAGACGGATTGTTGCACCATGTCGGGTTTACTTCGTCGATGGATCGCGCCAGCCTGCCGGCGCTCACGAAAAAGCTGGAAGCGCTCATCGAACCGCCGGGTTTTACCGGCCGCGCACCGGGCGGACCCAGCCGCTGGAGCTCGGAACGTTCTGCGGAGTGGAAGCCTTTGCGTCCCGAACTGGTGGTCGAAGTGCGATACGATCACTTCACTTCAGGACGATTCCGGCATGGAACCAAACTCCTCCGATGGCGTCCGGATAAGGCTCCGTCGCAATGCCGCATGGACCAGGTAGAGATCCGGACAAAATCGCCCCTGGCGCTGCTACGCAAACCGGCTTGACGCCGATCCGGCCACCCCGCGTATTCCTGCTCTCGCCGGCTCGCATCGGCGGGCCGAAGTCCACCATGTTGATGCGGGAACAGGCGGAGTTCGACTTAGCGATCCGGCTTCGTCGGGGTACAGCCACCGTGGGCGAGATCTATGCCTTCATCAGTGGATTGTATTTCCGCGGCAAGATAGCCTACGCCGAAATCTTCGGCGCGGCTCCGGAAGGAGTGCAGCCCGCCGCTGTGATCGTCCCGGGCATGGGACTCGTGCCGCCTGATACGATCCTTGCCTACGATCAGCTTCAAGCCATCGCTAACGTTCCGGTGGAGGCAGGAAACGAAGCTTTCACGGGCCCCCTACTCCGCGATGCAAGGCGCCTCAACGAGCAGGCCGGATCCGTTTGCCACTATGTTCTGCTGGGCAGCATTGCCACCGAGAAGTACACGCGTCCGCTGCTGGACGTGTTCGGCGAACGACTCTTGTTTCCCACTGAGTTTGTCGGCCGAGGCGACATGAGCCGTGGAGGTCTGATGCTGCGTCGCGCGCGAACATTCGAAGAGCTGTCCTATGTGGCAGTGGAAGGGGCGATGCGCCGTGGCCGCCGTCCGCCGAAGCTCGAGCCGTTAAAGAAGCGCTGATCTTCGAAATCGGCGTCAGGCCGCCTTGCGTTTGCGAGCCGGCTTCACGGCCTTTGCCTTGGCCGAGGCTTTGGAAGTCCGTCCAGACTCTCCCGCGGTTCCGAGACTCCGCTTCAAGGCTTCCATCAGGTCGATCACCGGCGCCTTCCGCGGGTGAGGCACCGCGGTAATCTTCTGGCCTTTGCGTTTCTGCTCGATGAGCGCCTCGACGTTTTCGCGGTACGTATCGTGAAGCTCCTCAGGCTTGAACGGACCCGCCAGACGCTGGATCAGAGTCTTGGCAAGTGCCAGCTCTTTCGCCGCCGCTTTCCCGGGTTTCACGTCGGGCTGGTTGGCTGCGCGCAGCTCGTTCGGATAGAAAAGAGTGTGCATCAGCAGGCTTCGTTTCGCGGCCCGAATCAATACCGCATGCTCCCGGGCGTGCATGGTCACCTTCGCCAGAGCGCTGTATTCGGACTCCGTCAATGCCTGAAAGAACAGATGGTAAGGTTTGCTGACGTTCTCGTCTGGCGCCACATAGTAGGAACTCTCAAAGAAGACCGGGTCCACCTCTTTGTCGCGCACAAACTGCACGATCTCCATCGTGCCGGCGGTCGGCGGAGCGATCTTCTTCAGGTCCTCTTCCTCAATCGCGACGTATTTTCCCTTGCTGATCTCGTAGCCTTTGATGATTTCGGAACGGTCGACGGGCTTGTCCTCCTCGGCGCAATACCAGACTTCCTTGATGCGCGAAAGGTCCTTGCGATGAAGCATGTTGAAGTGGATATGATCGGCTCGCGCCGCTGAGAAAAGCCGGATAGGGAACGAAACCAATCCGAAACTGAGGAAACCTTTCCAGACAGTGGCCGGCATTGAGCACCTCGTCGATAAGATCTATTGGCCGGGTGCGATGTTACGGGCAGGACCGGGTTAGTCGCCCGCAAGCCGCTGAGCTCGCGCAGGATTCTCGCCCAGCCATTCGGGATGCTGCGCCGTAGAATCGAAAACCGATGTGGTCTTGAACAGTTCGTAATCGCCGTTGGCTGCGACTTTTGCGGATTTGGCCCGCATCCGGGCCACCTGCTGCCGCGTGAGCGGCTTGAAAGACGCCGCGGCCTCGAAGGCCTGCTTGAGTATTTTCATACTGTCGATCCCGGTGATGACCACCGACGTCGGCAGGTTCAGGGCGTAGTGCAGGCACTCGATCGCCGTGACGGCCTTGCTCTTCAGAATCACGCCGCTTCCCATGCTCTTCATCCCCAAAACGCCGATGCGCGACGCAACCAGCTCGGGAAGCACCTTCTTTTCGAAACTCCGGTAGTGCGCGTCCAGGAGGTTGAGCGGCATTTGCACCGTATCGAACCGGAAGCGATGCCTCCTCGCGGTTCGGAGCATGTGCAGATGCACTTCCGGATCCTTGTGTCCGGTGAATCCGATGAACCGGATCTTTCCCGCGTCGCGCGCCGCGACAAACGCTTCCATCGCTCCGCCCGGTGCGAAGATTCGATCCACATCATCGAACCGGATCACCTCGTGATGCTGCAGAAGATCGATTTCGTCCAAGCCGAGCCGCTTCAAGGATTGGTCGAGCTGCTTCTGCGCCTCCTCTTTCGTGCGTCCGTCGACCTTGGTCATGACGAAGGCCCTGGACCGGTAGCCTCCCTTGAGCGCTTTGCCGAGCCGCTTCTCGCTTTCCCCCTCGTGGTAGTCCCAGGAGTTGTCCATGAAGGAGAGGCCGCCATCCAGGGCCGCCTGGATAATGCGAACAGCCTCCCGGCTCGAAAGGCTGGGGTTGCCGATGTGAGAGCCGCCGAGACCCAGAGCTGACACCTGAACACCGGTGCGTCCGAGGACACGGTATGGCATCGGTCCGCCGGGAGATTTCATCACCCTATTTGTCGAGCGACTGCGCTTCCTTGAGATGCGCTCGCAGGGTCGGCAAGGTCTTGCTCGCCCAGCTCTTCAAATCGGGGTCGCCGCCGGAGCTGGCCTCTTTTTCGAACGCCGCGATATCTTTCTGATGATCCGCGACCATGTCCTTCACGAAGGCTTTGTCGAAATCGGCTCCGCTCTGTTTGGCGATCGGCATGGATGCCGCCGTCTTCGGATCGTCCGGCGGCAGCGTGACTCCCTTTTGCTTGGCCAGAGCGGCCAGTTCTTCATTCGCTTTGGTGTGGTCGTTGATCAGGCGCTGCGAGAATGCCTTGACGTCCTGGCTCATGCCTTTCTCGACGCCCAAGTGCCCCATGTGGACTTCGCGCATCCCGCCCTTTGCTGTGTCCTCCATGAACTTCTTGTCTTGCGCGCTCAGGGTTTCCCCTAGCGCGGCTTGAACACCGCACAGAGCGATCGCAGCAAATCCGGTGACCAGCACCCTTCCGCAGGTAGCCATATCTATACCTCGACAGTTAGATCAGAGTCAGGCAGGCGCGTTTCGGGGCGCGCTCAGGTCCCTTGCCGCAGCTTGTTCCTGATCTGCTTCAGATCGGCCACAAAATCTGCGTATTGCTGATGGCGCTGCGTTTCGTCCGGCGCCCGCAGGATCGCCGAGGGATGAACCGTGGCTGTGATCTGCGGAGCCCAGGCGTGTTCCACGAACTCGCCGCGCTGTTTGGTAAGCCGATAGGAGCGGCCGAGCAGAGCCTGCGCCGCCGTAGCGCCGAGGCACACGATCATCTTCGGCCGGATTGCCAGAAGCTCGGCTTCGAGCCAGGGATGACACGCGTCGACCTCGGACGTGTTCGGTTTCTTGTGGATCCGGCGTTTGCCGCGCTCTTCGAATTTGAAATGCTTCACAGCATTGGTGACGTAGACATCGCTGCGATCGATGCCCGCGTCCACAAGGGCGCGATCCAGCAGTTTCCCGGCCGGCCCTACGAAGGGAGCTCCCTTCAGATCTTCGTCATTGCCAGGCTGCTCGCCGATGAAAACGATGCTCGCGTGGGCAGGTCCCGCCCCGAACACTGCCTGGGTCGCGTGTTTATACAGGTCGCAGCCCCGGCAGCCCTGAGAGGCATTCCGCAGCGCAGTCAGGTTCCTGGCTGCGGGAAGATATGGCGATGCATCGCGGGCTCGCCGCTGGGTCATTCGCTGGATGAGCGTGCAATCGTGTTGCCGAAGCTGAAAGCCGCGTTCGGCTCGGGACGACGTCCTACGTGGTGCGATACGCTTCGCGCGCCACTTCGACATACGGCACGGGAGCAACCGTCGCTTTGATCTCCACTTGAACGTGGCTCTCGACCGTGGGCCTGGTTCCGGAGCCCGGCTCCTGTCCCCACACGAAGGTGACCTGGTTGCCCGGCTGCGCTTGCTCGTTTTCGAGCATGGCGAGCGTCAGCATCCGTCCTTCATTCGAGCTGTAGCCGATCCACGTAGACAGGCCGATCGTCTTGCCGTTCTTGGTGACCTTGTCGTAGGGCCAGGTGGAATACACCGCCGATGGGAACTCGAAGTACTTGGCGCGCTCGCCCTTGTCGAACATCGTGCTCATGGCTCTCATGACGTCCGCCGAGTCGAGCGCCAGAGTCACCTTAGTGCGCTTGGGATTCTTCGAAATCGTCTCGAGCGCTTCGCGTCCGACAAAGTCATGGTCGAACTTTACCGTCGGTCCATAGCCCAGATCGTAGGGCGTCAGATAGTAGTCTTCGATGTTTTCCGAGTAAAAGCTGCCGCCCAGGGAGCCGATGGCTTCGTAACAATCGGCCGGCAGCCATTCACGAAAGGCCTTCATCTTTGGGCTGGTGTAAACGGCCGGCAGAGGCGAAGGGATCCAGCCCGATTCCAAAGTATTCGACGAATACGCGCGGGCGCCGGAGAGGCGCAGCCCGAACTCCTGGCCCGCCGTGACGATCGCGTCCTTCACCGCTTCACCGTCGGCCGCGGGACCAAACAGCTCGAACCCGGGCTGGCCGACCATGCCGTGACGCAGCGCGCGCACCGGTTTCCCGGCGATGGTAAACATCGCCATCTGGAAGAATTTCACTTCCGGCACCGAGCCGCCCAGCACCTTTTCCATCAGCTTCAGTGCGTTGGGACCCTGCACCTGATACCGGTAGGTCTTACGGACCACCGGACCTTTCTGCGCGGCCGCCCTCTCATCGCGCGTGCACTTCACGTCGTAACCGCCGGTCTCGGCGTTGAACTGAACCCAATTGTGAACCGAAGGACGACCCACCAGATTGAAAACGTTGGGCTCCAGGCCGAACAGAATGACATCCCCGATCACGTATCCTTCGGGATTGCAGGCGATAAACTGTTTCGCTTTGTTCGGACCGAAGTTCTTAAAAGTATTGATTCCCAGGTCGGTGAGAAGCTTCAGCGCATCAGGACCTTCCACGTACATGTCGGTCATGTGATAAGACTGATTGAACAGAACGCAGCTTTTCTGCCATGCACGCTGTTCGTCCCGCCAATTCGTGTATTCCGGCGCCACCACCGGATACACATAGGGACCGATAGCCGAATTCCTTAACAGCTTCACGGGGCTGGTCTTCTGTAAAAGCGTCTCCAAACTCTGCGGATTCATAAACGGTTGGTTCTTCTCCAAACTTCCAGTGATTTCAGATGGCCCAAACGGGCTAGTGTAGCACCTGCCTGAGGGCATAGTGCCTGATGCCCGCCATCAACTCTTTTGATAATGTTGGAAGTCTGGCGATTTTGGCGTCGTCGTCGCGGCGCTGCGCAAACTTTTTCTACACTGGAAGCGGCTGCGAAACCCATCCGTGCCCGAATTCCTCATGATTAGCCGCGACGTGACAGGACAGTGATGGTTCCCGATCCTGGCGAGCTGTTGCGGGCGCCCGTGTTTCACACCCCGCGCAATCCGTTTCTTGAGGATCGCGCGCTCGAGTGTCATTGGGACGGCGGATTGTTGATCCGCGGCGGGCGGGTTGCGGCCGCAGGAGACTTCCAGACGATTCGTGCGGCGAATCCGGATGCCGCCACGAAGGATCTGCGCGGCGGATTCCTGCTGCCGGGTCTGGTCGACACGCACGTCCACTTTCCCCAGCTTCGTGTGCTCGGCGGCCTGGGCCGAAGCCTGTTCGACTGGCTGGAAGAGTACGCTCTTCCGGAAGAAGCTCGAATGGCGGATGAGTCTCACGCAAGAAAGATCGCCCGCGGATTCGTTCGCGCGCTCGCATCGCACGGGACCACCACCGCGATGGTTTTCGGGGCGCACTTCTCCGCGGCTACGGCGGCCCTGTTCGAAGCAGGTGAAAACTCCGGTCTCAGAATCATCAGCGGGATGGTGCTGTCCGACCGGCGCCTCCGTCCCGAATTGCACCAGACTCCGGAAAGCGCGTATCGGGAAAGCAGTGAGTTGATCCGCTGTTTTCATCGCCGCGGGCGCTTGCATTATGCGGTGACGCCGCGCTTCGCCGTATCAACCTCGGAAGCGATGCTGGAGGTTTGTCAGACGCTTCGGAGGGAACACGAGGGGCTGCGATTCCAGACGCACCTGAACGAGAACACGCTGGAGATCGAAGAAGTCGCGCGGCTGTTCCCGTGGGCGTCTGACTATCTGGCGGTTTATGAACGCTTCGGGCTGAGCGGCAGGGGCGCTGTGATGGCGCACAACGTCCACCCGGTGCAGTCCGAACTGGAGCGCCTTGCCGCGAGCGGAACTTCTGTCGCACATTGTCCCTGCAGCAACGCCGCGCTGGGCAGCGGATTGTTTACGTTGAAACGGCACGTCGAGGCAGGAGTGCGCGTGGCCCTGGGGACCGACGTGGGCGGCGGCACCGGATTCGGAATTCTGAAAGAGGCTCTCCAGGCCTATTTGCTCCAGCGGATCGCGCCCCACGGGGCGATGCTGCAGCCCGCTCAGATGCTTTATCTCGCCACGCGGGCCGGCGCGGAAGCGCTGGCGCTGGAAGACCAGATCGGCGATTTCCAGAGCGGCAAATTCGCTGATCTGGTTTATGTCCGCCCGCCCGAAGGCTCGCCTCTCGCCGCAGTCCTCGAACGAACCGAAACGCCCGAGCAGGCCCTGGCCGCGATTTTCACGCTCGCCGGAGCCGAGAGCATCAAAGAGGTGCGCGTAGAAGGTTCGATCGTCCACCAATGACGACCGAGAACCGAATCCTCTGCTGCCGTACGCGATTCTAGGCTGCCGCGCCCAGGTAAACGAAGCGGATTGCCAGAAGCACCGCGAGCAGATACGCCGCCCATGACAGTTCTCTGCCGCGACCACGCACCAGGTGAATCACAACGTAGGAAATAATTCCGCACGCGAGCCCATTGGCGATACTGAACGTGAGCGGGATGGTCACCAGGGTCAGGAATGCGGGCAGGGCCACGCAGGCGTCTTCCCAATCGATTTCCGCCAGCGTCGAGATCATGAATCCGCCCACCACGATCAGTGCCGGTGCCGTGGCCGCTCCGGGGATGGATCCCATCAGCGGCGCCGCGAAAAGCGTAAGAATAAACAGCAGGCCGGCGACAACGGAGGTGACTCCGCTTCGGCCGCCTGCCGCAACCCCCGCCGCGCTTTCGATGTAGCTCACCACGGTGGTGGTGCCTAGCAGCGATCCCGCGACGGTCGCGCTCGCATCGGTGAACAAAATCCGGTTTACTCGCGGAATCCTGTTGTCCTTTCCTAGAAAGCCGGCCTTCTGCGTGACCGCCATCAGAGTTCCGATGTTGTCGAACATATCGACGAACAGGAACACGAATACGATTTCCAGAAGCCCCAGCCCCGCCGCGGCCCGGACGTTCAGATGCAGCATCGTGCCAGACAGATCGCTCCATCCGAAAGACTGGGGCTGCCAGTGAACCAGGCCCGCCAAAGCCCCGGCAACGGTCGTCGTCAGGATGCCGATCAGAATCGCTGCTTTCACGTTCCAGGCTCGAAGGGCGGCGACGGTGAGAATCCCGAACACAGCGAGGGCCGTGTTGGGATCGCGCAGGTTGCCCATGGATACGATCGTCGCCGGATCAGCCTTGACGATGCCTGCGTTCCGCAGCCCGATAAAAGCGATGAACAGGCCGATCCCGGCGCTGACGGCCGCGTAGAGTGCGGGCGGAATGGCTGCGAGGATCCATTGCCGGATGCCTGCCACCGTGAGAATCAGAAAAGCGACACCGGACAGGAACACCGCGCCGAGTGCGGTTTCCCAGGGCACGCCCATTTTTTGGACCACCGTGTAGGTGAAATACGCGTTCAGCCCCATTCCCGGAGCGAGCGCGATCGGGTGGCGGGCGAACGCACCCATCAGGATGCTCGCGAATGCTGCGGATAGACAGGTGGCGGCGAACACCGCGGCGACCGGCATGCCCGCGTCCTTGAGAATCGAGGGATTCACGAACACGATATACGCCATCGTCACGAACGTGGTGATGCCGGCGAGAATCTCAGTCTTCCAGTTGGTGTTCAGCCGCTGGAATTCGAAGTAACGCTCCAGCCCTGCCGCAACTTGTCGAAACAAATGTTCTCCTATACGATTCTCGAACGGACTGGAGCGGAATGGGGCGGAAATTCGCGGAGTCCGGCGGCGATCTGGATGGCGTCAACTTCCTACCAGAAGTGCGACGCGATAGCCGTCACAGATCCAGACGAGTTGCCGTGAATCGTATTCTGCAGGACCACCTGAAAGTTTTTGTTTTCCCAGCCGCGAGGAGCCGATTGCGCGAATTGCTCGAAAGAACCGCTTCGCGAAAGGAACTCGACGCCGGCCTGGGTGCTGCGCACGTCCATGCCAGCCACGATCAGGACGGTATAGCCGGACTCGGATTGGAGCAGCCGCGTAACCAGCGAGTAGCCTTCGGCGAGTTGAAGGGACCGATGAAGCCACGGAATCGACCAGTTTCGGTCGGGCTGCTGAGAATCCGTCAGCAGCATCTGGTCGGCCACCCTTTGGATTCGGAATCGAAGCGGCTTGGTCAACTCCTGTGTCCAGCGGGTGGATCCGATCAGAATGGCGGGCGAGTGTTTCAGATCCGCGAAGGACATATCGTCGCCGAATTTCACTTCGAAGCGCTGGCCGCGCGAGACCAGCTGCTCGCCGAATAGGGCCGCTCCCAGCGCGCCTCCGGTGCCGACCAGCGTCGACTCCATCACCTGCAGATCGGACGTAGGAATCGCTTGGCCGGGCTGAAGCGGCAGATATTTGTCGGGATGCGACAGGGACAACATGGTAGGGGAGGCCAGGGAAATTAGGACGGGCCTGTCGTGGCTCAGGAACGGCCGCCACAAGAGGTCGATAGCGGTAGACCGCTGCACGCCTCGAGCCGCCAGAACCAGGGAAGCGGCGACCGCACATATCAGTACGGCTGCGGCTATCCACCGCGCGCGGGGAGCGCGCCTGGCGACCAGTTGGGTGGGCGCCACAGGAGCTGGCGCTACCGGCGCTTCCTCTGCGGGCAGGAAATGAAAGGCGGGCTGATAACCTCCCACGGGCAGTTCGATGCGCAGATCCTGGCCCAATCGCCCTTCGTAGGCCTGGGCCAGACGCTTCCGGACTTCCGCGGCGGTGACCCGGACGATCGAAGCCGTTTGGGCATCAAAATCGTTGCTGCGGCGAAAGACGTCCACAGCGATATTCGTTTCCTTTATGGCCGAACCCCGCCCCTCCAGGGTTTCCTGAACCACATAACGAAGAAATGCCTGCCGCCGGCGGCTCCCTGAAAACGCCGGGCTTTCCAGCATCTCCTCCAGGTGCGCCAGGATGCGCGACCGTTTCTCCTCGGACAAAAGGACCGTTGACTGCAATGCTTCCATAATCCCCAACACCCCTGGCGTGGAAGTATATCACCAGATGATCACAAGGTCAGGCAATTGACGTACGTTCAAGGGCGGTGTTAAACCACTGATTCTTCGATGTAACATTCCCCTCATTCGCCTTAACGTCATACGTAACGTGCCGAACGTAGACGGAACCCCGGCAGTGGCGCAAAATCGGTCAGCTTAGTTTTTCTGTTGGGGAAAATCATGACATCACATTTCCGCGTGCGCCTACTGGTGGCCGCCGCGCTCGTGACGGCACATTCGCCGCTGCTCTTCGCACAAACCGGACTCGCCACGCTCACCGGCACGATCACCGACCAGACGGGAGCCGTGGTGCCTAATGTCCCGGTAAAGGCCGTGCATGTGGATACCGGAACGGTGCTGACCGGCGAGACTTCGGCCACCGGAAACTATGCGATACCTCAGATGCCCATCGGGCGGTATCAGGTCTCGGTAGAGGCAACCGGCTTTAAGACCTTTCGCCGGGAGGGGATCAACCTGGCCGCGGCCCAGACCCTGCGCATGGATGTCGTCATGGAAGTCGGCGCCACATCGGATTCCGTCACCGTGAACGCCGACGCGTCGCTCCTGAAGACGGAGACCGCGGAGCTGGTTCACAACATCACCGTCTCGCAGATGCAGAACCTGCCGCTTCTCCCGGTGAACGGTGCGACGGGATCCGTCGCGGCGTTCGGGTTCCGCGATCCTTACGGGATCGCGCAAATGATTCCCGGCGTGCAGTACTCGGTGAACAGCCAGATGGTGATCAACGGCATGAGCACCGCGTCGGCTCAGTACCGAATCGAGGGCCAGAACAGCGGATTAACCGGAAACCTCAACGTCTTTACCCAATTTACCCAGCCGGCGGTCGACGCGGTACAGGAAGTCGCGATTCAAACCAGTAATTTTGCCGCGGAGTTCGGCACGGTCGGCGGAGGCATCTTCAACGTGACCATGAAGTCGGGCACCAACCAGTTTCACGGCAGCGCGTATGACTACATGGTGAACGAAGTCCTCAACGCCCACCAACCCTTCACCCACCTTCGAGATCGCGAGCGCCGCCACGATTTCGGTTTCACCTTCGGCGGGCCGTTGAGCGTCCCGAAGGTCTATGACGGGAGGAATCAGACCTTTTTCTTTTTCAGTTTCGAGCAGTTCCGCACTCGCCCCCTGGTGAACACCGTATCGGCGACGGTTCCCACCGCGGCGTACCGGAACGGCGATTTCTCCGCAGTCATTCCGGCGAGCGGCGTCAACGGCGTGGGACGTCCTCTTCTGGTGGGTACCGGCGCGGCACAGCGAAACTATCTCGATCCGCTGGGAAATACGGTCCTCTCCGGCACCATCTTCGATCCCTTGAGCACGAGCAAGGTTACCTGCAATACGGCGGTCAGCCCTGATTGTCCTGCGGGCAGTATCGTGAATTACCGGACTCCGTTCCCCGGCAACAAGATTCCGCAGACGGCTCTGTACCTCGATCCAGTCGCGCAGGCGGTCCAGAAGCTGATTCCGGCTCCCCTGGGACCGAATGCGGATGCGGGCGCGCTGGGAAACAATTACCAGAATCCGTTTAATGCGGCTCGAACCTCCACCCTGCCTTCCTTGAAGGTGGACCACAACCTGACCGCAACGTCGCGTCTTTCGTTCTACTGGGCGTATGACGAAACCAATGCCCAGCGCACGCCGGGCAACGGGGCCTACGAAGGTTTTCCGGACACGATCACCGCGGCGCGCGGCACCTTTCACAACTCCACTCAAACGCGCCTGAACTATGACCACACTCTGACGCCGACGCGAGTGCTCCATGTCGGCATCGGTTTCGTGCGGTTCGACTTCAAAGACTTCTCGCCGACCCTGGACTTCAACGCCGAGCAGACCCTCGGATTGAAAGGCTCGCGGTTGAATCGTCTGTTCCCGAACTTCGCGGCGGGAGCGAACGCGACGGTAGGCGGCATGAGCACCACGGGAGCGGCAGTGCAAAGCACCAACGGCAGTGAGCGTCGTCCGTCGGCGACCTTGAACATGTCCGAGATCCACGGAAGCCATGCCCTGAAGTATGGGGCCGAGTGGCGGCAGGACCGCTATCCCGTCAGCGTCTACACCAACACCGCGGGTAACTATCAGTTCACCGGCGCGGGCGTACCCACGGGCAGCGGCGTAACCGCCCAATCTGCACTCCAGGTGGTAACGCTTTCGCAGGGCAACACCGGCTTCGGATACGCGAATTTCATGCTCGGCGGCGTGCAGGGCGTGACCCTCGCCGTTCCCGCGGTGTACCGTACCAACAAACATGAGTGGGCTCTGTTTGTGCAGGACAGCTGGAAGGTCAGCCGCAAGCTGACGCTCGATTACGGCCTCCGCTGGGACCTGGGCACGTACAACAAGGAAGATCACGGCCGGCTGGGCGACCTCAGCCTGTCCACCCCGAACGCCTCGGCCGGAGGACGTCCTGGCGGCCTGATATTCGAAGCCAACTGCAACTGCGAGTTCGCGCATAACTATAAGTTCGGGTTCGGTCCGCGCCTGGGCTTCGCCTACCAGTTCAATTCCAAGACCGTGGTGCGCGCCGGCGGCGGTGTGGTCTACAACTCCACGCAGTGGTTTGGGGCGGGCATCAGCAATGACGCTAACGGCGGTTCGCCCGGCTTCGGCGAACGGATCTTCCAGCTCAAGGACGGTATTCCCTCGAGCATCAATCCGCAGTGGCCGGTTTACGATCCCGCGGTCGGGCATCCTCTGAACGCCGTGGTCGCCGCTCCCGCGCTGATCGATCCCAATGCGGGCCGCCCGGCGCGGCAGATCCAGTGGTCGATCGGCGTCGAGCGCGAAATCAACAAAGACTTCGTCGTCGAGGCTTCCTACGTCGCGAACCGCGGCGTGTGGTGGCCCGCCGCGGCCCTTTCGAGCTTCAACGACATCAGCGAGTCCCTGCTGGCCCAATATGGCTTCAAGGTCGGGGACACCAACGATCGCGCGCTATTGATTGCGCAGATCGGCAATCTCAGCGGAGCGCAGAAGGCGACCCTGGCTGCGCGCGGCGTCAATATCACGCCCTACGCCGGATATCCGACCAGTCAAACCGTGCGCCAGGTGATCCGGCCGTTCCCGCAATACAACACGTCGATCAACCCGACCGTGGCTCCGTTGGGCAAGACCTGGTACGACTCGCTGCAGATCACGCTGACCAAGCGCTACTCGCACGGGTTGACGTTTAATGGCAACTACACCTTCGCCAAGGCTCTGGACCTCATGAGCTCGCCCGACATCTTCAATCGCGATCTGGGGAAAGGCCTTTCCGGTTCCGACCTTCCGCATCAGTTCCGATTCTCGGCCGAGTATCAAACGCCGCGCGCGCACAAGGGAATGCCGGTGATCGGGAACCCGATCGTATCCTACGTGCTCGGCGGGTGGGGAATCGGCGCGTATGTTCAGTATCAGAGTGCGCCACTTTTGGGCCGCCCCGCATCGGGCGCCGCACAGCCGCTCAGCGACTGGCTGGGGGCCGGACGCGGCCCGGGTGGCGCACAGCTGAAGACGGATGCCAACGGCCAGCCCATGAATCCGTACGCCGTGAACTGGGTCGACTACGACGGAAAGGTTCACCCTGAGCCTCTCGACGTCAACTGCCACTGCTTCGACCCCGCCCGCACCGTCTTGCTAAACCCGCAGGCTTGGGTATCGGTGCCAAACGGCCAGTGGGCCGCCGATCAGTCGAGCATCCGCTACTACCGCGGTATCCGCCAGCCGAGAGAGAGCGCGAATATCAGCCGTAACTTCCGGTTTAAGGAGCGCTATACCCTTCAGATCCGCGTCGAGATGAACAACATCTTCAACCGCGTGCTGTTGCCCCAGCCCGCCAGCGGCGGGGCCAATTTCGGGGCCAATCCGTCCGCCGCCAACGGGATCTATACCGGAGGCTTCGGGACCATCGCCAATCTGCCGACGGCCACCGGCGTTGGCGCGCCCGGCGCGGCACGGAGCGGTTTGTTCGTCGCACGCTTCCAGTTCTAGCTACTCGCTAGAAAGACCGGCCGACGCCTGCCCCCAGGCGCGGCCGGTTTCCCGCTTGTGATAACGTTATTTCGGATCGTCTTCAAGTGGAGGTATTCCGTGCGTAAATTTGGTTGGATGCAGGCTGCGCTGGGAATGGGAATCCTGATGCTTTCAGGAGGAACCTGGCTACGCGCGCAGCAAGGCGCGAAGCCGGTGAACGTGGATGCCAAAGTACTGCGCAACGCCGGCAGCATCGCGAACGACGCCTTGCCGGGTTCCTGGATCTCGTACGGACGGAATCAGGGCGAAACGCGCTACAGCACGCTGAAGCAGATCAACGACACGAACGCGAAACGGCTCGGCCTCGCGTGGTCGTACGTGGTCGGCGCGGGCGGCGGCAATCAGGAAGGCACGCCGCTGATGTGGAACAACACCCTTTACGGCATCACCACCTGGAGCGTCGTGTACGCCCTCGATGCCCGCACCGGAAAGGAACTGTGGCGCTGGGATCCGGAGATCAACCAGACCGCGGTGCGGCCGAAAATCTGCTGCGGCATCGTGAACCGCGGCCTGGCGATCTACAACGGCCTGATCATCTCGGCACTCAATGACGGCCGGCTGCAGGCGCTGGATGCGATTACGGGCAAGCCGGTTTGGGAATCGCGCATGGCGCACCCTCAGGATCTGTATACGCTGACCATGGCGCCGCGAATCGCGGGCGGCAAGGTGATCGTTGGAGCTTCGGGCGGCGACAAGCCCACTCGCGGATTTTTCGCTGCATTTGACGCAATGACGGGGCACCAGGCATGGAAGTTCTACACGGTTCCCGGCAATCCGGAATTGCCGGCGGAGAACGCCGCGATGAAGGAAGCCCTCAAGACCTGGGGCGGCGACTTCTGGACCAAGGGCGGCGGCGGAGCCGTCTGGGACGGTTTCGCCTATGATGCCGATGCGAACATGGTCTACGTCGGCACCGGAAACGCCGAGCCGTGGGTGCAAAAATTCCGCGGGGCGCAGAACGTCGACAACCTGTACACCTGTTCGATCCTGGGCGTCGACCTCACCACCGGCCAGCTTAAGTGGTATTTCCAGACCACGCCGAACGACAACTGGGATTTCGACAGCGTGCAGCAGTTGATGCTGCTGGATCTCAACATCAAGGGCAAACAGCGCAAGGTGATCACCCAGGCCTCCAAGAATGGCTTCTTCTGGGTGCTGGATCGCGTGACCGGCGAGTACATCTCGGGAGCGCCATATGTGAAGACGACGTGGGCCCTGGGACTGGATGCGAAAGGCCGCCCGATCGTGAATCCAGCGGCCTACTACGATCTCGAACCAATATCGATCTTCCCCACCGGCGGTGGCGCGCATAATTGGTCGCCGATGTCTTACAGTCCGATCACCGGTTCGGTCTACATCTCGGTTTCGCTCTCGCCATTTACCTACGCGGCAACCAAGGAACTGGCGCCGGGCTCCACTGGCTATTCGCGTGGCAGCGGCACTCCCAAGCTGATCGATAGTCCCGCGATCGGGCCGCCTACGGCCGAAGGCATGCGCTCAGCGCTGCAGGCATGGGATCCGGTGAATCAGAAGCTGGTGTGGCGAATCGAGGGCGGTGGTGGCATCGGCGGCGGTACCGCGGCCACGGCCGGCAACCTGGTGTTCCAGGTAATCAACGATGGGCGCTTCCGCGCGGTGACGGCCGATAAGGGCGAGATCCTGTATGAGATCCAGACCGGGCGCACCGGCATGGCTCCGCCGATCACCTATGAAGTGGACGGCACGCAGTACGTGGCGTTCCAGGGCGGCCTAGGGCGTCCGGCTACAACTGTGGGCCCGAATAACGCGAAGGTTGACAATCCGCCGATGATGTTCGCGTTCGCGCTGGACGGGAAGGCGGAGATGCCTCTGCCTGCTCCGCCGCCTGCTCAGCAGGCGAAGCCTGAGCCTCCTGCTCCCGGCGCGGCTCCGGAGTTGCAGCAGCGGTAGCATCACGGCCACGATTGTTAGCATTGTCGTATGCGGGCCGCACGCTTGACATACCTTAGGTAAGACGATATCTTACCTATGTGAAGACGGTTGTCTCATCCAAGGGCCAGATTGTTCTGCCGGCCGAGTTTCGGCATGCGGATGATATCGAGCCAGGCCAGGAGTTCGAAGTCGAGCGTCTCGATCGCGGGGACTATCGCTTGGTCCGGCGCGCGCCTCCGGCCAATAAGGGCGTCATCGAGTGGCTCCTTTCCTGTCCACAGAAAGGCTTTTTCATTCCCGTCGACTCTGAGTCAACCGACACATTGTGAGATACCTCGTCGATGCCAACGTATTGAGCGAGCCGACCAAGCCCTCGCCGGATCCTGGTGTTATGGAGTGGCTTCGCGCGAATGAGGCCGAGATCGCCGTCGATCCCGTCATCCTCGGCGAGCTGCGATTCGGAATCCTCATCCTTCCCAAGGGAAGAAAGCGGGCCGCGCTGGAACGATGGTTCGACGGCGGGATCGGACGCCTCCACTGCCTGGCCTGGGACGCGGACACGGGCTTGAAATGGGCGGAATTGCTGGCGCGCCTTCGGACTCGCGGGAAGGCCATGCCGATCAAAGACAGCCTCATCGCGGCGACCGCGGCCGTTCACAACTTGGCCGTCGCTACACGGAACCGTGCCGATTTCGCACATGCCGGTGTGAGCGTTGTTGACCCGTTTGTTGATTGAAGCCGGCCGCCGCAACCAAACGAAATGCCGTGCCCCGCGTCTACGCGGCATGAGGAAAAGTATTGGCTGCATTCTGGTCGCGCTTCTTCTCGGTATCGCCCTACTCGAAGCCCAATCCAGTGGACGGTTCGACGCGGTCTCCATCAAGCCGAATCGCAGCGGCTTGCCGAGTTCGGATACCAACACGTCGCTAGGAAGGCTGAGCCTGATCAACGTTACGCCGCTCTCCCTGCTGCTGAGGGCGTTCGGCGTGCTGGGACCCCAAATCATCGGTGCGCCAGGCTGGCTCGCGACCGAGCGCTACGACGTGGTCGCCGTGACGGGCGGGGCGGACCGCTTGACGGACAAGGAGCGCCAACCATTTACACAGGCGATGCTCGCCGAGCGCTGGAACCTGCGCTTTCATCGCGAGACCCGGGAGCTGGGCGTGCAGTCTCTGCAAGTGGATAAGAATGGATCGAAGCTGCGCACTTACGCGGGTACTGGTGAGTATGCGATGAAGGTGACTACCGGGAATGGTCGGCGAATCCTAAGAAGCACGAAGGGGAACATCCCCAGACTCGTGGAAATCCTTAGCGGGGCCACGGGCAAGCTCGTCGTGAATGAAACTGCCCTGACCGGCGAATACGATTTCACTCTGGAATGGGTCCAGGACCTGGACTCCGAGGCGCCCGGCCCTTCACTCACCACCGCGCTGCGGGAACAACTTGGCCTCAGACTGGACTCGGTGAAACGACCGGTAGAAGTGATCGTTATCGACAGTATCGATCGGCCTTCGGAAAACTGACAGCCGGCGTCGCCCCTATTCCACGCCGAACGCCAGCACCACGTTTCCCTGCGAGCCCTGCTGGATTCCGACATAGCCCGACGCCACATACAGCATCCCGCCTACGATCACCGGACCGGCAGGTCCAAACGACCCGCCGTTCGCGATCACGCCGTTCACGGTCTGGAAATCCTGTTTGGCGTCGAAGGTCCAGATCACTTTCCCGGCCGCATCCACTGCGCGCAAAATACCATCCCAACCGCCGGTGAACACCACGCCCGGAATCGACGTTGCCGGCCCGGCCTGGCCACGGCGATCCGCATTAATCGGCGCATTCCAATCGACCTTGCCCGTCGCGAGCTGGAGAGCCTTCAATCCGCCGCCGGCCTGCTGCAGAGGATAGTAGACGCGCTGGCCGTCCGAAGCGCCGCCCCATACTACCAATCCCGAAGCCGGCGGCGCCTGCGTTTCCCACAACTGGGTTCGCCAGACCAGCTTCCCATTGGCATCCGGGTCGAGCCCGATCGCCACACCGCCCTTGCCCGCGGCTACCAGAATGTCCTTGCCGTTCACGGTTTGGAGAATCGCCGATGATCCGCCGAAATCGTAGTCCGGCCCCAGCTTTCCCGGACAATTCGTATCCGCCGCGTTCGACGGACGGCAGCCGCTCATGAACGCATCGCCCGCAAATTCCTGGTGGTGCCAGACGATCTTTCCGTCTTCCATGCGCATCGCAAGAATCGAATCGCTGGTGGACGCGGCGATCCGGCCGAAGCTGTTCCCGGTGCCCACATAGATCACCTTGCGTTTGGCGTCGATCGTAGGCGTGTTCCACACCGAGGCTCCCGCCGGGCCCCACATTTGTTTGCCGCGCGAATTCTCGCCGACCACGCGCAGCGGCTCCTGAATGCTCTGCGCGCGCCACACGACCTTGCCGGTATTCGCGTCCAGCGCCACCACCGTTCCTCGCGACTTGCAGCATTCGTAGTCGAGATTCGAGCCGGTAAGCGTTTCGGTGCCCGACAAGGGCACGTATAACCGGCCGTCGTGATACGCCGCGGTCGCACTCAGGTTGTTCAGCCCGTCTTTTACTTCCGCGTTCTTCCACAGCAGTTTGCCGTCGTGCGCGTCGATCGCATAGGCCGTCGACGAGCGCGTCACGAAAAACACTGCGTAGCGCGTGCCGGCGTAACCTGAGATAGGCGCAATAATCGGCGCGAACCGGCCGAACATATCGGACCGGTAGGCCCAGTGAACGCATCCCGACTTGGCGTCCATCGAATAAACCACGCCGTCGTCGCTTCCGACGAATACCCGGCCGAACGCTACCGCCGGCTGCGAGTACAGGCTGGACCCGCCGGGCAGTCCGAACGCCCACTTGAGCTTCAGGCGGGGCACATCGGCCGCCGTCAGTCCCGCCGCGCGTGCCGTCTGGAAACGCGCATTCGTCGCGCCGCCCCAACCGGACCACGAGGGCGATGCGTTGATATCGCCCGCCTTAATATCAAGAAGAGCCGGGTTGGATGGGCAGCGATTCGTCATCTTGGTCACGTCGCCCGCTGCCGGGTCGTTGAGCGGACGCTTGCCCAGATACTCGGCAATGACGCGGCGCTCGCGGCTGGTGAGTCCCGCGGCGGCCTCGCGCATGCTGCCTTTCATCAGCGAGTCGAAGATCCGTTCGGTCGGCATTGCATTCAGCGCGGCAATACTGGGCGCGGCCGGCGCGGCCGCCCCGCCTTGCGCCGAATGGCAGCTCGCGCATTTGCTTTGAAATTGCGCCTGCCCCGGCGGCTGGGGCTGCGCCGAAAGGAAACCGGAGAAGAACCAGATTGCCGTCGCGAAGGTGATTGGTCGCATACTGTCGTCCTCGATGTATCTTAATCCGAAAAGAACAGGCGTCCGCCTTCGAGAATATCGACACATTTCTTTACACACTATATTGTGTAATATAAAAGCGGAGCAATTCCGATGGCAACCAACCTGGCGATCGATGACCGTTTGATTAACGAAGCGGTTCGGGTAGGGCATCACCGCACCAAGAAAGAGGCAGTCAGCGCTGCTTTGGATGAGTACATCCGGAAACGCAAACAGCTTGCCATCCTCGATCTGATCGGCACCATCGAGTACGACGAAAACTACGATTATCGGCGCGAGCGGAAGTCCAAGCGGCGATGATCACGAACGTACTGGTCGACACCTCTATTTGGTCGCTGGCGCTGCGGCGCAAGGCGTCCGACCTCAGGGACGCTGAGCGTTTGCTGGTGAACGAATGGAGTGACTTGGTGAGGCACGGACGCGCAAGGATCATTGGTCTCGTCCGGCAGGAACTGTTATCGGGAATCAAGACGCACGCCCAATTCGAGGCGCTACGCAAGACCCTCAACGCCTTTCCCGATGAACCGGTTGCTACGCAGGACTATGAGGCAGCCGCGAAGGCGAGCAATACCTGCCGGGCAAAAGGCATCGCCGTTTCCGTCGTGGACATGCTGATCTGCGCGGTCGCGCACGGAAGAGGCATGAGCGTCTTCACCACGGACCCGGATTTCGAAAAATATGCCGGATGCCTGCCCCTGAAGCTCCATTCCGTTCGTAGCGAATCCCGGGCATGAGTTGCGTTCACACGACCTGATCCAACGCGTATATTAGAACGATGAAGCAATCGCTCCTCAGCGCCGTCATCTTTGCTGGGCTCCTCTCCGGCCAGGCCAATGTGATCGATCTCCCCCGCGGGCCGTTAGGTGACGGGCCCTTCCTCTTCGATACAGCCGAGCAGCACAAGATCAAAGTCACCGTCATCACCAAGGCTCTCGACAAGCCCTTCGGCATCGCTTTCCTCCCGGGCGGCAATATGCTGGTGAGCGAACGCGGCGGAAAGCTGCGCATGATCCGCGATGGCGCGCTGGTCGCCGAGCCGGTCGCCGGAGTCCCCAAGGTCAACGCCCGCGCGAACGCCGGCCTGTACGATTTCGTTCTTCATCCGCAGTACGCCCAGAATCAGTGGATCTACTTCGCCTTCAGTAAGCCGAGCGCACAGCCTGCAAGTGGCGTTGTGCGCGACCAAAATAACGCCGGGAATCAATCCGCCACCGTTATCGCGCGCGCGAAGCTGCAGGGCAACTCGCTGACGCAGGTCCAGGAGATCTACAGCACCGAGCAGGGGACCAATATCGGCGGGTCGCGCCTGGCTTTCGCGCTCGACGGCAAGATTCTCATGACCACGCCGGCCGCTGGCGACATTCAAAAAGCGCAGGATCCGATGAGCGCCTATGGCAAAATTCTCCGCCTGAACGATGACGGCAGTATCCCTCGCGACAATCCGTTTGTTGGAAAGCAGGGGTATCGCCCCGAGATTTATTCGCTCGGCCATCGCGATCATCTGGGCCTGATCGTGCATCCCTCGGGCGCGATCTTCAACGCCGAGCATGGACCCAATGGCGGCGATGAAGTGAACCTGATTAAGCCCGGGGCGAACTACGGCTGGCCAGTCATCAGTTTCGGCCGCCAGTACGACGGCAGCCGGATTCCCCCGTATAAAGACGGCATGGAGATTCCGCAGATCGTGTGGGTGCCTTCCATTGGACCCTCGGGAATCATGTTTTACACCGGCGACAAGTTCCCGGCCTGGAAGAATAATCTGTTCGTCGGCAGCGCACGCTATGGCGAAATTCGCGGCTTCGGACACCTTGAGCGCGTGGTATTGAACGACAAGTTCGAAGACATCCGCCGCGAACGGCTTCTGGATGACCTGCACCAGCGCTTCCGCGACGTCCGCCAGGGACCCGACGGTAATATTTATGCGCTAACCGATCAGGAAGTCGGCGCATTGCTCAAGATCGAACCGGCGCAATAAATTTCACGAGAGAGGATTCGGCGCGATATTTATGATGACGTGTCCTTTCTTGTGTCCGCTTTCGGCATACCGGAAAGCCTCGGCGATCTCGTGGAGGGAATAGCGTCTGTCGATCACCGTCTTCAGCTTTCCGGCCTCGATGAGGCCCTTGAGAGACGCGAGATCCCCGGGCCCGATGCGCGGCAAGCCGCTGACAACCTTCGCGGCTCCGGTGAGGGAAATCCACATTTGCCGGATCATGTCGCCGGGGATCGACCATAGCCCGCCGGACATCGCAATCGCAACCAGCGCACCGCCTCGCTTCAGAGATCTCAGGGTGCGCGAGTAACCGGCCTTGCCCACAGTGTCGATGACCATGTCATAGACTCGGCCGGCTCGCGAAAAATCTTCCTTGGTGTAGTCGATCACTTCGTCGGCGCCGAGCGACCTTACCAAGTCCAGATTCGCGGTGCTGCACACGCCGGTTACTCGCGCGCCAAAGTGTTTTGCGAGTTGCACCGCGAAGACACCGACGCTGCCGGAGGCTCCGTAGACCAGCACATTCAGTCCGGCCGCTATCTTGGCCTGCCGCAGGAAGCATAACGCAGTGAGGCCGCCAAAGGCGACCGCAGCGGCCTCCTCCGGAGTCATGTTGACCGGCTTGTTCTCCAGACGGCTCTCAAGCACGCACGCATACTCGGCATGTGCGCCGAGCTTGAATCCCGTGCCTCCGAATACCTGATCGCCCGGGCGGAATCGGGTGACGGCTTGGCCCACGGATTCCACGATTCCCGCCAATTCCATCCCCAGGATCGAGCCGTCTCTAAGGCCAACGATCGCGGTGAACAATCGTGGAAACGTCTTGAGCCTGTAGTCGGCGGCGCATATCGTGGCTGCATGGATGCGAACCAGGACTTCGTTGTCCTTGGGGACCGGCGTCTCGACGTCCTTGACTTCGACAACGCCTCGGCCGGTATAGACCGCAGCCCGCATCAGTTCTCGGTCGGCTGCCGCTCGATGTGATCGATCACCAGGACTTCTTCCAGCTCCTTCTGTGATTCGAGCTTGAGTCCGAGTTGCTCCTGCACGGCCGTGTATATGGACGGCCCGTTGGGATCGGCAGCAGGCCCGGGGACGTTTACGCCTGCCGGGAGCGATTGTTCCGGCGTATACGTGAGGTCGATATCGTAACGCCCCGTCAGACCGGTCTTATCGACCACGGTCCGCTGGAGCATCAATCCCAACAGACTGGTGAATTGCTGCAACTGGATCCCGGTGAGAAGGAGTCTGCCCGCGCCGCCGGTTTTCGGCCCGCAGACCGGTGTCTGGGCGTCGCCCGGCGCGGCGCCCTGAGTGGCCGCATTCCGCGGATCGATACACCCCTTCGATTCGACCAGGTTCTTGCCCAGCTTTCCGTCGTTTCGAGCCAGAACGAGCGCCAGGATCGACACCTCGCGTTTCTCCAGCCGCGCCACAAGCTTCAATCGATCCCTGAGCAAAGCCTGCAGCATCAGACGCCGCTGATCGGTCGTTATCGGTTCGGCCGCACGTGCGCTGATATCGTACCGCTCGGTAACGGCCCAATCGGGTACGCCGGCAAGCTTCGAAGGCTGGTTGATGCCGTACGCCAGCTGGATGATGCCGCGCAATGGAAGGTTGACGAAGTTGACGCCGTTCGGAGGCATTCCGATGTTCGCCTGTGTGGTTCCCGATTTGTTCGGTTTGACCGAAGCTACTTCGAAGGCGGGCGGGGCCTGGGCAGTGAGCGCCGCGAGCGGCAACGCCAAGAGCAATACGAGACGGAAGCGCATCTAAATCCCCTTTCTGGCGATGACGCCTAGAACATCGACAAGAATGCCTAGAACATCAACAATTGTCAAGTGCCGGATACCCGAGTCCTCGAACAGAGGGGTGCGCTCAGGACACGCTGGGAGTATACTGATAAGCGCTATAACCATGTTTGTTTCAACGCGTAGGACGTTCCTGAAGGCGACTGCTGCGGGCCTCGCTGCTCCCTACGTCTTCGGACAATCTTCCGGACAAGCCCCGAAAATCGAATCGTCGCCGCTAGGCGACAACCTGTACCTGCTGACCGGGGCCGGAGCGAACGTCATCGTGCGCACCGGAGCGAATGGCGTTGTCATGGTCGACGGCGGGCTGGCCCAAAATGCCGCCGCGCTGGCGCGAGCCGTTGCCGCATTACCGAACAGCGGCCCGGTACGGACGCTGTTCAACACGCACTGGCATCCCGAGCAGACCGGCTCCAACGAGTCGCTTGGCATGGCCGGCGCCACGATCATTGCCCAGGAAAACACCCGGCTGTGGCTGCAGCAGAACATCAACTGGCCGTGGAACGGGCAGAAGTTCAAGAAGCTTCCGAAAATCGCCCAACCCAACAAGACCTTCTACGATCAGGGCGCGCTCGATTCCGGAATCCGCTACGGATACATCCCCGACGCGGCGCACACCGACGGCGACCTGTACGTCCACTTCCCGCAGCAGAATGTCCTTGCGGTGGGCGATGCTGCCTACGGACAAGGCTGGCCCGTGGTCGATTGGTGGACCGGCGGATGGATCGGCGGCATTGTCGGCGGACTCCAGCGCATCCAGAGCGTGGTAAACAAGGACGGCAACCGCGACACGAAGATTGTCCCCGGGCAAGGCCCCTTGCTCAGCCCGGCCGATATCGCGGCGCAGGTCGAGATGTACGGCACCATCTACGATCGCCTGAACCAGATGATGAACAAGGGTCGTGGTCCCTCGGAAGCCGTGGAGGCCAAGCCGGCCAAGGAATTCGAGGCCAAGATGGGCAACCCCGACGAATTTATTCGGCGCTCGGCCGAGAGCCTGTGGGCCTACCTGTCACCCGATGCTTAGAGCGGACGGAAACATGAAAACGATGCGACATCTTAAATCCTCGATTCTTCTGATCGCTGTCGTCGGCGTGGCCGGCGTTTTCTTTGTGTCGCGCACAAGCCAGGCGCAGGATACGGGCGACGCCCAGTTGGCGACTGTCAAGCAGTATTGCGCGGGCTGCCACAGCGAAAAACTTAAGACCGGCGGCGTCAGTTTCGAGGGCGCAACCGCCGCGAGTATCGCCAAGGATCCCGAGCTTTTCGAGAAGGCCGTGCGCAAGCTGCGCGGCCGGGTGATGCCGCCTCCGGGCGCGAAGCAGCCGGATGGGAAGACGGTCGATTCGCTCGTCGCGTGGCTCGAAGAATCGCTCGACAAGCTTCCGAATCAGGCGCATGTCACCGATCAACTGGTGCTGCACCGGTTGAATCGCAAGGAGTACGAAAACGCGGTGCGCGACCTGCTGGCGGTGGAAGTCAACAGCGCTGAACTGCTGCCGCAGGACGACATCGCGCAGGGTTTCGACAATATCGCTTCGGCGCTGCAGGTCTCGCCTTCCTTTATCGAGCAGTACGTGCACGCCGCGCATAACGTCGCCGTGGAAGCTATGGGCCGGGCCGATGCTCGCGCGCAAGGCTGGACATTCCGCGCAGGTTCCGGCAGCCAGCTCACCCACGTTCCCGGGTTGCCTCTGGGGACCCGCGGCGGCATTCTCGCCAAAGTGGATCTACCCGCCGACGGCGAGTATCGCATCAACATCTCCGACATGGCCACCCATATCTGGGGCAACGGCATGGAGTATGAGAATCCGCTGGTGGTGACGCTCGACAACAAGATCGTCTATCAGGCCACGATCGGCGGCGAGGAAGACAGTAAGCTCTACGATCAGGTACAAAGCGGCGCTCTCGATCGCGTGAATGCCCGCCTGAAGAACATCAAGTTCCAGGCGACGGCCGGACCGCACAAAATCGGCGTCACTTTCCGGCGCCAGAGCTTCGCCGAATCCGATGACCAGCTGCAGGTGCTTACTCCCGGCGGCGGGCAGGATCGTTCCTATCGCGTGAATTCGTTCCAGTTGCTGGGGCCTTTCGATGTAAAGGGTCTCAGCCCCACGCCCAGCCGTCAGCGCATCCTCATCTGCAATCCGGCCACGGACAAGACCAAAACTCCCGAGGCCTGCGCGAAGGAAATCTTCTCGGCGCTGGCGAAGCGGGCGTATCGCCGCCCGGTGACCAACGACGACATCGCCGAGCTCATGCAGTACTACGCGGACGGGGTCAAGGAAGGCGGTTTCGAGTCGGGTATCCGCTCCGGCATCACCGGCATGCTGGCGAGCCCGTTTTTCCTGTATCGCGGCGAGCAGGTTCCCGCGGGAGTGAAGCCGGGGCAGAAGTATTCGATCACGGACCTCGAGCTGGCGTCGAAGCTTTCGTTCTTCCTGTGGAACTCGATTCCCGACGATGAGCTGCTCGATCTCGCCATCAAGAACAAGCTCAGCGAGCCGGCGACGCTCGACAAGCAGGTCCAGCGCATGCTGGCCGATCCGCGGTCAAAGACGATTGCCAGCAATTTCGTGTTCCAGTGGCTCGACATGAAGCGGCTCGACGACGTCGTTCCCGATAACGACGTCTTTCCCTATGCCTCCGGCCGCTTGGACCCGCGTCAGGATTTCCGCACCGAGCTGACGCTGTTTGCCGACAGCATTTTCCGCGAAGACCGGAACATTGTGGATCTTTTGCGCGCGAACCATACGTACGTGAATGAGCGCGTCGCGGTGCACTACGGTATTAACGACGTGAAGGGCGATCAGTTCCGCCGCGTGGAGCTCAAAGATTCCGTGCGCTGGGGCCTGCTGGGCAAGGGCGCGATCCTGATGGCCGCGGCCTATCCGAATCGCACGTCTCCAGTGCTGCGCGGGAAGTTTATCCTGACCAACATCCAGGGCGTGCCGCCTGCGAATCCCCCACCCAACGTCCCGACCCTCAATGATAAAGATATCGGCACCACCAAGGCGCTCACTGTCCGGGAACTGATCGCGCAGCATCGCGCGAGTCCGGCCTGCTCGTCCTGCCACGCGGTGATGGATCCGCTCGGTTTCGCGCTCGAGAATTTCGACGCGACGGGCATGTGGAGAGACAAGGACCGCTTCGCCGGCACCATCATCGATTCGGCGGGCGAGCTGCCCGACGGCACCTCGATCAAGGGTCCCGACGATCTCCGCAAGGCGCTGTTGCGCCGTCCCGACCAGTTCGTGCAGACTTTCGTCGAAGGTCTGCTGACCTATTCGATGGGCCGCACGGAGGGCTATTACGACATGCCGACGGTCCGCAGGATCGTGCGCGAGACGGCGGCCAAGGATTACAAGTTCTCCGCCATCGTCCAGGCGGTGGTGAGGACCGAACAGTTCAGAATGCGCCGCGCCCCGCAGCCGGTGCAGAGCGCGAGCAGATAGAGTCCCGGCCGAGCCCTTCCGCTCCATAACACCGGCGGCGTTGACTACATGGGTGGCTGGCATGAAACATGCCAGAAGTGCAGGATCTCAACGCTGCCCGATTCACATCCGATCCGGATGCAGCGGGGAATGGAGGAGGATGCGCTCGCGGGCAGCCTTGGCTGATACGGTGCGGCCTTCGTTGGCGGACTTGATGCGCTGCGCGAGAATACGGCTGGTGGCGGCATCGACCTTGACTTCGGCTTCGCTGGAAACGAAGGGGTCGTTGCGTTGGGGCTTGTTCACACCTTCAACCTAGATCACTCTGTTGGGAAAAGCAGCAGAAACAAGCTGTTCCGCGGGTATCGATTCGGTCTCCCAACCCTCCGGATCGACCAGCCGGTTCGTGGAAGCCACCCTCGCAATCCACCCCTAACTGGAGTAAAATAAACACGGTAAGGAGACGACCCCCATGTTCATATCCAAGAAGCACGTTCCCCGTCGCACAGCGTTGAAGGGAATCGGAGTTGCCATCGGACTTCCGCTGCTCGAAGCCATGATTCCCGCCCAAACCGCATGGGGGCAGACCGCCGCCGGAAAGACGCCCAAGCGCTTTGCTTTCGTGGGCTTCCCGCACGGCGCGATCATGGACAGCTGGTCGCCCAAGGAGACCGGCACGGGCTACACCATGTCTCCGATCCTCAAGCCCCTGGAGCCGTTCCGCCAGCACCTGACCATCGTTTCCGGCTTGCGCAACAAGCCCGCGGAAACCCCCGAGCCCCACGGCTATATCGAACAGGGCTGGCTCACCTGCGTGAAGCCCTGGGATTTCGGCAAGGCCGACAAAGACTCCGGCGTCAGCGCCGACCAGATCGCGGTTCGCTACGTCGGACAGGAGACGCGTCTCCCGTCTCTCGAACTCACCACCTCGCAGGGCAGCGCCCGTCTCGCATGGCGCACGCCGACCCAGTCGCTGCCGCAGGAAGGCAATCCTCGCGCGGTTTTCCAGAAACTGTTCGGCCAGGGCGATACCGACAAGGAACGCGCCCAGATCCTGGCGGAAACCGGCAGTATCCTCGATCGCGTGAAGGGCCAGGCCCAGCGGCTGCAGGCCGGCCTGGGCGTGAAGGATCGCAGCGTGGTCAATGACTATCTCGACTCCGTCCGCGAGATCGAACGCCGCGTGCAGATGGCCGCCAAACAGAGCGACCCCGAGCTGGTGATCCCGGACGCGCCCGTGGGCACGCCCAACGACATCACCGATCACTTCAAGCTGATCTTCGACCTGATGGCGCTGGCGTTCCAGGCCGACATCACGCGCGTGATCACGCTGTCGATGGACCGCGAAGCCAGCATGCGCACCTACACCAACCTGGGCATCGCCGAAGGGTTCCATCCGCTGTCCCATCACGGCAACAATCCGCAGAAGATGGAGAAGCTGGTGCAGATTCAGAAGTACCACACGGAAGTGTTTGCCGGATTCATCAAGAAAATCGAGGCTGCCAAGGAAGGCGACGGCACGGTGCTCGATCATGCCACCATCCTCTTCGGCAGCGACATGAGCAACAGCGATCGCCACAACAACGATCCGCTGCCGTCGGCCGTTCTGGGACACGCGAGCGGAAAGATCAAGGGTGGCCAGCACCTCAAGTATCCGCAGGATTCGCGCCACGCCGACCTGCTCTGGACGCTGCTGCAGCGCAACGACATTCCGGTGAAATCCATCGGCGACAGCGCCGACGGTCTCTCGGAGGTCTAACATGAAAGCGCGCACAACGGAACGCCGCGGCAGTATTTCCAGGCACGCCGACGGATGCCGCGGCGTCCTGTGCGCTTTCGTTCTGCTGAGTGGGACGTTGATCATGGCGGCGCCCGATACGGCGCCGACCCTGCTGAGCGCGGCGGAATCGGGCGATCACGCCACAGCACTTCGCCTGGCGACGGCCAAGGGCGCGAACGTCAACGCCACCGCGGCCGACGGCACTACCGCGATCATGTACGCGGCCGCGAACGACGATCTGGAACTCGTCCGGGCGCTGATCAAAGCCGGCGCGAACGTCAAGCTGCAGAACCAGTTCGGCACGTCGGCCATCACCGAAGCCGCGATCATCGGCTCGGCGCCCATCGTTGAGGCGCTGCTCAAAGCCGGCGCCGATCCCAACTTCAAAACTCTCGACGGCGAGACTCCCCTGATGGCTGCCGCGCGCAGCGGCAAGCTGGAGGCGGCCAAAGTGCTTCTCGCCGCGGGCGCCGACATCAACGCCAAGGAATCCTGGGGCGGGCAGTCGGCGATCATGTGGGCCGCCGCGCAGGGCCAGGCTGATATGGTGAAGTTCCTCGCATCGAAGGACGCAAAACTGAACGATCACGGCAAAATCAATCAGTGGGAACGCAAGATCATCCAGGAACCTCGTCCCAAGGACATGAATAAGGGCGGGTTTACTCCGCTGCATTACGCCGCGCGCGAAGGCTGCATCGCCTGCGTGCAAAACCTGCTGGCCGCGGGCGCCGATCCCGATTCCGAGGATCCGGACCGCGAGACGCCGCTGCTTCTCGCGCTTGAGAACCTGCATTTCGACACTGCCGCGGTTCTGATTAAGGGCGGGGCCGATCTCGATAAGTGGGACCTCTTCGGACGCTCGCCGGTCTACATGGCCGCCGACGTCAGCACGCTGCCGATGAAAGGCAACGGCGCGGTGGCGGTGATTCCCAGTCCCGACAAACTCACGGCGTTGGATGTCGGGCGCATGATGCTCGAAAAGGGCGCGAACCCGAACATTCAGTTGAAGCGCAGGCCGCCCTATCGCGACGTCCCCCAGGATCGCGGCGGAGACGGCATGCTCGCGCAGGGCGCGACGCCTCTGCTGCGCGCTGCCCGCGCCGGCGACGACAAGTTCGTCGCGCTGTTGCTCGAATACAAGGCTCTGATCGATCTGCCGAGCAAGGAAGGGATCACTCCCTTGATGGCCGCTGCCGGCGTCGACTTCGGAACCCGCGCCACGCGCGGGCGCCAGCGTACGGATGAAGGCGTGCTCGCCACCATGGATCTGCTTGTGAAGGCCGGCGCAAACGTGAACGCCCGTTCGGTAGTGGATCGTGTAGCCGGCGGTCGCGGCGGCCGTGGCGGCGGTGCTTCGCCCGCTGCCGGTGCTCCTGCTGCTGCCGGTGCTCCGCCCGCTGCGGCCGGTGGTCCCGCTGCTGCGGGCGGGCGGGGTGGCCGAGGTGGCGGCGCTCCTGCTGCTCCTCCTGCTGCGGCAGCGCCTGCTGCTGCTGCGCCTGCTCTGGCGACGCCAGCGGCCCCTGGATCCGCAGACTACACCGCCTCCGGGCAGATCGCCCTGGCTTTCCGCCGCGGCAGTCAGATGCCCAGCGCGAACGCCGTTCCCAATCAAACCGCTTTGCACGGCGCAGCCGAGCACGGTTTCGACAAGTTCATCGAATTCCTGGTGGCGCATGGCGCAGACCTGACGGCCAAAGACGCGAACGGCCGCACACCGCTCGACACGGCACGCGGTGCCGGCGGTATTCGCGGCGGCGCGGATGCGTTCCCGAAAACCGTGGCGCTGCTCGAATCCCTGATGAAAGCCAAGGGACTCCCGGTCGCCGCGGCCCCGGCACGCTAGGATTCCTTACTTCGCCTGCTTGTTCTTGCCCGCCGCGGCGGGTCGTTCGAAAATCTCCAGATTCATCCCGTTGGGATCTTCGACGAAGATGGTGCGCGTCCCGCCCCCGAAGTCCACGATCTCGCTGTTGGCGGAAATGATGTTCACCCCGGCTGCCTTCATCTTGCCGATGGTGGCGGTCTCGTCGTGGACCTGGATGCACAGCGCCGGCGCGCCCGGATCGCGGACGCGGAGGTGGAACTTGGTGCGCGGAACGCCGCGGAACTCGGTGAACTCGATGGCGGCCGGCGGGCCGGGAATCACGCCCGTTAGCTTGCGGAATTCGGTCCCCGCGGGTGCGCCGTAGAGCTGCAGCATCGCCGGATCCTTGGAGTACGCGGCCGATCCTGTCAGCTCGATTCCCAGGTGACCGGTGTAAAAGGCGCGTGTCGCATCGGCATTTTCCATGGTGTAAGCAAGCGAAACGCGATGGACATTGCTTGCTGGTGCACCCTCGGCAGGAGCCTCCTGGACCAGTTGCAGGAAGAATCCGTCGGGATCGCGCAGGACGATGGAGCGGGCTTTGCCTTTGGCCGTGGCGATCTCGACCGGCGCGCCGCCGGTGGTCACGATCACCGCGTTAGCTTTCTTGGCATTCGCCACGGCCTCGTCGATGTCCCGGACATAGAACACCAGAGACGCCGCGCCGGGATCGGTGTATTTCGCCTGGGCGCCTTTGCGCTCCAGCCCTTTGAAGTGGGTCAGCTCGAAACGCACGCCGCCGGGCAGCGTAAGCATGGAAAGCCGCAGCGTCACCCCCGGTGCGTTCGTCAACAGGGGCACGGCCGGGTTGGCGAAATCGGACGGATTTCCCTTCAGCCCGAACACGTTGTTATAGAACGCGAGAGTGGTGTCGAGATCGTCCACCGCGTGGATCGCGTGCGAGAGTGCCTTGGTCGGGGATGTGGACTGAGCAGTCAGGCCGGTGACAGCCACCAGCGCTGCTGCCGCCAGGCTCAGACTGAGTATGAGTTTCTTCATGGGGGTTACTTTTTTCGCGCCTCCGTCGTTCTTTGCAGATTCGCGGGCTTCCAGGGACGGAAGGGTCCTTTGCAACTGGATGCAGCGTAACGAATTGAGCCGCGAGAGTCAAGCTTGCTCAGGCGTAATCTGGATCGGAAGTTCAATTGCACAGCGAGACCGTAGTTATGGTCTCGCGCCTGGTTCGGCCCGTTCCCGTTGCCCTGATTCTGACCGCACTATCGCTCGTCTACGGAGCACCTCGGCCGCCGCGCTACGATTTGTCCGTCGCGAATAATGCGGGCACGATGGACCGGCTGGTCGAGAAGGATCAAGGCCCCGCTGTGTTACGCGCGCAAATTCTGCTCGACCGTGCGCATTTCTCTGTCGGCGAGATCGACGGCCGCATGGGCACGAACGCGCTTCGCGCCATCGAAGGTTTTCGCGCTGCGCGCGGCCTGCCGGCGGGCAACTTCGTCGATGAAGATGCGTGGAAAGCGCTCAACTCCGATCCGGCGCCGGCCATCATCGAATACACCGTGACGGCGGAAGATGTCCAGGGTCCCTTCGTCAAGGTCCCTGCCAGCATGATGCGTAAAGCCAAACTGAAGAGCCTGGGGTATGAGACCGCGCTGGAAGGAATCGCGGAAAAGTTTCATATCAATCCCGCGCTTCTGCGGCAGATGAATCCCGGCAGTAAATTCACCGCCGCCGGCGAAAAGATCTACGTCCCCAGCGTCCCCGCGCAGCTTACCGGGAAAGCATCGCGCGTGGTGGTTTCAAAATCGCGATCCACCGTGACCGCGCTGGATGAAACCGGAAAGACTCTGGCTCAGTATCCGGCCACCAGTGGCAGCGAGCACGATCCGCTCCCCATCGGCGAATGGCAAGTCACCGGGGTTTTCAAAAATCCTAAGTTCCACTACAACCCGGATTTATTCTGGGATGCCAAGAGCACCGACGAAAAGGCGACCATCGCCCCCGGGCCCAACAACCCCGTCGGCACCGTATGGATCGACCTTTCCAAGGAACACTACGGAATCCATGGCACGCCGTCGCCTTCCTCGATCGGACACGCGGAGTCGCACGGGTGCATCCGCCTGACGAACTGGAGTGCGAATGAGTTGGCCGGGATGGTTGAGAAAGGAACTCCCGTCAGCTTGGTCGAATGAGGTTATCGCTGCGGCCGCCGGGGCTCGTTTGGCGGCACGGACGCTGAGGACTCCAGAAAGTCCGACAGCTTGTCAGCTTCACGATGAAGCTCGGCTCGGGTAGTCTGCCCGTCGATTCTATCCTCGAATCGATGAATCGTCGCGACCACCTCTCCGATCGAACGGCGGAGACGTTCGCGCTGCACCGGATCCTGCGTCGTGCTGGACATGGTGCAAAAGGTGTGGGCGATTTCCACCTCGGTCCGCAAAAAACCGACCACACTCTCCTGGGACCGTTTGTGCAATTCTCCCCAATCTTCTTTCACAATACGGAGAGTCCGACAACACCCATACCGTTTCCGCGACCATCCTTGCTCGGGAAGAGCTATCGAACCATGTGCTCGAGGTCCTTGTTGTTATCCTGGCAGAAAAAATCGATCATCTCGGTGTCGACCAGCGGCTTCATGTGCAAAGACACAGTCCACGGCTTGGTGAACACCTTGGGGTCATTGATGGTCACATCGATGTCGAGAGTGCCGAAGTTGGGTCGCCGGATACGCTCGGTGACTCGTGCTTCGCTCGAGAAGAAGTTGCCGGCTGTGTCGAGCCAGGAATCGTCGCGATAGCCGGCCGATTCGACTACCAGCGTGTTGCCTTCCCAGTGCGCGATCGAGTATCCGCTCCAGCTCGGCACCATATCGTCCGGCAGTTTTCGACCGTCGAAAAACACCTGCCGGTAACTGGCGTTGAACTCATCCAGGATGACTAGCTGGGCGGGTGTCTGAAAAATCTTAATGGTTTCCGGGAAAGCCCAGGCGCGCGGAAAGTTTGGGGGCATGCAGCGCATGTGCGGGTCGATGTATGCCACATCTTTGGAACGGCTCTTGACCAGATCCGCGGCCCAGGGCTGGTAAGGGAAGCCCTCCTTGAGGCCCGCGCCGAAGTTGACGAGCTGCGGCGTCAACGGAAGTTCAGTGCACTGCACACCACGCTCGCCAGCGTTGCAGGGCAGGATGTCGCGCGGGATCCACATGCCGGAGAAATCGGGCTGGCCGCCGGAGGTTTTGGGCGCGGGGGCGGAAAGGTTGGGTTTCCCATCGCTCGTGCGGGGGATTCCCGGCGTGGGTAAGTTGACCCACTGAGCAGCAGCCGAAGCCCCGAGAAGAACGGCGAGGCAGATGATTCGCATGGGTGTAATCATACACCTCGCGGCGCTACTTCACCATGTGGGCGCGATCCTTCTCGTTCTGGTTGCAGAACATCTCGAAGATATCGTTGTCCGCCACGAGATCGAAGCCGACCTTGACCGAAAACTTGCGCGAGTACATCTCCGGATCGTCAAACGTCATCTCGACATCCAGATGCCCGAAATCGCGCCGCCGGTAACGCTCCGTCACGTGCATCGCTTCGCTGCGGGGATGCCCAATGGCGTCGAGCGGCGTCTTGTCGTTGAATCCGCGCGACTCGACGACGAAGGTGTCGCCTTCCCAGCGTCCGATAGAGTACCCGAGATACGCCGGAAACTCGAAAGTGGCTGGAAACTGGCGCCCGTCTGTAAAGATCTGGCGGTGAAGGCCATCGACCTCGTACATAAGTACCGTCTCTCTGGGCGCCTGGATGAACTTGAATGGCTCGGCGAGCAGGCCGGCCACAGGCCATCCGTATTCGCCGTGGCAAACGTTGTCCACCCGGCGCGCGGCGGCACGCTGCTTCATCAGTGCTTCCGCTTCCGGCTTCAGCGGCGATTCGCCAGGCTTGAAATCCACCAGGATGTTGATCGCGTACTTGTGAACCGACTCGAGCTCCATTCCGATCAGCGCGGCCTGCGATTCGGCCTCGTACCGATCGCCGAACATGCGTTTGAACTCGGCGACCGGGGTGATTTCGTGCGCCCAGACGCCGGTCAGGTCCGGCTTGCCGTCCGGCGCTCGAGGCGCAGGCGCGGTGAGGTTCGGCTTTCCGTTCTTCAGCCGCGGGATACTCTTGTCCGGATAGTTGAGCCACTGCGCGCTCGCGCCAACCGTAATCAGCAGCGACGCTGTGAGCAGCCGCAGGCACATCGTTTTCATAAGATTCAACTCGATTCTAAGCAACGGCTGTGTGCCGTGCAAGTTGTAACTAGCCGGCTTGCCTTAAGTTTTCGCGAACGCGCGCTGTAACCGGGCCTGCTGCAGTTCGTGCAGCAGCCGCATGACATTGTAGGCGCTCATCTCCACCAGCAGCCGCGTCACCTTTTCGTGCTGGTCGTCGTTCAGCTCGCCCTGGACGGCCTTCATCGCCTGCACCACGCTCGACTGCTGCTTTTCGAGCTCCGCCTTCTCGATGACGCCATCGGCCATCGCGTCGACGAACGCGGCCAGCTTCTGAACCTGCTCGTCGATCACCGGTGTGTCTTTCTTCTCGTCAAACCAATCGATCCTCGCCATAGCAAATGTCTCCTTATCGCATGTGATTCCGCAGTTCGAAAAACCGGTGCTGCAGGCGCTCGCGCCCGCCCGCCTCTTTTACTTTCGAGCGCAGGAGCTCGGGCAGAAACTCCGCGTCGGTGCATTCGAGCATCGCCGCGATCTCCTGCATCTCTTTCTCCAGGCCTTCGAGCGACGGCAGGAAGCCCGCCAATTCCTGCGCCAGCGCGTCTTTGCTCAGCGTCGCCTGGCCGGCCACCCGGCTTCGGCGGGCCGCCCGCGTGACGATGCCTTCGATATCGGCGCCGGAAAGCTTGCCCACCAGCGGGATTTCGGGAATGTCCTCCGGCGCGAGCGAAATGCCGGCCTTGCGCGCCATGGCGGCGAACATCGCACGGAGCTCCTCCTGCTCGGAGGGATAAAACAACGGGATGTGAATCTCCGCGCGGCCCTGGCGTTTCAAGTCGATCGGCAGCAGGTCGGGACGGCAGGTGAGCAGCATCCACAGAATCTTGCCGCGATAGCGCGTGTCTCCCATTTGCGACGCGATCATCGAGAAGACCCGGCTGGATGTGCCCGAATCGCCCTCATCTTCGCGATCGCCCAGCGCGGCGTCGGCTTCGTCGATCACCACCACCACCGGCCCCATAGCCCGCAATACGCCTAAAACCCGCTCCAGGTTCCCTTCGGTTTCGCCGACGTACTTCGACCGGAAATTCTTGAGCATCACGCACGGCACGCCCATCTCTCCCGCCATGCATTGCGCCAGAAAGGTTTTCCCGGTGCCCACCGGACCGCAGACCAGGTAGCCCATCGGCAGCGTCTCGGTCTCCCCGCGCTTCAGCAGCTGCGCATCTTCACGCAGGCGCTGCTTGACCGGCGCATGTCCTACCAGAACATCCATGGTCCACTTGGGCTCGATGAATTCGAGCAGGCCACGGCACTGGCGCTCGATCAGCTCCTTCTTCAGGACCCGCATCCGCTTCGCATCCAGACGGTGGCCCGATTCGAGAGCCGACTGAACCAGGACGTTCACGTCCACAAACGATATGCCGGCGGTGAGGCGGGCGATCTCGTTTTCCGTATAGTCCGATACCGCACGAAAGTCGCGGCCATTCACGGCGTGACGAAGGAATCGCTCACGCGCCGGCTCGTCGGGCATGGCGACCTCCACATCCGCAACGTACGGGTTCGAGGTCACTCGCTCGCTGAGAGCCGCGGCGCTTTCGTCGATCAGCGCCACCGCCATATTCAGGCGCTTCACATGCGGGCTGGCGGCCCAGTTGAGCAGCGTAACCACCTGCTGGGACGCGGCCGAGCTCAGGCGTCCAGGCTCGCCGCTGGGGATCAGGAAGGACGCGTAGTCGATCAGAATGGCCGCGCTGATATTGCCGTCGCCCGCCATGATGTTGTTCTGGACGAAGCGGTCGAGCAACGCGAATGCGGTGGTCGGATCCTTGCGCGCCGCCGCCAGGTCGCCGACCTTGTCGTTTGCGCGGACCACCATCTCTTTGAGCCGCGCGCCATCGCGTCCGGCGAACGCGCGCAGGCCGCGGGCGAGATCGTAGTACAGCACCAGATCCCATCGCCCGAATACCTGCTCGGCCAGGAAGTCGGGCAGGCTTCCGTACGAATCGCCCTCCGGGTTTAACGGCACAAAGTCGTGCACATTGCCGTGCACAACGAAGAGCGACGTCGAACCCGAAAAGTAGAGCTCGGAAAGCTCGGCGGCCCACGGCGGGAACCACTCGGGTATGCGCGCTGCAGCCTTCGATACTTCTTTCATTGCGCAACCCTGCGCAAATCGGCTTCCAGGATCGCCGGCGGCTCCTGCATCTGGTCGACGATCCCGGTGATCTGCTGCAACTCGCGCATCGCGGTTTCGGTGGACTGCACGCTTTCGGTGACGCCTTCAATCTGGCTCGATAAAGCGTCGGGATCCTGCCGGTTGACGCTCGCCTCGGCCAGTGCCTGGATTTTCGCTTCGATGCGATCCAGTTCCAGCCGCACGTAATCGGCGTTTTCACCGGCCTTCTTGTAGTTCTGCAAACGCAGCTCCTGTGCGGCTACGCTGTCCTGCAAGGATCGCTTGAAACGCTCGTCCTGGGGCGCGCCTTCCAATCGTTTCCTGGCCTCCTCGATACGAGCGGCGATGTCCGAGTCGCTCGTCGAACGAAGGAACCGGTCCAATGCCTGCTGTGACGCGAGCAGGCGCAGAAAGATCCACAGCAGGCGGTCGAGTGCGGGAGTGCTCAAATCCTCCGCCGACGAGCTGCTCTGGCCGCCGACGCTCCTGGCGATGGATCTCATCTCCAGGCATCGCGAGCGCAGCGTCTCGAATCGGCGGCGTGCCTCCGGCGGCAGCGTGTTCACGATCCCCACGAGTGTTTCGCCCGCTGCACCCTGCGGCACGCGCGGCTGCTGGGATTCCTTGTAGACCTGGGCGTCGATCGCGTCGCGGAATCTCGGCGTCGAGACTAGCCCGCCCAGGTAAGCCGTCTCCGCAGCCAAAATCAACGGGAAAAGAGCATCCGGCCAGGGACTGAGAAATGACGCCACCACGCCGCCGAAGAAGATAAGGAGGTTCCACCGGTAGAGGAACGCCCGCTTGAGATACTCCTTGACTCCGGCCCCGCCGACTTTCATGACCGGGCGTTGGTCCTTTCCATCTCCAGTTTTTCGACGATGTCGCGGATCGAGAACACGATTTCGTTAAAGGCAGCCTCGCGCTGCATCTCGCGCGCCGGACGATTGGGGCCGGGCAACTCCATTTCCTTAATGATAGTGCCGGGAGCCCGCGAGAGAATATAGACGCGATCACCCAGGTAAACCGCTTCTTCCACCGAATGGGTGACGAAGAAGACGGTCGCTTCCTGCTCGCGCCATAAGCTGACCAGCATGTCCTGCATGTTGAGGCGTGTGACCGGATCGAGCGCACCGAACGGCTCGTCCATTAAAATGATGCGCGGCTTCAGGATCAGCGTGCGCGCGATCGCGACCCGCTGGCGCATGCCGCCGGAGAGTTGGTGCGGAAACTTGCTGGCGTCCTGCGCGGGATCGAGCCCCACTTTCGCGATCCACTCGCGCGCCTGCTCCCGGCGCTCTTTTGCCGCCACGCCGGAGCACTCGAGGCCGAACGCGATATTGTCGAGCACAGTTCGATTGTCGAAGGACGTGTAGTCCTGAAACACCATGCCGCGGTCGCGGCCCGGCCCTTCCACCGGCTTTCCCATCACCTTGACCGTGCCTTTGGTCGCGGGAAACTGCGGACGCAGGCCCGCGATCAACCGCAGGATGGTCGACTTCCCGCAGCCCGACGGCCCCAGCAGCGAAATGAATTCCCCGTGACCCGACCGGTCATGCACCTTGAAGGAAATATCGCGGATCGCGGTGGTGCCGCCCTTGCCGTAAGTCTTCGTGACGTTGTCGAATTCGACGACCAGTTCCTCCGGCATTCTAGTCGGCCTCCTCGCGATAAGGAAACAGGCCGTGCTGGACCCATCCGAGAAAGCGATCGATTCCCCAGGCCAGCCCGCCGATCACGATCAGAATGAGAATAATGTGTTCCGAGAGGCCGCGCCTCTGGCTGGTGCTGAGCAGATAGCCGAGTCCGTGCTCGGCATTGATCAGTTCCGCGAGCATGATGTAGCCGAAAGCCATGCCGAACAGAGCCCGAAGGCTTTTGTAGATATCGGGCAGCGCCAGCGGGACGAGCACCTTGCCGATCACTTGACTTTGGGAAGCGCCCAGCGTCGCGGCGGTTTCGACGTAGCGGTCCGGAACGGAAGTGATCGCGCGCACCGCGTCGGAATACACGAATGGAACGCAGGCGATGAAGATGAACATCACCTTCTGTGTTTCTTCAATGCCGAACCAAAGAATCGTCAGCGGGATGAGCGCCGCCACTGGGATATTCCGCGAGAACAGCGCCACCGGCAGAGCCGCCGATTCCAGCACTCGCCATGACCCGGCAGCAATCCCGATCGGCACCCCGACCACGATCGCGAGCCCGAATCCGATGAGAACGCGCCGCAGCGTCGCCACGATGCTCGCGGCGAGAGCCCGCTCATTCCACAGGGCGTCGAAACTTCGGGCGACCTCGAGTGGCGATGGCAGAATCACCGGGGAAACCAGCCGCTGTTCGGGCGTCGCGCCGCGCGTCGCCAGAAACCATGCGGCGAGGACGAACACTATCGCGCCCGCCCCCAGCAGCCGCCTGATGAGCGGAGAAGGAGGAATTCGGAGATCGAAAAGACCTGCCTGTTTCGCGTCCACGTCTAAGATTACCGGCCGAGACTGCGACTACTTTGGCGTCTCCAGCGGGTAGACCTTCACTTCCACGCGGCGATTCTTCGCTTGGTTGAGCGGATCGGCCGGATCCGCGGGTCGATTCCATCCGATGCCGGAGGTCGTGAACTGATTCGGCTGAAGCGTGGGGAACTTCTTCAGGATCGCTTCCTTGACCGCATTGGCGCGGTTCGAAGAGAGCTCCTGCACGGATTCTTCAGGTACGCGGCCCCTCATCGAGGAATCGGTGTGACCCTCGATCACGATCCGGGCGGCGCCAAACTGCCCGGCCATCTTCCCGATCTCCTCCACCACAAACGGCGCGTTTGGATCGTACAGGTTTTCGACCAGCTTGCCGTTGATCGTCTCCGAGGTCTTCTTGGTCAGATCCCAGGAGTTCGATGAGAAGTGGATCACGACGGTCTTGGTAAGAATTTCGTCGGATTCGCCTTGAATCGCGGCGGCGGTTGCCGGCGCGAACTGGACATCGTACTCGTTCTTCTGGCTCGAGTACTTGGGCTCGTTGCCCAGCTTCTTCAGCACGCTGAAATCCATCACCTGGTCGAACTCGGTCTTCTCGGAGACCGCGCCGATGCGTTTATACAGGTAGTACGCGGTGTTCCAGGTGCGTTCGAAGTTGGTCGGATTGTTCTGATTGAGGAAGAATTCCTGGTTCTCGGCCCAGTTCGTGGAATGCGCGTCGCCCTGCATGCTGAGCGCATCCGATTCGGGAATCGAATAGCCGCTGGCCATCAGTTTCGCGGCCGTGGCCTTGTTGGGTTGTTCTTTCAGCGCTTCCATGCCGTCGAAAATGCCGCGCATCAGGCCTTCGATAATCTCCGGATTGTCCTTGGCGAAATCCGCGCGCGCGAACCAGACGTCGGCGATCAGCTTGTTCGCCGTGCCGGTATTGACCAGCATGCGATTGCCTTTGACTTTCGCCAGATTGTAAATGTCGGGAGCCCAGCTGACGACGCCCGCGGTCCGCTTATCGGCATTGAACGCGGCCGCGGCCTGGAAGGCGTCCTGGGTGAACTTGAAATTCACTTCCGAAGGCTGAAGGCCGCCGCTGATCAGCGCATTCAGCGCGAAAAAGTGCGACGGCGAATTCTGCGCCAGCACGATCGTTTTGCCGCGCAGGTCGGCGACGCTCTTGATGGTGTCGCGCACCACGATTCCATCGCCGCCGTTCGACCAGTCGATCTGCTGGTAGATCCGCGGCATCACCCGCGAATCCTTACGCAGCGCCTCCATGAAGAGCGGCACCATGTCCAGCGTGCCCCAGCCGATGTGGACGTTGCCGGCAGCATACGCATCGCGCATGGCCACCGGATCGTCGATCAGGGTCAGTTCCACCTTGAAGTCTTTGCCGCCTGGCGCCTTCCAAACCTTGCCCGGCTTGAAGCCGTTGTTGGCGTAGATGATCGGCGCCCATCCTGCCCACACGTTGATCGCGAACCGGACGGTGCGGTCGGCCAGAGGCTTGTAGCTCGAAATGCCCTGGACCGGCGGAAGCTTGGCCTCGGGAACATACTTGTATTCCTTCGCCGTGGTGATGCCGGCGGTATCCGGCGCCTCGGTCCCGGCCATCTCCTCTTTGCTGATGGTCCCGGTTTTCGAACCCGGCAGTGCTCCGAATCGCCAGAGTCCGAGCCCAACCAGCCCCGCCACGACCAACAGCACTGCAAGAAAGAATGCCGGCCTAGGACTGCCCGCAGCCATAGTGAAATACCCTCCTTAGTCTGTCCCCAACGAATGGAATCGCTGTCAATTGGTGGTGCTTTGTGTCGACTTCTCGGTCACCGCTGGACCAAGATCCTTGGTCGAGTCCGCGAGTTTCGTGGTCTCGGGAGAACGCAACCCCAATTCCACCTCGAACTGCGCGAGCGCTTCCTCGGCCATCACCTTTTCCATCTTTTCCTCAGCCTGGATGGAAGCCAGCCCTTCCTGCGATAGATCCGCGGCCACTCGAGCCTTACCGCGATTCCTGTCGATCTTGCCCTGGATCATCTGCTCGAGCTGGCCGAAGTCCGTGGTCACGTCCATGTTGAACGATTGCGCCAGCGCGGCGACTTCGGCTTCCGCCGAACTCATCTTCAGTTCGGCATCGTACTTCTGGATCTTCTCGCGCACCTCGCCCAACTTCTTGGCGGCGTGCTGGATCTTCTTGAGGTTGTTCTCGTAGGCCTCTTCGTGCATACGAAGCTGCTCTTCGTAGGCGGCCAGATCTTTCTTCGCCTTCTGCAGCTCCAGTGCGAACTTGGCGGCTTCCTCACGTTGTCCGGATTTGAGGTAAGCCTTAGTTTGAGCCTCCAGCTTCTGCACGTGGTCCCGCGCGCCGACCACCTGCCGCGTCACACGCTCCACTAAGCCGCGGTAAGTCTCCAGGCCCTTCCGGCCTTCTTTGAGCTGCTCGACTGCGGCGTCGTGCTCGTACTGCATCTGGGCGATGGGATCCGCCTCCCAGAAGATGTTGGCGATCTTGTTCAATTGGGCGCGAAACGCGCTCCAGAACTTTCCCAGGATCAAGAGGAACTCCTTCCTGACGACATATTCTACTACTACGAAGATCGGGCCCAAGACGTTCCAGCACGGGCAACCGACTACAATGGAAGCATTTACGCGAGCCTCTATGATCCCGTTCGCGCAGTACTGCCGGAAGGTGAAGCACCACATTGAGGCCCACTACGGCATCCGCGTGATCACCAGGGACGTTCCCGATCCTTTGACCGGCGATCTGAACGGCGCCGAGATTCACCTCGACTACGCCTTAACTCCCGAGCAGCGGTTTTTCCTGCTCGCGCATCTTTTTGGGCACACCATTCAGTGGAACGTGAAGTCCGATGCGTACGAGCTCGGCCAGCCACGCAAACCTCCCGTGCCGCAGGACGAGATACCCGCGCTCATGGAATACGAACGGGAAGCCGCGGGCTACGCGCTAGGCATGCTACACAGCATCGGCATCCGCGACGTCGATCAGTGGCTGTCCGATTACACGGCGTGCGACATGGCGTACCTCGGCCATTACTATTGCACTGGAGAGAGGCGGGACTTCCTCTCATTCTGGCGAGACCACACGCCACTGGTTGAGGCGCGGCCCATTCCAGATGTCACTCTGATAAAGCGGCCAATGCGCAGCGATGGCGTCGTGATCTGAAGCGGCGCATTTATGCCGTCAACACTCACGGCCATCGCCGGGGGAATTACGCGGCGGCTCGGGCGACGTCGTAGCGATCCAGGTTCATCACCTTGTTCCACGCCGCCACGAAGTCTTTGACGAACGTTTCCTTCGCGTCTTCACATCCGTAGACTTCCGCCAGCGCCCGGAGCTGGGAGTTCGAACCGAAGACCAGATCGACGCGGGTGCCGGTCCACTTGACCTTGTCCGTCGCGCGATCGCGCCCCTCGAACACGCCTTCCGATCCGGCGGAGGGCTGCCACTTCGTGCCCATGTCGAGCAGGTTGACGAAGAAATCGTTCGTCAGCGTCTCGGGACGATTCGTCAGCACGCCGTTCTTGGACTGCCCGGCGTTCGCATTCAAGGCGCGCATGCCGCCGATCAGAACCGTCATCTCGGGTGCGGTGAGCGTCAGCAGCTGTGCCCGGTCCACCAGCAGTTCCTCTGCCGAAGCGGGCGTCCCGTCGCGAAGATAATTGCGGAACCCGTCCGCCACCGGCTCGAGCGGCGCGAAGGAGTTCGCATCCGTCTGCTCCTGCGAAGCATCCGTGCGCCCAGGGGTGAACGGAACCTTCACGTCGTATCCGGCCTTCTTCGCCGCTGCCTCGACAGCCGCGCAGCCGCCGAGAACGATCAGGTCGGCCAGAGACACCTTCTTCCCGCCCGTCGCCGACGCCTTGAATTCCTTCTGGATCCCTTCGAGCTTCTGGAGCACCTTCGCCAACTGCGCCGGCTGGTTCACTTCCCAGTCTTTCTGCGGTGCGAGCCGGATTCGCGCGCCATTCGCGCCGCCGCGCTTGTCCGATCCGCGGAACGTCGACGCCGATGCCCATGCCGTCGAGGTGAGTTCGGAAATCGATAGTCCGGAAGCCAGGATCTTGCTCTTGAGAGCGGCGATTTCCTGCTCTCCAATCAGGGGATGATCGACGGCCGGAACCGGGTCCTGCCAGATCAGCTGCTCTTTGGGAACCTGCGGGCCCAGGTAGCGCGCGATCGGCCCCATATCGCGATGCGTCAGCTTGAACCAGGCGCGCGCGAAGGCGTCCGCGAACTGATCGGGGTTTTCGAGGAAGCGCCGCGAGATTTTTTCGTAGACCGGATCGAATCGCAAAGACAGATCCGTGGTAAGCATCGTCGGTGCGTGCTTCTTGGACTTATCGTGCGCATCGGGAACCGTACCCGCTCCCGCGCCGTTCTTGGGACGCCATTGATGCGCGCCGGCCGGGCTCTTGAACAGCTCCCACTCAAAGCTGAACAGGTTCCAGAAGAAATTGTTGCTCCACTTGGTCGGCGTCGTTGTCCAGATGCCTTCCAGGCCGCTGGTGATGGTGTCGCCGGCGATGCCGCTGCCAAACGAGCTGGTCCAACCGAAGCCTTGTTCCTCGATCATCGCGCCTTCGGGTTCGCGCCCGCAGTGCGAGTCCGGAGCAGCGCCGTGCGTCTTGCCGAAGGTATGCCCGCCGGCGATCAGCGCCACGGTCTCTTCGTCGTTCATCGCCATGCGGGCGAAGGTCTCGCGGATGTCGCGCGCGGCAGCAACCGGATCCGGGTTTCCGTTGGGCCCCTGCGGATTCACGTAGATCAGGCCCATCTGAACCGCGCCGAGAGGATTCTCGAGCTGCCGGTCGCCCGAGTAGCGCTGATCTCCCAGCCAGGTGGTCTCGGAGCCCCAGTAGGTCTCGTCCGGTTCCCAGACATCCGCGCGTCCGCCGCCGAAGCCGAACGTCTTGAAGCCCATCGATTCGAGCGCGACATTGCCGGCCAGGATCATCAGATCGGCCCAGGAGAGTTTCTTGCCGTACTTCTGCTTCACCGGCCACAGAAGCCGCCGCGCCTTGTCCAGGTTCGCGTTATCCGGCCAGCTGTTGAGAGGCGCGAAACGCTGCATGCCCGATCCAGCCCCGCCGCGTCCGTCGGCGATGCGATACGTGCCCGCGCTGTGCCACGCCATGCGGATGAAGAACGGACCATAGTGTCCGAAGTCGGCTGGCCACCAGGGCTGCGAATTCGTCATCACGGCATGCAGGTCCTTGACTACGGCATCCAGGTCGAGGCTCTTGAATTCCTTTGCGTAATCGAACTCCTTCTCCATCGGATCGCACGCCGGGGAGTTCTGTTGCAGGATTTTGAGATTCAGCTGATTCGGCCACCAGCTCGCGTTGGCAGGCGCGCCGGCTTGAGTGTGCCTGAACGGGCACTTCGCTTCGGTGGGGGTTGACATCGTGTTGCTCTCCTTCAAAAAATCTGGCGGACTATTTCCGGGACGCGCGGGACGGCGCACACTTCTTGCACAGCCCGCGGAAAATCACTTCGCATTCGCGCAGAACCCGCTTGCCGAGCGAACTGGACGCTGGCCTGGGCACATCGAACCAGTCCAGGTCTTCCACGTTGCCGCAGCGGTCGCAAATGAAGTGATGATGCCGCACGCCCTTCGCATCGAATCGCGCGGCGCGGCCCTCGACGGCCACTTCACGCACCAAACCCGCCTGCACCAGGTCGCGCAGGTTGTTATAGGTTGTGGCTCTAGAGGAGCGCGGATCCACGCGATTCACGGCCTCGAAAATTTCGACCGCCGTGGGATGCCGGTTCTGCTCCATCAGGAACGCCATCACGGCATACCGTTGCGGAGTGCAGCGCAGGCCGCTGGCTTCGAGCGCCTGTTTGATCGACTCGGCGTCCATCTGTTATTTAGATTATATCTAATCTAATAGTTTGTCAAGATTCCTCTGGTGGCTTGTGTCCTCGGCACTTGGCCGGCAGGCGCGCAGTATAATCCATTCGAGGAGAACTGGCGATGAAGCATAAATGGAAGCTGGCGATATCGATGATCGCGGGCGTGCTGGTCGCAGGCGGCCTGGCTATTTTCGCGCAGGACAAGTACACCGTGAAGGTTCCCGGCGGGCTCGCGTTCTCCGAGTTCCGGGGCTACGAATCGTGGCAGACCATCTCCCTTAGCCGGACTGACAAGGTGATGGCGGTGATCGTGGGCAATCCGGCGATGATCAGCGCCTACCAGGCCGGTATCCCCGCCAACGGCAAGCCGGTTCCGGATGGAGCCAAAATGGCCAAGATCCATTGGTCGCCGAAGCCGAACCAATTCTTCCCCAACGCGTCGGTCCCCGGCAACCTGGTGAACGTCGATTTCATGGTCAAAGACAGCAAGAGGTTCGCGGACAGCGGCGGGTGGGGCTATGCTGTCTTCGACTACGATGCCGCGACCAAAACGTTCAAGCCCGGAACCACGGCCGGCACGCCGCCGCAGGGGAACGACGCCAAGTGCGGGTTCATGTGCCACACCGCGGCGAAATCCCGAGACTACGTTTTCACGGACTACGGGCCCCGGTGATGCGGAGCCCTGGCATTCTTGTGTTCCTCGGATGTGCGGCGGCCGGTCTCGTAGCCGCTCAGACCGCCGCTCCCCGCCGGACCGTGTGGGACGGTGTGTACACGGAAGCCCAGGCCGCCCGCGGCGCGACGGCATACGGCCAAAGCTGCGCGGGTTGTCATGCCCTGGCCGCCGAAGGCAGGTCGCCGCTGGTGGGCGATCCGTTCTGGAAAAGTTTCGCGCAAAAGAACGTCGGCGAGCTGCTCGAGTTCGTCAGCACCTACATGCCGAACGGCAAGCCGGGTTCGCTCAATCCGGCGACCTACGCGGACATCGTCGCGGTCATGCTGAAGTCGAACGGCTTTCCCGCAGGGGTCGCCGAGCTGGTGCCGGCTAGCATCGACGATGTGCAGATCATCCCGAAGGATGGAAGCGCGGAGCTTCCGGCCAACGCCCTGGTGCGCGTGGTCGGCTGCCTTGTGCGCAGCGGATCGGACTGGACGGTCACGAGAGCTACCGCCCCTGAACGCGCCGAACGCGTTCGTACAGCCGCCGAAGATGCCGCAACGTCGCTCGGCAGCCGCACGATGCCGCTCAAGTTCGTCGTGACCCGGCTGGATCCGCTGGCCGGTTCCCGTGTCGTTGTGACCGGGCTCCTGATCGGCGCCGGCGGCGTGGACGGCATCAACGTGACCACGGTGAACCGCGTCGCCCCGAAGTGTCCCTAACCCAAACAAGCAGGCGGCTGCGATGAATAGCCAGAATGGCGGTGCCTTTCGTCTGCGTGAAGCCCGCGCGGAGGATATTCAGGCGCTGGCGGCCCTGCACGTGACAACATTCAACGAGACCCATCGAGGTGGCCGGCCCGGAGGCCCATCCTACGAAACTAGGGAACGTCAGTGGCGCGACGCGTTCGAACGACAGGATGGCAGCTGGTTTTGTTACGTCATCGAGGACGATCGCGGCGAGTTAGTGGGCTTTGCCAAAGGAACGCCGCATGACGGTGGTGTCCCCGGATACGCCGGCGAGCTTAACAAGATTTACCTTCTCCAGCGGGTCCAGCGTCAAGGTCTCGGCAGGCTCTTACTTTGCGTCGTCGCGCGGCGGTTTGTGGAGCGCGGCGTAATGTCGATGCTGCTGTTCGGCGATGCCAAGAATCCGTCCAATGGGTTCTACGAGGCGTTTGGCGCCGAACGTCTCTACGGTGATCGCGGCGAGTTTAACGGCGCCTACGGCTGGCCAGATCTGCGCACCTTGATCACTCAGTGTGACGCCAGGCAGGACCGGTAGCATCCACCCGGACCCCTCTACAATCTCCTTATGCCACGAAAAGTCATCCTGGGCCTCGGTATCAGCCTAGACGGCTACATTGCCCGCCGGAACGGCGCTCTCGATTTTCTGACGATAGACAAAGAAGGCGAGACAGCGATGGCGGACTTCTTCGCCACGATCGACACGACCATCATGGGCCGCAAGACCGCGGCCGTCGTGGCGAAAATGCGCAAGAGCGGCGAAGTCCCCGACACGCCGGGCATGACCAGCTACGTAATTTCCCGGCGATGGAAGCCAGGAAGACGCGATGGATTTGAGGTGGTGGGCGGATCGCTCACAGCCTTTGTGAGCAAGCTCAAGCGACGCCCGGGGAAGGACATCTATCTGGGAGGCGGAGGAGAATTGGCCCGCAGCTTCCTTCAGGCGGATCTGGTGGACGAAATGTTCATCGGGGTCGGTCCCATCCTGTTAGGTGACGGCATCCCCGGCTTCCCAGGCAAGTTCCCGCAGCGCGATTTCCGGCTGACTGAATGTAAATCCTACTCGAATGGATCGGTCGGACTGCGCTATCAACGGACGCGGAAAAAACGCACGATTTAGATCCAGGCCTGTAAGAACCCCCGATCCCCATCGTCTTACCTCGAAAGAGGACCTATGCACGGAAACCACCTGTTGTGGGGCGATTTAAAGCACGCGATCCGGCGGCTCGCGCGCGACTGGCAGTTCGCTCTGTCCGCTGTGCTGATTCTCACATTGGGGATCGGCGTCAACACCGCGATTTTCAGCGTGGTGAATGCGCTGTTGTTTCGCAAGCAGCCATTCCCGAATTCAGACCGCCTGGTCAACCTATATCAAAATGTCGGTGACCGGGCCGAACCGACCGGTGTATCGTTCCCCACCTATCGCGATATCGCGGCTTCTGCGGATGTGTTCTCGGCCGCTGCGGCTGTACTCCCCGACAGCGTGATGTATCAGGGTTCCGAGGACTTGCGATTCGCGATCGCCGAGTATGTTACTTCGCATTACCTCGACGTCGCCGGATACCGGGTCACGGCCGGCCGCTGGTTCACCGCGGTTGAAGATCGCGCCGGCTCCGCTCCCACAGCGGTGATCGGATACCGGACCTGGCAAAGCAAGTTCGCTTCGGACTACGGCATCCTGGGCCGGACCATTCGCCTCAATGGCACGCCGGTGACTGTCGTGGGGATCGGTCCCCAGCAACTCGCCAGTGCGTTTCATCCGACCCTCATCGCGGATTTCTGGCTGTCGATGTCCGCGATTCCGAGTATCGAAGCCGGCACCAATCGCGCTGGTCTTCTGGAGCGGCGCGGCGATTTTCCCTTCGAAGTCCGAGCCCGGTTGAGAGACGGCGTGAGCGCCTCGCAGGCCCGGGCCGCGATGGATGTCCTGGCGCGGCGTCTTGCTGCCGACCACCCCGATACCGATCCCGGCAAAGGGATCACGCTACTCCGCACGAACGACGTCGTGATTCATCCCCGCGAGCAGGACCTGTGGATGAAGCTCATCTCGACCATCCTGCTGACCATCGTGGGATTGGTGCTGGCGATCGCGTGCAGCAATCTGGCCACCATGCTTCTGGTTCGCGGAACCGGCCGCGCCAAGGAAGTCTCGGTGCGGCTGGCCGTGGGCGCGACGCGGTGGCAGCTGATCCGGCACTTTCTCACCGAGAGCGTGCTTCTTTCCCTGTGCGGCGCGGCCGGCGGTTTCGTTCTTTCAAACTGGGCCATCAGATACCTGGCATCGCTGATCCCCATCCGCTTCGATATGCAGATCGACTATCGCATACTGGCCTTCACGCTGGCGCTCTCCCTGATCACCGGAATCGGGCTGGGCCTGGCGCCCGCGCTGCGATCCACCCGCGTCGATCTGCTGCCGGCCCTGCGAGGCGAAAGCGCATCGTCACTCTCGCTGACACGCGGCTGGTTCACCTTGAAGAATGTACTGCTCGCCGGCCAGGTAGCCGGATCCTTTCTGCTGTTGGTAGGCACGGCGTTTCTCATCCGGGCGGTGACCTCGGTGGATTCTAAGGAGCCGGGCTTCGCGGTCGATGGCGTTGCGCTGGTGAGCACCAATGCTCGCTATGCGGGCTACAGCGAAGCCGAGGCGCAGCGGATCTATCAGGAACTGCGCCGCAGGATCGCTGCGATCCCCGGCGTCCAGGCGGTGTTCGCGGGTACGGACGCTACCCTGACGTCGGTCAACTCCCGGGAAATCGAAATCGATGGCGCTGCCGGCGTGAATGGAAATCGTCTGCAGGTGGAATCGGCGTGGGGCTCGCCGGGCTATTTTGAGACGCTGCAAATTCCGGTGCTCTTCGGGCGATCGTTTCAGGATTCCGATGTGCCCGGCCGACCGCTGGTGGCCGTGGTCAACGAAACGATGGCGCGCCGCGTGTTTGGATCGCTGAATGTCGTGGGCCGCCGGTTCCGGTACGGGGGTCTGGAACAGTCTCAGGAGGCCAAGACGCCGGTGGAGATCGTCGGCGTCGTCCGCGACATCCGCAGCCTGGAACCCGGCAGGGGTCCGCAGCCGACTTTCTACGTGCCCGCCGCGCAAGCTGGAGTCGAGACATCTACCTTCGGCGCCCGAACCCTGGGCGATGCAGTCGGACTGCTACAGGCCATGCAGAGCGAAATCCGATCCCTCGATTCGGCACTGCCGGTGCTTGGAGCGCAGACCATGAAACAGCGGATCGACGCCGAACTGATGGCTTGGAGGAGCGGGGTTGCGTTCCTGGGTGGAATGGGTGGAGTGGCTCTGGCACTAGCGAGCGTCGGGTTGTACGCCGTGGTCAGGTTCGCCGTATCGAAGCGAGCCGTCGAGCTCGGGATCCGCATGGCGCTGGGTGCGCAAAGACGCCAGGTGGTCTGGCTGGTGATGAAAGAGATGACCATCCTGATCGGCGTATCGATCGCCATCGGAAGCGCCGTTTCGCTTGCCGCGGTGGCTGTGCTGCAGTCGGTGGTCGCGGTACCATCTGGCGCCAGCGTGGTGCTGCCTGGAGCCGACCGGACCACGCTGCTCCTGGTGGTTGTATTGATGGCCGCGACGGCCGGCCTGGCAGCGTACATTCCCGCGCGTCGCGCAGCCAATGCGGATCCGTCAGTATCCCTGCGGCACCAGTAGCAGCTCACGCGAAGCGCGGGGCGGCTTCGGACCCTCGCCGGTCGCGGCTACCGGGTGTTGTCGTGATGCTCCAGCGTGACGTAGTGCCCGGCATCTTTGTCGACGCACGGTGCGGCCTCTTCCAGCGCGTCAGGCTGAAGCGTCAGCGTCCGCGATAGAGTCCACGGCCTCTGCAGAACTTCGGGGTCCTCCACGGTCACCTGGTATTGAATCGTGTCCCCCACGCGCCGCAGCCGTTCGATGACGTGCAACTTCCGGCTGTGCAGCAAGCCATTGTCGCCCAGCCAGGTTTCATCGGTGAATCTGGTCACGTCCACCACCAGGGTGTCGCCTTCCCAGTGGCCCACCGAGTCGCCGTTGTAAGTGGCGGCCGTCTCGGGATCCGTGCTGTGCGGGCGTCCGTCGAGCGGAATCACGCGCCATTGATTGCCGGTGCTGTCGGCGTAAAGAAAGGTCGCCAGTTTCGGTGTATGGACGATCTGGTGGGGAGGTCCGAGGCGCGGTACGCCCGGCGGCTGGCAATGCAGCGCCGGATCGTCGTGCACCTGATTTTCGTACAGCGATTTCACTTTGGCTGCGAACTCGGGCTTGTACTCGGGCTTGGCGTCGTTCAAGGGCGTCGCGTACAACGCGCCCGATTTCGGACCGAACGCGCCGCCCACCACGAAGCTGTCGCCGACCTTCTCGATCGTGCCGATGCCGAAGAAGTGGTGCCACACGCCATTGAGATCGGGGTGCCGGTCCGCCAGGCGGGGCGTAGGCTTGGACGCCGCGCCGGGATTCTTGGCGGCTTCCGCCGCGTAGTTGGTCTGCGCCGACGCGCCGATTGCCGCGAGCACGAACACTGCGGCCAGAGCCTTGTGATTTGAGATTGCGGATGCCATGGTTTCCTCCCGCTACTTCTGCTGTTTCCGCAGACTCGGGTCGGCGTCTTGCGCGGACATGCTGAACACGTGCCCGTCGGGATAACTTAGCTTGGTCAGAAAGCCGTAGGCGTGGGTACCGTCCTTAGCGGGATTCGCCGTGACGGTCACCTCCTGTTTGTTGCTCAGCAACACGTCCTTGGTCAGCCCGCTTCCCCGGAAAAAAAGCGGAGGCAGCGATTGCAGGGCCCATGTGGTGGTCTTCCCGGACTCGTCCTTCACGTCCAGATGAATGAAGATGTGCGGATTCACCCATTCGACTTTGGAGACCACTCCCCGTAAGGTCACGGTCTTACCCCCGTCGAACTCCGCTGCAAAAGAATGATGCGCGAGCAGGGGCAGTGCGCACGCGAGCGCCCCGGCCACGCCCCACAGTAATCGATTTTTGGCTCTCATCTGATCCTCCAGCCTCCCCAAAGTATAAGGTGCCGCGCCGCCGTGCACAATCGCCCGGCCGCGTTTGTCCGTCCCGAAAAGAAAAAGGGCACGCCTCGGTAGAAGCGTGCCCTCGTTCGCTAATCAGCGCTGGTTAAAGGTCAACCCGGCCCGAACTCGCGCCGAGCTTATCGATCTCGACCCCGCCCAGGTGCGCCATCGCCAGCAGCAGGTTCGCCGTGGGCGTATCCTTCGCGACGATGTGGCGATTCCCCTTCATCCGGCCCTGCGCCCCGCCCACGATCACCGCGGGAGGATTGTTGCGGTCGTGAGCGTTGCCGTTGCTCATGCCGCTGCCCCAGTACAGAACCGAGTGGTCCAGAATATTGCCGTCGCCTTCTTTCGTGGCCTTCAGCTTCTCCAGGAAATTGGCGAACTTCTGGATCTGGTAGGTGGCGATCTTGGCGTACTTCGCCAGCTTCTCCGGATCGTTGCCGTGATGCGAGATGGTGTGGTGCTGCTCGGGAATCCCGATGTGCCCGTAGGCGCGGTCGCTCGCTTCATGACCGGTCATGAACGTGAACACGCGGCTGATGTCGCCCTGGTACGCCAGGTGCATCAGGTTGTAGGTGATATTCATGTGATCGTCGAACGCATCCGGCAAGCCGATGGGCGCTTCCGGATTCCCGGTGATGGTATTGAGACGGCTCTCCATCCTCACCAGCTGGTTCTCCACGTCGCGGATGTTGCCCATGTACTCGTCCAGAATCGCGCGATCCGAGGCGCCCAGCGACCGCTTCAGCTTCGCGGTTTCCTCGGTCACCGAGTCCAGCAGGCTCTGCTTTTCCTTCAGGCGGGCGAAGCGCCGCTCAGCCGAATCCGTCTCGCCGAACATGCGCTCGAAGGTAACCCGTGGATTGATGCCGATCGGCAGCGGGCTCTCGTCGTCGCGCCAGGACAGCGTGTTGAAGAACGTGCAGGCGAAGCCGTCGCAGGCCCCGACCGCGGTGCCCATATCCTCCGTGCCGACTTCGAGCGACCGCAGCGGCGTATCGCCCGCCACTTGATCGGCTATGAACTGGTCGACGGTTTTCTTCGATTCGATCTTTCCGAAAGAGTCGCCCCGGCCGTCGCGGCGGACCGCCGGCCCGACGCCGTTAAGGAACGCTGAACTCGCGCCCAGGTGGACCGATTCGCCCCACGGCGCCTTCATCTTGCTTACCGTCACCAGCTGATCGCGGAACTGCTCGAGCGGCTGCATCACGGGCTTGAACGCAAAGTCGGCGCCCTCTTTATCGGGATGCCAGGTGTCGGGCCACACACCGCACGGGAAGTAGACGGCGCCGAACCGGAACGGCGAGGTGGGCGCCGCGGAGAGGGCCGGAATCATGGCGTCCAGGAATGGCAGTGCGACCGTGGCGCCCATAGCGCCCCGTACGAACGCGCGGCGCGAAAGATGCTTCTTCGTGATGATCATGGCTTCTCCTTGTTGTTGGATCGTGCAACCTTAATTGTATTTCCCGGCTGACTGACCGCTTCAGCCGATTCCGGAGCGGTTTCGAGCTTGGTGCGCATCTGGAAAGGCGCGCTCTCGACAATTCCCATGACGATCGAAGACAGCCGGTAGTCGTTCTGCGCGGCTTTCTTCACAATCCGGCGAACCACCGGCATGTCATTCGGCTCCAGGCCCCGGCCCAGCGCGTAGGTCATCATCTTTTCGGTGACCACCGTCACGAAGGCGTCCGGCCGGCTCAGAATCGCCTCGCGCAGCGCCACCGGACCGTTGACCTTCGATCCATCCGCGAGCACGCCGCCAGTGTCGAGCGCCACGCCGTCGGCATCGGTATTGCGCCACTGGCCCACCGAATCGAAGTTCTCGAGTGCGAATCCCGGAGGGTCGATCACGCTATGGCAGCCCGCGCACGGCTGATTCTTCCGGTGCAATTCGAGCTGCGCGCGCACCGTCTTCGGGGCCGACGAGGCTTCCTTGATGCTTTCTTCCAGCGTCGGGACATTCGGCGGGGCCGGAGGAGGCGGCGTGTTGAGGAAAGTGCTCAGCACGTACTTGCCGCGGAACACCGGCGAGGTTCTGGTCGCCACCGATGTCATCGAGAGAACGCTGCCTTGCCCCAGCAGACCGCGGCGGTTGGGATCGGTAAGCTTCACGCGGCGGAATTGCGGCCCGTAAACGCCCTTGATGCCGTAATTCCTGGCGAGCCGCTCGTCGAGGAACGTGTAGTCCGCGTTCAGGAGCTCCAGCGTGCTGCGGTCTTCGCGCAAAATGTACCCGAAGAACAGTTCGGTCTCCTTGCGGAATCCTTTACGTGTGTTGTCGTCGAAATCGGGGAACAGCAGCAGGTCGGGAGCCACCTTGGCTTCCAGGTTCCGAAGCTGCAGCCATTGTCCCGTGAAGTTTTCCACCAACGCGTCGGACCGCTCGTCACCCAGCATGCGATGCACCTGCTCGGCGAACACCGCCGGCTCCCGCAGCCGTCCGGCTACCGCCAGATCCAGAAGTTTTTCATCGGGGATGCTGCTCCACAAAAAGAACGACAGCCGCGAAGCAAGCTCGATATCGCTTACGGGATGCGCCACTCCAGGGCGCGCGCTGACCGGGTCCTTTTCGATGCGATACAGGAAATACGGGCTCGATAGCACCCGCGCCACTCCGGCGCGAATTCCATCGTCGAAATTGCCCTTTGTCCGCGCCGTCTTGTAGAAAGCCATGGGCGCCTCGAGGTCGGCCGAAGTCACCGGACGCCGGTAGGCCCGTCGCGCCAGATTCGAGAGGATCTTGTTCGCGCACGCCGTCTCTTCCGCGTTCGAACCTTTCGCGGCGGGATGGCAGACAAACAGACGTTCCCGGCTGGCCCCTTCGCCGACGCCGCGCACATTGTACGGGCCGTCGATCGACACCGTCCGGAGCCTGGGGATGCCGCCGATCATGTGCACTTCCTGGCTGTCGCGCCGTGCCGGCTCCCAGACATCCTGCAACTGGATGGGCCGCTCTCTCCACGTGAATCCGACCTCGTGAGGACCGGCCGTGATCCGCGCGCGTCCCGTCATTCTCTTGTCGATGATCGGCTGCGCCGCGGCCAGATCCGCCGCTTGAAGCTCATGATCCTTGGGACCGCCGATCGGGGCCGAGTACACTTCGGCACCATCCACGGTGATCACGAAGGTGTGCGGCGTTTCATTCCCTTCCACGCCCGCGTAGCCTTCCTGTACGCCTCGGACCAGGCGGCCCGACAGTTTATATTCGGCGTCGGCGGGAAACACGTGATGGACCACCGTGCCGCCCATAGTTCCCAGCGGCAGGCCGTCGATGTATCCGTTCTGGCTGAATTCGCGGCTGATCGCATGCTCGGTTGTTCCGGGCCGCACCTTGGGATCGCCTACCGCCATCGCGGCGACGCGCTGCGCGGCATTCAGGTAGCCCTCCAGCAGCAGCGGCGACGTCTTGAGCGACGTCGCTATGTTGTCGAAGCCGAACTCCGCGCCGTCGGTCGGCAGCAGATCGGATACGTCGAGGTCCACGGCCAGCAGATCGCGGATCGCGTTGGCGTACTCCGCACGATTCAGGCGATGCACCACAAAGCGGCCCGGGTTATTGCGGCCCTCCCACGCGCGATCGAGCGACGTCGCCAGCCAGTTCGTGAATCCCGCGTATTCCGCTTCGGGCGGACGAGGCGTGCCGGGAGGCGGCATCGCACGCACGCTCAGCTTGCGCAGCACTCGTTCCCAGGTTTCCGCATGCCCCAGCAGATCGTCGAACGCCGCGGCTTCGAGATTGACCGGTTTTTCCGCGGGGTTCGCCGTACGCTTGTTGTGGCAGCCGACGCAGTTCTTCTCCACCCACGCGCGATACTTCGCGACATCGGCGCTGGTGTTCGCCACCGTTTTCGTGGGCGCCTGGGCCGCTGCCGGGCGAGCCGGAACTGCCTTGGGCGCACCGGGCGCTGTTCCGGTCTTTGTCTGAGCGACGAGCCCGGTCTGAGCGACGAGCCCCGCGCCGATTCCGACGCAGGCCAACACCGCCGGGATTTGAAACTTTCTGGTCATGCTTTTCCGATTCTCACTGCTCAGTCGTTGCCGCCGCTCCGGATTCTTCCTTGGCCGGCGCCGCACCCGGCTTGGCTGCTCCCGGAGCCGGTTTAGCCGGCGTCGCCGCGGGAGGAGGCTGAGGTGCCGGATCGTTGGGACCCAGGTGCATCAGTTCCCGCAACGCCGCCACCACTTCCTCTTTTGAATTGCGCTTCGGCTTGTACACGTCCAAATCGCCCATGTCGGCCGGATTCGGTTTCTTGGGCGCCTCGGCCAGAAGCAGCGGCGTGAGATTGTCCTTGTTCACGGCGTCGAGCTTGGCCCCGGCGGCCACCAGCGCGCGAATCATTCCCACGTGTTCTTCCTGCACCGCCTGATGGAGCGGCGTCGAACCATCGGACGCTTTCACGTTGGGATTTGCTCCGGCGGCCAGGAGCAGTTGGAGCGCTTCGAGCGGATCGCGGCTGCCGGGCTCGCGGAACGTCGGCGGACCAATGCGGGTGAACCCGGGGCCCCCGGCGATCGGCGCGCCGGTGCCGCCTTTGATGGCAGCCATCACAGGCGTGCGTCCCACGTTCGGATTCGGCCGGGCAGGACCCCTGCCGGTAGGCTTGGGTGCGCTCGGGCTCCATTCAATCTGCGCGCCCTTGGCCAGCAGCAGCTTCAGCACTTCGACGTCGGCCGCGGTTGCGGCCCGGTAAAACGGCGAACTGTTGATCGACGCCGCGCAGCACAGGGTGGTCGAGTGCAGGGCGCCAATGAACGGCTTGTTCACGTCCGCGCCTACGTCGAGCAGTACCTTAACCAGACCTAGCGCAGTCAGTTTGTTCGGATGATTGGGCTGCAGGCGCGAGCCGTCGTGCGCCCGCATATCGACCGTCGCGTCGTGCATGTCAACGGCATAGAACAGCGAACCATCGTTGGGATCCGCGCCCAGGTCGAGCAGCTCTTTCGCCAGGTCGAAACGGTCATTGACGATGGCCACGATCGTCGCCGTCGCGCCATCCGCGTTGGTCAGCTTCGGGTCAGCCCCACCCTGAATCAGGGCCTTGGCAACCTCGGAATGTCCATTGCGAACAGCGAACATTAAAGCCGTAAAGCCGCCCGAGGGATGGTCGGCGTTCTTACGCTCGCTGATCAGGGCGACATGCCCCTTGAGATTCGGGTCCGCACCTGCGCTCAGGAGTTCCTTCACTACATCCAGGTGACCTTCGGCAGACGCCCACATCAGCGCGGTCTCTTCCTGAAACGGATCCACAGCGTTGACGAACGAACCGGCGGAAAGCAGCAATCGGACAGCGTCCACGCGGCCTGTGCGCGCCGCGGCCATCAGCGGCGTCTCGCCCTCCGGGTGCCATCGAGTAGGCTCCGCGCCTGCATCGAGCAGTGCCTTGATGAGTGCCGCGTCGCCGTTGCGGCTCGCCTGCAGAAGAGGCGTCACGCCGTAACGGTTCGGTGTATCCACCAAAGCCCCGGCTCCAAGAAGCGCTTTGGCCATGTCCAGATTGGAGTGGTAGGCCGCCCACAGGAGCGCCGTCGAGCCATCGTTGGCGGGCAGATTTACATCGGCGCGCTCGCTGATCAGCTTACGAACCGAGGCCAGGTTATCGGCCCGGGCGGCGTCCGCCACCGCGGTCGTGGGGGAGGCTGCATGCAACACAGCCTGAGGGCTCATCGCTACGAAGCCGAGCATCAAAGGCAAGCCTATTTTCAACGAGGGCATGGCTACTCCTTGCAGTAAGATATAGCACCCGCATGTCAAGCGCAAGCCCCCCTCCATCTTGAGCTTACGCCGGCTTCTGGGGGTCGTATTTGGGCCCATTTCCGTGTAACATACCTGTAAGCCGAAATAACCGTAACCTTGTCTCCAGGAATTTGTATTCTTTGGAGGAACCCTTTCATACCGGTAGACGTATCGTCTTAGCAAGGAGGCCAGCCAATGAAATCTCGGATGTATGCATTGCTTGCGGCGGGGATGTGGGTGGCAGCGGGCGCAGCATGGGCCCACCACAATATGTCGGCGCTGTTCGACTTCAATAATCGGGTCAGTCTGAGTGGAACCCTCACGAAGATTGACTGGCGGAATCCTCATATTTATCTGACCGTGGACGTCAAGGGCGATAAGGACCTGGAAACCTGGCAGGTGGAAGGCCCCGCGCCCAGCTTCTTCCGGATTCGTGAAATCTCGAAAACCGACTTCGAGGCGGCCTCCGGCAAAATGGTCAAGTTCGAAGCCAGCCGCGCCAGGGATGGCTCGCGCACCGGTCTTTTGCGGGTCATGACGCTTCCGGACGGGAAACTCGTCTCGGCCTGCCCCCAAAACTGCTGACAGACCCGGAACACAGGAGACAGGACTCAGGAGTCGGAAGCCAGATGGCTGCTGGCTTCTGAGGACTGCCGAGGAGCCTCCAATGAAGAAGTCTGCCCAGATTGCGACCGTAACAACAGTGGCAGCGCTCGGTGCTGCCTCTATGCTGGCGCCCACGTCGGGCTTCGGACAAACGGCGAACACCGACAAGGCCCGCGCGGCCGCTAAGGCGAAGGCGATCGCCCAGCAGTTCGAAGCGAATGCCCGCACCTTGACGATCTTTAACCGCGAAGGTAAGGCGATCGCTACCGTCGGGCCGCGCGCGATCTATAACACGCCGGTCTTCTCGCCCGATGCCAAGCGCCTGGCCGTGGCCAAGGTTGACCTCGAAAAGGAGGTCCAGGACCTGTGGGTGTACGACATCGCCACGGGAAATGGCATCCAGCTCACGCAGGGCAAGAATCGCGAGAATTCCACCGCCCCCGCATGGTCGCCCGATGGAACCCGCGTCGCCTATGTGGCCCTGCGCTCGGGCGATTATGGCCTGTATCAGAAAGCTTCCAACGGTCAAGGCCCCGAGGAGCTCATCTATAAGCTCCCGGGTGTCGGCACGCTGACCGACTGGTCGCAGGACGGGAACTATCTCACCTACCATTCGACCGACTTGGGAGGAGGCATTCTATTCGCTCTGCCGGTGAATGCGGCCGGCGAACGGAAACCTATCGAAGCGTTCCGAAGCCCGAAGCAGGCGCAAGGCATGCGGCTTTCGCCTGACAATAAGTTCCTGTCTTACTCATCCAACGAGTCCGGAAGAACCGAGATGTACGTTCGCCCGTTCGACCCGGCGGGCGGATCGAACGCCGCCGGCAAGCAAATCTCCGATCAGGGCGGCCAAGGCATGGGCTTCTGGCGACGCGATGGGAAGGAGTTTTACTACCTGGGCGCGGATCGCTCGATCATGGCCGTTTCCGTAAGCACCTCGCCCGCGCTCGAAGTCGGGAAACCGAGAGTGCTGTTCCATCCTGCCGAGGAAATCGCCGTGGCTCCAGGCACGTCCAGCGTCAGCCGCGATGGCGAGCGGTTCGTGATCGCCGTGCCTCCGAACCGGCTTCGCCAGCTCACCATCTTTGACCGCCAGGGAAAGGTGATCAAGACCGTCGGGGATCCGGGTGTGTTTGGCCAGCCTGCGTTTTCTCCCGACGGAACCCGCGTGGCCGTGACCAGGAACGATCCCAAGACCGGCTACAACGACATCTGGACCTTCGACGTCGCCACCGGCAAAGGCACCGCTGTCACGAGCGACGTCTGGCCGGATAACACTCCCATCTGGTCCACGGACGGCAAACAGCTGGCCTACGTTTCGACGCGCGAGCAATACTCGGGCATTTACCGGAAGGCGTCGGACGGAACGGGCCAGGAAGAGTTGCTGTTCCGCTACACGCCCGGCGCGGGCGTCGGATTCAGCGACTGGACGCAGGACGGAAAGTTCCTCACCTTTGCCACAGGCGCGCTGCTGGTGGTGCCGGTTCGTGATAACGAAAAGGGTCTGGACCGGAAAGCGCTCGAGTGGATCCGCGATGAGAACAACGAATTCGGCGGACGCTTTTCTCCCGACGGCCGTTTCCTCGCGTACGGGTCGGATGAAGCCGATCCCCTGGATTTTGCGGGAGGCGGATCCGTTGATGTCTACGTGCGCCCGTTCGACCCGGCGAAACCTGAGGCTCCTGGACCCGGCCCCGCCGTGCGAGTGACCAGAAACGGCGCCCAGATTTTCGGCTGGCGGCGGCAGGACGGCAAAGAGCTGATCTACATGAACCGCGATTTCGAACTCATGGCCATGGACGTCACCACCACTCCTTCATTTAGTGTCGGGACACCGAAACTGCTGTTCAAACTGCCGAGCTTGCAAGCGGCCATTTCGCCCGATGGGATCAGCCGCGATGCCCAGCGATTCGTCTTCGGAATGCCGGTGTCGTCGGCCGGTCGTTGAGAGACACAACCGTCCAAAGGAGACTTGCCAATGAAGAACTCTCACGTAGTCGTGATGGTCGGCGCAGCGGCGGCAGTAGCGGCTGCGCTCATGCTGGCTCCCGTTCCCGCTCGCGGCCAGTTGAACGAAAAAGACAAGGCGCTCAAGGCCAAACAGATCGCCAAGAATTTCGAGAACAACGCCACGGTGATGGCGCTTCACGACCGCACCGGCAAGCAGGTCGGCGCGACCTTCGGCGAGCGCGCGCTCTATGGCGAGACCACTCTCTCTCCGGATCGCACGCGCGTGGCGATGGTAAAGAACGATCTGGAAAATGAGACCGCGGACCTGTTTGTCCTGGATATCGCCAGCGGCAAGAGCACGCGCCTCACCACCAGCAAGAAGACCGAATTCGTTCAGTCGCCGATCTGGTCGCCGGACGGCAAGCAGATCGCGTATGTGCAGATCCGTGACGGCGTGGAGGGAGTCTATCGGCGCGCAGCCGATGGATCAGGCGCAGAGGAGCTGCTCTACAAAAACAACAGCGCGTTCCTGGGGCTTTCCGACTGGTCGCTCGACGGCCGTTACCTGAGCTTCTCGAACTCCGATTTATCGGGCGGCGCCCTGTATGTTCTGCCTCTGGCCGCCGGCGAGAAGCGCGAACCGCGCGAAGTCTTTCGCGGCCCATTACCCTTGGGCGCGCCGCGATTCTCTCCGGACGGAAAGTACCTGTCCTATATCCAGCAGAACATCCAGATCCAGAAGACCGAAGTCTTCGTGCGTCCCGTGGAAGGCGCAGGCGGACCCTGGCAGATTTCCGACGGCGCGCGCAGCCCTGCCATGTGGCGGAACGACGGCAAAGAGCTGTACTACATGGCCCAGGACTTCAATGTCGTGGTGTCGAAGGTGAACACAGCTTCGTCGTTTACCTTCTCCAAACCCGAGGTTTTGCTTCGCCCTGCAAACGGCGTGCCGCTCAATATCCGCGACATGAGCCGGGACGGCGAACGATTCCTGATTCTGCCGCCGCCGCGAGGTCAGCAGCTTCAGCAGATCACGATCTTCGACCGGCAAGGCAAGATGCTCACCAAAGTCGGCGAGCCCGGCCTGTGGGGTGCTCCCGCCTTTTCACCCGATGGGACCAGGCTGGTGGCGATGAAGGCCGACCTCAGTACCGGCTTGAACCTGATTTGGAACATCAATATCGCCACCGGAAAGGCTACCGCGGTGAATGACGCGACCCATCCGGGTCAGGGGCCGATGTGGTCTCCCGACAGCAAGTACATCCTCTACAGCGCGCCATCGGGGGAAGGCACCAGCGTCGCCATCGGTGTGTACCGCAAGGCCGCCGACGGCACTGGAAACGCCGAGTTGTTGTTCCGCAACACGCCCGGCGCCGGGTTCCAGTTGACCGACATTTCACCCGACGGAAAGTACTTACTTGGCGACTCCGGCGGCGTGCTCCTGGTCGTGCCGCTGACCGGGACCGATCCTCTGGCTCGCAAGGCGGTCGAGTTCTCGCGCGGCGAATTCAATGAGACCACCGGGCGTTTCTCTCACGATGGAAAGTTTGTCGCGTACCGTTCGGACGAGGACAATCCGCTCAAGGGCGAAGTCTACGTGCGGCCGTTCGACGCGGCCACCGGCCTGCCCGGCGACGGAAAGTGGCGCATCTCGAAAGACGGCGTGAACGCCATGATCCACTGGCGCTCCGACAATAAGGAACTCTTCTTCCGGGGTCTGGAACTGGACACCAACGACGTGGTGGTGATGTCCGCCGATGTCTCGGCTGGGAAGGAACTCCAGGCGAGCGCACCGAAGGTGCTCTTCCGCCTGCCTGGGCCGCAGAACGGAAACCTGAACAACATCAGCCGCGACGGCCAGAAATTCGTGTTCGCCGTGAACGTCCCGGCGGGCGGGCGGTAATCTCCTCCATCTTCGATCTGGGGTAATGTACAGAACCGGGCTATAGGACCCGGCTATGAACCGCTACTCTATTGCCTCGCCCGCGGGTGCGCTGCAACCATGAGCGTGCATGTCCAGCTTGCCTCGTTTTTTCACGGCTCGGATCCTGCCGCTGCTCCTGGTAACCGTCTGGGCCGTCCCTGCTTCCGCCGTCACGAAAACCAGGATTGCCAGCGTCGGGCTCGAGTACAAACCGACGGCTGGCCCGCAGATTCCTGAACCAGTCTTCATGAGGGGCTTCGCGTTCGAAATCGAAAGAGAAACCGGCCAGGCCAGAGTGGTCATCGACTATACCTACCCAAGCCAGCCCGCCTATGGATTCGACGGCGGTGCGGGACCTGCGCCCACCATGGCCCAGATTCCCGGCCTGCGTTACGATGCGGGATCGCGGTCGATTCTCTATGAAGACTCTGGGCGCAGCGTCGTATGTGCGACGGTGACCGACCGCAAGGTTTTCTTTTGGAATCGTACTGCGATCGTACTCACCGGGGCATGCAGGGTCAGTTCCGAGCCGATCTATCGTCCGGCCGCGTGGAACGTTCCGCAGTCCCGCACGCTCGATACATTCTTCGAAGTAGACTAGCCGCGGTAACGAGTGGAGCAAGGCTTCAGCCTGCAACGGAGGCTTTAACCTCCGATTTGGCGCGGGTGCTGAAGTATCCAGCGGGTTAGTCGCCGAAAATGCGCGCCGTGCTGAACAAAGTAACCATCAGCGTGTGATTCGATTCCAGCACCTTGCCGGACCGACGCAATAACAGCTGATTCAGGTAGCCGATCTCCAGCCGCACTGACGGGCTGAGATTTCGCCCCATCGCGACATACGCCCGGTTCTGATCGAACGCCGAAGTTGAGACGTACGGCTTGATGTACAGCTTGAATTCGTTGGATGCCGTCACGTAGGTTTTGTCGCTCAGCGGTTTGGTGGCTTGCTGGAAGAGCCGAAGCCGGTTTTCGTAGTGGTAGCTGGTTTCGGACGGAAGTTTGAGGAAGCGATTCTCGAAGCGAATGCGCGTGCCCCAGTTCAACCCCCGGCGCTTGTATCGCCACCAGGCCTGCTCCCACAGGCGATGCTCGGGAAACGGGGCGGACGGATTGAAATCGCCATAGGTGTACGTCTGGATGAACCCGTAGCCGGCGGTTAACGTGAGGCCGGGATTGACCTGGTAGTTCACGGCCGGACGCAGCAGCAACTGCTGCCACTTCTGGATCACGTCGTGGCGCCGGTACTGTCCTTCCAGGTGCAGCCCCCACTTCGTACTGCGGATGGGATGATCCCCGAGATAGGAGTACCAGCCATGAGCGTTGTGATCTGTTTGCCGGCCTTGCCCCAAAATCGTCAGAGGAAGGAGAGGAAGCAGCAGGAAGATCCGAACCGCTCTCATCTCCACCCGTTCCGGCGGACGGAAACCGGAACCAGGCTGATCTCCGCCAGGAACGAGGGGACATTCCCGGCGGAGACTTGCGTGGTTCCTCCGTTACTCAGGGTGGCGATGGTCAGGCGCGGCGGTCTCGCGACAGCCGTCCTCAACGGTTGGCTGATTTGTGGGTTCAGCACGTCTGGAAAGGCGTTCTGAGTTGGCTCGCCACCAGCCCGAGGTCGAACATCTGAAGCTTAACCAGGGCCGCACCAGGAACTCAGGAACTGATCCAGGATCGCAGCAAAGAGATTCAGGGGCCAGCGATTAACAGTAGTTCAGGCGGTCTCGTAGCCTTGTTCTGTATGTAGGGCCTTTTGGTATTGACCCTATGCGCCACCCGCGTCAGTGTGGGAGTAGCTTCTTCCGCGTGTTCAAGCTCCGTGGACGAATCGCGCACAGGAGACAGTATGCAAAAGATCCTCCAAGGTATCCAACATTTTCAGCACCACGTCTTTCCCCAGAACCGCGCTCTCTTCGAGCGGCTCGCATCCGGCCAGAATCCGGAAGCTCTGTTTGTGGGATGCTCGGATTCGCGCGTCGCGCTGGATCTGGTTACGCAGACCGGCCCGGGCGACCTCTTCGTCTGCCGGAATGCGGGAAATATCGTGCCCGCGCACGGTGAACCCGATGCGATTTCGGCCAGCATCGAATACGCCGTCTGCGCCCTGGGCGTTCGCGACATCGTCGTATGCGGTCACTCAGACTGCGGCGCCATGAAGGGTCTGCTGAACCCTGGCGCCCTGGAGCAGATGCCGCACGTGAAAAACTGGCTGCGCCACGCCGAAGGCGCACGGCATGCGGTGGAACCGCTGCGCAAGAGCGCCAGCGGGCCGGAGGTTCTTTCCGCGATCACCAAGCTCAACGCACGTTTGCAACTGGACCACCTGCGCACGCACCCTCACGTCTTCGCCCGAGTGAACGACGGCGAGCTGAGGCTGCATGCGTGGGTGTACGACATCGGATCGGGTGAAGTCGAAGCCTGGGATGCTGCGGCCGGCACCTGGGAACCGCTCTCGGGGACCTTCGGGCCTCAGCCATTGATCTCCCAGCGTGAGGCACTCCATGCTTGATACCCAGACGACGGCTCCCGCGGCTGCCCAGGCTGCACCCGACGCCGTGGGTTTGCTGGCCCGCCTCAAGTACTTCATCAATCCAATCGACGGGCGCTATGAAGACCTCCGCAAAGGCAACGTCGCGGCGAACATTCTGCGGGATTTCACCGCCGGCTTGATCGTCGCGATGGTCGCGATCCCGTTGGCCATGGGCTTCGCGATGGCCTCGGGCTTGCGACCGGAGCAGGGAATCGTCGGAGGCGCAATCGCCGGCATGATCGGCGCGCTCTGGGGAGGGTCGAAGTATCAGGTTTACGGTCCCACGGCCGCCTACATTCCGGTGATCGCCGGTCTCATGGCGAAGTACAACCATAGCGTCCTGGTGCTCGCATCGCTGATTGCGGGCGCGATCCTGATGCTGTTCGGCATCGCTCGTTTGGGCCGAATCGTTTCCAAGGTGCCGCATTCGATTGTGGTCGGCTTCACTATCGGCATCGCAGCGACCATCGGGCTCTCGCAGGTGGGCGAGATCCTGGGGCTGCAGGCCCGGATGCCGACCCATTTCTTCGAGAAGGTTGACGTGATAATGGCCAATACCGCCCAGATCAGCATCTTCGCCATCGCTCTGGGTCTGGCTACGTTTCTTCTCACCAAGTACATCCTGAAGATTTCCGTGTTCATCCCTGCGCCTCTCCTGGCGATCGGCGTCACCACGCTGATCGCCCAGACCGTGTGGGCCGACAAGGGATTGGCAACCATCCGCGCCAAGTACGGAGCGATCCCGACCGACTTCCTGGTGTTCACCATGCCCGCCTCGATCGTTCCGACTCCGGAGTTCCTGGGGGATCTGGCGTACTTCGTGATCGCCATCGTGTTCGTAGCCGCCATCGAGAGCCTCCTGTGCTCGCGGATGGCCGACCGCCTTGCCGACAATCGCGGCGTGCCTTTCAACCCGAACAAAGAGCTGTGGGGACAAGGCATGGTTCAGATGATCGTGCCCCTTCTGAACGGCTTCCCGCACACGGGCGCCTTGGCGCGCACGGCGACCAACATCAAGCTGGGCGCCATCTCGCCGCTGGCCGGCGTTTTCAAGTGCTGCCTGAAGCTGATGCTGGCTGCGTTTCTGGCCGCGTACCTGGAGCTGGTGCCGATGGCTTGCGTAGGCGGAATCCTGCTGTATGTCGCCACCGCGATGGTGAAACCGGCCGAGGTGAAGCAGGTCTTCGCACACAACCGGTTCCACGTTTTTCTGATGCTCTACACCGCCGTGATCGTCATTCTGACCGACTTCCTGACCGGCGTATTGACGGCGATTGTGATCTGGGCCGCCTTGTACCGCTTCTTCGACAAGCCCGTGCCGGCGCAGAATCCTGTATCCGTCCAAAGCTAGACGGAGGACCCGATGACTCTCTTCCGCCGGGTGCTGGTCGCGGTCGATCTCGAAGGCGCCGCAGCCGAGCTGGTGCGTTATGCCAGCGTCTTTTCCAGGCTCTCGCCGGACGTGGAGTGCAAGTTCGTGCACGTCCTCGGCTGGCCGGGGCAAACCCCGACGGAAAAATCTCACCTGACCCATAGCCAGGCCCTCAAGTGCCTTGAGGATATCGTCGCCGCAGAATACAGCGGGAAACACGGATCCTCTCAGGTAGTGGCGGGTAATCCCATCGACCAGCTGCTCGCGGCCGCGGCCGAAACCGGCGCGGATCTGATTCTGGTGGGGCATCGATCCGAACACAACCGCCGGTCATTGGCGCGAAGGCTCGCCATGAAAGCGCCGTGCTCAGTCTGGATGCGGCCGGACGGCGGACCCGGCGATGTCCGGCGAGTGCTGGCCGCGGTCGACTTCTCCAGTAGTTCGGCCCGCGCGTTGACCACGGCCGCCGGTCTTGCCCGGAGCCTGGAACTGGAGGAATGTCTGGCGCTGCACGTGTATTTCAATGACACGGTTCCGGAGGAAGCAGAGCAGCGGCTGCAGCGCGCGCAGATGCTCGAAACCTTTGACCGGTTCCTTGCGCCGCTCGATCTTCATGGAACTCGTGTACGGCCGCTGGTCGAGGAGAGATCGAACGTCGTCCATGCCGTCCAGGGGCTCGCGGAACGGGAGCAGGTCGACCTGATCGTTTTCGGAAATCGCGGCCAGACCCGATCGGCGAGCATTCTGCTGGGCAGCGAAAGCGAGCACATGCTCATGGAGACGCAGGTTCCCGTCCTGGTGGTCAAACGCCGCGGCGAACGGATCGGCCTGCTCGAAGCATTGCTCGACCGCGACTTTACCCTTTCCGAAGCGCCGCGGTTCGGCTAAACTCGCGAATAGAAATTTCCGACAACCGACCCATGTTTCGAAACATGCTGGTGGCACTTGCGGCGAATGAGACGGACTTCTGCCTGCTGCAATACGCCGCCATGCTGGAGCGTTGGCTTCCCGGCCTGGCCGTTCACGGCGTTCATATTTCCGAAAACGGGGAAGCGGCTCCGCCGTGTTCGCTCGGCGGCCGCTACTCGCATATCCTACCCTCGGCCTCATGGGAAACCCTCGCGGGCGATGTGCTCGATACGCTGATCGACTGTGCGGCGTCCCGAAGCGCAGACGTCGTGCTGCTGGGACACTCCGGACGCCACGGCAAGCGATCCCTGACTCGCCGGCTGGCGATGAAAGCGCCTTGCTCGGTGTGGATGGTCCCCAACGGCTCGCTTCCGTCCATAAGCTCGATCCTGGCTCCCGTCGATTTGTCCAAGCCTGCCGCCGATACCTTGGAACTCGCGACGGCTCTCGCGGAGCGGGCCGGCCTGGAGGAATGCTGCGCCCTGCATGTCTATTTCAATGACGCTCTGGTGACCTTCGAAGAGTTCGGGGAGGAACTGGCCGAGCACAAAGAGGACGCTTTCGATCTCTTCGTCGCGCCGATTAACTTGCACGGCGTGCACGCGCGGCCGCTGTTCGTCGAATCGCCCAACGTCGCGCGCACCATTGTCAAAGTCGCTCAGGAGCGTCACGCCGATTTGATCGTGATGGGAACCCGCGGCCGCAGTCCTTCGGCGGCAGTCCTGCTCGGCAGTGAAACGGAGCAGGTGATCATCGACACCACGGTTCCGATCCTGGCCGTCAAGCATCGCGGCGCGCGGCTGCGGTTGCGGCAGGCGCTGGCGGATGAGCGTCTAAGCCGCCGCGCCGATCTGCGCCACAACTAGTGGACTGAATGCCGGAGCTTCTTACTGAATCAGCCCGCGGCGCATCGCGAATCGCACGATTTCGGTGGAGCTGTGCAGCCCGAGTTTCTTCATGATGCGCCCGCGGTGGGCGTCGACTGTATAGACGCTGATGTCGAGCTGCGTGGCGATCTCTTTCGCCACCTTGCCCTCCGCCAGTAATTGGAGAACCTCGCGCTCCCGCGCGGTAAGAAGATCGAATGGATCCTCGGTCTGCTGATACTCATCGAGCAGCGTGCCCGAAACCTCCGGGCTCAGGAAGCCGTCGCCGTTCAGAACCGCGCGAACCGCCCGCAGCAGATCCTGGTCGATGGATTCTTTCAGCAAATAGCCCTTGGCGCCCGCGCGCAGCGTCTCCCGGACGTAGACGGCGTCTTTGTGCATGCTGAGAATCAGGATCTTGCAATCCGGGCAGTTTTCGGCGATTCTCCGGGTCGCCTCCACGCCGTTCATTTTCGGCATGCCGATGTCCATGATCACCAGGTGGGGCTTCAGCTCCATGGCGAGCTTCACGGTTTCCTCGCCGTTGCCGGCTTCTCCGACCACTTCCAGATCCGGTTGCTGGTTCAGTATGAGCTTAAAGCCCTGCCGAACCACGGCGTGGTCATCCGCCAACAGGATCCGAAACTTTCGAGACATAAGAGGGTTGCTCGTGGGGAATCTCTACGGTTATTTTTACACCTCGGCCCGGGCTCGAGTCGACGTGCAATTGGCCGCCGGCTGTGCGTGCGCGGGCGCGCATCCCGACCAGCCCCAATCCGGCATGACCTTCCTTCGGTTGAATCCCCTGTCCATTATCGGCGATCGAAAGCCGTAGAACGCCCTTGGCTGCGACCAGCTCCAGGGTGACTTGCGTGGCTCGCGAATGACGCGACACGTTCGTCAGCGCTTCCTGCGCGATGCGGAACAACTGGGTTTCGCATTCATCCGTCAGGCGGCCATTGAAAGACGCATCCAGGTGAACCTCAATACCGGTTCGCTCGGAGAACCAGTCCGCCAGCCATCGCAGGCTCGCACTCAATCCGAAATCGTCCAGGATGCTGGGCCGCAGGAGCTGCGAAACTTCGCGGATGTTCTGCACGGCATCCTTCAGCAGGCCGAGGCAATCCTCCAGACGCCCCGGATGATAGCTGCGGGCGTGCTGCATCGCCACCAGATTCGCCTCAATGGCGCTCAGCATCTGGCCTAGGTGATCGTGCATTTCGCTCGCCAGCCGCCGGGCGGTTTCTTCCTGGTCCGACATGACGCGCGACGACAATTGATTTAGCTCGTTGGTCTGCCAGCTCAGGCTTCGAAAGGCTCGATTCACGCTATGGATGGTGAAGAACGCGCCCACGATGGCGATGCCCAGGGCGCTCGCCAGCAGAATCAGGGAGTAGCGGATCTGCGAAGACGCCCTGCTGCTCTCCAGGGATTGAGCGGCGTTGCGCGCGGCGAAATTCGAATTGGTGAGATCGGCCATTGCCGCCAGCAGATTCTGATGGCGCTGAAAGAAATCTTCGGTTGGCTGGCGGTTGGAGAGGACCGTCTCGCGGCCTTCGGCAATGAACGCGTCGGCTGCCTTTCTGACTTTGTTCCATAAGGCGGCGTCGCGCGACGCCATGCCTGTGTCCGTAGTCTTCCGGATGGCGTTCTCCAGGGCGTCCATCCGCTTCAGCAGGAGATCTCGATCTGTTTTGCGGCCGGAGGCAAGCGAGTAGAAGACACTACTGAGGTTGCCCTCTTCGCTTTGAATTTCGTCCACCAGCCGTACGGTGGACTGTTGGTCCGTAACCAGGCGTTCTGCGTCTGATTCGACCAGCCGCATCGACTGCAAGGCCACGAATCCCGAGGCCAGCAGCAGCAGAACCAATAAAGCGAATCCGGCGATGAGAACCGGCAAAAAGTGAGAATCAGCTTCTGGATCGCGCTTCATTCAACCTAAGTTTCACACAGACAGCTCCAAAATACCGTTACGTCCCGCATACCGAAACTCCTCCTAGGAGACGATACGGTCGGTGTTTCGTCAACGAGAAACCGCCGCTTGTAACAGAACAAGGCTACAAAATCCGGCAATTAACTGTTAGCGCGATCAGGCGCATAAACCGGCTTTCCAGCACAGTGGGATCCGAAGCTTGGAATTCACGTGACTTGAAGTCGCGG
>JADMIO011721389.1_pt1 | contig 104645 bp, 104 predicted proteins | sample 8958161 | NCBI WGS metagenome assembly JADMIO01 (sample SAMN16585339, study PRJNA669376) | soil metagenome | isolation source: Crop rotation soil | place: USA: Cullars Rotation, Alabama | collected 2011 | reverse complement strand
CCGCGACTTCAAGTCACGTGAATTCCAAGCTTCGGATCCCACTGTGCTGGAAAGTCGTGGGCAACAGTTGCGAAGCCAACAACGAGAGGAAAAACAATGTCAGTAACTTTTAAGAACAAGCGCGGTAGCATGGGCGTCGAATCGCTCAGTGTTTACGACGATGAGCCACAACCGCCGCGTGAGGAAACGCCTGCCGCAAAAGCATCGCGAGAGGCCGAACGACTCGCGGCGCGTGCCGAGGTCAAGCAGAAGATTGCCCAAGCCATCGCGGCCGAAGAGCGCTGGAAAAACTTGAAGGAGGCCGTACGCGATGCAGAGCGCGAAAAGAACGAAATCGGGGGCGACAATTACGCGCAAAGACTCCGAGCCGAAGAAGAGATCGAACGGATTGACGAGCAACACGTCGAAGGCGCTGCAAGCGGAGTCAAGCAATCATCAGAAACGAAAGCGCGTCGGTCGGAGCTGGTGTCATTGGTCGGCCGACTCAAAGACGAACTAGAAAGGTTGCAGGCACCGTACGAGAAGATTATCGAGCGGCTGAAACAGCAATGCCTCGATGCAAAGCAGCAGGTGGGGTACTGCCATCATCAATTCGACTTGATTCACCTCGGGCGCAAGGATTTGGTTCTAACGATGCGACTCGCTCATGGCGAGTGGTCGGCATCGCTTAACAGATTGGAATCAATCAAGGGGAAGCGGGCGGCATGCGACCCGTCCGATTCGAGCACTTGCGAGGCTTGGGACGCGCAGATTACCGCGGCCGAAGAGCGAACTGCGGGATTAAAGGCTGCACTCGATGCCGCATTGCAGGCTGTGTATGACGAGTAGTTTCCTTCGTGGCGGGATTAACTCACCCGCCACGCTCCGCCGCCGCGTCGGAGTCATGTTCCCCGGCGCGGCGGTTTTAACACACGAAAGATTGAGCGATGGCATCATTCAAAGACAACGCTGACCGCGAGTGGGAAACGGAGTAGGCAATGGCCGGAAAAGCAGACATCGAGGCTGGGGCTTACATGGTGACAACTCAGATCGGTGAGTTCGACGTAATCTACAACGCATTCTGCTAGTCATGGCTATTGGGAATATCGGAATTCTGGGAGGCGGCGGTGAGTGCATTACAGATGCGTGCGGCGCGGTAGGCTGCTGCGCGTCGTTTGAGGACTCAGGTTTTCCATCGTCACTAACCGCTGGCTTTGCGTTGTCTCAGGTGGGCAGCGCGGCGCCGGATGATGCGGCTATCGGCAACTGCGGAACATTCCCGGATTTGACGGACATCATGATGCGTTGGCAGGAAAGCCCCGCGTTTGCTGCGATGCTTGGGACCGTTCCATTCGACTTCGTCAGTTCGGGCAACGTACTGCTCGGTTGCGGCGTGTGTTGTTTTTATTATCGCAGCAGCGGCAGCGTCACTCCGGGCTGCCCGGGCGGTACCTATACGAACAGTTTCGAGATGGGGGCCAATCCGTTCCCGGCCAAAGCGTTTGGTGGCACCGTATATTCGACGATCATCGTGGGGCCAAACGCCAGTTGCCCCGATACGCTCCTTGATTCACCGTGCATCACGCACGCACACGATCAAAGGAACTGCCCTGATACCTGGCACGTCGAAGATGGCACTCTCTACGCTCCATCGACTGTTTTCGGTGAGGCCGATATGTACATCTGCCTCTCTGGCAACACAGTTCACGTGTGCGTCACCGTCACCATTACGGTAATCTGCGACACCTATACCGGCGACTTTGATTACTCAACTCCGTGGATCTACGGCCTGTCCTCTGGTGGCGAGGACGCCGAGTGTCTGTGTCTCAGCGGACCAGGTGCCACTGGTACCTATACGACCAGTTGCGAAACATCCGGCGGCACGATCACGATAAATACTTCCGCGGACCTAACTGACGTCGAAGGCGCCACGCTCTGGGACAAGATTCAGAACGCCACCGAATGGACCGGAACATACGCTTACGGAATCTGTAGCTGCGCTGGAGGCGGTTGTGTCGGTGGTTGGGTTGAGGACCTGTCGACGTTCTGTGTCACTGGTATGCCGGACGATGGGGACGAAGAAGGCATTGAGGGCTGCGAGACCAACTGCCTTGTTAACGCTGAGGAGACCAACTCAGAAGACAATCACCCAGTGGATCAGATTTGTTATTACAGTTCAGGGACAGCGTCGGTTTCGCTGGCGGCAGTATGAAAGTTAGATTCCCAGACGGCCGGGAGATTTTCATTGAGCCGATTGTGCGGACCAAAGCGCCGGCGCGGGACGCGGCAAAACCGATTCGTCTAGAAGTCCGCAAGCAAGCCTGTAAGCACGTCGGCAAGGCGATCGACGTTGTTCAGTCATGCAAGGGTGGCATCGCCGGCGGAATCTGGGAATGCGACGTACCGGCAATCGGCAAGTGCGCTCCGCTCTCCCTTCACGTGGTCCACAATGGGATGCCGTGTGCGCGATGCGAGCTTTACGAACCGGCACCGGAACCGGGGCTCGCGCGGCTGGGGTTGAATCTCGCCTCCGCGGTAGCAAAGTGGATCAAGGCGGGGCGCCCAGTCAGGACACAAGAGCGCGTCGACGAACTACTTGCCATCTGCCGCGCGTGTCCGTTTCTCAACCGAACCAATCCGAATCGCGAGTTTTGCACAAAGTGCGGCTGCCGGGTCAATGGCGACGCAGCGAACCCGACAACAAACAAACTTGCTATGGCAACCGAATCATGCCCGCTCGATCCGCCGCGGTGGACAAAGGAAAAATAATGAGCAACCCGTATCCAAGGATCTTCGCGTTCCCCAGCGGCCGACAAGTTCGGTTTGAATTGCACAACGGCGGCACGCGCAACCCGCGGGTGGTCGTTGTCGACATTGAACAACCGACGCCGACGCTGCAAACGTGCTGCGGTGGTCGATGCAGACCAGCGAAGCCGATGGTGCGCAACGAACAACCAGGCGATTGTGTCGCCGATGGTTGACTGCCGGCGTGGTGCTCGATGTTCCGGCGGAGTGTCGGGCGCTGGCCGGCGGTGGAAGAATCATCTCACGATACCACGCTCCCAGAAAAACGCCAGCGGGCAGGTGTCAGAGGTCGACCCGTCCCGTCGGCGCTCGTTAGGCGCAATCCTGGGGGACCGATTTTCTCACTCACTGGAAATTCGAGGGCGAGATTGACTAAAACGAACGCCCGTTGACATAATACGGGCGTCAAAGCTCTGCCGTAGCTTAAACGGCAAGGTACTTGTGAAATGTCAAACCCTCTTGTGAAAACAGAGCGCGGCTGCGCTTTGGTGTGGTGGAAGGCAACGACCACCGGGCGGTTCACAAGCCGCCTGACAACGCCACTGCGCAGTCGCGCTTTTTTTGCGCGCCGAGGTTCTCTCCGCGCAGGAAGGCAACCAAGATGAGTTGCGCTATCGAACGGAATGCAGTTGATGGTTTCAGCGATCTTCCACCGAACTGGCTGCTGATAGTTCTCGCTTTGTCATCTGGCAAGAAAGCCAACGAAATCGCCAGCGAGTTGGGATGCAGGGCTAGTTACGTTTGGAATGTCAAGTATCTCGCGGGCAAAGTTCTCGGTATCAAGTTCCCGCGGCGACAGACCGCGCGAGCAGAGGATAACGCGTTTCTGCGTAGCTACAGGACCATCACAGACACGAAAGGGCTGAACACACAGTGCGTTGTCCGCCGCCGCCCTGGCTCGTTCCAAACGGCCGTGCGTGAATCGGTACACGATCTTGTCGAAGGCGCTCCGCTGCGAGACGAGTTATCTTTAGACCCGCCAATCGAAAAAGCGGCCGCAGTGTTTCGCCGCGCATGGACTCCGCGCGAACGGATGATGCGTGCGCTATGGGCGTTTCCCGGGGCGTATGAGTTTCGCGGGGTCAAGCTCGCCGAAGTGGTCCTCGTGCGGAAAGGCGGTGCAGCATGACGCCTAAAGAACGCAGATACAGACTTGAAAGTAACAAGCAGCAGGCCCACCACACAAACCGACAGGTGCACATACCTGTCCAATACTCCGCGAGTTGGCACGAGGACCAACAGCAAGTAGTGAAGGTGTGCGGCGACGGCACTGTGCAAGTAGACGCGACCGGCAAATGCCGCGTGATTATTCACACCGGAATTTTCGACGATGACGGCGTGGAGCGCATCGAGATATATCGGGAATTGGAACCGACTGATAGCGCGCTACGATTCGCTCGCATGTTCAACTTTACCCACAACTTTGAAAAGGGGCGGTGGGCCGAAGTGTTGGACTATGACATGGTTTACCAGTGCGAAAACGGCGAACTGGTCGACTACGTTCGGCCGCGCAAGAAACGGTTGCGGAAGGTCAAGGCGCTGGAGAAGCTGCGATTGGCGCAAGTAGGCTAACAACCAGCGGGACCCCGCGGGCAGGGCGGGGTTTCTCAATTCTGCAAATTTGCAGAATTAGCAATCACCTTAACACGAAAGCGAGGATGAAGGATGGAAACACCGAATTGGGAAGCCGAAGCTAAGCGAGCGGTAACGTATGCGGGTGAAAACCTCATGAAAGCACACCGCGGGGTTCTCGAATGGCATAAGCCAACAAACACACTGCTAGTGTTCGCAAACGATGGCGAACCTAGTTTGTACGCCGGGGCAGTTACGAAAGCGCTCCAGGATCGAGGTATTCCGATTAGGGCAACTGCAATCTCCGACGACGATTATTCTTTCGCGATGCTCGTGGAGTACCCCGACCACGAGATAGTGAATGAGGCCCTTTGGCTTGCGTGGGCCATATCGAAGCAAGTTCATCCAGACTTCGCGGCGACACAAAAACGCGTGGCGGACGACTGCATTGGAAGATTCCACACCGGACTACAGCACCCCTGGGAACAATAATCGAGGAAACCATGAGCGACGAAATCAAAGTACACGTTTGCAAATATCCAGACCGCGAAAATTACGTGATGCGGTACGTCGACCCGTTCACCCGCAAGCAAGTGCAGCGGTCGACCGGCACAACGATTAAGCGCGACGCCGATAAGGCCGCCGGCAAGTGGGAGGCAGAGTTGCGCGAAGGCAGGTACAAAGCGCAGTCGCGTATGACGTGGGAAGAGTTCCGCATTAAGTACGAAGATGAAGTTCTGCCGAGCAAGGCGGAAGGAACCGGCGATTGCAAGACCGTGGCGTTCAATCATATCGAGGCGACGATTAACCCGGTCTATCTGCGCGAGTTGACAACGCCACGGCTGAGCGCGTTCGCCATGATGCTGCGCGATGGCGGAATGAAGGAAACCACGCTACGGGCAACGCTGGCCCACCTGAAGCCGGTTCTAAAGTGGGCTGTGCGCCAAGGGTATCTGCGGGCCATGCCGGACATCGAAATGCCAGAGCGAGTCAATGAGGGCTCGCAGTCGATGCGGGCTCGAGCCGTCACCGGCGAAGAGCTGGACCGGATGATTGCCAAGGTACCGGACAAGCGCAAGCGAGACCACGAGAAGTGGCAGCAGCTACTCCGCGGGCTCAACTTATCCGGTATGCGGCTGAGCGAAGCGCTGGCCCTCTCGTGGGACGAGGGCTGCCCGATCAGCGTTGTGATTGACGGCAAGTACCCTGCCTTGCTGATTCAGTCTAGCGCTCAGAAGAATCACACAGAACAGCGATTGCCGCTGGCACCGGAGTTCTGCGAGTTCCTTTTGGCTGTACCTGAAGCCGAGCGCCGAGGCCTCGTGTTCGGAATCTACGGCCGACCCGGCAAGCCACTATCCACGAAGCGGGCGAGTCGTTATATCAGTGCCATCGGCAAGGCGGCTAACGTCGTCACCAACAAGTCAGACGGTAAGTATGCGAGTGCCCACGACCTGAGGCGGTCGTTTTGCTCGAGATGGGCCAAACGTATCATGCCGGCGGACCTGAAGGTTCTGGCGCGGCATAGCTCGATTAACACGACAATGCGATTCTATGTCACCCAAAATGCCGACGACGTTGGGAGTCGCTTGAGGTTGGCTCTAAGTACCATTCCAGGTACCAATGGCCCAGAAACGTCGAAAGCAACTGCGGTTGAAAATGACGCAAAGGCTGATACGATAAATGCTTAGTTAGCTTGTTCGGAGGGTAAGCGAATGGCTAGCGGCTACACTGGAAATGTAGTGCCCCGCAAGGGGTTGCGAGTTCGAGTCTCGTGCCCTCCGCTCCGAAAAAGACGCGGCTCGCAAGTCTCCTTCTGCCAATGGCTTGCGAGCCCGCTGTGTTACCATCGCGCGACGTTCACCCAGGCTTCTTGCCCATGAGGATGAGCAACGGCGATCGGCCGCCAACCCGCGATTAAATGCCGCGACAAATCATCGCCAACTCCGCAGCAGTTGCGACCGGCCATCCGCTCGGCGCGTCGGCCGGGTTCGAGATTTTGCAGGATGGTGGGAATGCGATCGACGCGGCAGTCGCGGCGATGCTGGCGATGTGCGTCGTTGTGCCGGGGTCAGTGGGGTTGGGTGGGTACGGTGGGAGCGCCGTGATCTATAGTGCCCGAACCCGGCGAACCGATGCGGTCGACTTTGATTCTCGGGCCCCCTTAGCGTTTCGTGACGGGATGGTTACGGGGGAGCGCGAGTCGAATTATTACGGCGCGCGTTCGGTCACGGTGCCGGCCGTTGTCGCGGGTCTCGATCTTATTCTCCGCGAGTGTGGCACCAAATCGTGGCTGGCGGTGTCGCAGCCTGCCATTCGCCTTGCCGACAATGGGTTTGCGTTTGATGCTGAGCATCAGCGGTACTTCGCCCGGTGTGCGCCGAAATTTGATCACCAGTCGGTCAACAGCCTGTTTGAAGGCGGCGCGGTGCCCGGCATTGGCGGTATTTGGCGACAGCCCGATTTGGCAGAGCTATTGCGACGACTTGCGACAGATGGCCCCAACTCGTTCTATAGTGGCCGAATCGCTGAGTCGATTGTTCGGTATGTTCGCGAGCGTGGGGGAATTCTTGACGTTGAGGATTTTCGTTCTTATCGGCCTCAAGTTGATACGCCGGTCGTCGCCAGCTGCCGCGGGCTTGCATTGCACACTCCGCCGCCGCCCTCGGGCGGGGTGACGTCACTAGGAATCATTCAGACCATCCAGCGGCTTGATCGCAGCGCGATGGAGCCAGGGAGTGGCAAGTATTACCACTTACTTGCTGAAGTGATGAAACTCTGTTGGCAAGAGCGGCATCGCCTGCTCGGGGATCCCGACTTTGTCGACGTTGACCTGAATCACCTCGTTTCGGAGGAAGCGGCCGAAGCGCGATTACAACGAGCGGACAGCGGCCGCATTTTGAGAGGTCAGAATTCTGCAGATCAATCGCCCCATACCGCGAATGTGATCTCCACCGATGCCGAGGGAAATCTCGTTTCTCTTACAGCGACGCAAGGCTGGATGTACGGTTCGCACCTGGTAGTGGATGGGATGGGCCTGGTACTCAATCATGGGATGTCGAGGTTTGACTATTCGCCCGGTCATCCGAACGCGCCGGTGGCTGGTAAGCGGATGCAGCACAATATGGCGCCGATGATTGCGCTGCGGGACGGGCGACCCGCGTTTGCATTTGGGCTCCCTGGTGGACCGAAAATCGTGAGCGTGACGGCACAACTGGCACTTAATACGATCGCCTTCGGCGCGACGCCGGCGGCAGCGATCACGGCCCCGAGAATCCATACTGATGGCAATGAACCACTGCTGGTTTCGACGGATATGGCCGAAAATGTCGTCGCAGAGTTGGAGGATTTGGGGCACACTGTTCGGCGCGAAGCCGATATGGGCGGGCCGGTCAACGTGCTGGCGGTCGATCCGCAGAGCGGCACGATCGATATCGCGTCTGGGGAGAGCATCGGCGCAGTGGCCGGATTTTGATTGGATGGCGGCATGGAACCAGAAATCGCGATAGATCGTTTTGAGATATTCGCCAACGGGCTGGATCACCCGGAATGCTGCGCGTTTGATCGCAACGGCAATCTCTGGGCGGGCGGCGAGGCGGGGCAGCTTTATCGGATCGATCCTTCCGGAAAGGTCGAGACGATCGCCAACCTGGGCGGTTTTTGCTGCGGCGTTGCGCTATCGGTCGATGATCGCGAGATTTTCGTGTGCGTTTCGGGGGTGGGTGTCGTTCAAGTTTCGAAAGACGGCGAGCATCGCGTCTTTGCGACGCACGCGGGGCATCACAAAATCGTTGCGCCAAATTATTTGCTGTTTGATCGACGTGGCCGGCTGTATGTAACTGACAGCGGAAATTGGATGAAGCGCAATGGATTTGTATTGCGCTTTGCTCCCGATGGAAGTGGCGAAGTGCTGGCCGGGCCGATTGGGTATGCAAATGGGCTCGCCTTGACTGCCGACGACCGGCACTTGTTCATGGTCGAAAGTGATAGCGACTCGGTGCTGCAATTTGAAGTCGGCTCGGACGATCGACTTCATCCGCGGGGAGTGTACGCAAAAGATGTCGGGAGATTTCCCGACGGCTTGGCGCTCGATGCGGACGGAAATCTGTATGTGTGTTGCTACGCGTCGGACGAAATCTGGCGAGTCGATCGCGACGGGCACAAGTCGCTTTTGGCACACGATCGGTGGGGAATTCGTCTCGGGCGGCCGACCAACCTTGCTTTTGGCGGGACGGACTTTGATGAGGTGTATGTTGCCAATCTGGCACGCTACACCATTACACGCGCCAAACTTGGCGTGCGAGGTCAGCCGCTGGCGAACCAGCAAGGATTTGTGTAAGTCGCCGGCTCGGCGAGCGCATTTCTGCTTGCGGGGCGGGCAGGCTACACTAGAGTAATGCCGCGACTCGCGAACAAAGTGGCCATCGTTACCGGCGCCGCACACGGGATCGGCCGCTCGATTGCGGAACTCTTTGCCGAAGAGGGCGCGTGGGTGCTTGTTGCGGACCGTGATCGTGAGGCTGGAGAAGCTGCGGTGCGCGGAATTTGTGCGTCGGGTGGCCAGGCTCAATTCTCGCTCACGGATGTTACAAGCGAAGACGATATCGGCCGAGCCGTGAAGACTGCCGCAGATAAATCAGGGCGGATCGATGTGCTGGTGAACAACGCGGCCCATCTTGGTGACTGGTTCGACGCTCAGCAGGCGACGCCCGAGCAATGGGATCAGGGTTTTTCGGTGTCGCTGATGGGAGCGGCCCGGTTCACGCGATCGGTGTTGCCGTGGATGATTCCGCATAAGTGCGGCTCGATCGTCAACATTGCGTCGATGCAGGGCTTGGTGGCCGGGCGTTCGTCGGCGGTTTACACCAGCATGAAACACGCGCTGGTGGGTCTCACGCGCAGCACGGCACTCGATTTTGGTCCGCAGGGAATTCGGGCGAATGCAATTTGCCCGGGGCCGATTCGAACGCGCATCTCGCCAGCAATCGGCAGCGAAATGCACCAACGGCAGATTTCGAAGACGATGCTCGCCCGCACGGGCGAACCGCGTGAGGTAGCTTCGGCCGCTGTTTTTCTGGCATCGGATGAATCTTCGTACATTACGGGTGTGGCGCTCCCGGTTGATGGCGGCTGGACTGCGTTTTGAGAGGGGTGCAGGATGCCGGAATCGGAGGGCGGGAAATCCGTGGCCAAGTCTGGGACGCCGCTGCGATTTAAGGCGGGCGCCGCGAGCGTGTGCATCACACCCGATGAGCCGTTGTGGCTGGCAGGGTATGCATCGCGAACAGCGCCGGCGCGCAGCAAGATTTCGGATTTATACGCGAGTGCGCTGGCTGTGGAGGACGCCGACGGCCGGCGTTTTGTGATCGCGTCGATGGACCTCATCGCGATCACCCCCATTATTTCTGAAGCTGTAATCGACGCTGTGCGAATGAAGCACGGTCTTGCGCGACGGCAAGTCTTGCTCACTGCGACACATACTCATTACGGACCCGAGTTCCGTCCCGATAAGCAGGTCTTCTTCAAGATTCCAGCCGACTACGCGGAAAAGATTCCTGTGGTTGCCGGCAAACTGGCCGCGTCGCTTGTGGACGCAATTGATTCGGCACTCGATCGGCTCGAACCTGCGCGGCTTGTCGTACGCAGTGCGTCCGTCGGGTTTGCCCATAATCGTCGCCGACATGGAGTGGTGGCTGGCTGGCCTTCGCCTGACGATGTTGTCGATCATGATGTGCCGGTGCTTGAATGCGTCGATGCGGCCGGGAATCGGCGAGCGATTGTGTTTGGTTACGCGTGCCACAATACGACGATCCCGCCCGACGACCTTCGCTATTGCGGAGACTGGACCGGTTTCGCGAAGGAACAACTCGAGCGATCGAACCCTGGTGCGACGGCGCTGTTCATTCCGGGGGCCGGGGCCGATCAAGACCCTGAGCCGTGCGGATCGATCGAACTCTCGCGGCAACACGGGCGGGAGATGGCGGACGCTGTTGAGCGAGCGCTCGCGATGCCGGGCGCCGAGGTCGGCGGTTCGATTTGTGCCGCGTGGGCGGATGTGTCACTGCCGCTGAAGGCGGTTACCCGCGACACGATTGACACCATGCTTAGTAGCAGTGATCCACCGCAGCAAGTAAAAGCGCGATTTCTTCGCGATGCGCTGGACCGCGGCGAGCAGTTGTTGACTTCGTACTCGGCGCCGATTCAGATCCTGCGATTGGGAAACGAACTCCTGCTGATTGCGCTTAGTGGCGAGCCGGTTGTTGACTGGTCGCACAAGCTTAAGCAGGGAACTGGGAGCGGGGAGCGGGGAGTAAGAAATTCGGGTTCCGTCCTGCACCATTCCCCAGCCTCCCCGTTGGTTTGGGTCGCCGGTTATTGCAACGACATGTTTGGGTATCTCCCAACTCGCCGGGTACAGGCCGAGGGCGGGTACGAAGGTGGGCGGGCGAATCTTTGGAGTTGGATTCCGGCGCCGTTTGCAGATGACGTCGAGGAGCGAGTGACCGATGTTGTTACGCGGCTGGTAGCGGAGGTGGGGGCTAGGGACTAGCGGCTCCATATCGTAGTATTGTTAACGCATGGAGTGCTTTCGTACGGCGTGCACTATTTAGATTTGCATTTTCAACCATTGCCCAATTATGGACCGACGAAAAATTCGACTGACATTTGTGAATACCGGCGAATCGGTGCTAGCCGAGATGCTCGATGATGAGGCTCCCGAAGTTTGCCGAATTGTTTGGGATATGCTGCCCGCGCAGAACAAGACGATTCATGGGCAGTTCAGCGGGGCCGAAGTTTTTATTTTGCTCGACAACCCACAGCCGGCGCCGCCGGAGAATCTTACGCAGATTCCGTTGCCTGGTGAGATACTGTACTTTTACGACGCCACCAGGAATGTGTTGAATCCGCCGAAGCCGATCGCAGAGATCTGTGTGGTGTACAATCGCGGGGTTTTTCTACGTGGGGCTGAAGGACAGCCGACCACTTGCAGCCTCTTCGCTCGCATTCCCGGCGATTGGAAGTACGACTGGATCGAGTTTCGAAATGCTTGCCGTAAGTCGCGACTCGAGGGTCCACAGTTGTTGAAGATTGAGCGCGCGTGAGGATTCGGCACGCGATCTACTGATTTTGCCTCACGCGGTACTTCTCGACTTTCTCTTTATCGAGTTCCACACCCAAGCCGGGGCGATCATGCACTCGCGCTGATCCGCCGCCGATCGGCAATGGCTCGGCAAGGATGTCGTCCTCGTAGAACAACGGGCCGATGATGTCGCACGGGTATGTGTCGGCGTCGATGCCTGGCGCGCTCAGGGCAAGATGGATCATGGCTGCGCTGCCGACGCCGAGTTCGAGATTGCTTCCGATCGTGCACTTGATACCGACGGACTGGGCAAACTCCACGATTGCCCGCGCTGGACCAATGCCGCCGGACTTGCCGATGTAGACCGAAAATACGTCGGCCGCTTCGGCGCGGGCGAGAATCATCGCGTCGTCGAGTGTGTAGACGCTTTCGTCGGCAATTATCGGTACCGGCACGTTGCGGCGAACCTCGGCCATCGTGGCCGGGTTCCCAGCCGGCACCGGCTGCTCGGCGAAATAGATCTGACACTGATCGCAAAGCTGATTGATCGTCTCGATTGCGATCCCCGGCGCGCGCCAACCGCCGTTGGCATCCACGCCGAGCTTGATCGCGGGGCCGACCGCTTCGCGGACTGCCCTTACGCGAGCCAGATCTTCGCGCGGATCGATGCCCACTTTGACTTTCATTTTAGAAAAGCCTTGGGCGACGGCCCAACTTGCAATCTCGGCTGCCTTCGCCGGTTCAACGCCCGATACGGACCACTTTGTTGGGACAACGAGGGCCGAGAGAGCCGCATCGTTGGTTTTTGCAATCTGCCACACCGGTTTGCTCTGTACTTTGCCGACGATATCCCATAGGGCCATCTCGACGGCTGATTTGGTGAAGAAATTGCCGGCTACGGCGGCTGCGAACTTGACGTTTAGTCGGTCAACGTCGTCGACATTCTCACCGATTAGGAGCGGCGTGAAGTAACGATCAATGAAATGCGCCGCGGTGACCTGGTCTTCGCCGCTCCATCTTGCGGTGCAGGATGCTTCGCCGACACCGACAATTCCGTCGTCTGTGTGGATTTTCACCAACAGAAAGGGGGACACTGAATGAGATAGTCCGCGGCCACCGCGGATTGCGAGGGATGGTTTGATGGGCACGCGGACCGGTATCGTTTCAATGCGAGCTATTTTCATGCAACGGAATCGGTGTTCGATTTACTCTTGCCATGAGAGGAAATGTTCTACAAAGGCCGAGACGTCGCCAACGATCCCATCGAGAAAGCGCTTGCCCTTGTCCGCAGATGCCAGGTCCGGATGTCCGATGACGCCGCTTTTTGTGACTTCGTCGAATTCGTTGACAAAAAACACTGGTCGGGCATGCTGCATGTCGGCCTTGCGATACGGGTCGGTATGCGTGGGGCCGTCGCGCACGGCTCGTTCGAGATGCACACGGTCGGGATGTAGATGGAGCATGACGGACGTTTCCATCTCGCAGGCGTGGCCCATTCCGCCCATTTCCGATTCGCGCACATCGCGGAGCGTCTTCGCGGCCAGCGTCCAATAGGAAGCGAATACGAACCGCGTTTGCGGCACGGCTGTCTTGAGCTCGCGAAGTGCGGCCCGCAGCGGCGTATCGTTGCCGCCGTGGCCGTTGAGGACAAATACTTTCTTCGCGCCCATGTTGGTCGCCGACTTCCCAAGTTCGGCGATTAGTTGAATGTATACGGGCTGCGGCACGTCGAGTGTGCCGGGGAAGTGCATGTGGTGCGTCGAAAGGCCAGGCCACAGCGTGGGCAGTAGCAACACACGATCGGTTAACTTGCGTTCTACGGCCTCGGCGATTGCGGAGACGATATCTGTGTCTGTGGTAAACGGCAGATGAGGCCCATGTTGCTCAAACGAACCGGTTGGGAAGACGACGATCAACTTGTTGAAGTCGAGCGATTTTACTTCGGGCCAGGTTAGGTCTTTTAGCAACATATTTTGCCTTCTATTCTTCCGCAGTTGTGCGTACCGATCCCTGCCTGTCTACCTGCGCAAAAAATTGAACCAAAGGAAGAACCCATAAATCGCCAGAACCGAAACAATGAACAAGAGCCACCAAAGGCGAAAGTCTTTCCAGCCGCGATAGCGGTCGCGCTCGTCTGGCGGCAGGTTGAGGTAGCTGCGGTTCCAAATGATTCGGTCGACCTGCTCCTTCGGCTGTGGAGCGGTCAACAGCGAAGTCACGATCATCACAATCATACAGAAAATCCAGGTAAGTAGCGCACTGTGTTGATACGCCTGCTTGTACGGAGTGATCAAGGAAATCGCGTCCCATAGCGACGGCAGGTTAATTGAGAAGACGTGCGGGATGGAGACGGAGAGCCCTCTTTGCAGTAGCCAAAGGAAAATGGAGCCGCTGATGATCGTCGCGACGGCCGCGGTGGCAGTGGCCCGTCGCCAAAGAAGTCCTAGCAAAAAGACCACGGCGAACGGCGGGGCAATGTAGAAGAAGATCCGCTGAACCAGTCGGAAGAGCGCTTCGCCGCTTTCGATGTATGAAAATGCAATGAAGATGCTGGCAACCAGCACGACGACGCTCGCCGCCATTCCGAAAACCACCTGTTCGCGATCGCTCGAGCGTGGTCGCAGGAGCTTTTTATAGATATCGATCGTTAGCAAGGTGGATGTCGATGTGAGAACACTCGAAACGGTCGCCATCAACGCGGCGGCCATTCCGGCCAGCACCAGCCCCTTGAGTCCCGTCGGGATTAATGTCTTTACGAGGAGCAGATAGGCTTGATCCTGCCGGCCCGGCAGCTCGATTGCGGGAAACCACTCGTACGCAGCGAAACTTGGAATGGCGCCGATCGGGTTCGACGATTGCAACAGCAGTAAATAGGACTGGTCGATCCGCCGCGGAGCAAGTTCCGGAAACAACTTGAAGGCAGCGATTCCCGGCAGCACGAAAATCAGCGGCGTAACAATCCGGAGGAATCCAGCGGTCACGACGCCCATTCGCGCGTGCCATTCGTTCTTGGCCGAGAGTACGCGCTGCACGATGTGCTGGCTGGCGCAGGTGTACCACAAGCCGACAGTGAGAAAGCCGGTGAATACGCCGGTCCACGGAAACTGCCGGTGTGTCGGCGGGAGGAACATTTCGAACTTGTCGGGCATTTCGTGGGCGAGCTGGAACACCCCGCCGGTTTTTTGCAGAGCCAGAATGGGCAACAAGATGCCGGCGAATAGGAGCACCATCATTTGCATGAAATCGGTCCACGCGGAAGATTTCATACCGCCATAGATTGTGTACGCGCCGGTGGTGACGGCGAAAAAGATGATCCCCCATTTGATATTAGTGCCCAGATCATCGGACAAGTGCAATTCAAAGATCCGCTCAATCGCCAGGCCGCCGGCGTAGAGCGATCCGGCCAGCAGCGTGAAGATGTAACCGATGACGAGCGAAATTGCGAACAGATACCGGCAAGTCGAGTTGTACCGCTGCTCAAGAAACTGCGGCATCGTGTACAAGCCGGTGCGGACGTAATACGGCAGGAAGATGAAGAGAAAGACGCTGTAATTGAGCCACGAGTTCCAGCCTTGCGACGCTACAACGATGCCGTACTGAAAGGCGATACCGACGTTGGCGATGAACGTCTCGCTGCTGATATCGCTCGCGACCATTGAGGTGCCGACGACGTACCACGGGAGTTTCTTCTCGCCCAAGAAGTAGTCGCTCGGCTTGCGGCGAGCCGTTCGCCCGGTCATGAAACCAAGCACCAACGTCGCCGTTATGTAAAGAAAGAAGACGGCGTAGTCAATGATGCTCATGTCGCGGCGCCGCTCACTTCGTCTGACTGTTGATCGCCTGGTCGGTCAACTCACCGTCGACCAGTCGCATGATGCCCAGAGGATTCGCATTACGCAAGGCGGGCGGGAGCAAATCTTGTGGCGTGTTCTGGTACGCAACTGGCCTGACGAACCGGCGGATCGCGGCCGAACCAACGGAGGTGGTGCTGGAATCCGTTGTGGCCGGGTATGGGCCGCCGTGAACAATTGCCCGCCCGACCTCCACACCGGTCGGATAACCGTTTACTACCACGCGCCCCACGGTACCTTCCAGGGTACGCACGATCGAAGCTGCCAGCAGGTGATCCTCATTCTTGCCAACGTGCATCGTGCCCGTGAGATTTCCGCCGAGCGACTCGACGCACGCGAGCGCTTCCTGGACATTTTTGCAGTCGACGATGACTCCGCCCGGGCCGAATGCCTCGTCGTGCAACTTTGGCTCGCGCAGGAAAACCTCGGCAGTTGTTCCAAAAAGAGTCGGCGCTTGGCGAGCGTGTTCGGACGCTTTTCCTAAAACGAGCGTTTGCACGCCACTTATGCCGGACATCGCAGTTACACGGTCCGAAAAGGAATCTCGCAGCGAGCCGCTCAGCATGGTTACTTGAGAGGCGCCCCGGACTTCGCGAGCTAGCGCATTAGTGAATTGGTGGTCGCTGTCGGCAACTACCAGCACCACACCTGGTTTGGTGCAAAACTGACCGCCGCCCATCAACATTGAGGCCGCGAGCTCTTTGGCAATTTGGTCCGCCCGCTCGTGGACGGCCGCCGGAAGAATCACAACCGGGTTGACGCTTCCCATTTCGGCAAAAACCGGGATTGGTGACGGGCGCTGCGAGGCCAGATCGAACAGGGCTCTCCCCGCGCGTTGTGACCCGGTGAAACCGACGGCTTGTATTTGAGGGCGCGTTACAAGCCAAGCGCTCAATTCGTGTCGCCGACCTTGCAATAGTGTGAACATGCCGGCTGGCAACTTGCAATGCTCGAGCGCCGCGCTAACAGCTGCCGCAAATAGTTCGCTCGTTCCCGGATGACTTGGATGGCCTTTTATGACAACAGAATTTCCGCTGGCAAGTGCGGAAGCGCTGTCTCCACCGCATGCCCCGAAAGCGAATGGAAAGTTGCTTGCGCCAAAAACGGCGACTGGCCCTCGCGGTACGAGCATCCGGCGAAGATCCGGTTTCGGCTGCGGCTGGCGATTCGGATCACCTCGGTCGATCACGGCCTCGACCCACGATCCATCGCGAACGATTTGAGCGAACATACGAAGCTGGGCGCAGGTGCGTGCTCGTTCGCTGGTAAGGCGCGCGCGTGGCAATGCCGTTTCCAACTCGCCGCGCTCCAGCAGTTGATCTCCCAGCCCCTCGATCTGTGACGCAATGGCGTCGAGGAGTGCGGCCGGCCAGAGCGGGTCGCGTTCTCGGACGATCATCAACGCCCCGCGAGCCGCAGATACGGCCGCATCCACGTCGTTTTTCGTTGCTTCGGCGAATTGCGGCGCAAGGGCTTCGCCGGTCGCAGGATTCAGGGCGTTAAATGTATCTTTGTCGGCGGCGCTCCATCGTCCATTGATCCAGTGCTGGCCGCACAACTCGTGTTTCATGCCTAATAGTGTAGTCTGCTCGCTCGACGAGCAGAAACCCTCTCCATAACGCGCGGCCGAGACGAGCGGTGCAGGTTAGTCGACTAGTGGCAACTGTCCAAAAAAACCGGAGATTTTCCATCCGCCGGCACGTCGATGAAGGCGAAAGAGCGTCTGCCGACGATCGACCAGAACTGAACCGTCCGCATACTGCACCTCGCCGTAAAACTTCTTGTGCGCAAGTGCCCGATCGCCCTGGATGTCAATTTCGTCCAAGTGAGTGCGGGCAAGCAGCGCCTCGAGATGCGAAACGGGCGAAAACTTCCGGCCGCGAAACTCGAGTGCTGCTGCCAACCACGAGTCGCGATAGCTGGCCAGTGTCGGAAAGACAATCTTCCAGTCGTCTGGGTTTGTCGAATGAAAGCAACGGACGCCTTCAAACGACTCGGCGTCGAAGTCGCATTCGATCATCGACCAGTTACCGGAAGCAAAGGCTTCGCAATCCGCCGCTACGAGCCGCTGCCAGATTTCGTGGCGATCCGGATCGGAGCGAAGATCGAACGGGTTCATCGACTTGGTTACGCGCAACCTAACTTGTCGGCCAGATCCACAAAGTCTCGTGCCTCGACGTCAAAGCTATAGGGCGTCTCATCGTAGGGGAGATCATAACGATTTACGTAGGCCGCACGGTAGCCCGACACGCGGGCACCCACCGCATCGAAACTGTGGGCCGAGACCATCATCAGCTGACAGGGCTCGGCCTTCAATAGGCGAGCCGCGTAGCGGTACACCTGGGGATTCGGCTTGAAAACGCCAACGTCTTCGACCGAGATCACGCTGTGGAAATCGAACCGAATACGATTCTTGACTACTTGAGCCAGGTATTCGTTCTCGCCATTCGATAGCACAACGAGTTTGAACTTACCCCGCAGCCGCTCTAATCCTGATACCGAGTCGGGGAAGGGATTGAGTTCCTGCCAACCCCCCATGATTTGCCGAACGTCCGTGTCATCGAAGGGCAGCTTCGAGACTCGCAGCGCGTAAATCAGCGCGCGGCGGCATGAGTCGAGGTATCCAAAGTGGCCAGTATAAAACAAGTTATCCTGAAACTGCTCGATTCGCTGCCTTTGACGCCACCGTTCCCACAGGGCATCGACGGTAATATTGGCGCCCTTCGATCGAATGTAATGGCTGAGCCGCGGCACATGGCTGCCGCCGAGATCGAGAATCGTGCCAAAAGCATCGAATGTGAGCGTATGAATACTGCCTAACACGTTCATAATCCACCGACATTCAGGAACGCGGTCGCTTTCACAGCGATTTCACACGCAGCTTAACATAGATACGAAGTCGCGATTAGTCCCGCGCGGCTATTGGCGGTCTCGACGAAGAGCTTCGTGCGGAAAAAAAAGGCCGACAACACGGTTAGTGCTCGTGTCCGTCGAGTCGATGGCCATCGATCTCGTAGTCGCGTACGGGCATGCCGACCGCATCGAGCGATTGTGCTGACCACCGAGGCCAGGGAGACCAGTCTGCTCTTCGCGACGCTCGCGGGTTTACCGGGAGCCACACCAGCACACAAAGGGCGAGAGCCAACCCGAATGCGAATACTGGCCGCCAGCGAGTGGATGGGACGATCGGCTTATCGAACGATTCGACAAGCAGGTTCGCGCGTCGGCCGAGCAGCGACGAGTCGCCCAAAAAGCCAATTCCGGCCGGTAACAGAGCGGGCTCGTTTAATCGGAGTTCGATCAATCTCAGCAAGCTACGTAAATAGGCGGCCACGTCCTGTCGCGACGAGACAGCGTCGCGATCGCAACGAATCTCCCGCGCCGCGGCCGCTTGACGCGATGCCCACCACACAAGCGGGTGAAACCAATAAGCTGCCTCGACGAGTCGTTGCATGAATAGATGTAATGGATGCTGCCGACGCAGGTGGGCTAGTTCGTGCCGCACGATCGCGGCTTGTTCGTCGACTGGAAATTCGGCGACGATGTTCGGCAGAGCGATCACAGGCCGGTGAATTTGCCAGCAAAACGCACCGGTTTTGTCATCCGTTAGGCGGATGTCAATCCTTCGCGATGCTGTCGCTAGGGCCGGCACTGTATTGAGCATTCGCTCTCGCAATCCGTCATTCGTTTTGGAATCGCGAACAATGGCCGATGCCTTGATCATCCCGACGATCCCGGCCAGAACGATGAACGTTGCGCCCGTGGCCCACGTCCAGCCGATGACGCTGCCCAAAGTTTGAAGAGCTGAGCCGGCCGGGTAGTTTTCTGTCGGATGGAGATCAGCCCACACAGTCAATCGAAGGTGCGGCAGAAAAAATGCGGCGGCTGTGATCAGCAGAATGCAAAAGTGAAGTACGGCCCAGCAACTATCGGCGTTCGGGCCAGCCTGGCGGCGTCGCACGACGAACGCGGCCACTCCAATGAGTAGTGTCACCTGCACAACGAGCGACAGCGAAGTTTCCAATACACTCAGCGAGGTCATTCGGTGTCCTCTCTGCGTTCAACGTTTTTTAGCGCGACCTTGAGCGCGTCGACATCGTCCTGTGAAAACTGTCCGTTTTCCAATAGATTGAGCATCAACGTCGGCAATCGGTCTCCAAATAACACGGTCTGCATGTCTCGAATGACCGAGCTGCTGACGTCGTCGCGCGACACGATGGGCTGATACACATGCGCGCGTCCGCGCTTTACCCGCTTCAGCACCTTCTTTTTGCTATGAAGCAACCGAAGCGTGGTCATAACGGTTGTGTACGCCAGCGGACGCCCCAATTGATCGCAAACCTCCTGGACCGTCCCTTCGCCGCGCTGCCAAAGAACGTCCATTAGTTCCAATTCGTATCGGGTAAGGCGAGAGAGTTCCATCGTGTTCTCAACTGAATGTGATTTCGTTGCGATAGATTCGCGATAGTACTTAATTTCTTGCCATAGCCGATTAGCTTACTGTAGCTACTTTAGCGACGTTTGGCGTACTGTTGGTAGATTTGTGGATCGATATCGTTCTGGACGCTGCTAACGTGGCCATCGACCCACGCAAAATTCACGTGTCCGTAATGACGGCTATCGAATTCGCATTCATCAGTGCCGGCGCGATTGGGCCCTTCTTTGGCACAACCAACGATTCGGCCGCCTGCGTCTTCACCAGCCATGGCGACTCCCAGCCAAGTGGAAGGAAGCTTGCGAGTTGTACGCTCGCCAAGCAGCGCGACGTGGCTCAGACCTCTGGTTATGTCTTCGTATCGGAAGCGGCGGCCTTCGACAAACACTCCTTCGCCGGAATCGCCAGGAACTTCGTCGGGTTCGATAACGCCAAACATGCCCATGTAGTTGGCTCGCGGCAATGTCACCAGCATCTTGGTCGACTGTTGCGCGTTGGCGCCAGGGGCGCCAAGTTCCGCGAACAGGGGGAAATCCCGACCGCCATGGTCAGACGGGCATAAGTAGATGTCTGGAGTCTGAGTTCGCACCATTGCGCTGTTTTCTTGAATTGGACGACTAAAATCGATCTGGCCCTGCAAGGACTCTTCATCCAATTGCGGCAATATTGCGGCGGCCCAACCGTAGCCCGAACTCTTGGTGGCTTCGAGATTCCATCCGGCGGGAAGAGTTCCGTGAGTTTCCTCATAAGCATGGAGAGCCGTGCTGATCTTGCCCAACCGATTGGCACAGTGCTGATCGCGGCCAGCCTCGCGAGTTGCTAACACAGCCGGAAGGAGCAGTGAGGTCAACGACGTGATCGACGTCATGACGACCAACAGTTCAAGTATCGTGACCGCCGGCGTGCGCCGAGCAGGAGGCTTCCGATGCGGCCGGCGGCTAAATTGGCTCTTATGCATGCGACCTAGCGCCCATTGGTGCGATTCATATTCTGTGTTGGCTAAAATCGGCGCCAAGCTTTTGGGGGGATTCTAGCCAATCGCACTTTTCTGCCAATCCCAAGACTTAGTGTCGGAAAATCGCAGCAAACATATTTGTCGAGTGGCTGAGGTAAGTACTATCGAGCGCTTTTCAGAGCTGAGATATTGGCACCCCCCAAGCAATGGAAATCTCAGCTTTCTAAGCCGTTTGGAATGATTTGCCACCCGACCAGTGCATTGTTAAACTGGTGCCTCCCGGGTGTCTAGGGCAATTGCGGTATATTTGAGGATTGAGATTTATGCGGGTAATGGTAACGGGGCATGACGGGTACATCGGAAGCGTGCTGGTGCCAATTTTCCAGGCCGCAGGCCATTCGGTTGTTGGCGTGGATGCGTTCTTTTTCGAGGACGGGGCCATCGGTCCGATCCAGGCGCCGAACCAGGTGCTTCGGAAAGACATTCGCGACCTGGAAGCATCCGATTTGGAATCTATCGATGCAGTGGTTCACCTCGCCGCACTATCAAACGATCCCTTAGGGAACCTGAACGGCCAACTTACCTACGATATCAATCACCTGGCTTCGGTGCATTTGGCAAGGCTCGCAAAGGAAGCGGGTATACGTCGCTTTCTCTACTCATCGTCCTGCAGCACCTACGGCGCGGCCGGCATGGATGAAGTTCTCGATGAGCGAGCCGCGTTCAATCCCGTGACGCCGTACGGCGACTCGAAGGTCCGCGCCGAACAGGACATCGCAAAGCTTGCCGACTCACGGTTTAGCCCTACCTATCTGCGAAACGCCACTGCTTACGGTTTCTCGCCCAAGTTGCGGGCGGATCTAGTAGTCAACGATCTGACGGCTACGGCGCTGCTCACCGGCGAAATATTTATGAAGAGTGATGGCACACCGTGGCGGCCGTTGGTCCACATTGAAGACATTTCGCGAGCCTTCCTGATGGTCCTCGCAGCGCCAATCGAGACGGTTCACAACCAGGCATTCAATGTTGGCAGCAACGAACGGAACTTTCAGATTCGAGACATTGCGAACCTGGTGCAGGAGTGTGTGCCGGGCTGCAGTATTCGTTACGCCGACGGTGCTGGCCCGGATGCACGATGCTACCGAGTCAATTTCGACAAGATACAGCGGACGTTGCCGGGGTACTCGACCCGATGGAGCTTGCGCGACGGCATCTGCCAATTGCGCGATGCCTACCAGAAATACGGGTTGCGAATGGACGACTTCGAAAGCGAACGGTTTGTGCGGATCAAGCGGATCATGGGGCACCTGGATAAGCAACACGTCGATTCTAATTTGCGATGGAGATGACAATGGGGATGTTGACACAAAAAGAAGAGATTTCGCCAGTAACTGATAGTGACCAATCAACCGGCTCCCGATGCCGTTTTTGTAGCGCCCTCTTGAAGCACACGCTCGTCGATCTTGGCATGTCGCCGCTATGTGAGTCGTATGTCAGTGCCGAGCGCCAGAATCAGATGGAGCCGTTTTATCCGCTCCGCGTGTTTGTGTGCGAGCGGTGCTTCTTGGCGCAACTCGACGAGTTTGTGTCGCCGCAGGAAATTTTCACGGAGTACGCTTATTTTTCATCATATGCAGACTCCTGGGTGGAACATGCGCGGCAGTATGCCGAGATGATGATCGAGCGATTTCGCCTGAACGGTCAGAGTCATGTCGTTGAAATCGCTTCCAACGACGGCTATCTGTTGCAGCATTTTGTGGCGAAGAATATTCGCTCTACGGGAATCGAGCCGGCTGCGAATGTCGCCAAAGTTGCCGAGCAGAAGGGCGTGCCAACGATCGTCGAGTTTTTTGGAGAAGAGTTTGCGCACAAGCTGGCTGCAGATGGCCAGCAGGCGGATGTGATTGCCGCGAACAACGTGCTTGCTCAAGTGCCAGGCCTGAACGACTTCGTGGGCGGCTTCAAAGCCTTGTTGTGCACTGGTGGTGTTGTCACCATCGAGTTCCCGCACCTGATGCGACTGATGGAAGGAAATCAGTTCGACACGATTTATCACGAGCACTTCTCATACTTCTCGTTTATCACGGCAGCCCGGATCATGAGTGCGCACGGTCTGAGAATCTTCGACGTCGACGAGATTCCGACCCACGGCGGCTCGCTGCGATTGTATTGCTGCCACGACGAAGACGAATCCAAGCCAACGACCGCACGGGCAATAGAATTGCAAAAGCGCGAAGAGGCTGCCGGCTTTGCATCGATGGATACCTATCGCAATTTCGCCGAGCAAGTGAAGGAAACGAAACGCAAAATACTCAAGTTTCTCATCACGGCCAAGGAAGACGGAAAAACGGTCGTCGGCTACGGGGCGCCGGGCAAAGGCAACACGCTGCTGAACTACTGTGGCATTCGTACCGACTTCATCGGCTACACAGTTGACCGCAATCCGTACAAGCAAGGCAAGTTCCTGCCAGGCACGAGAATCCCCATTTTGTGTCCCGAAAAGATCGCGGAGACCAAGCCGGATTATTTGTTTATTCTGCCTTGGAACTTCAAAGATGAGGTGATGAAGCAGTGTTCGTACATCAAGGAATGGGGCGGCAAGTTTGTGGTGCCGATTCCTGAAGTGCGGATTTACGAATGATTTGCGGGGACTGAGAGCGCCGGCCCTAAAGCGCTCTAGGATTGCAGTAGCACAGCCGTAGGCGACGAATCACGATTGGCACGGTGCCATGCGATGGTGGCCGCGAGGCCATCGTTTAAAGGCGTCGTGGCGCTCCAGCCGAGGGTCGCCTTCGCGTGTTCAACGTCCGCGATGCGCATTTGCTCACTAGGGCGATCCGGCAATGCGCCAAACTGCGGCTCGATTGACGTGTCGATATGCTCGACGATTGACGTTACGACGTCACGGATCGACGTCAGAGTTCCGGAACCGAAATCGATGTCTTCGCCCTCGATTCCAGGGCGAGTGGCGGCTCGTATAAAGCCGTCGACGACGTCGTCGACATATACCCAGTCGGCCGACCAGGCGCCGCTGGATAGCGATGGGGCGTTTCCCTGCAGCAGAGAATTAATGGCGTACGGCACGACTTTCGTCGCGTACTGCCCCGGGCCGTAGGTCATGAACGGACGCACCACGACCACCGGCGTTTGATAGAGGGTGTGGAACATGCGAGCGTAGCCGGTCGAAGACCATTTTGCGGCGGCGTACGGAGAAGACGGAATGGGCACCGAATCGATCGCTAGCGGCTCGGTCAGCGAACCGGTTGTTACGATCCGTTGACAGCCGCTCGTTGTGGCCGCTACGAGCACGTTGAGCGTGGTGCCTAGCAAACTCTGAAACGCCGGCACAACGAGCCGCAGGTCGGGCGCCGCGGTTACCTGGCCCGCCAAGTGCACAACGATGTCTGGTTGAATCTCGTCGAACAGTTTTTGGACGGCGGCATACTCCAAAAGATCTGCCTCCCACCAGCTGAGGCGACCATGACGGCTTGTGCGGCTCGTCCGCGACGTAGCGTGAACCTCCGCCCCACTATTTAACAGTCGGTCGCTCAAGCGGGCTCCTAAGAACCCGGAGGCACCGGTGATAAGATATCTTGGTTTCTGCATAGTTCCATGGAAGCTCACGCCGGTGCGAATATGAGCTCTCCTTCGGCGGGCTGTGTGTCGTATTCTCCGGCGATTTCGTCGGGAAGTCTTACTGAATCGCTGGCGCGGAGAAAATCTCGCAACGTGGTGCCGGTGCACTCGGAATCAATGTTTTCCGCGCCGTGGCCTTCAACGACGTCGTCGAGGTGAACGGTCCGGAAATCGATACTGAAACGCGTGCGGGCCGACGTGTTCGGAACGGTCGCGTGCATATAGGCGCCAGAGAACAATACGATGCCGCCGGCTTTGCATACGAGCCGGATCTGCGAGTCCATGTCGATGGGTTCCAACGCCTGTGGCTGCTTGCGCGTATCGGTCTTGATTTGCGAAGCGGCAGCTCGGCGGCTTTCCTGGTTCCACTTGTAATAGTTGTACTCGTTTGAACTATTTGCGATCGGTTTGTCCCAGTAGCTCGGAAGAAACGCGATCGTGTTCTCAGGGCAAATGTCGTACACCGGCAACCACCAGTTGAGCTGGCAGGGTGGAGCTGAAAACCACGTATCGCGGTGCGGATGAAACGCATAGGCGAGGCCGGCCGTGAGATAGTTGCCGTGCGTCATCGTGCGCATACGAGGTACGTCGAAGTACGTTTTCTCGATGTCGCAGCCTACATCCTTCATCATTCCGCGAATGAGCTCTTTACAACGCGGATGATGAATGAATTTCGGCTTCAGCTCAGCGAGAATCTCGACGTACTTTTCGACCGGCAGGTGATCCTGTGCAGTTTCCGGGTCGTACGGTGAAAATGCGTCGCTTGCAAGCTGCTGCGCGAAGCTGCAGAGCTCCAGCGAATGAGGCGTCGGACTCAATACGTGCAACGCTCCGTTATAAAGTTCAATGCGCCGCTGTTCATCATCCAACTTGGCATCAAGGGAAACTGTGTTCATGTTGCTATTTCCTGTTCAATATTGTGCAAACTGGGTTCGGTGCACTCGGTGAGCAGCTCATGTTCGACGAGACTCGCAGTCGCTCGGTGGACTAACTCGAATGGCAATTGAGATCTCTCGGCTATGTCTAACAACGAATGTTGGCCATCGGATAAATTCAGAACCCACAACATGGCCATCTCGAGTTGGCCCGCGTCCGGCAAACCGCCCAAAGAACGATACAGTCCGCGCCGGCCGAGTTGCGGCTCGCAGCAGGGGTTCTGATTTTGGAATCGTGCGTTGGATTCCAGGATTCGGAGAACCTGCAGATACATTTCCAAAGAGCCGGCGAGAGCTTGGGGGTTCACAAGGTCGAGGTTGTCTGCCGAGGTGTGGTATTGCGGGAATTCACCATGGGGCGTGCGCGTCAGGCTTCCGACGGCGAGGTTGAATCCCGGCGAGCAGAACTGGCGTTCGTCGTACCCGTATGGCGAGAATTCGCGCACCTCGAATTCCTTGCCGCTGTGACTGAGCGCGTGGACGACCGCCCGGTCGATCTCGGCATTGCCGCGGCGCGAACGCTTGTAGTAATACTTGCCGGAGTCGCCGACACATGCGACCACTAATCCGTGGCGGATCTGAGAAGCCTGTAACTCATTGATTGCCAACCACGTAATCGCGCCGATTGTGCCGGGGATAAAGAGGAAGCGGTAAGAGTACTCCAGGGATGCGGCTTGGAGCAATTCGGCGAGTTTGGCGACCAGTGCGATGCCCGAAAGATTGTCGTTGCACAACGACGGGTGGCACGCGTGGCACGACAATAGAACCTCGTCACTGCGCCTACCTGGCAGATAGTACTCGCCGTAAGTAAGCGCCCCCTCCTCCAGCGTTGTGTCGATGCAGACCTCGTACTCACCGTCTTGAAGCCTGGCCAACTCGTCGGCGGCGATGCAAAAGCCCCAGCTTTCCTTGTAATACGACGTGCGGTAGGGAATCCGCTCCGGCGCGTCGGGTAAGGTGTGTAGGTGGTCGCGCAGGTCGGCCAGCGACATCTTGCGATGAATTGGGACGCTATAGTTCACGAGGTGGAGGTTCGAACGACGAAAATCGATGACCTTTTCGCCTGCTTGGCTCTTCACCCAGGCGTCGCGTACGTTCCATTCCCTGGGAACCGTCCAATCAAACACCTGAGTGCCGGTAGGAATTTCGTGGATGTCCAGCGGAATGCGCCCGCGTAGACAGCGCAACGTTTCGCGGAATCCCTCGCCGGTAATGCTGCGACAGATCGGGTACAGTTCCGCGATCTGGCGGTACATACAGTCGCCCGCGGCGGCGAAATCGGTCGATGTGAGGAGAGCGTCCATTATTTCAGCAAACACTTTCGGCCAAAACTTCGCTCGAGCAATCAATCGCGGGGCGGGCGGGCGATTGTGGCACCTCTACCCGCTCCAACCATATCTCTCGCCAATAACTGGGAATCGCTCGCGGGCAATTGAGCCGGCATCGAGCGTAGTCTGCATTGCAAATTGCGCCTTCAAGAATGATGCATGGCTGTTTCATTTGCAGCATCTTGCCGGTCAATTCGTCGAGAATCTTGGTAACGCAACGCTGGACGCGAAGAACTCGACCGCAGTACGGCGCCATTTCTTCCGGGTCAAAGGATAGTCCTCGATTCAAACCTTTGTTGTTGATGGTTGCCTCGATTTCGCTTTTTGACTTCACGCGGACCCACTCGCCCGGCTTCAAATCGAGCCGGCCGGTCGGCGTCTTGTCACAAGGCTTGGCCTTCTTAAACAGGTACGGCGCCTCGCGGCCGGTAAGTATTTGATGCATCCATTCGTTGAATGCCGAATAGGGCCCTCGGATCGCTGGAATGCGTCGAACCAAACGATACGGTTGGCGCACCCACGATAGCCAAAGGACTTTTAGCACTCGGCCCACCGAGTGATTGCCGGTCACCACGTCCAATACATACTGCCACACGTTCCACCAAGCGAGCTGCTCGGTGGCATCGAAAAGCTTCGTTGCCTGACACGAGTAGCACGGCTCGTCTCCAGCCGAGATAATGGGCAACTGCGTGTTCGCATGGAGAAGTTCTTCACTACGCCTCGACGTTTGGCTGAACGGCCTACCGCTAACAGGCCGTGATTCGGTATCTTTTTCCACCGGCTTTAACCACGCGTCTTTCCAAAACAGAGTGCACGAAGCTTCGCATCCACCGTGAGCGGACCCGTCGCAACGAAGATCCTCCAGATGCACTGCGGCGCGAAGACGCCGATTCTTGTGCGTTTTGTGCGCTGTGTCACACGTCTTGTGGGCAACCGCGCGAACTCGAAAGCGGCGTCCGCAGAATCGGAGCATCTCTGGCATGAAAGGTAGTCCATCGACGCATCCATGCTCGTCCAGCGTGGCAAGAATCTCTTCCTTACTACGAGTCTCAACGAGATCACCGGCGCGATAGCGCGATAGAATCCACATTTTTACATCTTTCTAAGAGGCTTCGAGCTTCGACCGCGCATCGCCGCGCTGAGCCACTTGGCGACGAAGATCGAGTTGGTCTGTACATAGCGTCGCCAAAGGCGGCGTGGTTCGCGGCTGAGGCGGTAAATCCATTCCAGCCCGTAACGTTGCATCCATGCGGGCGCCATCGGCTTCGTGCCTGCGTGAAAATCGAACGCCGCGCCAACGCACACTTGCACGGCGATGATCCGGTCTGCGTGGTCAGCGGCAAAGTGATCCTGTTTTGGGCAACCCAAACCGATGAAGAGGATTCCAGCACCGCTCTCGTTTATTCGGCGTACGACAGCATCATCTTCTTCGGGGGTCAGTGCACGGAATGGCGGTGACTCCGATCCCGCGATTTGCAGCTTGGGAAACTTTTCCAGTAGCTTCTGCTGAAGCAGTTCAATGACGTCGGGCATGCTCCCGTAAAGGTAAATAGGGATGCCGTCGTCCGCCGCGCGGGAACACAGCCGCAGGGTTAGTTCCGGCCCGTACACGCGCTCCCGCAGGCCAAGGCCATGGAGATGGTTGAGGGCCCAGCGGACTGGTTGCCCATCGGGAAGGACTGCGTCGAAGCAGTTCACCTTGGCCAGCAACGCCGGATCGCTAATCGACTCGATGATGGCATGAACCGCATGCAGCGAGATAACTGCCGGGATTTTTTTTTCTGCCGAACGTATCACGACATCGGCAATCTCGTCGTAATAGCTGGCGGCGACATGCACGCCAAACAAATCGTATTTTTCCGGCCAAACAATCGGTTGCGACGATTGGGCAGCCAGCGTTCTAGGTTGTAGAGTAGCGATCGGTGTCATGAATGTACGTTATTTCTGCGGCGTCAAACCAAATCAAACTAATGTCTTGCGTGCGTAAAAGCCCTCGGCAAATCGCGAAGGCGAATTACATTCCAACCCGCGTAGTCGTAACAGCGCCCAAAAAGTGTCGGCGCTGAACCAAGGCTTGCCTTGCTGCGACGGAAAGAAGTCTCCAAGTAGCTGGACTTTGCGTCGGCAGGTTGCCTCATCAAGCGAGACGAACACGTTTGGTTGCCCCAGATCACCTTCGTATTTGGGAATCTCGTACTCCCACACAAGATGGTTCCGGAACGCGTTCCATGTAAGCTCACCCACGAGCCGATGGTCCTGGTGAGCGTCGTCGCGGCGCTGTGTGAACACGAGGTCAGGCTGCACCTTCGCGGCGATACCGTGTATGAAGTCCTTCACCTGCGTCCATTGAGCCGGGAAATACCGATCACGGAAGCCACCGAAAATCACCTGACGTTGCCCTGCCCTTTCCAACCACGCCTCCGCACTTCGTTGCGCCTCCTCGGCACGTTCGGGCTCGCCGCTCAACACCGCCCACCAAACCTCAAGCCCCGGATGCTCGTCCAATAGGCGCAAGATCGCGCCGCCGCAGCCGATCTCGATGTCGTCTGCATGACAACCGAGGCAGAGCACTCGTCGCAGGTTTTTGAGATTTGGAGTGAACATGAACCGGGATCGTCATTAGGGATTTGCCTGGACGGCCAATTCGAGGGGTTCGCGAACGGCGTTCGTGGCTTGTAAGTCTTTGGAAAACCGTCCATTAGCGCGGACCCGCACACGGCTGGAGGGCGCTTCCACGTGTTCGCTCTTATTCCAGACGACCCAGGGCGCGTTGCCCCGGTGGTACAACTCGTCGAGCGTTTGTTTTTCCTTATAAGTGTCCATGCAGGCCCAAAAGCCGTCGTACTTGTGCGACGAGAGCCGCTGTTCATCGATAAGCCGCCGGAACGGCTCTACGACCAGCTCCTCGTTTTCGCCGATGTACGAGAATATCTCCTGCCGCAAGGCGAAGAAGCCCGCATTCATCCACAAGTTGGACGTGGCAATCGGAGTCATTTGGTTCACCCAACCGTCCTCATCTGAATCCATGAGATGGAAACTCAGCCGAGGTCTCACACCCAAAAACGTGGCGATCGAATCGGTCTCGTGAAACTGGTCGATTAATGCCGGCAACTTCAGGTCGGTAAGACCGTCACTGTAATTCGCTAGAAAACACTCTTCTCCTTCGAGATGGTGCCGGACGGAGTTCAGGCGCTGCGCAATGTTGGAGGTGAGACCGGTATCCACGAATGTGATGGTCCAATCGCTGATATCGCTCCGCAGCAATTGAACATGGTCGCCCTGCCGGAGTACAAAGTCGTTCGAAACGCACTCGTTGTAGTTGAGAAAGTAATCCTTGATTGCGTGGCCCTGCCAACCGAGGCAGAGGATGAAGTCTTTGTGTCCGTAGTGTGCGTAGTACTTCATCAGGTGCCAAATGATGGGGCGCGGCCCGATCGGGACCATGGGCTTGGGGGTCGCTTCGCCAAATTCTCGCAGACGGAGGCCCATTCCACCGCAAAACAGTACGACTTTCATATTCGAACTCCCATGTCAGCAAATTCAAACGGTGAGTTGTCCGGCCGGCGCCGCCTGGGCGCGGGATTGCAACGCTAAAATTGCGTTTTTCCGAGTGGCGCGCGCGGAGTCGATGAGTCGGCGCTCCGCGGCTCGAATTCGGAGCGTCTGCGGCATTCGAACGATGTTCCACGACACCGCACGTAGCCAAATCCAAAAATTGACGGCCACGTTGCCCGAATTCCGAACTCTGCGATGTGAGACGTTGCCCCTGTTGATGGTGAGTGGCCAAGGGTTACACGCCACATCGATGATTCGCACAGCTCGCATGAACGCGTGTGTGAGCGTTCGATTCTTAATGCAGAAACGGATACCATTCCGCATCTGAAGATAAGCGGCCCTTCGGCTGAACTTTTGATGGGAGCCGCCGCCAATGTGATAGACGGGTATGTCCAATTTGAAGGTACGATAACCGGCGGCTTGAGCCCGCGCGGCAATGTCGTCTTCATCGCAGACGACGTAGTACACCTCGTCGAACAAGCCGATTCGGTCGAACAGTTCGACCGGAAAGAATAGAACCGGACTGCCAATATATTCTTCTTCCGTGAATTCCGACGTAGCCGCTGTACGCTCCCGGTCGGGAGTGGACTGCGACAATGCGATCACACCGATACTCGGGTCGCGTTCCGCGTGCGAGACCGCTTGACTCAACCAATGCGGGTGCAGCATCGCGATGTCGTCATTCATCAATACGACGTATTTTGCGCCACGACGACGGACTTCCTTGATAGCTTCATTAGCGCCATGTGCGTAACCGATGTTCGGAGAGACTCGCAGGACTTCCACGTGCGGAAAGTTTTCCCGCACATAGTCGCCGGCCCCGTCGGACGAACCGTTGTCAACGAGGACCAGGCGATGATTCCCATAGTCAGTGAGTTCTTGAAGTGTCTGGAAGCACCGTCCCAGAAACCTCTTGCCGTTGTAGGTGACTACACACGCATACACGAGCGGTTGCTGCAGGACAGTTTCGGATTCAAGGTAGACTGTCGAATTCATGATTAAACCGGTACGGCCCCGCTCTCGGACTTCGAACTGAAGTCTTCCGTGCCGTCCCACGATCGTTGTCGCGCGCTCGAGTCGGCGCCAAACTCCGAGACCTCGTCGATCATCACTCCGGCCGTTTCGAATATCGCCCGTTGCATGCGTTGGGCGTGGATCGGATAGACATATTCTTGCTCGAATTTCGCGCGCCCCGCTCGCCCCATGCGCCAGCGCAACTCGGCATCGCCGGCCAACAGTTCGAGGCGATCCGCCAAGGCCTCTGAGTCTCGTGGCGCGACTAGGAAACCCGTTTCGCCGTCGTCGACGATGGACGGAATGCCACGCCAATGGGTCGACACAACCGGCAGGCCGCAGGCCATCGCCTCGACGAGCACGTTTCCAAACGTCTCGCAGTTGTAGAACGTCGGGAAGCAGACGACGTCTGCGCGACGATAGGTGTCGTATTTGTCGCCGCCGACCTTCACGCCAAGACAGCTGACTTCGCCTTCCAGGTTCAATTCGCGGATCCGCTGTTGAACCCAGTCGGAAAATGCTTCGCTGCGCCATTGTCCCATTAGCTCAAGGCGAAAACGCACTTTGCGAGCAGCCAGCTTTGCACAGGCTTCGATCAAAACCATAACACCCTTCGATTCGCGAAGGATTCCCACGAATAAGATCCGTAGTGGATTCTCGCCACCCTTGTCGAAGCCGGACTGCGAGACAACCAGGCCGGGAAACGGATCGTCAAGTCCATTAGGAATTACGTAGTGACTTTTTGCCTCAAGTTGCTTTCCATCTTCCGGGTTTAAGGCGGAGAGTCGAATTGCGGCGTCAGCGCCAAAATAAGCCTTACGGAAAAACCAGCGCTGCCATGCGGGCAATCGACCGTAAAGCTCTGAAATGCCTCCGGCGCGAAAGTGAAAAATCGTTTTGTCGAACAACCACCGTGTGAAGATCAGGATGAAGCAGTCGCGGCACATGGGCACGCGGTCGGGACCTGCCGGCGGGTAGTAGAGAATTCGAACGCCATCGGCAAAGCGGTGATAGATGATGCGAGCGACGATGGCGAACATGTGCAGGATTTTCGAGAGGCGCACGCAACCAACTTCGTTCATGTTCGAGGAAAAGCCCATACGAACGTGAATCAGCTGCACACCAGCCAGATTACACTTCACGAACCGTTCGATCATGATCGCCTGGCCGCTATGCGGAGGTGGCGTCTGGCCGACGACGAGGACCTTAATCATGGTGTCCTCCAACGGCCAGGACCGATTGCCGGTTGTGGGTTGTGAGTGTCGGCATGGATTCAAATAATGCTGCGTCGAGTCGCCCCGGTCAGTCAGATCTTGTCGCCAAATATCAAATAACTGCCATACACGGTCAGCAACGGAAAATGGTATCCGACATAGCGAGTCATCTTTCCTGATCCAACAATTCGGACCCTGGAAAACCCATGCATCTTCAGTCGCTGCTTCAACACAGAGGGAAAATGTTGGGTGAGATGACTGACACTGTAAATGCTGCTGTTCTTGATTTTGTTCTTCAGGTAGTGAGGATTTGGCGTCGTGAGCAAAAGTCTTCCGCCAACCGCCAACACGCGCTGAAACTCACAAAGCGTACTGTCGACGTCCGACGGGTAGAGATGCTCCAAAAACTCGCCTGCGCAAACCACATCGAAGCAACCATCCTCAGCAGGGATGGCAGTCGACATTCCGTAAATTCGCTCGTCATAGCAGTCAGGCAGCTCAGCCAGCCGCTGGCTGACGCAATCCAACCCGCTAATACGCAACGACGGGGCAATTCTCTTAAGCCGCAATCCGCCGCGTCCTGTGTTACAACCAACGTCCAGGACTTTTTTGGTTTTGGCCGGAAAATATGCGTGAAACTGTTCGTATCGCTCCTGAGTAAACTTGTCTCTCTCAGCTGCGGGCTGAAGGATATTCTGCTGTTCATATTTTTGATGAAGTGCGGCACTGCCTCGGTCCGATTTGGTTGCGCCTTTGACAAAACCCCTCGGAAACGTATCGTTCTGCTCACACCGTTGATGAAGCGCGACTTCTACCATCACTGATCCTTTCCGAGCATTGCCGCGACTTGACCAGCGAGCCGCGCGTATGCTTGCTTAAGGGAGCGAGACGCTCAAACAACGGCACCCAGCTGTAAAAGCCCAAGGCTTTGGCCGCCAGGGTGTCGGCCGTGTCCCACTCATAAACGTTGAATCGGCCCCAGTAGTAGGGAGAATCGGAAAGCTGCGCGCATGTGGCTTCCGTCGTTAGCGCACACCGCACACCTAAGCTTCGCACGATCTCGGTTAGCGAAAAATCAGTGAATCCCATTCGAGGCTTGCCGAACGGGAATGCGAAGGTAGGCGATGCAATCTGAAAGGTTTCACTAAGGCTTTCCAAACAGATTTGCATGTCGTGTCGAAAGATTTCCGGCTGCCCGCGAAAGTCGGCATGAGTATGCGTGTGCGCCCCCAGCTCAATTAAGCCGGTAGCGGTCATTTCTCTGCACTGCGCGACTGTCAAAGGTCGAAAATTGACCCGCGGAATTTCGTTCTCGTACGCGTGGCCCCAGGCGTCGAATGGAAACGGTGTTTCTTGCCCTAGGTAAGCAGTGTTAACAAAGATGGTTGCAGGCACGTTGAATTCGCGCAACGTCGGCCACGCAAACTCATAAACCGACTCAAAGCCGTCGTCAAACGTGAGTACCACTGTTCGTGGCGGCAGAGTACTCTTCGCCTCACGTCTGCGTAGCACATCCTCGAGTGGCAGAAAGGTAAAGCCCTGCCGAAGTAACCCTACAATCTGCTCGCGGAACAATTGCGGTGGCACATTGAGCGTCGGAGACGCGTAACCCGGCACAACTGGCGCCACGCGGTGGTAGATCAGGATGCCGAAGTTATTCTTTGCAGGCTGGAACGGCAACCGTCGCAGCGCGCTCGCCAAGTGCCCCGCTGCCATCATTCCAAAGTGCTTAACGCGACGACGCAACGGCGGCCGCGCGGGATCTTCCCGCAATATTTTTCGAACCGGCCGGTCATGATTCGTATCCAAGGTCATAGGTGAGCCTCCTTTCTCGTGGACATCGTGCTGAGTCGGTGGATGAACTCGCTCTGACAACTCAGCACCGATTTCAATATCGAAAGATTGATCCTCATTCCAGAAACGTTGACAAAACTTGTTACACACGAGGAGGGTCATTCTGTGACACTCCCTATTGGTACTGGCGAGGTTCTCGCCGCACCGATTGCAAAATATCCCGCGCCCTCACCGTCTCGCACTGCCGCAATGTAAGCTCCGACCGTAGCCACCGTAAGCGCGAGACTTCCCGCCAAATTTGCGATCGCAGCCCCGAGGATTCCGTAAAGAGGAATCAGCAAAACCGCGGCAATGAGGGAAACTGTCAGTCCAAAACTTTCCGCATACAGATTGATGCGTGCCCGGTCGAGCACCATCAATGCCCGACTCGAAGCGAGCGAGAGCAAATCAATCAATTGGCCAATCGCCAGCACAACGAGAGCGGCCCAATAGCCGGAGTAGTCCGAACCGAACGACCTGTGCATGATCCATTTGCCGCCAACCACAATTAGCAAACAAAACACGAGCAAGAAGAGGCTAAGGAGCCCGTTCGTCTGCCACACAATTCGGTTGAGCTCGGCTTTACCGCCCCTCTTGAAACCGATCGCCAGCCGAGGCGTGAGTACATTGTTAAGCGACACGATAATTGGATTGGCGAAGCGCAGTATTGCATCGCAAGCGGCGTACACGCCGGTGCCCGAGGGTCCAAGCCAAATTACGACGAGCCATGGCATCGCATTGCCGGCAACAACTGCGGTTGCATGGCTGGCCAGGACCCAGCGACCAAAAATCCAGTTCTTAAGCGCGAAGTAAGACAACCTTCGGCGGTTGAACTGAAACGACGCACGGCTGAGCCATAACCAGCCAAAACCCGAAATCCCGCTGGCGATTCCCATCGTCGTCAAGGCAGTGGCATCCGAGAGCTTGCCAATGTACGCCAGAGCACAGATCATGATGAGCTGCGCGACGCCTCCCACGGAGCTCATAACTACGACCTTCGCGACTTGCATGTTCGCAAATAGGTAGCGTCGTCCGAATTCTCGAAGCATCCACAACGGAAAGACAACTGCGAAAACTGCGATAATGCGAGCCAGGCCCGCATTATCAGCGCCAAACAAAATGGCAACTGCCACAAGAGCGACGATCAGGGAAACGGACCCCGACCAGACGGCGCTTTGACACAAAACTGCGCCCGAGTACTGCAATTGCCGAGCGCGCTTCAATCGCACCCCGAACACGGTGTACGGCATCGTTATCAGTGCTTCTTGAACGGAGAGCAACAGGTAGTAGATAGTCATCACCAAGGCAAACTTACCGAGGTCGTCCGGCCCTGCGATCCGCCCCAACAGCAATACTGTCAAAAAGTTCACGCCGCCGACGATTATGCAATCGACGAGCGCCAACACCGCTACTATTCCGCGCGAACCCAATAGCGCTTCGTATAGCCGCGATCCCTGATGCCTGAGCTGAGACATCAGTGGATGGGAAACAGGTTGGTTCGCTGTTGATCGAAACATGCAGACTCGAATTCGCTACTATCGTTGGAGGGCTATACCGGGGCGGTGTTTTCGTAAACTGAGGCCTCCTGCCACACATCAGTTTTCGAATTGGTTTGCGTTTGCAAATCGCAGCGCGCGTCACTGCCCGCCGACTCTAAAATCCGGTTGTATTCTTCCGCGATCCGGCCCGCCTGACGCGACCAGAGGTAGTCCGAAGCGCGACGTCTGGCGCCATCCGAGAGGGCATCGCGCAGCTTTTTGTTTCTCTGCAGAAGCGCGACAGCGTCGCGCATTTGGCGCGCCACTTGCTTTCTGTTCGTCACCGGAATCTTGATGCCGCATTGGGGTGTTACGATTGCCCCAACTCCCTGATGATCCAGGCAAATCACCGGCCTCGCCGCGGCCAACGCTTCAAGCACTACGGTGCCCGACGTGTCTCGCAAGCTGGTGAACGCAAAGATGTCAGCCCAATGAAACTGTCGGAGCGCCTCCTCATGGGGCACGCGCCCAAACCACTTCAAATTGCGAGACACTCCCTTTCGATCGGCGAGTCGCTCCCATCGCCGGCGGCGTGGCCCCTCGCCAATCACGTGCAGTTCGTATGTCACGTCTTCGGGCAGCAATGCCAATGCTTCGATAAGGAGCTCGAGGGCCTTCCAAGTGGCCAGGTTGCCGGCCCAGAGGATCCGAATCGCGTTCGAATTCGCATGCGGGCTCAAATAGTCGTTGTTGAGTGGCGCCGCCCCGGCGTCGCACATCAGGATTGAATTGGCGCCCAACACTTGGCGAAGTTTTTGTTTGTTTTCCGGGTTGGCCGCAAAGATTGCCGACGCGGTTCGGGACGCAGTGCGAACACGAATGGAGGTCCGTAGCTGAACGATGTTGAGTATCGATCGCGTGGCTTCAAAGACAGCGCCAACTATGCTGGCGCCGGGCAGAAATCGCCATGGATAATTCTGGGCGCCGCCGACCGGCCCCCAAACGAATGGAATCCCAAGCCGATAAAGATAGGAAGGTTCTCGATAGCCGTTGAAGGTTACATGATGAGCAATGTCGAAACCAACTTCGGCGTGCAGCTTTTGCGCAACGTGAAATGCACGACGGAGCCAGCGCCGGTAAACGATATACTTCAGCGGCCACTTCTGCGAAACGGCTAGTTCCCACGGCTGACGGGGAATATACACAAACTCAAGATTTGGAATCGGCCCGTGCTCTTTAAGGTAGGCCTCGATGCGAGGTTGCATTCCATCTTCCTTGGTCAGCACCCAGACATCGCAATACTTGGCAATCTCCGTTGCCCGCCCCCAGCCAACACCTGGCTCGGATCCCCAGTTCGGACAGCACGAACACGCCGACAACAGAACCCGCGGTCGGCGTGTCGTTGGCCGACGCCGTGGCGAATCTACGTTGATCGTTGGTGCGTAATTCATGTCTTTCAGCGCGGGAATACGGGCGCGGGGAAGCCGTATGCACGACCGGGAAATTCGCAGGCGGAAAGTCGGTTCGTCACGCGATTGTTTTCGGCAGTCCGCTGAATTGTTTTCGCGCGCGAGCCAGCAACGACAAACAAGATGAATGGTTCGAATACCGCTTGACTGAATTCGGCGTAGTTCTCAATAAAGCAACACAGAACGAAGAAAAGCGTTCCCACCATCATCGATAGTCCAATCCACCGGGCCTGATCGCCATTGCCTGTCATCAGGCCGGCACACCAGGCAACCCGGTATCCGATCACCGATAGCAATACAATCGAGAGTACGAGCCCTAACTCCACCGGCAGACTGATCATGCTCATATAGGGCTTCGCTATTGCGCTGCCCTCGCCCACATCGCCGAACAACACAAGTGATGGGTCGATATAGTCGCTGAAGTAATCGGACTTCCCCGTCAGGAACGACGGAAGCGGAATGTTGAGATACTCGTTGGACGTAATGAGCGCCGCGCGACTCGTGTATTGTCCCAGCCCGGTGCCGATGAGCATGTTCTTGGGATTCTCCAAGATGGTCATGGCGCCTTCGTAGACCAGTCGCTTTGGAGAATTTGAGGAGTCGGTCACCTTGTTGTACCACTCGCGCGCGACGAACAATGTGTCCGGAGAGACCTCCACCACAAGCAGACTTAAAACCGCTGCAGCGGCGACCGTCCTTACGACCGTGCCGAAATGAGTCATGCGAACGAGCGCACAACCAACCAGTGTGACAACAAAAAAGATCGTTTGATGACCGGACTGAGCCAATACACAAATCAACATCCCCGACGCGATCGCAACCTGATTAAGCCTTTCTCTTGCCACGGGAACAAGGAACAGGATCATTGCGAAGACGATGAACGTGAAATAGACCTGAATGATCGTGACGCTTGGCAAGAATCCGTCCCACAATCCGAGAGTACCGCACACGGCGTCGGTGTTACGTGTCGCCACGAATTGAAACGCGCCGACGGCCGATTGGAACAAGATGAACCAGGCGCAAACCCTGGCAAACCTGTCGTAGGTTGGCAGATCGATCGTGCGATCGAATGTTTCGCACAGCACGACGAAGAGCGGCGCATAGGTTAATAGCCCGAACCATATTCCCGGGAAATTTACTGTCTGCCCGGCAAGATGGTCCCAGAGCACGGCGATCCCAGAAATCATGATAATCGTCGAACACAGGATCACCACACGACCGACCACGCGCGAATCACCGTGCCACCAAAGGATCAACAGGTAGAGCGCCGGCGTCACATAAGCAGCATTCTTGATCGGCAGTGACGCCACGAATAGGCAAGCGACGAAAGCGCGGAACAGGGCAGTGGCATCATTCGAAGGAGTCATGGTTTCGTTCGTTGCGGCCCCGAGTTGACGGCCGCTCGCATCACCGCGGGCCTTTCGTAAGAAAGATCGAAGGGCCCGTCGCGAGGAGCAATTGCAAATCGCAAAGCATGGACCGGCGGCGTACGTACTGAAGGTCCATTCGCATCCATTCGACAAATGTGACTGTGCTACGGCCCTTCACTTGCCAGATACACGTCAGGCCCGGCACGACCAATAGTCGCTGGCGCTGCCAAGGCAAGCACTGAGTCGACTCGTGTGTAGGCAAAGGCCGCGGGCCGACGAGTGACATATCACCGACCAGCACATTCCAGAACTGCGGTAATTCGTCCAGGCTCGTACGACGCAAGAACTTTCCGATCCAGGTCGTTCGTGGATCGTGCTGCATTTTGAATGCTGGACCATCCTGAACGCTGTGGGCGCGAAGCGCAGACTGATGTTGGTGTGCGTCGACAACCATCGTGCGGAATTTGTGGATACGAAACAGGCGGCCGCCGTGGCCCTCACGCCACTGCGAATAAAACACAGGCCCGCGCGAGGTGAGTTTGATCATCACTGCCAGGAATGCGCAGAGCGGCGCCGAAACGATCAGCCCTGCGACTGCACCAACAATATCGACGCCGCGCTTAGACCTCGGCATCGGACTCGCGAACAACGATTCCAGCGGATTGTTGCGACTCTCGATTGGTTGTTTTGAGCGGGGGTGAGTGTCGTCCTGAAACGACACACTTTCGTCCGGATAGAGAAACACTTCGCAATCAGGTCGGTCATGACCCAATGGGTAGTGATCACAAATGTCACTCGCAACTTTCCACGCCCCATCCTTTCGCGTGTCGGGAAACAACACAGCGACGCGTCCATCCGACAGTTCGCCAGCTGTATCCGTGATTCTCAAGCGCTGATTCAGCACGTTGTACAGAAAAGCGAAGTCGCGGCTCTTGCGTCGACCCGCGGGTAACTCAATGACTAGAATCGCCAAATGGTTATTGCTTCGATCAGCACGTACGCGTTCACGAGTCGCTTCGCGGCGAAAGTCGTGAGCGTCCAATGGCAACCGGTCGCTCGATTTCCTACCACCTGTAAGCTTGATGCGCGCTTTCCGTAACCACGGAAGTAAAGCCATTTTCCGTTTTCTCCAATCACCCGATTCGCAGTCGATTCTTTCGCAAAATATGCCTGCAATCAGCGTCCTGCGGGATCATCGACCCAGCGCAACGAAAGCATAGTTCCCGCCCCTCGAACGGTATTGGCGATAACTTCTAGAGCAGGTTGTAGAGCCAATTCGGTACGTGCTTACGCCGCTTGTTAAGTACCACGCCAAGGAGGTTTGCATTGGCGTCGACGAGTTGTTGTTTCGTCCTGAGTGCATTTCTGCTGTCGGATAATTCGGATTCGATGACGAGCACCACGCCGTCCAATTTGCCGGCCAAGTAAATACTGCCGTTCAACTCAGTTGGTGCCGGAATGTCGACAATCAGCATTTTGAATTGGCGCTTGTAGTCATTGAGCAACTCGGCCGACTTGAACGGGTCGAAACTCAAATCGTCGTGCTTTGCTTTGCCGTGCCCGGCAACGACTGACAAGTTCTCGATCGAAGTGCCGACAACACAATCCATCGGATCGACGACATCGGCCAAGGCGTCGGCCAGACCGAGATTGGGCGAAACCGCAATCAAGAGTCGATTGGCCGGCTTGGTCACGTCCGCATCTACATAGAGGACCGGCCCTATGTCAGCACGGGCTGCCGCGACTGCGACATTAAATGCGACCGTACTAACTCCGGCACCAGGCGCGCAACTTGTGAAACCTATGGTCTCAATTGCCTGGTTGGTCGGCGCCGACATATTGGCAGCCTGGATTCGTTGCATTAGCGCGCGGTAATGTGCGCTTAGCTTGCAACGGCGGTTCGCTGTTCCGTTCGTGTAAACTGGCGGCCTTTCAGTCAGCGCTTCCTGGATCATGCGGATCTCCCTTATTAGTTCAACACGGTGTGACGTTGCGAGACGCGTGGGATCGCCATCAAGACCGGCAATGAGAGCCGATTTTCCACGTCCGTACGCGACTTGAGTGTCGGATCGAGATGCTCAGCCAATAACGCCACGCCGAAGCCAAGCACAATTCCGCCAAGCAGGCCGACAGACAACACGGCAGTCTTGTGCGGACTAACCGGACTTTCGACCAGACTCGCTGGCTGAATCACGTTGACGTTGGTAATCCGCTCACTCTGCAGCGCGCTGTCGATCCGGGTTTGCTCCGACTTTTCGCAATACGTTGCATAATTGCTTTTGCACAGCGCCACTTCCTGTTCGAGTCTTGCAATTTGAGGCTCGTTCTCGTTGAGCTCGCGAACACGTTTACGCAACTGCGACAATTGTTCATCGAGCGCAACCCTCTGGGCCGTCAACGACTCAATATTGGCATCCTCGGTTAGCAAAGTGAGCTTGATTTGGTTGTGTATCGAGTTAATCGTTGTCGTCGATTGCGTTCGCCGCTGCTCTTCTTTTGTTAACGGCGTCTTTGCATTTTTGATTTGATCGCGCACTGCAACTAGCGCGGGAAACTCATCGGTGAACCGCGAGGCGAGTTCGGCCTCACGTATCTCGAGCTGGTACAAATCCTGTCGCATGCTGTCCGCAGCCGCGTTCGGAAAGCCCTTGATTTCATCTGTGGGCAATCGTTCAGGCAAGTCGACAAACCCCGCGCGCAGCGCCTGCGCCCGTTTCTGCGCGGCCGCCAAAGCAGCCGTTGATTGGGCGAGTTTCATCTCCGCATCAACGACTTCCCTTTGAAGAATGAGGCGTTGATTATCAACCGCAACGATCCCCATACTGTTCTTTGCGTCTCGCAACTTGGAGAGAGCGTCGCCGAGCTGTTTGCGGAGTAGCTCCGTCTGCTCAGTGAAAAATGCCTGCGAGCCAGCGCTGCGGTGCAATCGCGCGTGTTCGCCGAGATAAACATGGACGAATTTCGAGACAATTTGCCGTGACAGTTCAGGCGAATCCGTGGTACCGCTGACGGTAATCACGTCTGATTTCTTCTCGATGTTCGAGTCCAAACACTGCGCCACGCGACTGATAGCTTTCTCCCGGTCGCTTATCGGATCAAGGTTGACCCATGGTTTCGATTTACCGTTATCCACCGACTCAGTTCCCGCGGTTGCGGCCCCGGTCGCACGGCCCAGAATCGTGCCTGGACCGATTTCGTCGACGAGCTTTTCGATCATGACTCGGCTACGAAGCATCTCGAGTACCGAACTAACTTCGGTTTCTCTCGATACGGAGACTGGCATGATCTGACCAGTCGTTGCTGTCGGGTCAAGTGCAACCGTTTCTCGCCCAACACGGACTAACAGTTTTGACTGCGACCTATATTGCCGCGGCCAGAATAGAATGATGGCGATTGCCGCACACATCGAAACCGTAAAGCAGAAAATGACTTTTGCCTTGTGCCGAAATAGCAGGCGGCAAATATCCCGAGTGCTCGTCGAAAGTTCCGGTTTGGATTGAGCGATCATCACGTGTTCTCCCGAGCCAGTTGGCCTGCCGGAATAGCTACTGCTCTTTGCGAGCGCGACGGAGCAGAGCTAACCAGCCGCAAACCTATCGCACGTCAATCGTTTGCGGCAACAGGCGGGTTGGGGGCGCTGTGGGAGCGGTCGAGGGCCAGTCGTCGCACTTCTCCCCAAGCCATGAAACAATTTGTAACTACTGCAACTCATCGACGCTCATCGTCGCTACGCGCGAGTGCCGGCAGCCGCGGCCGCAGGAACTCATCGGAATCAAACCACTCATCGCTGATGACCGTCCAGAAGTCGACTGCCAACTGTTCCTCGATGTACGCGTACGGCAGCCACCCGTATCCGTCGTCGCCCCAGTTTCGACCCCAGGAATTGCGTATTTGAAGCGCACCCTTGGTGCTGCTGAGACGCTCATCGTCGTAACCTACAGCCACAACCGCCTGGCCACCCTGAATCGTGTCAAACGTAGGCCGGTACGGAATGTCCCCATCGCGAGAAATCGACGTGGGCACGGAAAACCCAAACACCGAAGGCAATCCGGCATTCAAAAGCGCCTTCACAATTGCGAGCGTCTCGCGGCCGGTGCTGTTTCGACCGTCGAGCCGAACATATCGAATCGACCGAAAGCGATCGGCAAACGCATACAGAAACGCGCTCGGTTCCTCGCTGATCTTGTCCGGGTCATACGGCCAGTGCTGCGCGTACGGGATGCCAAAGGAAGTGATGGCCTTCAGCGTCGATCGCAAATCCGTACCGCTGTCTCCAAAAGTACCTAGCAGCCGTTGGGTCGCCTGATAGACAAATAACTTTGAGAGCCTGACCGTTCGGCCAAGTGCACGTCGATCGAAGTACTGCACCAGATCTACGCACGCTTGGGCGGGCGACGAGTTGATTTGTTGTTGGTCGTCGACTTCTGGAAAGTAAGAAACCAGACTCTCCCTTTCGGGAATTTCGTCGGCCGATGGCGGCGCCAGCGTCAGCCGTTCCAACATCGCGCGCACGTCCGGCGATTCCAGCGAATAATCGCGGAAATCAGGGAGACTCTTTTGCCAGCCCAGGCAATAAGTAGCAACTGTCATCAATCGAGCTCATCCGAACTGTCGTGTTCGATCGGCAAATTCCGCGCGATTTCCGGTCGAGTGACCAGAACTTTTGGGCGATTCATCAATTACGAATCGGCCGTTCCTTCCCAGCGCTTTCGCTCGATACATGGCTTGGTCCGCCCGCTCAAACAAGTCGACGGACGAGGAGCCCTGTCCCTCACTAATTGCCACGCCAACACTGACGGTGACACGCGCTCGCCATTCCTTTCCCCCTCCACGCTTCCCAGCAGCTTCCAGGCAACGACCAATTCGCTCGGTAATCCTGCGAATATCTTCGCTCCCACGAATATCTTTCAAAAGCACTACAAACTCGTCGCCTCCGTAACGAGTGACAGCATCATCGGGTCGAACACTGGCGGTGAGTCGACGAGCGACAGCCTGCAGTACATAATCGCCGGCCAGGTGTCCGAACGAATCGTTGATGTTTTTAAATCGGTCGATGTCGATAACGAGCACCGCGAACTGATAGTCGCTCCGTCGCGCCGCGCGTACCTCGCGTTCGAGTTGGCGCCACAGCCATACTCGGTTCGGAAGCAGTGTTAGGCTGTCCCGATAGGCAGCGATCAACCGGCGTCGGTTTACGTTGCGCAGTGCCGATGTGTCTCGCCCCACAGCCACCAAAATGTTTTCCGGCAGCGTCTCAAGCGCACGAACAGAACAGTGCACGGGAATCAGCGACCCGCTCCGGTGGCGATAAACGGTTCGGACCCGCGCCTCTTGATTCGCGCTTCCCATGGCTTGGCTGTATAAGTCAATCAGGTTTGCGCGAGTCGCCTGCGGCGCAACGTCCGAGAGCGACATGCCTCGCAGCTGTTGTTGCGTATAACCTAAACGGTGGCACGCAGCTCGATTTGCGTGAACTAGCCGCGACGCAGACGCGGAAAAAAACACAATCGACTGGGTTACCATCTCGAGTGCAGCGTGGTTGCAAAGATGTTTCACATCCTCGAGTCCTATCTCGTGGGGGCGGGCATCAATGGAATCTGAAGGCTCGTAGCGACTTGATCGGCCGCCGAGGTTTTCTAACGTTTGCGACATCGCTCGATATACCCGTGCCAGCCGCATGCTCCCAGATCGCCGTCAGTGCGGCAGTGAGACCTTTGGCATGAAACTATAGGAATGGTGCCCGGAATAAAGGGGCAGAATGCGGTTCGCGTGGGGCGGCAAGGGGGGAGCAGACGCGGCAAAGCTTCCCATCCACCGAAAGACGCGCGCTTATTGCTGACGGAGATTCGAATACTCTCCGTCATTCCGCGAAGGCACCAGTTCCCAGCGGATGCCTTCGCCTGTGCCATCTCCCATGAAGCGAATCAAGCTGTTCTTCTGGTTACGGTTGAGGCTCTTGATCGTATCGTGCAGACGCCGCTTCGGAAGATGGTCGGGGTGGCCTGGCAAAGGATCATCGATTCTTGGCCGCCAGTGCTCCTCTTCAAATGCCATTAGAATTGCTTCCTGCATGGGTGAAGGCAATTTGAATACCTTCACGAGCTTATCCCCCAATCGCAACTCGCGGCGATCCCTGTCCCATTTGGGCAGCGCATTGCCGTTCGTGCTGTGATGCCCGTTCTCAATAGGCGGCAACTTCGCCTGTTTTACCGTGGAGTCGAGCGACTTCGCCTCAACCCCGGTGGAAACTTCGCATTGCACAAAGCCTTTAAGGAATTCACGGCTGAACGTCGCGCCCGCGCCGGTAATCACAAATGCCGACCGCTTGTTGAATCGAAGACTCACATGATGATCAAACGCTCGCTCATTGCCGGTCGTGGTGACTTCTTCGGCATGTTCCACATAGCCACGACAAACAAGCCATCGGAGCTCGTTTTCTGTTACGCCGTCGCGCCGCAGCTCGCTGATCGTGACCGCAAATTCCCAGACATTGCGGCCAGTATCCTCAGCGTAGTTTCTGGCTACGAGCAGCCGGCCAATCGATTGCTGAGTCGAGCGGGACAGACATTCATTGACACCCGGAATTCGGCAGTGCCGTTCGGTTGCCGCCTGCGGAACCTCATCCTCATACATCCTGCCGCTCTCCTAAACCGCCCAGAAGGGGGTCAATATCCTTTAACTATCCCCTAGTGTCAATCGACCTCCCCTAAATTGCCATTTGCAGCTAGTGAAGATACATAGTGTGTTAAAAATAGGATGAATAGATAATATCGCCGTGGCGGCGCGCTGGAACGTTTTGCCCAATCTCTCCGGAATGTCGGTCATCAAATTGATCGCATGTCATCTGCCTACCACGTGTGGTTCCGACTATGGCAATAGCTGGGTGAGTAGCGAACCTATTGCGCGCTTAACAATTCTTCACGCCGTTTCGTTTATGATCCCCGCAACCTTGTCGAATAGAGCGGTCGTCGTAGTTATCCCTACAATGTTCAGTCGAAGGTGCTCAAACATGGCTTTTACGGCAACAAGGCGCGATTCGTGGTGTCTCAACGTGCCGAAAACTCGGATGACGATCGTCTGACATTCCAGACGGACGCGTCCGCCCGCGGACATACGACCCAATCATTGCGTGCTTCGACGATAAAGGATTGTCGTGCCACAGAAGCTTTACCGGCCCCGACTGTTTTGGCTCAGGTTGGTGACGCTTATTGGCGGCACCTCGCTCGTTAATTGCGCGCTTGCTCAACAATCGAACAGATACGCTGTTGGAGCTGATCAGGCATCGTCGATTGTCGTTGTCGCTAACCGTTCGACTACCAAATCGACGCCAACGACTGCCTCAGCTGCCGTCGGGACTGTGGGGCCGACTGATGAGCCGACAGGCGACTCATCGTTCTTAACCGCGAGTCCAAGCGGACCAAGCGTACGCACCTCCCTCGAAATGATCGCGCCGCAGGCGCAAGCCCATATCGATTACGCGCTCAATTTGGCCGAACGCGGGGCCGTTCAATCTGCCCAGGCTGAGTTCATTATGGCCTTGGACCTGATCGCCGACGCCGTCGATGCAGACACGAACAATGCGGCGCGCGCACACGCCCGAGCAGTCCAGGCTGGACTGACGGCCATCGAAGAAGCCAAAGACTTTGTCCCGGCCGATACGCCGCACAATGTTGTAATCAACCTGGCACAGCTCGCAACAACCCACCAAACCCCGGTGCTCAAGAATATCGACGTGACGCGAATGGCTCGGGCCGAAGCCCTACAGCGATACCACGCATACGCAACGCAACAACTCGCATTCGCCGGTGGACGATCGGCCATTGCTTCGTCGGCTTTGTACGGACTTGGACGCGCTCAATGCGTCACGACCGCGGGAGCGGTTACACGTAACCCTTTGGGTGCGCCCAATGCCATGGCTCTGTACCAAGCGGCCTTGCTGGTCGACCCGCACAACTACATGGCTTCAAATGAGTTGGGCGTACTTATGGCTCGCTACGGAGACTTGGATAGCGCCGCTAGTCAGCTAACGCACAGTGTTTCGATTAAGCCTCAGGCAGAAACCTGGCACAATTTGGCTACCGTTTACCGACGCATGGGGCAATTGGAAAGAGCCGACCAGGCGGACCGCGAGCGAGAAAAACTGCTCGCGGCGCCGCGCGGCATCGGCGAACCGGCGAAGGACTCCACTGACCTCGCGGCGCGACCTATCATGCGATGGGTCGACGTAGATACTTTTGCCGCAACTACAACACCCTATGGTCTCGATGGACCACCGGCGAATTCCAACAAGAACCCTTCGGTCGCACAGCGCGAATCGCTGGGCAAGCGCTTTATAGCCAAGTTGAATCCTTGGCCGAAGGCCAACTCGCCGCAACAAAACCTCGATACCCCGCAATTGAGCTCAAAACCTGATCCGTCTCGCAGTGGCGAGACAGATGGTCGGGCGTTGTACAAGTAAGGATGTGAGACATGCTTGCGATTCCCCCCAATCGCCAGTCAGTGCCTACTGATGTGAAAACCAGCGGTCGGACACTTGTGCTTACCAAGAGTATGCGTATTGCCTTCGTAGTCGCCTTGCTGACCGGAGCAAGTGAACGAGGATGGTGCCAATACGCGCCCGCGACTTCTGACGCTGATACAAAACAATGCAGCGCCACCACTCCGCAATCGCAGTCAAATGCAATCCGTTTTGTCGCGAAAAGCGGCCCAGCGATGGCGCCAAGGACCGTGGCGCCGGCGCAGCCGGCGCCTGTCCTCACGAACCAGCCGAGCAATACGCCCCCACTGACGATTGCCGACTACAAAAACTATATCAAGCAGTTTCTGAATGTTCCGCACTCAGAAGTTCGCCCGGCGACATTGCCGGCTCCTTCAAAGGGCACGACGCAACTTGCAGCCGCGCCGATTTCGAAACAAGGTGCGCCAGTTTCAAAAGTCGATCCATCCGGACTCGACAATCGGCCGCCATGCGAGCAGATTCCACCTGTCGCAACTGTTGAAACAAAAACCGAGTCGACTCAGGACCAGTGGCTCGTCAGTAGCGTTGCGGAGACCAGGCCACGACAGGAAAGCATCGCGGCATCGCCGGAAAAGTTGGTGGTACCTGGCGATTCGCAGCTAGTGAACCACTCGGTAGTCGTTTCGCCGCCGGCAAGCACTACCAACTCCAATCTGGCCCAAACGCCCGCGGCCGAGACGCATGTCGCGATGCTTGAGCAAGAGTCGCCAATGCCGGCGAGCGCCGCACCCAAGATTGACAACGGGCCGATACAATCCGAGTCGCTTCCATTGGCAACTTCAGACGGCCCAACAATGCCGCTGACGAATTCGAGCTTCTTGCCCGCCAATCCGGAAAGCTATTGCTTTCGCTGCGGTGTAAAATGCCCGCCGGGCGGATGCAACCCAGGCGGACCGGGCTGGGCCGCCTCGCGGCCGATTCCTTGGGAGGTGTTTGCCCAAGGCGAATACGTCGGGCCCGCGCGCCTCGCGCACGTGCCCGTCTATCGCCTGCGCGTCGACGACCAATTGGCCTTCGTCTACCGCCTGTCCGGTCAGGTTTCTGGCCAGCCCTACCGACTCAATGTCCGCGATCGAATCCAGGTGCAATCCCTATCGGCGCCAGAAGTCATTAATCGCGAAGTGATTGTCGAACCAGATGGCACGATCACCCTGCCCCTGCTCGGTCAGGTTCGCGCAGCGGGCGCTACCCTCGACGAATTGAGAAACCTCTTGGATGACCAACTCAAGCGTCAGATCAAGGATCCGCGAATCACCGTGACGCCCTTAGAAATGAATAGCAATCTGCAAGAACTGCGCTCCTCGGTCGACCGACGCTACGGAGCCGGTGGTCAGGTAAGCGACGCACGCATCAGTCCCGACGGCACGGTCCAATTGCCGGCCATCGGCTCGGTGCCGGCCCAAGGCCTGACACTCGAGGAATTGGAGCGCGAGATCAAAGCCCGCTACGCACAGATCGTCGAAGGGCTCGAGGTCACGCCGATCTTGACCGCCCGCGCACCACGGTTTGTGTTTGTCGTCGGCGAAGTGGGTCTGCCAGGTCGATACTCGATGGAAGGCCCAACAACACTCATGCAGGCCATCACTCTGGCCGGCAGTTGGAAAGTTGGAGCCCAACTGAATCAGGTCGTCGTATTCCGACGCGACGAAAACTGGCAGCTGATGGCCACCACGGTGAATATCCGCGAGTCGCTGCTCTTCAAGAAGCCTTGCCCGTCCGGCGAAATCTGGCTTCGCGATTCCGATATCGTGCTCGTGCCAAAGAGCCCCATTCTGTGTGCCGACGACGCAATCAACCTGATATTCACGCGCGGTATCTACGGGGTCTTCCCGCTGAGTGCGACGCTCAATTTCGCCAAGTTATCGTCACTGTAACATGCGCGCAAAAAAGGCCGGATCGTCCGAACGATCCGGCCTCATGGAAATGTTGGATGAGCGTCAGTTAGGCAGACCAGCGTCGCATCGTCAGGCCTAGTCCAACGACCGCAGCGCTCAAAAGCATCAAGCTCGACGGTTCCGGCACATCGGCAGTAAGACTAAAGTCATCAATTCCGAGACCATCGTCGTTGCCCAAGACTTGCTGTTCGTTGAACCGCACCCATAGATCGGTGCCCGGCGCCCAGCTTACGCCGAACGTCGCGCTGACAGTGCCGCGATTGGCCGGCAGATTGCCGTCCAGCCCCACGTCGTTCGTTCCGCCTGTGGGTGTGGCGAAGGTCAGACCGGGTAAAATGTTCGCCAAGTCGGCATTCGTTCCTAACTGATCAGCCCAATTCGTGACGTCCGTGGTGGGTGCGGCCGTTGCGGAGACCGTAAATTTATCCGTACCTGCCGGATTGTTGCCATGGCGCCATTGCTCACCGGTGTATTGGATCGTGACCGATGTTAGCGTATCGGTTGTATTATTGGTGAATCGAACACCAAAATACATCGGGCCCGGATTAGTCGTTAGCGTCGTGGAGCCAACATCGCCAAGCGCGCGCTCAGTTGATTGCGATGCACCAAAGCTCATAAAAGCACCGGTGTTCTGCGTCCCGGCTCCTACTCGCAGGCGCTGATGGCCGTTAACGCCACCTTCTGACGCCGCGGTTGGGTGATACAGATACCACCCCAGAATGCTGAATTGATTGGATGCCAGTGTTGTCGAGTCATCCTTCCAACCTGCTCCGTTTGCTGTGGTGCCCAAACTCGCATTCTCCGCGTAAGTCGGTGCGGTCGGCAGCGTGTCAAAGTTCTGACTGTAGGTCGACCCAGTCGTTGAGTAGATAACTGCTGCCCCGGATTGATTCGCAATGACAATCAACAGGGCGATCGCGAGTGCGATCGTAGTTCTCAAACGCATTAGCTGTCTCCTCAGGTTGCGATTAGCTCTGCCGCGCAAAACAACGAAGAGCCGACCGACAAATCGTTAAAATAGCACCATTCACTATAAACATTCGCAAATATGACTGCAAGAAATTTCCGTCTTTTTCAGCCGACATTTGCCTTACTCGATCCCTTTCCCGACTAGTCCAGCCTGGTAGCAGCAATCCCGTACATGTTAAAGCCCTGGCTAGTTACTGCCGGCCGCTGCTCAATTCCGCCGAGGGTCACAGTCCCCGCCTTCTTCACGTCCCGCTTCCAAACAGAAAATCGGTAGTCGATGCTGCGACCAGCCCCTACGCCCAGCGACTGGTCCTTATGCCATTCTGTCTTGGCACAATCGAGACCGATATCAATGCCAGTATCGGTAAAGTCATTCTTCAACCAACTCGGCACCGACATATTGTTGTCCAAGAAAACGTACAGCGTGGCGGGCCGCAACAACCGCACTTTCAATTCCAGCCCCGTGACGAACTTATCGTCGTTAAAGGGCATGATGTAATCGGCGCCCACCAAAAACGGCGGCAGCCCCTTAGCATCCAGACCGTTCCACTGGTGGTAGCGATCGACAAACGCCAGGCAATCATCATCCAACCCGCCACGCACAATCTGATACGACTTAATACTGTCGGCCTTGCGAATATTGTCGCGCACGTCAGCTATCACCGGCTCCATCGGTCGCAGTCCGGCAACCTTCGCCGCCGACATGAAGCTGTTTCGCTGGACAGAAACAAGCCGCTCAATTTTTCCGGAGTTCTTCAGCAACAGTCCATCGCCCTGCTGCATCCGTCGGCCAGACGCATCGTCGGCATCGGCCCTCGGAGCGTATGACAAATCGATACTCCCCTGAAACACGACAACTTCAGTCTCGCCTTTATCCGAAATCTGCAAACCGAATTGCGTCCCCAGGTCCACGACTTTGGCCTGTGGCGTCTCGATCGAAAAACCCTTGCCCCGGTGGTCGACTAGCGTCGTCACGCGGCCGCGGCGGCATTTGATCGAGGTCGCCGACGTGATCTCGAAATCCGCCGGGCCAAATACGGTCACCTGCGCACCCGCGTCAAACGTCACCACAGCCGACCCCTCGCGCAGTCGCAGCCGGTCACCAATAGCGCATCGCGACAGCATCTGCCGCGAATCACTCCCCGTCTGCCAGCGCACTCCGCCAAGACCAGTAATGGTCGCAACCGCCTTTTGATCGTCGGAACTAATTTTGAGACTCGGCAACGCGGGCGCTTCGAGTCGAGCCGGCGGTTTGGCCGGTGCGGCCTGCGCAACCGGTTGTTCCAACATGGCGCTGCGCTGATCGCCACGAATCCAATAACTGACGCCAAACGCAATCAAAGCGCAAGCCAGGCCGCCGCCGAAAACAGCGCCAACGATTCGACGCAGCCGGCTTCCCGAGCGTGCCGAGCTCGGTGATCGATTCGCAAGCTCGACCACATTCGGAAACTCCTCGACACAAAGCCAACGCAGACAGGCGCTCTCTTGCACGTAGGCAAGATACGCCTGCCGCGCCGCCTCATTCTCCAGCAGCAACGTCTCCAGCTCGAGCCGTTCCTCAGCCGACAGCGTGCCTTCCAGCAGCTGGGTGGCCAGCGAATGGACCTTCGAAAACAGCGGATCCTTGATTGATTCCATCACCAATAAAACCACTAGTATGCGTTCTTCGCCAACTTCCGTTCGATACAACCGTGCAACGATACCCGAATCCGCTCGAGCGCCTTATAAACCGATGCCGGACTTCGATTCAACTCTACTGCCACGTCCTTCGCTCGGCTTCCCTCGACATAACAATGCCGCAACAAGTCGCGGCTATGGTCCGGCAATTCCGACATGCAATCCGCAAGTGCTTGATGCCGAGCCTCAAAAACCTCATCCGTCCAGCACGGCTCCTGAGCCAGTGCGTCGACAACTCGCTGATCAAACACCAATCGGCTCCGGCTCGCCCGCTTCCGCCAGGTCAACACCTGAAAGTGAGCGACTCGAACTGCCCAAGCCGCAAAATTCGTCCCCGCCTCGAACTTCTCAAATTCTTCCCACAAGCGGATGTTCGTCTCCTGCAAGATCTCGTCCGCATCGGCCCAGTTAGGAACGAGGCTCAGAATATAACCGTACACCAGCCGCTCGTGCCGCGTCATCAGGCGGATGAATTGTCGCCGTGATTCGTCCATCCGCTGTTTAACCTAGTCGTTCGAACAGGGATTTTCCCCCGGCAATTAGCCGCGAGAAAGCCGACCGAACCCGCCGCCGCAAGCAAAGCCCCTCTGTTGGAAAGGGCGCAAACTGCCCAAATCTGACAGAAACCTCCAATAACTTCTGTCAGGTTTCCAAACCCGAAGCCCTTAAAGTATAGCCAAAGCCAGATGCTGGCTGTTGGGAGCCGTGGAGCGTATGGGTGCAATCGGGGCGCAGTGGATTTAGCCTGAACGCGAGTGCTTATCTGCCGAAAGGCTAAATCGTCGTGGGAGGTTTGTGGCGGGACGGTTCGAATCGGTCCTTTCTATTGGCCTTGCCCTCGCTTGGGGGCGCGCCCTGGAAAAGTTCCAAGCTGAGCTGCTCCTTTTGTCGCAGGGTAGCAGCGTTCTTTTGCCACCTTTGTCATTTACAGGTATCCTAAACGTTGATAAATCGCGGTTGGGTTCAAGCACTCGGCAAGATTTTGATTCGCTCGGCTGCCATTCGGCGGTCGCCGCTTTGCCGGTGCTAGTGTTCGGGCGGACCCTTTTCAAAACTTGGAATACTCCATTTCATTAGGCGGAGGATCGATGATGAGACATCGTCGCTGTGGTTTCGCATGTATAGCTATTGCCGCTATCTTTTTGACGAGCCTTTCTGATTTGTGCTTAGCACAGGTCAGTTTTACGGGAACTTACTCACAGAATTTCAATTCTGGACTGCCACTAGATAAGTCGAACGGAAGTTCGCTCGGTAGCTCTCCCATTGGCTGGCAAGATAACCTGAGCACGACCTACGTCCCAGGAAACACAAATTTTGGCCTGCAAGGCTGGTACCTTTATCATCCGACGACACAGGGTGAAGGTGGTTCCAATGGACATCAACGCTTGCGGTTTGGAAATGGCAGCAGCAATACCGGCGCGTACTGGCTTTACGCCAGTGACCCTGATGGCGCTGGGCCCGAAACTCCCGCGACGAACACCGAAAAAGCACTAGGCATGCTTAATGCTTCAACACTTGCGGGTGACGGGGCAAACGCCTATTACGGCTTGCGACTCACCAACAACACTGGTAACAACATCACCAGCTTTACGCTCGACTTCGACGGCGAGCAGTGGCGCGACGGCGAAGGCGTCACCCCCGAAACCGTCAATTTCGGTTACAGCACGGCGGCGACCGACACCACCTGGGCAACCACAGCTACCTACAACAGCGTTCCTCAGTTGAGTTTCAGTTCTTTAGTTACCGGCGGCACAAATGCCGCTGTCGACGGGAATGTTGCTGGTCTGCAGCACAAGACGGCCAATGTCTTCGGCCTGAACTGGGCCGCCGGGTCCGACATTTGGCTTCGTTGGGCGGATCCCCAGCTCGCCGGTCTCACTGATGATGGCTTCGCTATCGACAACATCGTGTTAGTCGCACCGTCGACCGGCCCGCCGCCAGATATCAATTCGGTCACCAGCGGTAATTCATCCGCCGGCAGCACTTGGTCCGACGGCAATCCGCCGGCCAATGGAATGAATTATCACGTCCAATCGGGGCATACGGTCACCGTCGACGCACCATTCGCCGGCTCGCTCCTTAAGGCCGAAACCGGCGGCCATATCGATATCGGCCCCGGCGCAAACGGCACCACATTCTCCGCCATTACCGTATCGTCGGGCGCTACGCTCACCGAATCCGTCAGCGGCGACTTCGCCCTAGGCAACGCCACCTCTGGCATTCTGCAACTCGACAACAACGTCTCGTTCACCATCGATCCAGGCCCGGCTTCGGCAACCTGCGATCTTTGCCTGAACATGAAGATTCAAGGCAATGGCAACATCGATATTGATAGTGCCCCTGGCACGAGCGCTTCGATCACAAGAGCGGCAGCCCACGGCGGAACAATCAACTTCAACGGAACTGGCGACGTCGTCAAAGTCGAAGGCGAGTCGATCGCCAAACTCGTGATGAACTCCACCGGTGCGAACAAGGTCGTTTTCACAAACGCCGACGTCACGAGCCTGACCTTTAATCAAGCTGGCATCATCGACCATGCCACGACGACTGCCAGCCGACTTCAAGGTGGCGGCCTGGCTGCAAACGCCCAAGTCACCCTCGATTTGACGAAAGGATATCCGGATAACACGACTCAGTCGGATGAGCGCCGCTTCCAAACGACCGGCTTCTCGGGTAGCGGCAACGTGATCGTCAATGGCACCACGACCGACTACACCAACGCTGCCGGCGACGTCACGCTCAACGAATTCGAAGTCGGAACGACCGGCCAACCAACCGGCGCCGTGCCAAATTCGGGCTACTCTGGCACGGTCACTTTCAACGACTACATCAACGGCGAATTGCGACAGAATCTGCGTCGCGCCGGCGTGGTCGTCAACAACCACGCACGCGTCGAGTTCGGCTTCCAAGTTGCACACCCGGACGCGACGAAGTTTCTCAACGTCGGTGAAATCGCCGTCAACAACGGTGGCACGCTCGAAGTCGGTTTCGAGCAGGGCCCCGTTGCCAATTCGCCCTTTTACCCCACATCGCCGACCCAAGGCGTCGGTAATCATGTCGCCAGGTTGAACATCACGAACGTGGGCGGCCGCTCCGGCGGTTTGACCATGACCAGCGGCTCAACGCTGCGCATGCAGATTAACGGCCTCAACGCCGACCAATTCGACACCATCACCGCCACGGGCAACGTCAACCTGGGCGGCGCAACGCTCGATCTGTTGGCCAATGCGGTGAGCACCAATACGGACGCTCTCGATGCCTACTTCCCGACCGATGGCGATACGTTCACGCTCATTTCCATCGGCCCCGCTGCTGTCCAGGGCGACTACGACGGCAGCGGTACAGTCGACCAGGCAGACTACAATGCCTGGCGCGCCGCCTTCGGTACCACTGCAAATTTCAATGCCGCCGACGGCAACAACAACGGCGTCGTCGACGCCGGCGACTACGTCGTCTGGCTCAAGCACCTCGGCCAAACCGCCTCGATCACCGGAAGCATCTCGGGCGACATAACGATCAACAAGATCGACCCATTCGGCAGCTGGGGTGCCTTCACGATCGAAAAGATTATCACCGCGACGTCGCTGCAGATTAAATTCCACAACGCCGGTTCGGGCGCATCGCTCTCGGCCGTACCCGAGCCATCCACCTTGTTCCTTGGCAGCCTGCTCTTCGCGAGCATCGCCGCCATGCGGCGAGGAAGGGGCGTGCGAAGAGTCTGACAAATCCAGTTGGGCGTGGTTGGCCGCCGACGGGTAGGGAACACCACATTCGGTTTATGCAACATTGAATAATCGGAGATACGCGATGAAACGCTATTCGATATTAGCTGCAGTTACGGCCGTTTTGATCTTACTTGCATGCGGAAGTCCCGCAGCCGCTATTACAGCAACTACGACCGTAACCGCGGCGCGGACCACTCCCGCTGATTGGAACACGCCTGCAAATTGGGATACAAACGACGTGCCCGACGTGACCGGCGACACGGCAATCATTCCCGACAACCAAACCGACCTGCGCATTATTACCTTCAGCCAGCCCAACACGACGATCGGTCATCTTCAGATCATCAACAGTAAAAACAATGGCACGAGCACCGCAACTAGCAAAGCGAATCAAATCGGCGTCTTGAGTGACACCGCGCACACTTTGACGTTTGACGCTGCTGGAAGCGGCCCAGCCACGCTCACTGTGAGCGGTGCCTCGACGGGTAGCGTTACCCCAAACAATATCTTCGGCGCAGTTGTTCTGAACGATGACCTCGTCGTTGACGTTGCCTGGTCCCCCAACACGTCAGCGGCCGGTGCGTTTACTTTTCGGCAGGGAGAGATTTCCGGGCCAGGCGGAATCACCAAGAACGGCAACGGCTATTTGACCTTCGCCGATGCACCCGCCAAGACGTACACGGGCCCAACCATCATCAATTCCGGTCGTCTGCGAATCAACGGAGCGACCGTCATCAATGGCACCTCCTCCATCACTGTCAATCCCGGCGGTCAGTTCGTGCTCGATGGCGCCGCCGACTGGACCTTCGGCTCCAGCACCGACACCCCGGTCATCCTGAATGGCTTCGGGCTGAATACTGAAGTTTACGGCGCTAATCCAATCGGAAACTTCCCCGGCGCTATTCGCACCGGAACCGGGTTGCTGGCGGCGATCGAAAACAAAATCGTCTTGGCCTCCGACGCCTCCATCAATGTCGTCAGCACCAATCCGGTTACGACGCCAGGCAAGCTCAATTTGTTCAACGAGATCAGTGGCCCAGGTCGGTTGGTCGCAAACCAAAAAGCCGGTAGTATCTCCCGTGAAGGCTTTTTGTACCTGGCCCATAGCAACACGTACACTGGCGGTACCACGCTTGAGCAGGGTACGCTTACTGTCTCGGATTTCCTCGGCACTCACGATGCAAACCTCGGCACTGGAAACGTGTTTGTTGACGGTTCAGCTCCAGCCACCGATGGAAATGTTGACGGTGCCTCCAGCGGTAAACTGGTGATCGAAACCGGCATCACCAACGCGATTGCTGATAACGCGTACTTGTATTTGACCGGTGGGGGAACCGCCGGTGTCGCCGACCGAGGCTTTTTGACTCTCGGCGCCGGCGTCAACGAAGTCGTCGGACGGCTAATCGTCGGGGGCGTCAACGGTGCTGGCGTCAAGGTTCTAGGTGCGGGCACCTATGGCATTGGGGCCGCAAATCCTGGACTCGCCAACCCCGAGGAGTATTTCTCCGGTACTGGAACCCTCACGGTGACAACGCCAGCCCACCTGCTCGTTGGGGATTTCGATGATAATGGCGTCGTCGACGCTGGCGATTATATTACCTGGCGCAAGGGTGGCCCACTCGCCAACGATGTTACGCCTGGTTATCAGGCAGCCGATTTTAATGAATGGCGCGCCCAGTTCGATGCCACCACAAATCCTGCCAGCGGCAGCAGCCTGACGGGCTCAGCGGTGCCTGAACCCACATCGATCGCTCTGACCGGCTGCCTCGTGTCGCTCGTGGCCCTAGGACGCCGCCGCAAAGTGTACTCATCTTGCTCCGCGAGATGAAACCTGGCCGATAAGCTAAAAAACCCGCAACTTTTTCCGCAAAAATTTACCACTACCCAACGTTCATTTGGCAACAGGCCATAATCGGAAATAATCGAACGCCGGCCTCATCTGAAGGAACCTTTTCTATGCTTCGTAAACGGGCGCTGTACCGAGCATTTACGCTCGTCGAGCTCTTGGTCGTAATCGCCATCATCGGCATCCTGGTCGCTCTCTTGCTGCCCGCCGTCCAAGCGGCACGAGAGGCCGCCCGTCGCACCCAATGCATGAATCGAATCAAGCAAATTAGTCTCGCGCTAATCGAGTTTCACGACGCCAAGAAATACCTTCCTCCAGCCGTCGCCGATTTGCCATCTATCAATCTTGCTACGGGCGCGACCAATCCTGCGCCCAATGTCACTGAACTCGGTTTCATTCCCTACATTCTTGAGTACATGGAATTAGGCAATATATTTTCTTCGAACCAGTTCAGCATCAAGGTACATTGGGCTGACGAGCCCAACTACACTTTCGTCCTCGAACATCCGCTGGTCGACTTCCGCTGCCCCAGCCACGACTCGGTCCAACTCACGTTTACTTTGCAACCTGGTCTTAACGATACGGGTGAGCAGACCAACTTGATGTCCCACTATCAAGGCGTCATGGGCGCCAAACATTCGTGCCCGCTTTTTGCGGCGACCCCTTGGCCGCAAAAGACGTACACAATGTACGGGTGCTCCGCTGCAGGCGGTGAAGCAAATAACGGCACGATGTTTCCAGCCAGCAAGATCAAATTCAAAGACATCACCGACGGATCGACTCATACCTTTCTTCTCGGCGAGATTTCCTGGGAGAGTGGCCCGCAACGCGTTTGGGCGTCCGGCGGCGGCTCGAGAACTGCACTCGATACGTTCATTTACTCCGCCAAGAATATCTATTGGCCACTGAATACAGCATGTCGCCTCGGGAAAGATGATCCGCCGACCAAATGCCCTGGATACGAAAATAACGACGTTAGCTTCGGCAGCAACCACTCGGGCGGATGCTTTTTCGCTATGTGCGATGGCTCTGTTCAATTCATTCGCGAGGACATTACACTCGACATTCTGAAGTCATTAGCCAGCCGAAAGTCTAACGAAGTGTTTGACTCCCAGTTCTAGTCAGACCGCAGAATGTGAGTTTTTGTAAATGTTCGATAAGTATCTCTGCCTAGATCGAGCACAGTGCCTCGGCATCGCTTTGCTATTTGTCACCGCGACCGCGTTCTCCGGCTGTGGATCGAAATCGTCGCTCGCCCAGGTGCACGGCAAAGTGGAGCTCGATGGAAAACCATTAGCGTCTGGGACCGTTCTAACGGCCCCTATCGGTGGGCGCGGTGCCAAGGCAATTATTCACAATGGTGAATTTGCACTCAGTACCTTCGGAAACGGAGACGGCGCACTCATCGGAACACATCAGGTTGCGGTGATGGCGTACGAAAACCCACTGGCAAAAGGACCTGAGGCCAGTATGGGCAAGGCACTTGTGCCGCAGCGCTACATAAATCCATCGACTTCTGAGCTAACAATCGAAGTCAAGGCGGGGGAAGTAAACACGCCGACACTCAAGCTCACCAGCCCCTGACGGTTAAGTTCCTCCCGTTTGTTGAAACGCCAGCGCGCATCCCTGCTGCCGTTTGCATAGCTTCCACGGCCATCCACCACGTCCGAGGGGTGGCCAAAAGTTATTGTGGATTTGAGGTCGGCGATTCGTTAGGTTCGAGCCTGCATCACGCCACCGACTTTTCGCAGTTCGACGACATGCGCCCCAGCAACCCATCACAGCCCGGTCCAATTGAGTTGCCCAGTGCAATCTCCGTGCGCCAAAGCAACTTGAAAAACCGCCCCCGGGCGGAGCTGCGAATTTTGCACCCAGAAATGAAGTTGCGAGCAGTCGCGCAAGATGTTACCTCCTGCCACCTAACGACTTAGGCCGCCCCGTCTGAAAATGCGTTTTGCAAAACCTCGCAAACCTCGAGGATGGCGCGTTTTTGTAACGAGCTTTCACACCGGCATGTGCAAAATTCCCAGCCACGCTCGAACGCGACCGCTGACCCTCGGGTGCCACGCCCCTGAGTCTTCGAAGGGCGTGCTACTCTTGGTATCGCTTTTCGTCGGCGCCGCCGTCCTCACACCAGCATCGCCCGCCCGCGCCGTCAACGTCACCGCGAGCGCGACGATCGCCGGCCAAACGCCCGAGATCGTCGGCTACAATAGCGGCCACTTCATGCCGAACAGCAACACCGCCGACTGGTGGCGATTCTCCGGCGTCAACGGCGCCCGTATCTTCTCGACGCCCACGACCGTGGAATTCTCCGACGACCTCGCCCCCTTTGGCGACGGCGTCAACTCGCAGGCTACATTTGTCACGCGCCGCGACAACCTCCGCGCGAACCCGCTCAGCACCTCGTACATCAATTGGCCGTACATCGAAGGCCGCTACCAGAACGCTCCCACCTCGGGAAGCAACGTCATCAACCTTAAGTATGCCTTCGGCCAATTGCACGACATGGGCATCGACTCGCTCGCCCAGATCGGCTACACGAATAGCAGCTTTCCCTGGGACCCCGCCGGCACCGCCGCCGGCTGGGCCGATCGCTGGGAGCAATGGCAACATTTCTACATCCAGGCCTTCTACCTTGCCAAGAACTTCGACGTCCACCGCTTCCAGATGTATAACGAGCCCAACGGCGACGACATCCCCGCGGCCGAATGGCAAGAGCGCCTTCGCTTCTCCTCCGACGCTGTCCAGGCTGCCGTTGCCGACGTCAACCGCATCTATGGCAAGTCACTCGTCGCCGAGATGCAGGGCCCAGTCACCGCCGGCAACCCACTGACTTACTATCCAACGTGGGGCCGGCCGACGGTCACAAATCTCCACACAACCCCGCTGGGCGTCGTCGACCCGGACTTCCAGGTCATGCAAACCTATGACTACCAGCGCTACGACCTCACCGGCGACTCGTTCGGCAGCGAGCTGACCAATGTCAAGAACACAGTCGGCGCCGACGCTGGCGGCGCCCCCATGCGTTACGCAATCTCAGAATTCAACGTCCACACCGCCGCCAACTTCGACGCCACGAGCGACACGCTCGACACACCGTCGCAGTTCTCCCGCTTCGGCTCGATCCTGGCCCAGCTTGCCAACAACCAGCCTGACGAGCTGTACATCTTCAAGTTCAGCCAGTCCAGCACCGCCGGCACGGTGAAGAAAAACGGCACCCACTTCGTCGCCAACGAGACCGCCCCCTACAACATCGGCGGCGAGACAAAGGGCGGCGCCGTCGTGAGGCTCTTCGCCCACGGCTTCGCTGGAGCCAAAGACCTGTTCAACGTTCCCGCCACCTCCGGCACCGGGGCGACCGACCTCCGCATTGCCGCCTCGCACGACGCTCGCCGCGACACCTACAACATGCTCTCCGCCAACGAAGGCATTTCCGCCCGCACGCTCACAATCAACCTCAGCAGCTGGGGCATCGCTCCCGGCGCGCGGGCGATCATCCAGGAAGTCAGCTCCGACCGTCAGGGCGAAGTCAGCCAGATCGTAACCGTTCCTGTCGGCGGCATCATCAATCTCACGCAACCGGCCCAGAGCGTCTTCCTCGTGTCGGTCCCCAAAGCGGCCCCGACCTACGTCCGCTCGCTCGGCGCGACCGACGACGCGATGGTCAAAGCCGGCTCGAACGCCAATTCAAACTTCGGCACGAGCGGCGACCTCTTTGCCAAGAACGACGCTACCGATCCGTCGGCCCGCAACGTCACGTTCATCAAGTTCAACACCGGCTCCCTCGCCAACTCCGAGGTCCAGCAAGCGGTCCTTCAGCTCTGGGGCCAAAACGACGGCAGCGCTTCGCAAGTGATCGCGCACGTCTACGGCCTGACCAGCGACAACTGGAACGAGTCCTCCATCACCTGGAACACAGCACCCAACCTCGCCGCGACAACGAGCACCGCTCTCAGCACTATCAGCCAGAACTTCATCACCGGCGAAGGCACCACCGCCCACATCGTCGGCGAGCTGACCGGCGTCGCCACTGGCCGACAAATGTCGGTCGACGTGTCCGACTTCATTCGCGAGCATCCGGATCAGCAGATCACCTTCATGATCGCCCGCGAGGTTCGCTTCGATGGTGAAAACGTAGACGATGCCCTCACGTCGCTAAACCTAGCCTCGAAAGAACGCGGCACCAACCCCGGTCCGCAGCTATTCCTGACGCTCTCCAGCTTCGCCCTCCCCGGCGACTACGACCACAACGGTACGGTCGACATGAACGACTACACCGTGTGGCGACAGAGCTTCGGCAGCGCGGCCACCGCCGCCGACGGCGATCGCAACGGGGTCGTTGACGCCAGCGACTACATAATCTGGCAAAAGAACCTCGGCCACACACTCCCAGGCACCGCCGCCGGCGCCGGCGCGGTCATCGCATCGATCCCAGAACCCGCAACCGCAACACTCATTGCACTGGCTCTGTCACTACTTTGCGTCCGTTCAAGACGTTTTTCCCGCCGCGCGTAAGACCTGGTTCGGAGCCCGCAGCGCCAGCAAGGGAACCTACGTTACGATTCGCAAATACATCGCGTCGAATCGCACCAGGCGCCATTAGCAATCGCTCTGCCGTCCGCCGCGTCGCCTCATCCGCATCCACCAGCCATCGAATCGCTTTCGCCTCCCGCGCCGCGATTGCTCGACCATTGAGCAGCACGATCCGATTCCCACGCACCGCCGGCACGCGAGCATCCCGCGTCACGACGCCAATCAGGTTAAGCGGGTCCACCGCCGATATCACGCTCCAGGTGTCCGCAGAAGGCTGGTCGCGATGCTTCCGCATCCGTTCGACGGCCTCCGGCAACGCAAACTGCTCGCCAGCGACGCCCCCAACAAACCGCCCGCCACGTATCTCGCCGCGCATCTCGAGGCGTCGATACACGGGCAGCAAGTCGCGCCAGGCCGGTGCGACCGACTCACGAATCAGAAGATCGCGGAACATCACACCATATCGCCGCAGCAAGAGCCACGCCCACCGCTCGGCTCTTTCCTCAGTGCTCACCTGCTGCACAAACGGCGGAAACCGCGACCAGCGACCGCCTTGGGCATACGTCGTCTTGCCACGCTTCGCCCGCCCAGGTCGTCGCCCAATCGAATGTCGCGACTTCGAACTCAATCCTCGCACGGCAGCAAAACCGTCCGACGTGACCAATCCCAGCGCGGCCAGCTCACGCAACGCATCTTCCAACTGCGATGGCAGCAATTTAGTCACGGCCAGCAAGTCATCGAAAAACAATGCCCCATGATTCGATAACGCCTCATACGCCGCCTGTGCATCCCATCGCGCAAACCCAACGGGAACCTCACGCTCAGTCGGCAACAACCAACTGAGATCGGCACGACGCAACAATGAAATCGGCGACACACGCGTCAGCACCTGGCCGCGACTGTCGTCCGCCAACTTCGGTGGCTGCAACCGGCCCCAGACGAATTCCCCACTTGCGAACAGTTGATCCAACCACTGGCCGTCGTGCTCCAATCGCGACGTCAACAGATCGTGCTCCCACGATCCCACCGGCGCTTCGAACCCTTCTAACTGCGACAACACGCGTTGCAGTCCGCCGACACCCGTCGGCCGCGAATCACCCGATAGCTCATGGTGGGCCAAGAGGAAACGCATGAATCCTTCCGCATCCACAGGCGCCACCTGCCGCCGCAATCCATCCATCGTCAGCCGATGGATCCGCGCCAACAGCCGCCGCTCGCACCACTCCAATTCGCCGTCCGCGGTATTCGTAAATCGTCCTCGCAAAACAACGCCGGCCAGCTCGAGCTGTTCCAATGCGATCTGCACATTGTTCAACTCCATTCCCAACTCGGCCGCAATGCGTTTTGCCGTTGTCGGACCGCTAATTTCCAGTCGACCGCGCACGAGCAGCATCCGACCGTCATCCACCGTTACTTCCCGTCGCAGCGATTCGGGCAACGTCGCCGGCGGAGTTGGGTCCGACAGCGACACGGCGACATTCACGGCCGGCCATTGCTCAACGGCGATCCAAAGTACGGGCCCGTTCTCCACGTCGCGCCGCACCACCCTGCCTTCGCGCGCGAGTTCGTCGAAATATCCGCGCCAGTCCAAACCGTCGTTTTCGGGCAAGGCGCCAACCGAAAGCAACGTGTCGTGCAGTTCCTCTGCACCGCGAACCACCGGCCACGCTTCGGAACGAACCTGCGCAATTGCATCCGGATCGAGCCTGCCGAGGTCCCGCACGTCCTCTGGACCGAACGTTCGCCGAACCGCCACTGCCCGTGCGCGACGTTCTTCCAAAGGTGCGTCGTCGAGGAAAGCATACACATTGGCATTGATAAGCTGATGGCTGAACGGCGATGGCTCGCGCGTGTCGCGCGCCACGAGTTCGATCCGGCCGGCTTCGATGTCGTGCAACACTTCCAGCCAACCGGAGAAGTCCATCACTTCATGCAAACAGTCATGAACCGATTGTCGCACGAGCGGATGATCGGGCGGTTCGAGATCGCCCGTCCGATGTTCGAAGCACTGAGTTTGCGCAGGGAACACGGCTGTCAGCAAATCGTCGGCGCGGAAGCGCTGCAGGTGGGGCGGCACTTTCTTGCCGGCGCGCTGCCGCAGCACGGCGAGAGCCCGCGTTACATTCCATCGCCAACGCACCAAAAACATTGGCACGGCCAAGAGAGCCTGGATGAGCACATCGTGCGCAATTGTCGAATCGATCAGCCCGAACATCTGCTCCAAAGGAAAGCTCTGCTGCGGGCCGATCGACAGAACGATCCCGTTGTCGTCGGCAACCGCTTGCAATTCGAAATCGAACGAGCGACAGAAGCACTTCCTGAGGGCGAGACCCCACGCGCGATTGATCCGCGCGCCAAACGGCGCGTGAATCACCAACTGCATTCCACCCGATTCATCAAAGAACCGCTCGAATACTACTTTGCGCTGCGAGGGTATTATGTCGACGGCAGCGACTTGCGCGGCGACATAATTGGCTGCCTGTTGTGCAGCCCAGTCGCTGGCGCCGGTCTCACGGCGCAGCCAATACGCGCCTTCTTCTATCGATTCCGATGCCTGCCGTCCGAGTTCTTCTCGCAGCTCCGACAGTTCCGCCGACAACTCTGCCGTCCGCCCGGGGGCCTCGCCCAACCAAAAGGGCACTGTGGCCGGAGCGCCGTGTGCATCGCGGACCGTCACTTCGCCGCCGCGGACGTAAACAATTCGCCACGATGTGTTGCCAAGTTGAAATACGTTGCCCGCCTGGCTCTCGATCGCAAAATCTTCGTTAAGAGTGCCGACGAATGTTCGCTCGCCTTCGGTCACGACCCGATAGTCGGCCATTTCCGGTATTGCGCCGCCGGATGTTATCGCGGCGATCCGGGCCGAACGCCGCGCTCTCAGGCGATGATTGATGCGATCGCGATGCAAATATGCGCCGGTACGGTTTCCCGGAGCAATCCCATCACTCAACATGGCAACGACTTCGTCAAAATTACTACGCGATAGTTCCCGGTACGGCCACGCCCGTCGGCACATTGCAAAAAGGTCATCTTCGTGCGAGTCGTCGGATGCGACTGCGGCCACAATTTGTTGGGCCAGAATATCCAGCGGCGCAACAGGCATCTCGACGCGGTCGAGTCGGCGGCGGCGCACGGCTCGCACCAGTGCCAGCGATTCGAGCAGCTCGTCGCGCGTTAACGCGAACAACCGCCCCTTTGGAACTCGCCCAAGCGCATGCCCGGCGCGACCCACACGTTGCAAAAACGTCGCGATCGATCGCGGCGAACCGATCTGGCATACCAAGTCGATATATCCGATGTCGATGCCCAGTTCGAGCGACGCGGTCGCCACGATCGCCTTCAGCTGCCCATTTTTGAGCTGCTCTTCTGCTTTGAGACGCGTCTCTCGCGACAGACTGCCATGATGACTCGCCACCTGCCCTTCGCCGAGCTGCTCTTCCAAATAGTGCGTCACTCGTTCCGCTAGCCGGCGCGTGTTCACAAATACGAGCGTGCTGCGATGCGTGCGGATTAGTACGCCAAGTCGTGAATAGATCTCTTGCCAGGTCTCGACCGAGCAGACCGCCGACAATTCGCTCGGCGGCACTTCGACCGCAAGGTCCAATTCGCGGACGTGGCCTGTATCAATGATTTGGCATCGCGGCTGGCCGTCGTCGGCAACATTGTCCGTTCCGACGAGAAACCGTGCGACTTCATCGATAGGCTTTTGCGTTGCGGAAAGTCCGATTCGAATTGGAGCTTTCCCGCAAATTTCGTCGAGACGGGCAAGCGACAATGATAAATGCGAGCCACGCTTGTCGCGGGCTAGCGCGTGGATTTCGTCGACGATCACGGTTCGCACGTTGCGAAGTATTTCGCGAGCCTTGGAACTGGTAAGGACAAGATAGAGAGACTCTGGTGTTGTGACCAGAATGTGCGGGGCCTTGCGAACCATTGCCTGCCGCTCGCTCTGTGGGGTGTCGCCGGTTCGTACGGCGACGCGAATCGACTGCGGGGCAAGGCCGGCCGCTAATGCTGTTGCGCGGATTTCCTCCAGGGGCACCTGCAGATTGCGGTGGATGTCGTTGCTGAGTGCTTTCAAAGGCGAAATGTAGACGACCTGCGTTTCGTCCGGCAGCTTGTTTTCGACGGCTTGTCGGAACAGGCTGTCGATCGACGCCAGAAATGCGGCAAGCGTTTTGCCTGAGCCCGTCGGCGCAGCCACGAGCGTGTGTTCGCCGTGGGCGATCGCGGGCCAGCTTTGCGCCTGGGCGTCTGTCGGAGCACCGAATCGCTCGGCAAACCACTCGGCAATTACTGGATGAAACAACGACGTGGGCATCTTCGCATTATATGCGCGAGCCCACCATCGGACACCTGCCCGCTTAGCTCTTAATGACTTCGGTCTTTCCTGGAATCGGAATTGGATAAGCGCCATCCTTATCTGGTAACACGGGCGGCGTGCCCGCGAAGTCATACGAAGCGGGCGACAGGTCGATGCCCATCTTGAGGGCTTCGTCCCACTTGATGATTTTGCCCGAGTACGTCGCCATTCGGCCGAGGATTGCCGTCATGGTTGATTGGGCGCCATAGTCGCCTTCGTTGTAGGTACGACCATCGCGGAGGGCCGCGAACAAATCGTGGTGCTCTTGATGGTGGTTGTCGACCTTCTTGCCTTTGGAGCGCCACTTTTTGCCGTCCGCGAACTTCATCTCGCCGCCGATCGCGCCGTCGTCGATATCGAGAGTACCCTTCGTTCCGTGGGCATGTTCGCGACACTCGCCGACGCAGCCATCTTGGTGGCGGCATTGGCTGTACATCTTCGAGCCATCCTCGTAGGTATATTCGACAAAGTGATGGTCGAAAATTTGGCCGTATTCCTTGCCGGTGCGAACCTGTCGGCCACCCATACCTTGAGCTTCAACGGGATGCTTGTCGCCCTTGATCCAGTTGCCGATATCCAGGTTGTGAATGTGCTGCTCGTTGATATGGTCACCGCAGAGCCAATTGAAGTAGTACCAATTGTTTATCTGGTATTCCATTTCGGTCGGCTTGTGGCCATGGGCAGCGGCGAAGTCCGCATGCGTGCGAACCCAAAGGCCGCCGCTATTCCAATACACGCGGGTGAACATTATGTCGCCCAGCGCACCGTCGTGAATCTTTTTCATGGATTCGATGTAGCGCGCATCGTGACGTCGCTGCAAACCGATTGCGACCATGAGGTCCTTCCTTTTCGCTTCTTCGTTGGCCGCCATGAAGCGGCGGACACCGGGGGCATCGACCGCGATTGGCTTTTCGGCGAAGATCTGCCGGCCTGCCTTGACGGCTGCTTCGAAGTGAATCGGCCGGAAACCAGGCGGCGTGGCCAGGATCACCACATCGGCGCCGCTGTCGATTGCCTTTTGGTAGGCATCGAGACCAACAAACTGCCGCTCGGGCGTAACACTAACGGTCGAGTCGTTGAATAGCGGATCGTTTTCGTGCTTGCCGCGCTTTACTTGCTCTTTGATCGAGTTCAGGCCTGCTTTGAGATTGCTTTCGAATGCATCGGCCGCTGCCCAGAGTGTGACCTTGCCTTTGGTCGCAAGCGCCTGGGTTGCAGCACCGGTGCCGCGCCCACCGCAACCGATGAGGGCCACCTTGATTTCGTCGCTGCCGCCGCCGTGTGCTGACCGGGCGACCGTTGCATTGGCCCCGAGCACCGCCCCCCCGACGAGCGCCGATGTCGTTTTCAAAAACGTGCGACGCGAGGCTCCTTCGCTTTGTTGGCTGCTAGTCTCAGACATGACGGTCTCCGCTTGATGTTTAGGCGCCGAGGCGCGGGGGATGGCTCCAACAGATTGGTCCAATATAACCTACGGCAACGACCGGGCGAAGGGTTCGCCGGGGAGCGGGCGGCGAGGTCATTGACTTGAAATCCCGCGTTTTTGCGGCGCCAGATACGGGTAGTCGGCCGCGAGCAGTCCTTCTTCCTTCATCGATGCCCAGAACGAATCAAGCACCCTCCGCTCGACGAAAGCAATGTTGTCCGCCGCGCGATCCCGGTGCGACGAATTCAACAAAACGGCAACAACGCCCGGACCCGACAGCGCGAATTGGATAGACGCCTGGGCAGGCATAACGCCATGCCCGTGACAAAGCGCCGCAAACGAGGTCCGCCAAGCGAGCAGCGACCGGTCGGCCGGATCCTCTGAGCTCAGCACACGGCCGTCCAAGCGATTGCTGCCAACTAAAAATCCGCCGTCAAACACGCCGGAAACGATAATCGGAATTTGCCGCGCCGCCAGTTCAGCCATCGACGCAACCAACTCCACAGAATGGCGCATCAACGTAAAGCCGCCGGTGAGCACGATCCAGTCTGCGGAGGGCGGTAATGAATTCATTGCGTCCAGGCCCCTAGTGGCGACTCCCACACCGAGTACCAGGCCCGCCGCTTTCAATTCGCAGACCGCCTGCCAAGAACTCTCATCGGCATCGCAAATCGAAATCAACTTGGGCTGATACTCACTACTTAGCAGTCGGCAGCTCTTCTCCCATTCGCGGGCAACTTGATGCGCATCCAATGTGAGATGGATGACAACCTCATCCCTTTTCACATCCAGCCGGCGCAGCATCCGCCCCAAAACTTCCAGCGCCAGGCCGTCGGCGTCCCGATACGCCACGTCAATGAACACGGCCGGCTCAAGACGCCGAAACCATTCACCGCAAATCTCGAGCTTCCGCTGCTCAGGAATGACTTGCGGGACATTTCCCAGCGCCGCCGTACCGAACACGATCGGAGGAACTGACAGCCCTGACGCACCAAATGGCCAACGCTGACCGGCGGGAAAGTTCATCAATCGAACGACGAGCAAACGCCGGAAAAAGAAGCTGGGGAACTAGGATTTGAACCTAATAATCCCCTACCGCAAAACAACAATGTTTTGAACAAACAACTCTGGAAAACAAGCCTTTCCACCTCGTGTTGTTGTGATGCTGCATTGTAGCAGAATTGCGGTTGAATGGGCAACGATTGGCATCATTTTGGCATCAAAAATCGGCGTCTAGAAAACTGCCTAGTGCCCTATTCGTTTCGGTCTTCGGATCGCTCTTCGTTTCGCTCTGTCTTCCCTCTTCGTGCGGCGAAGAGGTGCGGCTTCCCAAACGATCGGACAATCCTCTGCTCTCGTGCTTCGCGGTAATTCCCGGCTATCGTGTTTGCGGTTCAGTTCAGCTCTGTGAACTGACCCGACAAACACTCCCTTCAATTTCTAATTAGCTCAACACTTCACGAATCTCGTCACCCTGACAACTCCTGCATGGCAGCCTGCCAGACGCTGGCCATGTCACCGTGACGAACTCGATGACACCCTGCCAGCTTGCCCACTCACGAAAGGCTTGTCAGTATGACAAGCCTTTGTTTGTCCACCAGGTTGTCAGACTGACAGCAACAATTGGCACGCTGAAAGGGCCTCTGGAATTAACTTCCATGACATCTTTTCTTGTGCTGCCCTGGACCCGGTGCGATGTCCAGCAGTGCTGGACATGACACGCTGACAACCTTCAAGGTTGTCATGGAGTTGACGGCATGACATGTCCAGGCCTACTGTGCCGATGTCTTAGTTTGTCACCCTGACAGTCACCATGACGACGGCAACCATCGCCGGCTATCTCAACAAAAAAGAGATCGAAGCAAACTACGGTCGCTCCTATCGATCACTTACTCGTGATATTACCCGCGCCGTTAAGAGCCGCGACTCAGAAGTGTTGGAGCATTTGAAATTAGTGACCGATGATGATCAGATTCGAGAGGGGATTGATGTCACGTTCGATTTGATTCAAGAACTCTCGAACAACGGACTTCGTCCGATGTGGGTCGCCGAGGAAATGTGGGTCGCCGAGTGGTGCGCAAAGAAACTCACTCACACAGAGAAGGACCAAGAATCGACTCGCGTGCAGCCTGATCCGCAGCCAGTCGTCCCGAGTACAAATGTTGATTCACCGGCGATTGTGCAGATGCTACATCAACGGAATATCGACCTCGCCAAGCAGAATGAATTACTCGTCGACCAGTTGAAGATCAAAGACGATCAGATCCGCGCAGCGAACAAGCAGGCTGAACAAAACCAGCAACTCATGCGTGACCTCCACGTCCTTCTGAAAGATGTTCAAGATGGACTTCTCGGAGAGGGGACCACGCCGCGCATTGCTCCGCCGTCGAAGTCGCGAGGAGAGTCTCCACAAACGGTCACGGTTCAAGCAGGCTCTAAGCCGACAACATCGCGACCCGTCATCAAGTCATCGCCCAAGAAAAAAACTGCGAAGCGAATCCCTCCGAAGCCGGTCGCTCAATCTGTTCCTCCGACGCTCATGCAGCGCATATTCCCCACATTCACGCGAGCAAATAAATCTCGCAACAAATAACTCCCACAAGACTTGCCACCCTCAACTCAACTCACGTCGGCCGCGTCCTCAACCGATCAATCGTTGTTTGATACACCGGGTGTGAAGACAACGGTGTCGTCGCCACTAACATCCGCCGCGATCGTACGGCAGGAGGCAAACCTTCTTCGCTTTCCGTTCTTTGCTCTCGGTCGAAAGGGACTCGCGAATCACAAGGGAATTCTCATCCGAGGACAGTCAAAACTGGACAACCAGAATTTCGACTTTGAGTACTGTATCACATGCAACTCGAACGACGTGTACCCGGGCCAACTCGCACGCAAAGTCCACATGGGCCTGCTCCGTTTGATGCAATCAAAGCAGGCGTTTCCGTTTGCAAACCCTATCGAGTTTACGTGGCGGGAGTTAATGGACACGATTGGCATCGCTGCGGGTGGTCGATCGGTCGATCAATTGAAAAAAGCAATTCGGAGCATTGAAGGCACTCGCATTAGAAGTAAGTTTGCATTGAAGAATGCAGATAATCAGCATCTCAAAAGCCGGGAGCGTGGGTACGGTCTTTACAGCGAATTCGTATTCTGCGATGAGCTGATGCCTGACAACCAAACAATCGCGAGTAAGAATTTCATCTGGCTCGCAGACTGGTACCTTGCAAATATTAATTCCCTCTACTGCTCGCCGATCGATCACACCCTCTGGCAACAGCTGGATGACAGCAGCCCAATCGCAAGCCGTTTGTATGAGTTCTTCACCTTTAACTTCTCCGGCGTCTGGCCGACGCTCACCATTGACTACGAGAAGCTCTGTCGCTTCCTACCCGTTGCCGCCAAAACGCACCTGTCGCAAATTGAACAACAGTTCGGCCCCGCGCTTTCGCTCATTATCAACGCTGGCATTCTCGCCGACGCGAATTGGCAGAAGGGAAAGCGCGGCCAACCGCAACTCACGGTTCGTCGCGGCCCCTGTCTTACGAAAAAGGGCCCCTCGAAGGATTTGGCATCTACTCTTGGCGAAATAGAATCGACTGAGATTCACGAGCTCTACCGCGAGCAACAACCCCACGATGAGCTTGTCTGCCAATTTCACGCTCTGTGGTCAAACGACACAAAGTACCGACCAACGAACGCCGAACGCACACTGTCACGTGAAATCCTGAACGAGTACGGCGAACATGCCGAGAAGCTTTTGCCCCGTGTCGTCGAACTCATGCGAGTGCACTTTCCTGGGGCCAAATCGTTTGGGGGAACAAAACGGTATTGGCCGGACGCCGCACAGAACATTAAGCGTGAACTGGCTGCCTCGGAACGTCGCACGAAGGAATTCATCGAGGAAGAAGTTCAGGATGCCAAAGCTCGACAGGACAAAGCAAACCTAGAACAGTGGCAACTCGACTGGAATCGATTGCCCGCTTCGGAGCAGGATCAAATTAGGCAGTTTATTCTCTCCACGACGTCGCCATCGATGCGGTTAGAAAAGCATCCGCACCACCTCCACCGGTTTTGCCTTCGAGAACTAGGCAAAAGGCAACAATCGCAAGCGGCGGCGTAGGTGTGGGCTTTGAAGTAAATCCGTTCATTCACCTTATTGACAGTGTGGGCTTTGAAGTAAGTACCATTGAAAGCCCTGTGAACTTTGAAATAAGCAAACGTGGGCTTTGAAGTAACTATCTGAGTGCTTTGAAGTAAGAAAGTGTGGGCTTTGAAGTAAAGGGTCGACTCGGGCAATTGCTTTCCCAAGCCTTTCTTCGATACTTCTTCCTCCGAACAAGTTCTATAACGTTTTATAAGAATTACACACCTGTGTGAGTAATAAACACTTCATGATTGAAGATGCTGCCAGAAGTACTCTAACAGGTAGCGATGCAGCAATGTTCAGATTTAGATCGGACAACGAAACCACGGTGAGTCAAAGTGGGTCCAATCCGACGGCCAGGCAGGGGCCGACACCGGCCCCTCGCGCGGCCCCACCGCCGGCGTCCTTAGAAAGGACAGCCGCGGGCTTGGCATAGCCAAGAAACGACACTGCGAGGGCAACATCGCTCACGGCCTATCCGGCCGCGAGGCCGGCACTTTTCACTCGTGGGCTTCGGGTCCTCAGCACTTCACGGGAAAACTACCGGCCTCGCTGCCGTCGTGCGGGCTTTGTGGTTGCTGCTATTGCTTCGCGCAGCAACCCGCCCGCACGTCGACCGCTCGCGTCGTTGCCGCACTCCGCCGGCCCACGGCCGGGACCACGCAGAGCGTACAGACCACTGCGGCTTATTCGCCGCAGCACGGCAGCCCGCCCAGCGGCCGCTTCGCTCTCGCCCAATTTCGCGTACCTCGCGATGTTCTTGCGCTTCTTTTTTCCATCGTATACGATCAGCCGCTAACCACGTTTGGTTGGGCGTTGCTCTTCGCAACGGAATCGTGATCCTTCACTTTTTCGCAAAGGAGCGTTGCCCTATGTCAGCAACTGTGTCCGTCGGTGCAAAGTCCGACAGAAAAGAAACGAATGCGGCCGACCAAGACCAGGCGCGCGCGGATGCTCAATCGCAATCCGAACGCGGCCAGAGTAACAGTCAACCAAAACGCAGACCTGAGCGCGTTTTCCGGATCGGAAGTTGTTGGGGAACCGTCTGGTGCAATGAGCGCCAGCAGAAAAGCGGTCCCAATGAGTTCACCACACAAGTGATCCGTTCGGTAAACCTAGAACGCCGGTTTTGGAACGAGAAGCTTAAGGAAGGCAAAGGCGATTGGGATTCGTCCACAAGCTTTGGCTTGGGCGATGTTCACAACGCGCTTGCCGTCTTGCAACTCGCGGCCCACTACCTCAAGGAAACCGAGGGCGACGTTACGCGCGATGCGTGACCGTTTGTAGGATGCGATTCAATTCAAACGACCAGTCTCTTCTTGGGGGCTGGTCGTTTTCTTGTGCGATTGTCATGGCGATCGGGACGAAGCTGGCGATTGTCACTCACGTTTTGAACAAGCCAACAAATTGCAAGCCACGCCAACCACTTTCTATCAGGGTCTGACAACGTGTGTCGTTGAGTCGTCGCACTCTAGCCGACGCTTGTGGTTTTTAACCAAAGGCTATCTAAGCTATGTACCTCAACGACGTGTTACAGGACGATTGAACCACGGATGCTTGACAACATATGCCAAAAACTATGTGTCAGGCCAAAACAAGTCGCTCACAGCGTGCATAAAAAACGGCGCAACAATAATTACGGCAGTAAGAATTATCGGAAGCCAGAAGTTCACGAGTTCCATTCTAAACCTCACTATTAGTTTCTTCGAACAGCTTGCAGGAAGGGCATTTTGCGTTGTGAGCAATTGGCATATTCGGGTCAGTCGCGTTTTCGAAATTGGCGTTTTGCCATAAATGTTGGATCACCAGCCCCGTAGGTCGGTCGGCCAACGCTGATGCCGCGGACAAACCTTGAATCGTCAAGCGCACCGCCTTCATTAGTCCATCGATCGAGCGCGGCCTCATCCGGCAAGCACGCGCGTTCCAATCCGCAGCAACTCGTGCTAATTGGATCGTTCAGGTTCCGGGATACAGCTTCAAAGACGGTCATGACGAACGATTCTCTGGTACGAGCAACAGCGGATATCCACTGTTTTGGAATAGATATTCTGCGCAGCTTGGCCATAGGAGCCGTGTGATCGGCCATTGCCGCCTATAGCTGACAGCGATCAATCCAACCCCCAGCTGATTAGCGATGCGAAGTACTACGCTACCAACCGGTTCATCACTGCTGACAACTTTCGTATGCACTCGCCGGCCGTTTTCTTGTAGCGTTCGCGCGAATGGGTGCAAATACTGCGTTCCGCTGATCCAACGGCGTCGCGAGGGTACCCAATCGGTACGAAGCGCGTAGTCTTCAACCACATACTTGGGTTCAAGAGGGACGACGCGCATCAGGGTATGTCTGGCGTCTGGAAATAAGCCTAGACTCAAAAGAGGATCAAGGGCCCTCTCGGAGTCTTTAGCGCCATCAAGAGACAGCAAGACATGATTGATTGTTTGTGCGTCTAGATCTGCGGGGCTATCGCTGCCGCGCACGACGATTAGGGGCGCGGAAACGCGTTGCAGCAATGAGTGTGCGACGCTTCCATGCCAGAAGCGGCCAAGGAGCCCGCGGCCGTGTGTAGCCATGACCATCAAGTCGGCATCAAGGCCGGGCAGCTCGCTCAGCGACGGCGAGACCGTGCGCCCGTCGATTACACGCGACGCAACTAAGGCGGACGACTTAGCTGCAACTCTCTCGATTACGTCCGCCAAATACTTCTGTTTGGCGTGTTTGATTGACTTCAGCGAGGCATCCGCGAAGTACAGAGCATCATACGGGTCCAACACCTCGGCCGCTGCCACAACATGCACCAAATGCACCGCCGCGTCGTGTTGTTCGGCAATGCCAAGTGCAAGCGGAATAGCATGCTCGGCGAACGCAGAGCCATCCAATGGCACAAGAATACGTCGGACCCGCTTATCAATTGTCCGGAGCTTGTCTTCAAGCGCCGGGCGCTGCACTGCGGTCCCAGCATTGAATACACGCAAGGGCGAAGTCGCCTTGACAGGGGCAAAGCTCTTCAGTGCGGTTAGGTTTGTTAGGCGGTAAGTATTCATCGTTAAACTACCTCTAAATTGTTGACAACTTGGGTTACGTGTTTAGCGCTGCGTAACGCCTCCTGGGCTATTTGCTTGTGGTAATAAGATGGGACCTGGCCGCTAAGCATCATTCTTCCATTACGAAACGAACACTCGACCGACTTCAAGATTGGGTAACCGGTCCCAGCTAAATGCCGACGCGCACCTCGTTCCACGGCATGGGCATCGATGTGATCAGCGGTTTGAATTGCTGTAGACATGTTCGCCGTCTAGTGAACTATTACCGAGAAGAGATACCCATCCCGCTAGTAGTCGGAGGCATCGGGCGGTTCGACTTTCTCGATTTCGACAAGGAATAAGCCGCCTGGCGCGTGAACTTTAACGACACGGCCAGCCTCCTGCCCGTAGAGCGCACGGCCGATCGGACTGAGCGTGGAAATGCGACCACGTCGAATGTCGGCGTCACTTGGCCTAGTTAGCGTGTAGACTTCCCGTTCCCCAGATTCCACGTCGCGAATATGGACGTGTGAGCCCAGCGAAATTGTTTCGTCCGCGTATGTATGAAGTGCCATGGTATTTCCTCGAAGGTTGGCAGGCAGTTAGGATGAACAGGCCAAAGGCCGCAGTTTTAGATTCGGACCGGCTGGCGGGACCGTGAACGAAGTTTCTTCACACGCCGGTCAACCAATTCACGGGCCCGGTTGGCCGCGTTCGCAGCGGCCACGAGTTCGTCCGTCGCGCTCGCGGACACCGAAATAATTCCGCGTGGACGAAGTTCAATGTCGATTCGGCAATGATCGTCGACGCCACCTCGCGGCCCGTTCACATCTTCCAGCCAAACACGGACGCTTCGCATGCGGTGTTCGAAACGGCCAAGAGCGCTAGTTAGAATGCGACGAACTTCTCGCCAATGCGTCTTCGTTAAGCGAAGTCCGCGAGACTGCAGAGAGAAGTTGATTTCGCGAGTGTCGGATAACAACCGATCAGTTGCCATGAGTAGTTCCTTGATTAGCCTTCCGTTGTGTACTGGCATGTCCTAACGCAACTAGCGCGCCATAGATGCTTTCCTGCGCTCGACGGCGGTTCATCCAGATTTCATCGCATTTTGCCGTCCTGGAATGTCGATCCAACGTCAACGACTGTTGACCCTGACGTCTTTAGTTGACACCGTTTTCACAACGTAACGCCGATACGTAGGGCGCGTGCTGACGAGCGATTGGCTGCTGATCGATGACGTAAACGGTGCTTTATTTACTGATTCTGACCGGTGCCGCTTGGCCCCTCGCCCGCCACACGCAAAGATGACCCGAAGCAGCACCATTTGCTTGAAAACGCGGATGCCTGTTCGGACGACACGGAAGCCATCAAAACTCAGGCGCCACTCAGCGATCTTGTAACAATGAATAGCACGTTGAAGCTGCTAGACGTCACATCCGGGGCGCAATACAAGAAGAAGGCGATACGCTGCCGAATCTAAGCAGATTGGTAGAATGTTGGACGATGTGTACCGTCGCTTGCGACCGTCACAACGAAACGTTTTGAGATTACGAACCGACGATCGGTCACAGATCCGAGGCTGTGACTGGCGACAAGGAGCTAAGAAGTGACTTCGTCTAGCAAAGTGCCAAAATCCCAAAAGATAAATTTGCCTGCCGCGGAATCACAGAAAATGTCGTCTGTCGACGACCGATTGTTTCGCGCGGTTGCAGAATACACTTATGACTGGGAAAGCTGGCACGGGACCGACGGTCGGTTGATTTGGGTCAATCCGGCAGTGGAACGTGTAACCGGATACTCGGTGGCAGAGTGTTTAGCCATGCCAGATTATCCGCTGCCGATGATCAATACCGACGACCGCGAAAAAATTGCAAAAGTACTTGGGCACGCTGACCAGCGATCTTCTGGCGAAAATCTTGAGTTTCGCTGCGTTCATCGAAACGGCGAAACGCGTTGGATGTCATTGGCATGGCAGCCAATGTATGCAGGTGATGACAGTTATCTGGGCATCCGGACAAGTACTCGTGATGTGACAGACCGTCGTGCGCTAAGAGAACAACTGCGCCTGCATGCAGAGCATCTGGAGCAATTAGTGCAGGAGCGCACATCGAAATTACGCCAACTGGAATTGCGTCAGCGTCAAATGGAAAAGCTGGCCGCATTGGGACAGCTTGCGGCCGGAGTGGCACACGAGATTAATAATCCATTAGCTGGAATGCGGAATGCGTTCGAGCTGTTTAAGTCTGGGTTGACTGCCGATCACGAGCACTACGGATTATTGGAGCTTATTGATCGCGAAATTGAACGTATCAGTGCAATCATTCACCAGATGTACCAGCTCTATCGACGTAGCCCGCAACAGGCATCGACATTTTCACTATCACAGATTATTCGTGAGGTGGTCTATTTGCTGGAGAACTCGGCGCGTAAGCGGAACGTGACGTTGAGACTTGACTCGGACGACGAGCCATACGCCGTTTATCTTCCGGAAGGCGAAGTTAAGCAGATTTTCTATAACCTACTTCGCAATGCGATCCAGGCGTCACCGGGCGGCGAGACGGTCGATGTGATGATCGAAGACCACGAGAATGATCTAGTCGTGAGTGTATGCGATCGCGGTCCTGGAATTTCAGGGGAAGTCGCTTCGCGAATGTTTGATCCGTTTTTTACCACCAAACACGGAGACTCGGAGCCCGGCATGGGATTGGGATTGTCGGTCTCCCGCAGCTTAATCGAAGCGATGGGCGGACGTATCGAGGTTGCAAAACGAAAAGCCGGCGGCACTGTTTTCACGGCCGTTCTTCCACGGCGATTCGAAGTGCAGGAGATGTCACGCGATGACTGAGATGACTGAAATGAATTCAGCGCGAATTTTGATCGCTGACGACGAACCGCTGTATCTGCGAACGACGGCCGAGCTATTGCGGAAAGCCGGTTTTGATTGCACGACGGCGCCAAATGGCGCTGCGGCTCTGGAGGCACTTTCGCAACAGACGTTCGACTTAGTTCTGTCCGACTTGAATATGCCAGGCAACATGAAATTGGAGCTTTTGCGAACGGGACGAACGAATTGGCCGGACATTCCGCTCATCGTAGTGACTGGTGCCCCGTCGCTTCCGACAGCGATCGAGAGTGTTCGACTCGGTATCACTGATTACCTATTAAAGCCCGTTAAATTCGACGATTTGATTTCCAGCATTCGTCGTGCGTTAGCTCACCGCAATCAACCACGTACGAGCGTAGATGCGAAGAAAAAGTCGTCGCGCGGCCAAGCATTTCCGGAAATCATCGGTGAGAGCCCTCCGATGATGGAACTATTTGAAATCATGGAAAAGGTGGCCGAAACGGACACCAATATTTTAGTCACCGGTGAAAGTGGGACTGGAAAGGAAGCTGTTGCAAAAGCGATCCACGGCCGTAGCCGGCGAAGCGATGGGAAGTTCCAGGTAATTGACTGTACGGCTATTCCAGACACACTTTTTGAGTCATTACTTTTCGGACATATCAAGGGAGCGTTTACTGGCGCTGTGAAGGACCAAGTTGGGTTGCTGAGTGAATCCGACAAAGGAACAGCTTTTTTTGATGAGATTGGAGAACTTCCTGGCCCGCTGCAGGCCAAGCTCCTACGTGTGATTCAGGAGCAGACCTTTATCCCGGTGGGTAAGGCCATCTCAGTGACGGTGGACACTCGGTTCATCTGCGCGACCAACCGGGACCTTGAGTTGGAAGTCAACGCGGGACGATTTCGGCGCGACCTATTTTATCGTTTGGCTGTGATCCATATTGAACTTCCCGCCCTTCGAGATCGAGGCGAGGATGTAATTTTGTTGGCTCGCCATTTTTTGCATGCTTTGCAGAAGGGCGAGAAGCGAATAACAGACTTATCGGAAGATGCGCTGGAACTCTTGCGGGACTACCCTTGGCCGGGCAATATTCGTGAATTACGAAATGCCATCGAGCGCGGCTTGGCCATGGCCCGTGACGAAGTGATCCGTCCAGCCGACCTTCCGCCGGCACTGCGAAGTAAATTGTCAGCGGTAGATCCCGCTGTAATGGGCAAGTCCTCCAGTGCCTCGCGTGCCGCCACCTTGGACGACGCGGAACGGGATTATCTCGTCACATTGTTGCAAAAGAATTCCGGTAACGTTTCGCAATCCGCCGTCGAAGCTGGAATGTCCCGACAGGGATTGCACAAACTTCTCAAGAAGCACGGTGTTGATGCCGGGGATTACCGATCGTAGCGGCTACCGGTGGTTGTGGGAGCCGCTGGCTCACTCGGCCACAAGATTAGCACTCCCGCTACCGCGGCAATGAGCGAGGCGAGGAATATGGCGATCTTGGCTGCCGCGTAATCCACTGGGTTCTGGAAGGACATTCCCGCGATGAATAGCGACATCGTAAACCCGATCCCGCCGAGTGCCCCAGCCCCGCACAACTGCCGCCACGAGTAGGCGTCGGGCTTTACGGCCAAGCCGGTGCGAGCTGCCAGCCAAGACGCCAACACAATCCCGATCGGCTTCCCAAGTACCAGCCCTAGCGCAATCGCAAACATTAATCGTGCTTGGCCTTCGAATACATCGATCGACCAAGCAACGCCCGCATTTGCTAATGCAAAAATTGGCAACACCAAATAACTTGACCAAGGCTCGACGGACCGAAGCAGTTTGTCGGCGGGTGACTCAATTCGGGCGTGGATGGCATCCAGCGTGCGTAGGGCCGGCTCGGACGGCCCGGACCGCATCGCCTCGCCCGTGTGTGCATCCTCCTGACGTATTACGGTCGCCGCTTGGGCCAGCAGTGCGTTTAAGTTCGCCGGCGGGCGAGTTGGGATGATCACGGCCAAGATCACGCCAGCCAGCGTTGCGTGCACACCGGATTCGTGAAGGAAGAACCAGAGAGCAAGCCCACCAATCGCATACGGCAGGACGACATATACTCCAGTGCGATTGAGAGCCACCAGTAATCCGGTTATGGCGCCGGCGGCAAGCAGATAATTCAGATGGATTGCATCCGTGTAGAACATTGCGATAACCGCTATTGCCACGATGTCATCAATGATGACCGCCGCTGTCAAAAACACGCGCAGCTCGACGGGGACCCGGTGGCCGAGCAATACGATGAACGCAACTGCGAAGGCAGTGTCGGTCCCAATCGGAATGCCCCATCCATGCCTTAAATCTGGCGGTGCAATTAATGCATAGATTACCGCCGGCAAGGCAATACCACCCATCGCGGCGATCACTGGAAAGGCTCCAGATCGAAAGGTTGCCAGGTGGCCGACAGTGAACTCACGTTTGATCTCAAGCCCGACAACGAAAAAAAACACCGTCAGTAGCCCATGATTGACCCAGTAGACCAGAGAATGCGCAAACTCGTGTGAGCCCCACTGCAACCCCGCCGGCGTTTCCCACCAATCCGCGAACGCCGCGCTGAGGGGTGAATTACTTACGATCAGTGCGATTAGCGTCGCCAGACCCAAGAGCAGTCCCGACGAGGGTCCCCATCGAACAAACTCAAAAGCGGCAGACTGGATGCGATGACCGAGCGGACCCAGCATCGCGTCAGCAATCGAGCTTTCATCCCACGTGCCCGCATAGTGACGACCGTTGATAAAGAAAGTCGGCCTCACTGCGACGCCGGAGCGTTCTGCACTTGCGATATCTTCACGCACCTTCGCTTGCGCGGCCGCCAATGTGGGCCCATCCATCTCCTCCCTGGACGGTAGGTTGAAGTCGCGTGCGATTCGCGCGATGTTGTCGTCCAACAATGCTGGCCCCCGCTCCATCAGCGCTTCGTGAACATCCCAGAACCGCCCGCTCGTTTGCGCTGCATACTCCGCCAGCTCAGCCGCGGGAGTCGCCTCCTTGCGTGCGACAGGGAAATGTCGAAACACATAACACATCCGTTCGCCAAACCGGCTCCTCAGGCCTTCGATAACCTCGTGAACCGCTCGGCATTGATGACATGCGTAGCTGCCATACTCGACGAGAGTCATCTCGGCACCCGGATCGCCGAGGATGCGGTCCCGCTCCAGGTCGACAGCAGGGTCAAGCAACTCCGTCCTTGTAACACCCATATTCAGGAGCCTCTCGTTCGGTGCGCTTCTCTCATTCGGACAGTCTGTTTCGTCACGGGCTCGACGTTCTCTTAGAAGTGTTTGGAAAGGGCACCTTCGCCCTATTCCTTTTGGGAATCAGCGATTTCCAGCTTTCATCTGCAACACAACATTTCAAACATCAAAGAAGTATAGCCACCTAGCAGTACTCTTTCACTGCCAACCGTGCTTTCGCATTCTCTTGTCGGCGAGTCGCAGCTACGCGTCCTATATCGATGCCTAACCGCCGCATAAGGCCGCGTGAATGCCGAGGAATTTTAGCTGGCGCTTCAAGTGTAAAGCACTGGCGACAGTGTCAATTGTTGAAGACCAGAATTAACGCCGCGTGCGAGAACTCTTGCCCGGTCGGAATGAACTCTGAAGCAGGAAACTGCGCATTTCCAATTACCTTTGAAGATCTCGCATCACATCGTTCGGTGCCTCGCGCAAAAATGCTCTTTGGCGCGCGATATGCGTTAAGCATTCACTGAGTCACTCCAATAACGGATGACCGCACAACACAGCTTGAGGCACCTGATTGCAATGGCAAAACGAAAAATCATTATCACGGACATAGATCACGAACGCCTCGAGGACCTACTCGCTTCTGAGTTCGCTACAGTCATCGGACCATTCGATTATCTCGACGATCTGCGCGCGGAGTTAGACCGAGCAGAGATCGTGAGCGCTCAAGACGTTCCTCGAAACGTCGTCACGATGAATTCAACTGTCGTTCTTCGTGACATGGACACTAAAGAGAAAGAAACCTACACGCTCGTATTCCCTGATTCGGCTGACATAGCACATGACCGGTTATCGGTACTCGCGCCCGTTGGCACGGCAATTTTAGGACAGCATGTCGGTGACATCGTCCGATGGCGCGTGCCACAAGGGCTCCGAAGGCTAAAAGTCGAAAAGGTCGTATACCAGCCGGAGCGCGAAGGCGCGTACCGCGCCTAACCATAGACATACAGTTTTGACCCAGTAAACCTGCTTTCCTCCATTGGAGAATGTGATGACACTTCGACTTGCCCGAACAACTCGCCGCCCGACGTCAACGACCATGGTCGCTGCGGACGTCATGACTCTTAATCCGAAGTCAATCCGCAGTTCTGCGAGCGTTCGCGATACCGCTGGATTTCTCATATCAAATGGAATTCATACGGCGCCAGTCATCGATGAGGCTGGTCGACCAGTTGGAGTAGTCAGCCGAACCGACTTGCTCGATTACTGGGACCGGCGACGAGACCGGTTGGCCGCGATAGCTGCGGGCGTGTCGTCGTTGCACTCGGCCGGTGCTGCGCCTGACGAGCAGATTTGGAATCTCAAAGTGGCGGACATTATGACCCCCGTCGTCTTCTCGGTGTCGACGGATACGCCGATCAGCAAGGTCATCCACAAAATCGCCGCCCTAGAGATCCGGTGCCTATTTGTCACTGACGATGATGGTGTGCTCGTGGGTGCAATTAACGTCTTTGACTTACTCAGAACTCCACTGGAGTCGCGTGACTTAACTGCAAACGGTTATTGCAAAGAGCCGCCACACCATTAAAGAAAGCCGCAATGGCTCAGTCCAATTTGATTGCCATGAACAACGTCAAATCCAACACTATCAAAAAGTCGTTCCACACAACGTCTTCGAATCGGGCCAATGCCCCAAGTGCAAGCCGCGAAGGGTCGCGTACCGCGAAGACGACATCGACAGGTATTGCGTTTGTCGACAAGCGATCTCAGTTGCCGAGGTGCGGCGCAGTCGGTTTTCACACGCGTGGGCTTCGTACATTAATGGTGCCGCTCGATGGGTCTGCGTTCGCTGAGCGTGCACTTCCACTCGCAGTCGATATTGCGCGACGCGCTGGCGCACATCTGCAAATTGTTCATGTGCGTCCAATGTCAACCGATCACGATTGGCGAGATCGTTCGACTCCAGCTCATCTCGTGCACGCGTTTCAGGCTGAGCTGGACTCACACAAGGCTTCGTATCTTGAACGTATCGCTGACGGGGTGCGCCGCGAATCGGCTGTCAGCGTCGTTTCACAAATTGTAAATAGGAGTGATGTAGTAGATGCTCTTTGTGAAGCGGCTGTTGAGGCGGATCTCATGGTTGTGGCTGCACATGGAAAGGGCGTCATTCGCCGTTGGATGTACGGTAGTACTGTACGTAAGTTGGTCGGCAAGCTTTCCATACCGGCTATCGTTGTCGGCAGTGACGGTTCATTTTCGACGCCGCCACCGCAGCGACTGCGACGCTTCTTAATTGCGCTCGATGGATCGCGCAACGCAGAGCGGGCTTTAGGACCAACTCTCGCTTTAGGTGACATTACTAATGCCGAGTCCATATTGCTGCGTGCTGTGCCGATTTCGACGGCTTTTGGTGCACTGGCATACAGAAGCGGCACCGGCGAATGGAATAACACGCCAGGCCGGATGCAATTGGCAGCCGCTGGGCGCTATTTGCGCCGATTGACTCATCGAGTGAAGCAGCACTCGAACGTTGTGGATTCGAGGGTTGTCCTCAGCCACAAATCGATTCCCCGCACGATCGCCGCTAATGCTGACGCTTTCAATGTTGACCTGGTTGCCATTGCAGCACGGAAAGAGGCCGGCAATCGCCGCCGCGCAAGCGTCGCAGAGCGACTTGTTCAATTTGCGTCCATGCCTGTGCTGATTGTCCCCGCGTAGGCAGCCAGTCGGACATGGCAAGTTTGATAACTAATTAGGACTAGGGCTGCGACATGAAGATTGATACTCGACACATAACGAAACGTGACCACAGCGTGGAAGTGCTCAACCGCTTGCTCGCTTTGCTGGACTGCTCACTGGCGCGCTATTTGTCGTATGCCCGTCCATGGGTGCGACGGCGCTACCTGCTTCTTGATGCGATTGCCCGCAGGGTGAGTTACGAGCATGAGATTTTTGCTCGCAGAATTGCGCGATTGATTTACGACCGTCGCGGGACGGTACAGCCGTGCGTGTTTCCTATGGGTTTCACGTCGTACAACGACTTGTCGCTGGAATTCCTTGCGCCGCGACTATTGGAGCACCAACGTGCGCTGGTTGTTACGGCAGAGGAAACCGCTAAAGAGTTGGATGGGGATCCGGGAGCCCGTCGGGTTGTGAACAGCATCGTGGCCTCTTTGCGGCGCTACGCTGAACTATTGCACGAATTACTCTCGCCACACCGCGTAGCACCACCGCCGCCAAACGATGGTAACGTCGACGAAGCCCCTGATCGACCTGCTTCGTCCGTCGGGCGGAAGCGGTTTGAACATTTTGCGGTCGAAACGCACACGGCTGCGTAACTCAATCCGGCGAGAGCTTGCAACATCGAAAGAAAGACTCGTGTTTGATATCGAAGGTTCCATAAGGCATTTTTACAAAGGGGAAGAGCGATGAGCTATGGATTATTAGTAGAGAATTACCTGGCAGGTCCGGAAATACTGCGTCGTTCGATCAGTGGCATGTCGGACGACCACCTGAATGCAGCGCCTGTTCCATTTAAGTGGTCCTCGCGGCAAGTTGTGCTGCACATCGCGGATATGGACCTGATTTTCGCTGACCACATGAAGCGCATCATTGCCGAAAATGAGCCCACTTTAGTAGGCGTCCACGACAAATCGTTTGCCTCTCGCCTGTCATGCCACAACCGAGATGTTGACGAAGAGGTACGACTTATCAAAGCCATACGCCGCCACATGGGTCGCATATTGCGATCGATCGATGCCGACGACTTTAAGCGCAAGGGCATCCATTCCGTCGATGGCCCGTTAACTCTTGCGGACGTACTGCAGTGCGCTATCGATCACATTCCACACCACGCGCAATACATCGACGAAAAACGCAAGGCTCTGAAAATTGGCGATCGCGCTATCCCATTCCACCTGGCGAGTATCGGAATTGTGGAATGCACGATTTCATAGAGCATTTTGCGATAGTGACTGTGTGTTTGCCACGCGGGCACGTACCCGTATTTAACAGAAGTATGTTAGGAGAACTGTGATGACGATGACCACCAATGTGCCCACGATGTTTGCAACCCGCAATGATCTTATGCGAGAGGTTCGAGCCGAAATGATTTCGCTGTTGAACCAACAGCTAGCCGACACGTTCGACCTCTACAGTCAAGTCAAGCAGGCTCATTGGAATGTCAAAGGGCCACAGTTCATCGCATTGCACGAACTGTTCGACACACTCGCTGACGATTTGCTGACGTACGTCGACCAAATAGCCGAACGCGCAACAGCACTCGGCGGAACGGCACTTGGAACGGTCCGCATGGCCGCTGCTAATTCCCATTTGCCGGAGTGCGACCTCCATGTGACGGACAGCGTACCCACTGTCGAAGAACTCGCAGATCGGTATGCCACTTTAACTGCGAATGCGCGTCAGGGAATTGAGAACGCGGAAAACCACGGTGATGTAGCTACTGCGGATCTCCTCACGGAAGTGTCGCGTGGTTTGGACAAGGCCCTCTGGTTCCTGGAAGCGCACTTGCAATAGCGGTCTGGGATATACGTCGATAAGGCAAAAAGTCAAATATCGTAATGTGGAAAGTATCCAATCATGACAACCACACTCATTGGAAAAAAACGGCGCACTGCATTGAAGAAGTTGACGGCAGCGAACGTGATGAGAGTGAATCCTCGTTCGATCGAGCCTACCGCAACGGCTAGTTATGCGGCGGAATTCCTCGGCAACTTCGGAGTCGACACTGCCCCGGTTACAGAAGAGCGACGGCTTATCGGCGTCGTCAGTAATGAGGATCTAAACGATTGCTGGGGCAGGTGCTATGACCGACGCACTAACGCGGTATGTGACGAAGTAGCCCTGAACAATTCCAACGCGGGAATCTATCCGCCGTCGTCTAACCTGACCGTTAAGCAGCTTATGAATCCGGATGTAGTTTGCGTGCCCATGGACGCGTCTATGGCAACGATCATGGAAAACTTTGTAAAGCACAAAGTTCGCCGTCTATTTGTGACCGACGTTGATGGGTCGCTGTTGGGCGACATAAGCGTCTTCAACCTGCTCAGGGCACTCGGTGAGTGCGTGGCTCCCAAACAGTTTCGGCGGCAACGGCCTTAATGATCTTATTGACGGAATATTGGTAAACTGGGATTGAAACCCGCACGTCAATTGGGACGACGCAAGCTCCATTGGCGCGAGCTTCCCAAACTACTAGATGGAAGGAAGACGATGTACCGTTCAATTCTGGTTCCGCTAGACGGAACAGCTGCGGCCGAACAAGCGCTTCCAATGGCATTGAACCTTGCGCGTCGGTTTGAAGCGGCCTTGCACATCGTGCATGTCTATTCGCCAATTTGGGGTAAGTACGGCCGTCCGGAATTGGCCCATGAAGTCATTGATCGCGAGATGCGAGAGCGCGGAAAAGCCTACATTGATGCGGTGATTCAGCGACTGTCGGCGGTTGGGGGCATTTCATTTAGCGCGGCATATTTGGAGGACCCGGTCGTTGCCAGCGCCATCAGCCGGCACGCTGCGGATTCCGGCGCAGACCTAATGGTCATGACCACCCACGGCCGCACTCCTGTCGCGCGGTTTTGGTTGGGCAGTGTAGCTGATTCCTTGCTCCGTGAAGCGTCGCTCCCAATCTTGTACGTTCGACCTCGGGAGGGCGAGGCTGACCTCGGCCAAGCGCCGTTCGTAGAGCGCATGCAAATCGCTCTCGATGGATCAGAGCTTGCCGAACAGATCTTAGAGCCGGCCCGAGCCATCGCAGAAGTGATGCAGGCTGAAATAACGTTGCTTCGCGTTGTTCAGCAACTGACTCCGGCCAGCTACGACCCCGAAAGTAGCCGAATAAGCGGAATACGTCCCACTCTACTTCAACAGCTCCAGGAGATCGACCGCAAGGAATGGACCCTTGCAGAGGAGTATCTTGATCAAGTCGCGCAGCGGTTGCGTGCCCGAGCATTGAACGTGCAGACTCGTGTCGTTTCAAGTATGCGGCCAGCCATATCCATCATTGAGGATGCTTCAAGCCATGGCACCGATCTTATTGCACTGGCAACGCAGGGGCGGGGTGGTTTGAAGCGCTTACTCGTTGGTAGTGTGGCTGACAAAGTAATTCGCGGCGCTACCTCGGCTGTTTTGGTTCGTCGCCCCGTTGGTGAGCCCCGTCACCTCAGTGACGATCTGTGACGTTGCGTCGGCGCAAGTAGGGTGCTCGCAGCGGCGGCTAATTTCGGACAATTGATGCGCCAAACCGTGCTCAGATGTTTGCTAACTCGCCGAAGTACTCTTTGTCCTCAGCGTAACCACCCTCTCCTTTGTTGATCGATGCAACACTCTCAACGAACTCGATTGCTTGAATCCATTTCACCATCTTAAATCCGAGCTGGTTTTCAACACGCAGACGGAGTGGTGCCCCGTGCTGATAATTCAGCGGTTCGTAATTCATCTCATATGCGAGCAAAGTCTGCGGATTGAGCGCATTTTCGATTGAAAGACTGTCATAGTATTGACCATCAGCGAGGCCAGTATTGAAATCAACGCCCTCACCGTAGGAATAGAAAACCATTACAGTTGCATTGTGTCTTGGTCGAACCACCTTAATTAAATCTTTCGTGGGCAGTCCGCCCCACTCAGCAATACCCGACCATCCCTGAATGCAGTGGTGTAGTGTGATTTGCGTTTTTTTGCCCAGTGCTCGCATTTCAGCTAACGAGAGTTCGAGAGGATTTTCCACCAGGCCATAAATCTTTAGCCGGTAGTCTTTGAAATCACCGGCGGCCAATGTCTTCCACTCGTTCGACGTTGGCATCTTGCCGTTAATCCAAAAGAATGCCGAGATGTCCTTGCGACCAAATTCGGCCACAGGGACCGGGCGATCGAGAAGAAAACCCATGACCGGGCTAACAATCGCCTTAGCGGCATGTTGCACGACCCGAGGATGCCGCCATGCCATCCAGTTCGCCCACACGTTCAGGGCCACGATCACCGCGATTCCTAACAGGCCAACCATCAATCCGAGCAAGTTAGTGTCGTCGGTGCCAAGCACAATATGGTTCATGTTCCGAGTCAAACCAGTGAGCACTACCATGATCACATGCCCGATTGTGAAGACGACAAATCCGCACATGACGAGGAAGTGGAGCGAGCGACCAATTTGCCGGTTTCCAGGCAATTTTGGATACCATGTGAATCGAGCGGTAAAGGCCGGCGACATCGAGGGACCAGTTATGATTGCCAAAGGAGCGAGCACGAAAACAACTCCGAAATACGTCAGCTTCTGCAGGGCGTTGTAGTCGTAAAAGCCATTTGGCTCTGTCGGCATGTGGAGTGTCGCGTAATGGACGAAGACAGCCCACGCGTCTGGCAAGATTTGCCAAGATGTTGGCACCAAACGTTTCCATTGGCCGGTAGCGAACAGCAGGATCACGAATATTAAGCCGTTGCCTACCCAGAAGAGCACGCTCAGGAAGTGCCAATGCCGCGCCATGCCGATCGTATGCCGGTAGCCCGGCAGGCCGAACCACGGGCTGAGGTAGCGTGACTCGTCCTTAGCCGTCCAAACACGATCCGTTGGCACTTCAATTGGCGTCAGCCGAAGCCACTCGGTCCCAGGAGTGCAGTGAACATTCCAGTACAAGCGTGGATGATCTGCCAAAATTTGCATTCCGCTCCGTACAAGGAGCACTAGAAACAACAAATTGACGTAGTGAGTGATCCGCAGCCAGGCCGGAAAACCAAAGGGCTGCGTCGACGTATCGAGAATCTGCAAAGGCGTCGGCACCGTCGGGAGGCCGACCAAGCCCCATTGGACGTAAGCGATAGCAATCAAGAGCAGCGGCAGCGATAGGAGAAACAGAAGCGTTCGGAGGCTGATACGCATGAATCCACCGCTCGTCAGAGCAAGATGGTCAATAGAACCGAGGAGTCTTCGATACCTGAAAGAGAATGAGGCTCCCCGCTGGAAAGGTACAGCAATTGGCCCGCTTCAAGATCGCGCGTTTCATCGCCTGCCTTAAAGGAAACTCGCCCTTCAAGGCACTGGACTGTGATCTCTCCAGGGGCTCGATGCTCCGAAATGTGCTTTCCTGCTGGAATCACCAAGCGAATGACTTCCAGCACCTCGGTTTTCACTAATGTAGTTGTTGTGGCTCTGGGGAGTGCAGAGCCGAGCGGTCGGACATCGATCACTTCTCCCGACTTTGCATGCGGCACCGCCATGGTATTTCTCCTTAGTGAACTGTTAGCATTATTTTCACACGTTCTCGAAATATGAAGCCTACTGCCTCATGAGACTGCAGGTTCGTTTGTACAAACCTTTATGTGGCCTTTGTCGGCAAGTCGATCGAGCAGGAGATGAAAGTAAATCAATCCACCGTAAGACTTCCATCGTGATAGGACTCGTGACACACTCTCATAGTCCACAATGTCAGTAAGGCCCAGCCATCGCGATAAGTTATTGCGGGCTCCCACATCATCGCCCGGAAAGATATGCCATCGTCCCAGGCCTCGCAGGAGCACGTATTCTGCGGTCCATCGGCCTACGCCGCGGACTGCTTGCAATTCAGCTAATGCGGCCTCATCCGAGGCCTCGACGAGCAACTCCAGATCGATGTCACCTTGGACAATCGCACGAGCTGCCTCTAGGATCGCCCGCACTTTTTGCCTGCTAAATCCGAGACGACGTAGCGACTCGGGATTCCGCGGGGCAACGTCCTGTGGACGCGGAAAGCCATAAGCAGTTGTGCCGCCTATTTCGATACTCGGTCCGCACATTCGCGCCAACCGACTGAGCAATATGATTCCCACAGTGAGGCTCATTTGTTGGCAGGCGATGCCGTTGACGAGTGCTTCGAAAACGCTTGGAAAACGGGGCGGCCGCATGCCACGAAAACGCCGAACCAATGGACCCAGCTTAGCCTTACGATTGGCAAATCGTTCGAAGGGACTTAGATCAACTTGTAAACTGAGCATGCTGTTGAGAAATGAGGCGACGGGCTTTTTAGTGTTAGAGACACTCTTTCCTGTAACCGTAACATGAAGCCGCGGTGAATCTGGCGGCTCGACTTGTGTGACGGCAACTTCTACGCGTTCATTTCCTATGACCAGAACACGGCGATATATAGTTCCGTCCCAGCGATCGATCTCGTTTTCCGGCCGGCGGCGCAGCGCCCAGACTACGAGGTCCAACCGAAACGGTGCCTTCGGCTCAAGGTAAAATATGTTTCGATTCAGTGCAGAATTCATAGCTCGACACGTCATGCAGGCAGGCGCCCTTGGAGGTTTCGCGCGTTGAACGGACCGGGCTCCGCGATGAGCTGCCGAGCCGCGTCAACCTGGTCCCAAACGTTCCATAACAGCACTCCGCGCACGCGACCCTCGCGCAAATAATAAACAACTCCCTCGCGGTACGGCTGTTTCCAATCAGAGACCGTCTCCAGCCGCGCGTCCATTTCCCCGACAGCCTCGTATCCAAGTTCAAAGAGGTCTGAGTAAAACGAAGGGAGATGGTCATATGACACAGTTTCGCCGGCCATGGCACGGCCCGCCAATTCACCCATCGTATTAGCGTTGTCCTCGTGCTCTACTCGCAACCACCGGTCGAGTGCTGGATTATGAAAACTGGCGACGTCCCCTGCGGCGTAGATATCTGGGAGGCTAGTGCATAGCGAAGGATCCACGCGTATGCCGTTGTCCACCGTTGCTCCCGCTGCCTGTGCCAGTTTCACATTAGGTTCGACGCCGATTCCGGCGACCACTCCATCCACGATGGTTTCTTGTACGCTGTTACCTTGCGCGCTGTGGAATTTCAAAACGGTTTTGCCTTGGCGGGTTTCCATCCCGTCGACGAATTGCCCGGTTAGTAGCTCAACCCCTTTCTCGCGATAGAAATCGTTCAGAAACTTGCCGAGGTCCGGTGGAAACAAGCGGCCGCCGATGCGTTCGCCGGGGAAGATCATGACAACTTCCATGCCGTTCATTGCCAAAGCGGCCGCTATCTCCGAGCCGATAAACCCTCCGCCGATGACTGCAAAGCGTCGGCCTTGCTCGGTGAGACCGCGGAGTCGCTGGTAATCATCCAGCGTGCGGAAGTAAATGATTCGTTCGCCACCAAATGGCAGTCGACGCGGCGTACTGCCAGTTGCCAATAACAGCTTATTAAACGTATAGACGCTCCCCTGATCATCAGTCACTCGCTTGTTTTTCGAATCCACGATCTGGACTGTCGGTCCGAAGTGCGTGCTGACGCCCGACTCCTCGTCTTTGCGCCAGATGCTCTCCAGAGGCTTGCCTTTCCAGAGTGCCTTCGACAGGGGCGGACGGTTGTAGGGGCGGTGTGATTCTGCGCCAATCATCCCGATCGAGCCAGCGCGATCGACCGCGCGAATGCCGTGAACAGCAGCATCCCCGGTCATTCCGCCGCCGATTATTAAGTACTTGTAGTCTGGCATTTTTTCCTCCTGGTTCTCGCAGCCACCAGTACTCTTTTCTATCCCGATATTTGGCGTAACGCACGGGCGTTCACGATGGACCGTTATTCTTGGCTTTGTCGCCGGCAATTGTGTCTAGTGCCAGAACCGAGTGTGCGTACGCTCCGCCGGCCCGCATTTCCACGGCGACCCAAATGGCTTCCATAATCTCTTCGCCCGTGGCCCCATGCTGAAGCGCAGCGCTCGTGTGTCCGCGGATGCAGTACGGGCACTGTGTCACGTGTGCCGCAGCTACTGCGATTAGCTGTTTCGTTTTTACAGGGAGTGCCCCTTCCGCAAAAACGCTCTTACTAAACGCTTTGAAAGCATCGGCAGGTTTGGGCGCCAGGCGCTTGCGCTCTTCGGCGAGCTCTCTGGTCACCGGTGGGTAAACTTGTTTTTGTTCGGACATGAATCGCTATTCCTTTAGTAGATTGCAACCAGCGGCTGCCCAAGTTTTTAGTGGTCATACGCGGCACTTAGTCGGGCTAAAGCCAGGGCGGCCAGGCAAAGGCCCAAATCGCGAAGTGCAATGTCGTAGTACCCTGGGATCAACAGCAAGTTGACAATAATCCCTAGCAGCCAAGCCGCGACGACATAGGCAAATATTTTCGGCTTCAGCAGCACGCCGAGCCCCGCGACAATCTCGATGACGCCCACGGCGAGCATAAACTCGTGCCCGTGCCCTCCTAACACCCGCGGCACGATTGGGGCCAGGTATTGATCCCAGTCCACCAGTAGATGGAAGAATTTGTCGAGTCCCGCGACAATCGGAGCAACGACAAAGGCGACATGCAGCAATCGGTATGCTTGGTAAGTGGGACTTGATAGAAGGCTAGGCGAATCGATCGCGGCACCGGTTCGACTTGTGAGTATCGCTTCAGGCATAGAATTCTCCTTTCGGTGACGGTTTACCGCATATTTAACTGCAAGTTCTGACGTGATCACTTCGAACACGACACCGGGCTGTTACCGCGGCGCACCCGCAAAAGCGGACGCCCTCTTCTGCGCAATGAGCTTTAGAAGCGATAACTGTGACTCGGCAAATTTCTTGGTACCCTCCGCCATGAGGCGTGACTCCATTTGGGCTTTGTTAATTTTGCGATCGACTTCTTCAATGACGCTCAGAGGGGGCATGTCGTCGATGCGGCGGTTGTACACTTTGGGCGATTCGTACACCGCTTCGTTAGTCGCGGGCGGGCTAGTGATGATGTCTCCACCAGCAAACGCCTGAACATATTTGTCGGGCGGGTCATAGGAATTTTTGACCCCGGTACTGGCGAAGACTATTTCTTGTTGCAAACGTAGATTCTTGTCTCGCCAGAACTCTTGGTTCTTCCGCCAGATTCTCTTGGCGTGGACAATTCCCACCATTCCCTGCGTTGTTGAGCTCAGCTCGGGAAAATGGTTTTCAGTATAAACGTCTATGCGAGACACGAAGACGCTATAGACGCTCTTGAAATAATAGTGGTCACTGTTACGGCGTTGCGTGCCGCGCCAAATAGCATCGCGCGCGAGTTCGTACTGTCGTTCAGTAAATATCAGCGTCACATTGATATGGACGCCAGCAGCGGCAAGCGCCTCAAGCGCGCCTATTCCGGCCGGCGTCGCCGGCACCTTGATCATCCGGTTAACATGACCAGCCGACCATGTCTGGCCGAGTTCGATATACCGGCTCACGCGCTCAGAATGCGATAGGTTCGTCCCGACGTCGATGAGCGGATCCAGCTCAAAGCTCACATACCCGTCGTTCCCCTTCGTGTGCTCCCAGACTGGTAGGAATTTATGCTCAGACATCGTGACTAGTTCGTCGTTCAGTTCCCACGCCACCTGCTCGTCGGTCAGACCGCGCTCGATGAGAACACTGATTCGCCCGTCGAAGTGCCCGTGCCCGATAATCTTCGAAATGATGGTTGGGTTAGACGTGGCACCCGTGATGCCCCACGCATGATTCCTAGCTACCTCGTCCGGCTCGATCCCATCTAACCAGACTTTCGTGCCGGTTGCGATTAGTGATGCCAATGACATAACGATGCTCCTCATTCAGTAGATGGTTCTGGATTCCCAGTTCTGATTTTGCGGTCCGCGGTGTCTACAAGCATGATGGCAACTAACAATGAAGAGTCCGCCATTGAATTAAGCAAATGTTCTTCCGCTCCTTCTATTGCTTCTGTATTTCAAGCACATGCTGTACCACACGAGTAAGATGCGTCCCGTCGGTGCGCGTTGAGCCCTCAAGGCAGATGGTAGAGATTTTCAGCGGCGGCCTTCGAGGACTTGTTTCAGAACCACGGCCTCGTTGTGCGTCTCATCCCTAGCGCCGTACAGCAGGGTCACGGTGCGTCCTGTGCTCTTCTCTCTGAGCAGATTTAAAGCATCCTTCTTGTCGCGCAATTCTTTGCGATATCGTTTCTGAAACTGCTTCCATTTGGTTGCGTCGTGAGCGAACCACTTGCGCAATTCACTGCTCGGCGCGAGGTCCTTTTCCCAAATCTTTACGGCCGCACGCTGCTTGGTTAAGCCGCGCGGCCATAGCCGATCAACCAAGACTCGCAATCCATCCATCCTTGATGGCTGTTCGTACACCCGCTTCAGCTTAATCATTGGTATTCTCCTCCTCTTGGTTGCCTACACCGGCCAAGTTAAAGGACGAACCGAACTGTGTAACTGTCAACACATGGCGACACAGACAACTGCAGCCGACAGTGTTCGATATCGACGTGCCCGTAATGGAATTGAACGAGTTGTTAACCTGCCCGATGCGGTCGCGAATTCAATGACACGTACCTCAATCGCAGCCGCGCGCCCGATGTTGCCACCAATGCCTTGAAGTTTGCAAAAAACGTACCCCTGGCATGAAGAATGCATTCAATCAAGCACGGTTACTGTCATTTGACGGCGTTTAGTGGAGCACAGAGGTGCTACTTCCAAAGCATATTCGAGATGTTTGCGATTACGGTTACTCGGAAGCGGAACTACAGGCGCTACTCGCCGACGAACGAGGAACCGCGCGACGACAAGTGCTATTGAAGGCGTTATGGAAGTTAGCTCAGCAGCGCGCACCCGAATCGAGTGTTACAGCAAAGACGGCGATGGCAGACTCCGCGACCACGCGTCAGTCAATGGCAATGGCATCGTAACAGGGTAAGAGTCTATCGATCTCATGTTGACGCAAACTAAGGAGAAAGCCTGCATCATGAAGTCCGGCACAATAATACGCGACAGAACGAACCACAACCCACGCGATCAGGAGACAGGCGCACACCCACGACACGATCGGATCGGTTTTGACGACGAGCTGAACGTTGGTCCGTGTCTCCTGGTATCGCGCGAGCTCGGCGCCAGTGGCGGCCAAATTGCGAGCAAGCTCGCTCAGCGGCTTGGTTGGGCCCACATGGACAAAGAAATCATTGACAAACTCGCGTCACAATACGGTACCCCACGCGTAGTGCTCGACGTGGTCGATGAGAAAAAGGTGGGGTGGTTAGCTGACTTGTTTAACGGGTGGATTGAAGGACATGGCTTCTCGCAATTGTCATACGTAAATCGCCTCGGCCGCTTGTTCAATATGGCGGCGAAGCTTGGCAATGTCGTTATTGTGGGCCGCGGGGCAAAATTCCTGCTGCCGAAGGCGGCTGGGTTTTCGGTCCGCATTGTCGCACCGCTGGAATTCAGAATTGAGCAGCTAGTGCTCCGGCGCGGCGTGACAGTCAAAGAGGCGCGACGTCTTGTTCAAAAGTCGGACACCGACCGAAAGGGATTTATTCAGACGTACTTTCACCACGATGTGACTGATCCACATATGCATGATCTAGTCGTGAATATCCATCAAGTTACGCGAGAATTCGCCGTGCAATTGATATTTGACGCGGTCCAATTCTGGTTGAAGCAAAGCGGATTTCGGACAGGAACACACAACACGTTGCGGTAGTATCCCTTTGAACTAAAAAAACCAGAAGCCAGACATGATTACATTAACGACAAAACACACGGGAAAGCCATCCGCGGCGCGGATCAATGTTGAACATCGGGCCCGTAAAGAACTTGACGGCCATTGCCATTTTCGTGGGCGCGTGAACGAGTTCCAGTTTGAACATCGCGATGGCGTGCTTACAGTCCGAGGCCGTGTTCCAACCTTTTATTTAAAGCAACTCTTGCAGACCATTCTCAAGCGAGTTGACGGAGTGCAAAGAATCGACAACCGAGTCGATGTTGTCTGCTGCGACGGGCTGAGCAGTGTCCGGGAGAAGATTACAAAACCGATGTAGCCGCCGGTGCGAGACACCGGCATGTTACTTGCAATCAATATTGAGTCGTACGTTGGGTATTTCATGTAAGTTGCAACACAAATCTGTTGAAGAAAGGATTGGCCATGAAAACGGTCGACGCAAGCGGACTGAAGGCGCTACTTGATGGTAACGAAGACGTGTTGCTGGTGAACACTCTTGGTGCGGATTCGTTTGAGAAGACGCAAATTCCTGGAGCCGTCAACATTCCGTTGGATAGTGAACACTTTGTGCGGCGTGTCGAGGAACAAGCTGGCGGCAAAGATAAGCCAGTAGTGGTTTACTGCGCGAGCCAGCAGTGCAACTCGTCAGAGCAAGCCGCGAGTAAGTTGGAGAATGCCGGGTTTACCGCGGTCACGGATTTCGCTGGAGGTTTTAAAGCATGGCAGGAAAACTCGGAGGCCGTCTCCGCATGTCAGTCCTGCTAATTCGCCGGCTTCAGAGTAGAGGCCACGAATGCGACGCCCTCCGGGGCGTCGCTGCTTTTTTATCATAACCTCAGAAATATACTTCCAGGATTATTGTCTACTATCCGGTGAGCACACACCCACCACATCAGTCGGTCCTGAGATTTCATTGACATGCGCTATTTGTACGGATTCAAGAAAGACGTCGCGCGCAAGCTCGTCGCAACCTTCGACTCGCAGCAGCAACTGTTGGCGTATGTCCGGTGGGCTACGCTAATGTCAGCCAGCGACCAGGCCGGCAAATTTGAACAAGGAAGTGCCTTAGCTAGTTACTCGTCGTGGGAGCAATCCACGGCGCCGCTCACGAACGATGATAAACAAGCCGTGGTTCACAATCCCTCTCCAAGCATGCTGTAAAGCTCGATGCACTTTTACAATGACGCAATTTAGTATAAATCGTTCACAGTCCAACCTCGCGGTGCCGGGAACCCGCTCGCATTCGACTGTTCAAATCCGTACTGACCGCGGCGGAATGGACAACGTTCCGTGGCCGACGCTCGCGGACGCGGAGCTAACAAAGCCCCATTTTTCTTTGCCTCCAAAGCACGCTGTAAGTCGCGCCAAATTAGCGGCGGATCGGTGGCGAAAAACAAAACTGGCCGACTTGTGCAGCTACTTCGAGCACGACAACCACGTCCAACTGCGACATCAATTGGCGAAGCTAACGGGCGTCGTTGTCACATCAGTCGCGAAATATGGCGACTCTCACGAACATGTCCGCGAGATCTACAGAATCTTCTTCCAGATTCGCGAACGACTATGGACGCACATCTTTCGGGAAGAACACGGGCTCTATAGCAGCATCGTTAATATCGAGCGGAATTGGATCAAGCCGATTTGTCGGTCCAGTGTCATACTGCACGCGATTCGAGCTATGAGACGCGATCATCGATATTTTCGTAAGTCGTTTCGACAAATTGCTGAACTGCTTGGCAACTATGAGATTCCCAGGAACAGTGGGCAGTCGTATGTAAGATTAGTTCATGGGTTTCAAAGGTTGGAGTCATTAAAGTTAGAGCACATACAAAAAGAGGATGTCGTTTACTCCCGAGCCCTAATGGTTGAAAAGGAACTAAGGCGCAAATAATTCATTGAGCGATTCTACTTGGCCCATGGACCAGAAGGATCCAGGTATGAAAAAAATCGGTTTGATCGGCGGGCTGAGTCCGGAGTCGACAGCACATTATTACGAGATCATTTGTCGAGAATACAACCGCGAGTTTGGTTCTCTAAACTTTCCCGAGATGACGATTGAAAGTTTGAACCTGCAATCCCTGGTCGAGCGTTTCGAAATCAATGATTGGAAGGGTGTCGCAGCGATTCTGCTCCAGGCGCTCAACCGGTTGAAACGAGCCGGCGCAGAATTCGCCGCCATTCTCGCAAACACACCGCACAACGCGTACGACTTAATACGCGACGAGTCTGCACTGCCCATTGTGACAATCATGGACGCCACCGCGGCAGCATTGGTCGGCGACAATAGGAAGAGAGTTGGCCTCTTAGGCACGCGGCCTACAATGGAGTACGGCTTCTTTCAAAAACATTTCCAATCCCGAGGGATCGAGACGCTCGTGCCTAACCAATCAGATCGCCGCGAATTGGACCGCGTTATTTGGGATGAGCTTTCGCACGGCACAGTTAAGCCGGAATCGCGAGTCCTTGCACGCGCAATGCTAGACCGCCTGAAAACGGATGGTGCCGAAGCAACTGTGCTGGGATGCACCGAATTATGTTTGTTGATCGAACCTACAGACAGCTCGATCCCGCTCTATGACACCACGGAGCTTCATGCCAAGGCTATTTTGAGCTTTGCGCTCGAAGGATCCTCTTGATGATGTCCTCACGACACGCTGAATGAGAACTGGCTACCCATGTCGGATCTAACAATCATGGATGCGGTCACTGAATGGGCGATTGAGCACCCTGGGGTGATTTCTATTTTTGAGAAACACGGCATCGACTATTGCTGCGCCGGTAAGTCCTTTGCCTACGCCTGTGCACAGCGCGGCGCAGACCCTCTATTGGTGCTACGGGAAATCAATGAGGCAATCGCACTAAAATAGGCAGAATCTCAGCGACCAAGACGTACTGTTCAATTGCTGAGCCGTATTTCAGCTTCTTCTCGTTCCGTTGTTTACGAGGATCTTGTACCAACATTATTAAGCCGCAGTCCGCGGCAGCAAAAAGGCGACATCCGGTGGTGTCGCTCGCAGCGTGCGCAGTCTGTCAGGGGCCAGCAAGACTTCCATTAATGCGTCATATCGCCGCAAAGAAATAAGCATGGCTTCGACTAACGCGTGCGCTACATGGTCACCAACTTCGCCCAGCTCATAAAAAATGTCTTTGGCCGTTGCTGCCAGACGCGATTGATGCTCCAACATTCGTGGCGCCAAATATTCCAGCGAAAGGTCGTTGTAGCAGGCGAACTCCATTGGAAATGTAAAAGCGCCCAGGCTGTATCCGCGTTCGTGAAGCAGTTTTACAATCGCTTCGGCATACCACCCGTGCTCATCAGCCTGCCTACGGAGTGCATCGGCAAATGTCAGATACGGGCGCCAATGCCACGGCCGACCACTGCGTACGTATCTCGCTAAGGAACAATCGAGTAGCGACGCAAGCTCACTCAATCTTGCCAGAGATCCCGCCGTATATGTTGAGTTCATTTTCATTCGTGTCTTTTGACGCTGCAGAGAGTACAAGTCTCTCGATTTCCGGGCGAGTGTCCTGCTCGCTAGTGCAGGCTGAGGCGTCCTCCGTCACTTAAGACGGGCAGGCGTTCTCGGGCACTGCCAGCCTCTAATGCAACTCACGGTCCGATTGCAAATTATTTATCGCCCAGGGCAAAACGTTCATTCCCGCTAAGCAGCGACCTACGCCAAACACCAACTGTCCCTGCCAATGTCAACGAACGTTTACACCGTTTCCGAAGTCTCGGGTAGAATCGCCGTCGGTCAGAGAAGTGACCATCGCAATCGAAGGCGCCATTCAACACGGCATCAAGAAGATCAACTGACAGGACTCGTGAGCCGCAACCACGCTTGTTGTCCTGTGCTTGCAAATACTCTAGAGCACAACTAACCCTCGTTTGTCAGGTCAGTATTCGCCAATTGTTGGAGCTATGACTGACCACTCGTCGTCGCTCAGACTCTCTGGCTGACGACCTGAAAAGCGCCCGTCAAACCTTGTCCTACTCCAAACCAAATACGCGTGCACGCTTCGTTGGTGCAGTCGCCACAGTGTTTCTTTCGCTCCTTCGTCGCCGGGCTCATCCGCATCATGCATAATTCCAACCCGGTTATAGCCGAACTCTCTGGCATACCCGGCCAATCGTTCGACCTGTTCGTCAGTGATGCGGTTACTCATGATCGCCAAGCTCATCACTTTGAGTTCATGCATTCGCAAGCGATCGGTAAAGCCTTCTACTAGAATAATCCCATAACGCTCCAATGATTCGCTGAATTGTTCATGGCGTAAGAATTCTTGCCCATATAATTCCAGCCCGCGCCGGAATAGGGATTGATTGGGAAACCGATACTTCATCGGTTCACGACCAGCCCGGCCACCTCCCATCCATTTTTCATAGTCGTCGTCGTAGCGAACATTGCGGCCGATCCACGCCAGTGGCTCACCGGATTCGTTTTGCACACCAAATACCCATTGGCCACGCAGTGAACTCTTGCTGCTTCCTGGCATGTAGCCACAACGGCATTCACGGCGGATCGCCTCAGAAAGGAGGAAGGGGCGGCGGCGGGCGTAGCCGCTCGCAGGGGCGGACAAGCCTTCGAGTTCGATCGTAAACTGTTCGTCGAGTGTAACAAGGCTGCGGGCGCTTTCGTTTTCGCTACTGTTGAGCGGCACGTTGGGTTTTGATTCGAGGACTGCCGCTACGTCGGCACGAACACTGCGATCAGCCGCGACGATCGGGGCCGCAACCTGGCCCTCATCGATCGCTTCAAGGTCCTGGGCGATCGCGTAGAAATCTTTGCCGGTCGGCTTGCCACCCGCCGGCATATGGCCATGCCTGAGACAGTAGGCCAGCGTCACCAAATTGCCGGCTGCTCCGCAGCCGTATCCACCACGATGACATTTCCATCTCCGGAACGGATCGGTCACATTGATCGACACGCTTCGGTTGTCATTATGTCCCGTGCAGTTCGTGCAGGGACACCGCATCCGCTGCTCGCCGGTATCGCCAAAGTATTCCGGCAAACCGAAATGATAATAGTTGGCTACCTGCGGGATTGAGAGCCGCTGTTGTAACGCGTCGACGTCGATCGTACGCCGCTGTTGCTTTTCGATGGACATGCAAGTTGAAGTAAAAGGGGAGTACTGTACAGTCACATTCCGGGAATGCAAACTCGATCTCGAATCGTCTACACGGCCCGGGACCAGCAAATCCATCAAGCGCTGGCCCTGACGCCGCTCGATACACAGCAGCTTCTCAAGTTCAGCGAGACGTTTGATCAGCCCTTTACCACCGACCGCAAGCTGCGCGAACGCCTACAGGAACACACGCGTGCGGGATGGGTGCATACGTTTGCGTACGCGACGACAACGGCCGGCTGCGTCAACTACTACAGGCTGGCAGCCGGCGGATACCGCGCGCTCTACGGTCCAGACGCCGTAATGCCCAAACGGGCGGCATTCAACGAAGTTTCACTCGGTCTGCAGCGCCACACGAGACACTTAGCGGACGTGATTACCCACACCAACGTGCACGCCAAGCGGCTTGAGGTCCGACTGTTTGATCAAGGCGGCGAGAACCAGCTGCCTCTGAAGACCGGAGGGCGAATTCAGAGGCCAGACTTTAGCTTTCGACTACATACCGGTGACGCCGTCTATACGTACTACGATGAAATGGACGAGGGCACGGAGCCAATTAGTTCGAGCAAGCAGCGTGAAAGCCTGGAGGCCAAGATTCGCTTTCATGAGGACTATCAGAACGCCACCGGCGAGCGATATCGCGTCCGCGTCTTCTTCGCTAAAGCCTCGCCCCGGATGGCCCAGTTCTTGAACCTGGCCCGCCACTTCTCGAAGCAGCAGCGATGCATCTTTTTCGCCGTGCTATTGGACGACTACCTGAACCACGGAAGTCCGCTGACGGCCCCTATTTTCGTGGACCACTTTCATCGGCTGCAGTCACTGGTGCCGGCTTCTGCATCGCGTTATCAAAGTCGGCTCCCCACATTCGCGGAAGTGCTGGCGCAGCCGGCCGGGGCGTGATAGATTGCTCCGCTATCGGCGGCCCGAGCAATAAACCTTCACCGGGGCATTCCCACCAAGCAACCGGGCGCTTCGAATGGTTGGTTGGTCACCGCCGCTAGACGCTCGGCGTGTCCGGGCTGTTCTTAGCCTCGACCGCTCACGGAATGTTCTTGGCGTCGAGTTTGAATTAATGGCCACGATAGGCCCCACCCTCAGTAAACGCGGGCAAGGTTGAACGGGGTGGGTGTTTCGATTGCCGCGCAAGATGAACTTGCCCTTGAGTCTGCTAGGCTCGCGGCCAGCTTGCTGCTGAGACTATCGACCCCGGCTGGACACGACCGTGGCCCGCGCTACATGGCCCAGGTCCTGGCAACGCTGCACGCGGTGACCGATGAACAACTGTCGCTGGAGTACGGATGCCACGACAGTACCGCGGCGCTGTTTTGCCGAGCGCGGCGGCAGGTCGCTAAAGTCATCGAGCGGCAACTGGCAGCTGCCTACCCTGACATTGTGATCGATCGTGTCGACGAGACGGTGCTTGCGCCGCCGGTGAGCCTGCTATTGCAACGACGACAACTTTGGCTTGTCGGGGACGTGATGCCGATTGAGACATGTGATGCCTTTGAAGATCGCCTCAGCCGGGAACTGAATGATCCGATCGCGGCCTTGCTCGGTCTATTGGCCGCCGGCCCCGAACTCTCCGTATGGTCCCACGTGAAGTTCGAGCTCTTGCCCACGACTCGTGCGCGTTTGCGCGCGTCGCGCCGAATACTCAATCGGTACTACAATACAACGCTCCATCATCGCCATTATCTGGGGCACCGTTTTCTGGCGCTGGCCACCTCGCCGCGACGGTTCAACCGCGTATTCGCCTCGGTTGTTGTGAAGCTCCTCTTCGCTCGGTCGCGGGCGCTACCGCCGATCGAAAGCAAAGCGGCCTATGCAAAGTTGGAGCAACCGCTCTACACGGTGAGGATCCACCTGAAGGCAGCGGCCGCGACGGACAGCGCCGCCAAACGTCAACTGGACCAGCTGGCCGCTGCATTCGCGCCGTTCACCATCAACAGTCCTGCCCATTTTCGCGCCGTAAGAGAGGGGACCAATACCCGCGGCACGTTACTGTCCGTCGAGGAGCTTGCCATTCTTTTTCATCCGGCAACGTCCAATCTGAAGACGGAGCGACTTGAGCAGGCAGGCAGCCGGCGCTTCGAACCGCCGGCTCGGCTCCCGCTGGCCGGCGAGGCGGGCTCCGTCGTGCTCGGCGTCACCGACTTTCGCCGGCGCAATGAACGTGTCGCCGTGCAGCGCGATGATCGGCGCCGGCATGTGTTTGTGTGCGGGAAGACGGGGACGGGCAAGAGCGTGCTCTTGCTCAACAAAATTGTTCAGGATATTTCGCAAGGGTTAGGGCTGGCGGTGATCGAGCCTCACGGAGATTTAATCAACGACGTGCTCAAGCGCGTGCCGCGGTCGCGCACGAATGACGTGATCCTGTTTGATCCGGCCGCACATCCGATCGCCTTCAATCCGCTGGCTTGCGCGCGCCCGGAGCAGCGGCCGCTCGTCGCGGCCGGCGTACTCTCCGCCATGAAGAAAGTTTTCGACCTCGACGAAACCAACGCACCGCGGTTGCTCTACATCCTTCGCAACGTCCTGTTGGCCGTGATCGAGCAGCCTAATCCGACACTGCTCGATGTGCCGCGAATGTTGAGCGATACGGCGTATCGAAGACAGACCGTCGCTCGCTTATCCGACCCTCTCGTTCGCAGCTTTTGGGAACTGGAGTACGCCGCCTGGAACGATCGCTATCGGACCGAGGCTGTTGCCGCCGTCCAGAACAAGCTCGGGCAGTTTCTCACCTCACCGTTAATCCGCCACGTGTTCACCGCTTCTGGCCGCACCCTCGACATTCGCCAGGCGATGGACACGGGCAAGATTGTACTCGTGAACTTAAGTCATGGCCGACTTGGCGAGGATAGCGCGGGCCTACTCGGGGCGCTGCTCGTCACAACGATTGAACAAGCCGCAAAGAGTCGTGCCGACATTCCGGAGGACCAGCGTCGAGACTTTTTTTTGTATGCGGATGAGTTTCAGACTTATGCGGGCACCGAGTCCCTCGAAGTGATTCTGTCGCAGGCTCGCAAATACAAACTAAACTTGTGCCTCGCCACGCAGCTCATCGACTCCATGAGCCCTGAACTGAGTGCGACTGTGTTCGGCAATGTCGGGACGCTGTGCACGATGCAAGTGGGCCGCAGTGACGCTGATCGGCTTGCCGAAGAACTTGGCGGCGACGTGTCCGCGGAAGACCTAATCACACTGCCGAAGTACCACGCGATCGTGCGGATCTTGATTGACGGCGAACCGACGAGGCCGTTTACGATTCGCACCTTGCCGCCGCCAGCAGCTTCGGGACGTCATGCCGATGCGAAAACGCTCAGCCGTATGACCACAGCGCGCCACGCCGCACAACACGCTTAAATAAGACAAACACCTCCGTGGACGTCGAGTATTTCTTGACATGGCACCGACTTTGCGCGAGAGTGATTCCCTTTTATTTTTTCCTTTCTCTATCATGAGCAACGATTCAACTGCCGCCGCGCCGGCAGAAACCTCCAGCAAGCCGCTGGCGAAGCGGCAATTCGGCAACATCAGCGTGACCATTTTCGGCCGCGAAGTCATTCGACCGGACGGAACTAAGTTCGTCGCTAAAGACTTCGTGCTGCAAAAATCCTGGAAGGACAAGCAAGGCCAATGGCAGGATCAGTCGATCCGGCTGCACGCTCGCGACATTCTCGCGGTGCAAGAGGCACTCACGCAGACATTTATCGATAGCTTTGACGCCGGCGAAGACGAGTGAAGCTGGCTGCCCAGCCCGTGCTGACCCTTCAGCACAAGAGCGACCGCGGTCCCATTGGAATTCGATGGTTAGATACGTGGTCGCTCTTGATTGGTTTGACGCCAATTTTATTTGCGCTACGATCGCTCCCTTTGATCGCCGTTCGCTGTTCTGCGGCCGGTCCAAGATTCCCTATGGGCCAGCATTCTTCAACATCAGAGACCGAGTTACCCACACGGGAAGACGTACAGGAACTCAGAGAATCGATCGAGAGTCTCCGCGATCACGTGCAGATCGTCTGGCAGGCCATCGACGAAGTCCGCGAAGTTATCGAGCAATTTCTGGGACGCGACGCGGCGGAGTTTTGGAATGTAGAGCCTCCACAGGGCTTGCCATTGGGACGATACCGGCCTTTCGCCGGCTATGAACCCGCCGCTGAATGGCAAGCCGAGAACTCGGAATTGGATGCAACAACGCCCGTTGTGCCGACAGCGGTACACATCGAGCCGAAGGATCCATTTCGTGCCAATGATATGGGTTCCGCAAACGGTCAGTCGGAACTCGGTAACCTGGTGCCGACAAGTCTACAACAACAACGTTCGCTATGGGGCGCTGCAACTGCCGAGGCTTTCCAGCACATTGGGATCCTAAGCTTAGAATTCCACGTGGACAAGTTGTCGCG